>Ga0315556_1000332_pt1 | contig 28534 bp, 31 predicted proteins | sample SalMarSW160310MG_FD_202112 | JGI IMG/M metagenome (GOLD analysis project Ga0315556, IMG submission 202112) | Salt marsh sediment microbial communities from the Plum Island Ecosystem LTER, Massachusetts, United States - Salt Marsh Sediment SW1603-10 ...
GTCATCCTACTATGAAGAACGCCTACCTGCCCTGGAAGACTGCCCGCCGTTTCTCGATGAACGCTTGCACACCCTCTCGCGCATCCTCGCTGCCGAAGGTGGCCGCGAATTCCTCCCGCTCGACATTCAGACCCTGGGCGAGACCGGCTCTGAGTGCCGCCTTGGCGGCGCCGTACGCGACGGTGGGCCCGGACGCCAACCGGTGGGCGTCTTCCATCGCGGCTTCGAACACATCGTCGACGACCTTGTCGGCGATCCCCCGCTCGAGGGCCTCCTGTGCGGGAACGTGCCTGCCCGTGAGGATCAGGTCCCGCGCGGCCCGGTAGCCTATCAGCCGGGTGAGCCGCTGCGTCCCGCCTGCCCCGGGAATGATGCCGAGGAGGATCTCCGGCTGGCCGACTTTGGCGTCCGCGGCGAGGTAGCGGAAGTCGGCGCCCATGGCGAGTTCCAACCCTCCGCCGAGCGCGAACCCGCGGATGGCGGCGATCGTCGGCTTGGCCAGCTCCTCGAGCGCGAGAACGGCGTCTGCGAGTTCGGACGCGATGCCGGTGGTGCCGAAGGAGGCCTGGAACTCTTTGATGTCGGCCCCTGCGGCGAAGTGTGGTGAGCCCGTCACGACCAGCGCCCTGATGGACGGATCGGCCGCGCGTGTGAACGCTTCCAACAGCTCTGAAGCGAGGGCCGCAGAGAGGGCATTGACGGGCGGCCGATTGAGCCGCACCACCCCGACGGGTCCATCAAGCGAGTACTCGACAAACTGCATGTACCGTCCTCCTCCTACCTTGCTCTGAGCGTAGCGCAGGTCAGCGGTCGAGGAGCTGTCTCGCTGCACTCCACGGGTCGAGCCGGCGAGCCGTGACCTCCTCGACCACGCGCGCGAACTCACCGGCACCCGACTCTGCGTCGGCCCGTCTTGCCAGCTCGGACGCGAGCGCATGCTTGAGCTCACCGGTGAGTCTCGCCGTCCTTCGCTCTTCGAGCGCACCATTGCTCTCGAGAAACGCACGGTGTGATCGGATAGCGTCCCACACGGCGTCGACGCCGTCGCCCGTCGTCGCGACGGTGGCCAGCACGGGCGGCCTCCACGGGCGTTCGCCGCCAAGGTCGAGCATCTGGTTCAGATCGCGGATGGTTTCCGACAAGCCGGGCCGGTCGGCCTTGTTGACGACAAAGAGGTCCCCGATCTCGAGCAGACCAGCCTTGTTCGCCTGCACGCTGTCGCCCCACCCGGGGTTGAGCACGACGACCGTCGTGTCGGCGCTCTCCACGATTTCCACTTCCGCCTGGCCCACGCCGACCGTCTCGACGATGACGTAGGGAAACCCCACCGCGTCGAGGACCAGTAGCCCCTTGGGGGTCGCCTCGGATACACCTCCGAGATGTCCCCGACTCCCCATGGACCGGATGTACACACCGCCGTCGGAGGCGTGGTCTTGCATCCGGATGCGGTCACCGAGGATTGCTCCCCCGGTGAACGGGCTCGACGGGTCGACCGCAAGGACAGCGACCGTGTGACCATCGTCGCGAACGTCGGTGATCAGCTTCGACGTCAACGTCGACTTGCCACCTCCCGGAGCCCCGGTCAGCCCGATGACATAAGAGCCGCCGGTTCGTGGGAACAGCTCAGAGAGCACGTCCGACGCACCGGGGCGGTCGTCCTCGACGAGGCTGATCAGACGGGCAAGGGCCCGCCGATCACCTCGGAGGGCCGATTCGGTGAGCGAGTCGACCATGGATGGGAGTCTGGGGTCTAACCGTCCCGCATGCAAGTCACCGCCGGTAGCTGACAGCCCACAGCCAGAGCGCTCCATGAATGCGACGGAGACATATGGCGTGATTCCCAGTCCGCGACCCCACACTTCTTGCTGTCAGCTGTCAGCTGTCAGCTGTTGGCTGTCGACTGCAAGAACAGCGAGCCGCTAGATGGCGTTGACGTCCTCGACACCGGGAACGCGGTCGGTGAGGATCCGTTCGATCCCCGCCTTCAGGGTCATCGTCGAGAGCGGGCAGCCGCCACATGCTCCCACGAGCTGAAGGTTGACGGTCCCCTCGTCGACCCCGAGCAAGATCAGATCGCCACCATCCGCTTGGAGGGCAGGTCGGATGTATTCGAGCGTCGACTCGAGCACGTCCAAGTCGATCTGGCTGGTGGTGTCGTGTGCGGTCATGCGGGTAGCAGTGTACCGGTACTCGGCCGATACGGAACCATCAGTTGCTGACGAGCGCGGTCACGAAGGCAACCGCCCTCCCCTCGCCATTCACAGCCTCGACCATCAGTCGATACGGCCCCGGTGGAGCATTCGACCCACCGACCGTTCCATCCCAGATGAGGGAGACTCGCCCTGCATCACGGGCCTTCCACGGCGTGGCTTGCACCATCTGAGCGCCCCGGAACACGACCAACCGCACCTGCGACGGTGCCGTGACGACAACGGACACCAGCATCGCTCTCCCTGCCGGCGTGGTCGGACGTTCGGGGATCTCTCCGATGGTCGGCGGTAGCCCGAAGCCTTCTGGTGGGGTCATCATGACGCCGCCCCCTTGGGTGAAGTCCCAGGAGCCGATCGCTCCACTGGCGACGACATCGCCGTCGACGACTATGTCTACGGGCCCGTCCGCGCCGATGTGCACCGAGCCCTGACCCCAACCGAGCCCGACGACGACCGTCTGCGGAAGCAGATCACCGCCGGCCCGGGGAACGAGCCCGGTGTAGTAGTGCGACAAGATCGTGCGGTAGTTGGCGCCCGCATCCGCCATTGCCTTCGCCCCGTACTGGCTCATCCCCACCATGTGCCCCCATCCGTGTCCCTCGAACACGTAGACCGGATACATGTCGATGTGTCCCGACGGGAACACGTCCGGGAAGTGCCACGTCTTATGGATCACGAAGGTGGGCGAGAGGACCGTCTGGGGGTAGGCCTTCCCATCGTGCCTGGTCGCAGGGAACACGTCCGACGCGACGTCCGGGCCCCAGCGATTCATGAGACTGCGGAACTCGTTGGTGGTCAGGGTGGTGGTTCCCCCGTCGCTCTCGATGTCGACCGTCCACGGCCCTCCACCATCGTCGGTCTGGTGCACGGTGATCGTGTGGAGTCTGCCGTCGACGACGTTCGCGGCGGTGAGCACATCCTCGAGGACCCCGCTTCGCACCTCGAAATGCCAGTCGGCAAAGGCCGAATCCTCTCCCGGAGACGGCACGGCCTTCAGGTACGGAATGGGGTCTCGACCTCCGTACACGTCCTCGTAGTTGCGCGTCCGTCCGCCGGTGGTCGAGCTGTACATTGCGAAGGCCGGCGCTTCGTCGTAGACGAGGATCTGTCCGGCGGTGCTCATGACGGCCTCCTCCCACCGCAACCCGGCGTCCGTCGCAACCTGGTCCAGACCGCCGTACACCTGGCACGCCGACGAGGCGCAGATGTCGAAGCCGTAGGTGGCGCCTGCACCTGCACGACCTCGCGTCAGCGTCCACGCGAGGTATGTGCGAGCTGCGACCACCTGAGCCTTCAACGCTTCCATGGGCCATGAGAACGGCACCTCTTGGATTCCAAGGAGGTAGTCGTCGATGCCCACATGGTCGAGCACGACGAGTCCGTCAGATGCCGACGTCACCTCGAGTGATCCGGCGTAGTGGTGATCGTTCCACGTGAGGGTCACTCCCTCGCCAGGCTCGATAGTCACCGAGTGGTACGGACCCGTCGTTTCGGCAACCGCAGGGGGAGCCACCACGATCGTGACCAGGAGGGCGATCAGGAACGCGAACACCCTGCGCACTACCCCACCGGTGAGATCCATCCTGGCATTGTACGAGTACCCTGTCCCCCAAAGAGAGGCATCAATGCGCATCGTCGTGGGTTCGGATCACGCCGGCTACCAGCTCAAACAGCACATCGCCCGCCGCGTGGCAGCAGCCGGTCACGAGATCATCGATGTCGGCACCTACTCGGAGGAGCCCGTCGACTACCCGGACTTCGCAGCGGCAGTCGGAAGGGCGGTGTTGGACGGAACTGCGGAACGGGGCATCGTCGTCTGCGGATCCGGAGCGGGTGCGTCGATCGCGGCGAACAAGCTGCGAGGCATCCGAGCCGGCCTTGCGCACGACACCTACACGGCCCATCAGTGCGTCGAACATGACGACGTGAACGTCCTGGCGATAGGAAGCAGGGTCGTGGGCACTGCGCTCGCCGACGAGATCGTCGCGGCGTTCGTGAACGCCACGTTCTCGAGAGCCGAGCGTCACGTCCGGCGAGTGAACAAGATCAAAGCGCTGGAAGAAGAGTTCTAGGAGACAGTCTTCAGTCTTCAGTCTTCAGTCGGAACGCGGCCTGGACGCGTTCAACGACTATGGGGCGAGTGTCCTACCGAGAACCGACAACCGAGAACCGAGTACGGCGAGCAAAGTCGCCACCCGTTTCCTCCCCCGCGAGCGAAGCGAGCCTCGCTCGCCTCACTCGCCCAGGCCCCCGATCCACTCGACGCTCGTCTCGACGATCCGTTCGATGACCTGTTCGGTGGTCACACCCGATCGTTTGAGCATCTTGAGCGAGTGATCGGCACCGTCGATGATCTCCACCGTCGCTCCGGGAAGGGGTCGAAGGTAGGCGTCGACCAGGTCCTTTCTGGCGAACCCGTCTCGTCCACCGACGAAGAACAACATCGGCACCTGGACACGCCACAAGTGCTCGGCACGGAGCTTGTCGTACCGTCCCGGCGCATGCAACGGGTACGAGTAGCAGACCAACCCTTCCACCGGGACACCTTCGGTTGCGAGCATGCTCGCGATTCGACCACCCATCGACCTGCCTGCGAGGATCACGCGCTCGGTGAGGTGCGTTCGAACCCAGTCGAGGGCGGCATGATGGACGGACATCAGCACTGGCGTGCGATCGGGCCTCCCGCGGCCTTCCGCCATGTAGGAGTACTCGAAGGTCACCACGGGGTAGCCGTGCGAGGCCAATCCGTCTCTGAGGAGGGCGACCAGCGGGTGATCCTGTCCGGCCCCGGCTCCATGCGCCAGCAACACCGCCGGAAGACGATCGCCTTCCAGGAGACGTCCCGTCACTGTTCGGTCGTCTCCGCACTCGATCACGATCTCGCGCACGAACCGAGCGTACCGTCGCAACCGGCTTGAGTCGGGGTCCCCCTAGCATCATGGGTATGCCCACTGCCAACAGATGGCCCACGAGCCGGAACGTTCGGTGGTGGCATCGGCGATCGCATTCGAGTGGCGCGAGGCCGAGTGCGGACTTCTCTCCGGGGCGTTCTCCGAAGAGACCAAAGCGAAGCTCACCTGTGAAACGACTCGCGCTCCTCGCCACCTTGGCGGTCGCAGCATGCACCACCGCGTTGCCCCCGACCGCAACGACGACGACCACGACCACCACCACCGTGCCAACGACCACGACCACCACAACGGTGCCACCCACGACTACCACGACGGCACCGCCGACAACGACCACGATCGCCGCCGCCCGTCACGTTGCGTTCACCTCGACCCTGAGTCTCGACGTGTACGGATCGACGGGCCCGACCGTCGTCCTGTTCCACGGGGGCGGGTGGATCAGCGGCACCCCGGATGACATCGCTCCACTCGCCAGAACGATCGCCGACTCGGGTACCGTCGTGTTCAACGCGCCGTACCGCCTCCTGCTGGACGGTGGCGGGTTTCCGATGACCTTCGAGGACGCCGCGTGTGCGGTGCGCTTCGCCGCTGCTCACAGCGCCGAGTACGGGGGTGACCCTTCGCAGCTCGTCGTCGTCGGCTACTCGGCAGGAGCCCAGATCGCCGCCCTCGTCGCGCTCGCCGCCGATACCTTCGACGGTGACTGTCTCGTCGAGATGAACGACACGCTACCGACGAGGATGGTGGGGCTCGCGGGACCGTACGACACCGATGCTCTCGGTCCGCTGATGATCCCGTTCTTCGGAACCGATCCGGATGTCGATCCCGAGCCCTGGCGGCTGGGTAATCCTCTGACCTACCTTGGGCGGAACCTGGATCTCGTCGTGCGACTGTTCCATGGCGAGGAGGACCTGGTGGTTCCGCCGTTGTTCTCCCATTACTTCGAACAGCAACTCGAGGACGCCGGGTACGACAGCCACCTGACGATGCTTCCCGGCGTGAACCATCTCGGGATCGCCGACCCCGCGATCTCAGGTGCGCTCGTCATCAACGCGATCGAGGGCTGACATCGTTCAAGCACTCTGAGTGGTCAGCCGATACACAGAGAGTGAACACTAGGCACCGAACCCGAGCAATTGGGTTGATCTTCGTATGGGCCATGGCCGCAACCATCTTGGTTGCGCAGCCCGCGCTGGCCGATGCGACCTCTGATGCCGAGACGTGCTTTCTTGCCAAGATCAACGCCGCACGAGTGGCAAACAGGACACCGACACTCACCACGAACTCGACACTCACCGGGTACGCTCGCACCCACTCGAAGGCGATGCACGAGCACGGCAGCATCTATCACTCGTCGACGGACGACCTCGCGCCCTACCTCCCCGATGATTGGATGCAGTGGGGCGAGAACGTCGGTGTCGGAGGCTCGTGTGATGCGCTGTTCGACGCATTCTGGGCGTCGTCCTCGCACCGTGAGAACCTCCTGGATCCGGTATATCAGTACGCGGGGATCGGCGTCTACATAGACGAGAACTCGGTGATATGGACCACCCACGTCTTCCTCCAGAGACAGAACGCTCCAGCCACCACCACGACCACCGCTCCCCCACCGACGACAACGACCACCGCTCCCCCACCGACGACAACGACCACGCACCCGACGACAACAACCTCTACGTCGACCACGACAGCCCCACCACCACCCACGACCACTCCGACCCAGGCGCCAACCACGACGGGTACACCGACCACGAGCACGTCAACGACCGAGACGACCGGACCTGTCACAACAACCGCTTCGACGACTACGACGTCGACGACGGCATCGGCCGCGGCGTTCCCCACGACAACGACGACAACCGTGTCGGCCGAGCAACCGGCGAGCACGCTGGCATCGCTCATCGGCAGTTGGGAGAGTGACGGTTTGCTGTGCAGCGAGAGTCGCTGCGGAGGAGATCAGGCGCTCTTGGCGTTCATCGGTGTGGTGCTGCTCGGCGGATCTGCAGTCACGACGTGGTCGCTTCGGGGATAGCCTCGGTAACCACGTCGGGCAGCTCGACTTCCAGATGACGAATTCGAGGCATGGCGTAGGCAAACGCCATCGTCAGCACGAGCAGTAGACCCATCACGATGAACAGCAGCCCGATACCGCGACCCTCCCCGACCCCGATCACCTTGCCGACGGTGTCCACCAGCGGACCGCTCATCAGTGGCTCGAACACCTTGTCCGCCAAGGGTCCGGCCAGGAGGTAGGAGAGGGGGGTTGCGATCAGCGCCATCATCCGGCGCAATGCGAACACCCGTCCCTGCATATCGAGATCGACCTTCATCTGCCACAGCGTCGTGCTCGTGCCGTTGACGATAGGGATCAGGAGCATGAGTGCGAACATCCCCGCGGCCGCAGGCACGACGGCCGGGCGCAACCCGACGACGCACGTCGCCAGGCCCGCGACCGAGAGCAGTGACGCCAGTCCTCGGACCCGCTTCTTTGGGCCACCCCACGTGCTCATGACGACGGTACCGACGAGCATGCCCATGCCCGCGATCGACATCACCGACCCGAACACGAGCTCGTTCGTGAAGCTGAGGAACAGAGGGATGAACAGGACGTTGGCAAAGCCGAACTCGAAGTTGAGAGTTGCCATGACAACGAGAAGTCCCAACAGCCCAGGACGTTCCTTCACGAAACGCCAGCCGTCGCCGGCTTCCGTCCTCAGCGACTCGACGGCGGTCGAGCGTTTCGGACTGGGGATGCGAACGAGCGCGACGGTGGATACTGCGAACAGGAACGTGACGAAGTCGATCAGCAGAACTGCCTTGAGCCCGAAGAGCGTCAGCAGGGCCCCGGCGATCGCCGGGGCCAAGAGCTGCCCCACGGCCTGGCCCGTCTGCGCGAGCCCGTTGGCACGGCCGAGGTGCTGTTTCGGAACGAGCATCGGGATCGACGCCGTCCACGCCGGCTCCTGGAACGAGTTGCCGATGGAGCCAACGATGACCAGCACGAACACCCATGCCAGGTGGAGGTCACCCAGGAAGAGCAGAAGAGCGACGACACCGGTTGCGATGCCCGCCGCACCGTCGCCACCCATCATCGTCAGACGCCGATCCCACCGGTCGACGAGCGCACCCGCGAACGGGGCGACGATGATGCCAGGAACCGTGGCCGCCAGCATCACGAGGGCGAGCAACGTCACCGAACCCGACTGCTGATAGACCCAGATCGAGAGGGCAAACCCGGTCAGACTCGATCCGACGATCGATACCAACTGTCCGATCCACACGACGAAGAATGTCTTCATCGCGATGTCACTGTGACGTCACTGAGCGTGTTCTGCTCGTCCCGTGTCATGCTGCGCGGCGTCCTCCAGCCGTCTTGACCTTGCGCTCATCACGACGATGAGTACCAGGAACGTAGTCGATCACGACCTGTGCCGCCACCTTGCGCTCGATCTCCGCCTTCATCGCCCTCGAGTAGCTTTCCGCCATTGACATCATTACCTTCCTCCTTGTGATGTCATGATGATGTCACATTGGTGTCGCTTTGTCAAGACCTGAGCTCGCGTTTCCTCCCCTGGGCCGAAGGCCGAGTGTTGGGGGGTGCGGATCTGTCTCCTCCCCCGCGAGCGAAGCGAGTGTTGGGGGAGGTGGACTCGGCTGAAAGCCGAGGACGGATGGGTCCGTTCCCACCAACAGAGCCCGCGCACCGCCCCCCTACCCCAGACGGCTTATGCGTACTTTCCCCCAACGTCGCCCCCCGGGCTCCTGGGGGGGACCAACAAGCCCAACGCTCAACGCTGGGGGGGACGGCTCACGGCGAACAGCAAGGACCCGACTGGGGAGGTGCCAGAGGCTGTTGGCCGTTGGCTGTTAGCTGTCAGCTGTCGGCTGTCGCTTGTCAGCTGTCCATCGTTGTCTCGTCAACGATTCCCACCACGACGGCCCTGATCGGGGCCGTGTCCAAACCGACGATCTGGCGTGCGGAATTGCCTTCGTCGAGGATGAGTACTTTCTCCCCGACGCCTGCATCGACGACATCCACGGCGATCAGGTACCCGCCTTCCGGGTTGCCATCCGCGTCGAGGAGGTCACAGAGGAGCAGCTTCCGGCCGTCGAACACCGGCGAGCTGATCGTCGAGACGACCGTACCGACCACGGTCCCGACCTTCACGAGCTCACCTGGTCGACGATCCCGACGATCGCATGGTCCACGGGTACGAACGTGTTCGGCAGTGCCTGGGCGGCCTCTCGGGACCCGACGATGTACACGAGTTCGCCCGGTCCGGCCATGTGCACCCCGTCTGCGGCGACCACCGGCCTCCCGTTCGGCTCTTGGCGGCGGTCCAGTGGCTGGACGATGAGGAACTTGACGCCTTCCAGCCCTGGCGTCTTGACCGTGGCCACGACCGTTCCGACGACACGCCCGAGTTGCACCGCTACTCCTCGCCGACCCGTTCGGAGAACCGCCCGTCGGCCGACAGGTTGTCGCCCATCTCCGGGTGGAGCTGCGGGATGACCACGGAGATCACCCGCTCCGGAACGCTCGCCGAGCCGATCTCGACTGCGGCCTCCACCTCGGCCACGGGACCTTGGAACAGCAGGTAGCCCTTGCCGCCGAGGCCGTCGGCGAGGCGGATCTCCTGGAGCGTCACCTTCGCTCCCTTGACGCCCGCGTCGGCTGCCTGGATGACGGCGGCGACGGTCCGAGTCTCGATGACCCCCAGCGCCTCGCCCTCACCCGCCCTGCGAGCACCTCGGACGGCGGCGGTCACATCCGGATGGATATCCGGGAGCAGGACCAGATCGATCAGCGTGGCGATCGCCTTGCCTGCGTCGACAGCCTCCTCGACGTCGCCGACCTCGCCGGCGATCAGCACGAGGTACTTGCCGGGCTGGACCGTTCCTGCGCGGAGCACTTCGACGGGCGCACGCTTGACCATCTGGTCGCCTGCCTCGATTCCACGGGCGATCGAGTCGAACTCGAGCAACGCGAGCGCCGGCCGCATCACACGATCCTCAGTGCACCGACAACGGTGATGCGCCGTTCACGAGAGAAGGTCCGGGGTCGAGTCAGCCCGTCGCCGGTCGGGCTGGCGATCGAGAAGGATGCGAACCCTTCACCGCCTTCTCCCAGTCCCGCGTAGTGGGGACCGTTCGCCACGAAGATCGAGCAGTCCATCGCTCTGGCCATGCGAGTGATGGTTTCAACGTTGGTCGAGTGGATCGATGCAGTGTGGCGGAAACGATGTTCGGACCGCACCGCAAGATCGATCGCCCGGTCGACGTCCGGAACCCGGACGACCGGCAGCACCGGCAACATCTGCTCGGTCCACACCAGGCTGTGTTCTATCGCGACCTCGGCCACGGCCAAACGGACTTCCGGGCCCACCTGCACGCCGATCTCGGCGAGAATCGCCCCTGCGTTCTTGCCGATCCACTCTTTGTTGATGACCCCGGGTTTGTTCGGTGGTCCCAGCTCGGAGAACACGACCCGTTCTATCCGGCGTAGCTCGTGCCCCTTCAGGACGTAGGCGCCCTGGTCCGCCATCTTCCTGACCAGCGAGTCGGCGATGGTGTCGATGGCGATCACCGTCTTCTCGTCGATGCAGACGATGTTGTTGTCGAACGACGCTCCGAGCACGATGTCGCGGGCGGCCTTGTCGAGGTCGGCGGTCTGGTCGACAACGGTCGGAGGGTTGCCCGGCCCAGCGGCAACGACGCGTTTGTCGGTGCGCATCGCCTCTTTGACCACTCCCCCGCCTCCGGTTACGAGCAGCACCGGGACGTCCGGGTGCACCATCAGCTCTTTCGCCGAGGCGATCGTCGGGTTGGGGATGGCGGTGACCAGGTCGGGTGGGCCACCAGCGGCGACGATCGCCCTGTTGATGAGTCGGACGTTTTCGGCCGAGACGCGCTTGGCGCTCGGGTGCACGTTGAAGACGAGCGCGTTGCCCGCCGAGACGATCGAGATGGTGTTGTTGATGATGGTCGACGTCGGGTTCGTCGTGGGGGTGATCGACCCGATCACCCCGTAGGGAGCGAACTCGGTGACGACCATGCCGAGATCGCCTGTGGCTGCCTCCAGCTCAAGATCCTCGGGGCCGGGTGCCTTCGTCGTGACGATCCGGTTCTTGACGATCTTGTCCTCGACTCGACCGAGTCCCGTCTCGGCGTGGGCCATCTCGGCGAGCTGTTCTCCGTGCTGGAGCATCGAGGCGCGCACGGCGCTGATGATCGTCTTGCGACCCTCGAGTCCAACCGACCGGTACGCTTCGAACGCCCGTCTGGCTGCGGCGACTGCTTCATCGACGGTCGGATAGATGCCTTCGCCAAGGTCGGCCGGAGCGATCGCTTCCAGAGCCGTGCTGCCACGTAGCCCCGCGCCGACGGACTCGCCGGCCTCGCCGAGCTTCTTCCGGACCCGCTCGATGATCTCTTGGATCTCGGCCTGATCGATCACTTGTGGTACTTCTCTTCCCCGCCGACCTCCCAGGTGTCGACAATCGCCATGACGACCGCGTCACAGGGTCGGTTGTTGGTGAGTTCGGTTTGGCGTGCCGAGCTGCCCGTCGCGTAGAGGACGATCTCGCCGACGCCGGCACCGACGGCGTCGGCTGCGACGACGTAGCCGCCCGTCTCGGTGTCGTCGACATCGAGCTGTCGCAGCACCAGGAACTTGAGCCCGGACATGCTGGGCTCCTTTCTGGTGGCGACGAGCGTCCCGGCGACTCGCGCTAGGAGCATGTCGTCTCCTCTCAGGAGGTTTCGGCCTGTGCCTCCTCGGCGCGGCCAAGGGGCAGCACCAGGTCGACGTTCGTGTGCGGGCGGGCGATGACGTGAGTCGCGATGACTTCGCCGACCTTCTCCGCGTTCCGTACGCCTGCTTCGATCGCGGCCTTGACGGCCGCCACGTCTCCACGAACGATCGCCGTGACATAGCCGCCACCGGTCTTCTCGTAGCTCACCAGCTCGACCTTGGCAGCCTTCACCATCGCGTCGGCCGCTTCGACCATCGCCGCGAAACCACGAGCCTCGATCATCCCCAACGCTTCAGCCATCGGCTGTCTCCTCTCTTCTACTTCGTTTCTCGTCCTTCGACACCTTCGATGGCGGCTATCGCCGCACGCCACCCGACGTCGATGTCCCGTTCCTCACCACCGAGGTAGATACGGCCCATCGAACCGAACGCCCGAACCTCGAGCACATTGATGTCCGCTGCTTTCTCCGCTTCGTTGGCGGCAAGTGGCGCGTACGCCGCCGGCTCGACCTCCATCACGTAGAGGGTCTGGCCCGGGATGATCATCTGTCCATGCCGGGTTCGGTTGATGAGCTGCGCCTGGTGGTCGTCGATCCGCCGGATGATCTGACTCGACAGGATCTTCGGCTTGAGACGGTCGGTCTCCGCGAGGCCCAGATCGTGGAGGATCGCCGCTCCCGCGGCACGGGTCTCCGCCTGCTCTGGCGAGTGAATCTCGAGCACGCCGTAGTACCGCTCGACAACCTGCATGCCGGGCTTGACCCTCGTCGACTTCAACGCCACGTCGGTGAGACGGTTGATCTCGATGCCGGGGGAGATCTCGATGTACAGCGACGCGTCTCCGGCGAGTGGCAGGAACCCCTGAGCGACGGTTCCGAGGAACGCGGCGTACTGGGGCTGGAGACTGTCCAGGAATGCGTAGCTCCTCAGTTCGACGTCACTCACCGGATCACTCTCCCGTCACGATCTGTACGCCTGCCGACGCGCCGATCCTCGTCGCACCGGCGGCCACCATATCCCGAACATCCTCGGCGGTGTGGATACCGCCGGCCGCTTTCACACCCATCTTGGGCCCGACGGTCTCTCTCATGAGGAGCACGTCGTGGACCGTCGCTCCACTCGACGCGAACCCGGTGGATGTCTTCACGTAGTCGGCTCTGCCTTCCCTCGCGAGCGCCGAGGCGATGACCTTCTCCTCGTCGGTCAACAGAGCCGCCTCGATGATCACCTTGTTCAGCGCACCCGACTCGTGGCATGCGTCCGACACCTTGGCGATGTCGTCGCGAACGAGGTCGTAGTCGCCCGAGCGGAGCGCCCCGATGTTGATCACCATGTCGATTTCTGTTGCGCCGTCCCGGATGACTCTGCGCGCTTCGAACGCCTTGATCTCCGATGGCGTAGCGCCGAGCGGGAAGCCGATAACGGATGCGATCTTGACCGATGTGCCGCGTAGGTTCTTCGCGCACCGCTTGACCCAGTAGGGGTTGACACACACGGCGGCGAACCCGTACTCGGACGCCTCCGTGCACAGCCGGTCGATGTCGGCCGACGTCGCGTCGGGCTTGAGGAGCGTGTGATCGATGTAGCGGGCGAGGTCCCGGGGTACGTCGGCGCCCGACCCCCGATAGGACACCCGGTTGGCTCCGGTGGCGACGACCTCGCGGACCTGATCGGGGCTGTGGTACGCGCAGGCGCCGTTGCAGTCGTCCTCGTGGGTGGTGAGCTGCTGGAGGACCTGCTTGGTGATGATCTCGATCAGTTGCTCGTTGGTCATGTGCGATACCTGCGATCGATCTCGTCGATCATCCCGACCCGTCGTTCGTGTCGTCCGCCGGCCCAGTCGGTGGCGAGCCACTCGTCGACGATTTGGAGCGCGAGGTTCGTGCCGATCAGCCCGGCGCCCAGAGTGAGGACATTAGCGTGGTTGTGCTCACGGCTGTTGCGAGCAGACGACAGGTCGTAGCAAAGGGCAGCTCGCACCCCCGGGACCTTGTTGGCGACCATGCAAGAGCCGATTCCCGCCCCGTCGACGATGATCCCCAACCGGCACGTCCCGTCGGCGACGAGCCGGGCGACGGCGTGGGCGAACTCGGGGTAGTCGACCGAGTCGCCGCTGCCGGTGCCGCAGTCATGTACGTCGAAGCCGCGCTCCCGGAGGTGGAAGGCGATCTTCTCCTTCATCGGGTAGCCTCCGTGGTCGGCCCCGACAGCGATGGAGTCCGAGGCGGCGTCCGGTCGAGACCCGCTCTCAGATACGGGCTGGAGTGCCTCGACGGCTGCGCGCACGAGTTCTCGAACCTCCGACTCTGACGGCATATCGGCATCCTAGGGCACCGGGGAGTCAGCCATCAGTCTTCAGTCATTAGTAAACAGTTGACAGCCAACAGCAAACAGCTGACAGCCAGAGCCTGTCGAACCCGTTCAGGCTGCGCACGGCACGAGGTACAAGGTACAAGGTACGAGACACGCCTAATTGGTGCCCTGCACCCAACTAGGCTCCCTGGGCATGGATCCGGCCTTCGTCTGGCAGAGCCCGTCCGCTCCCCCGCCCCCACGGAGCTGGGTGACACTCGACATCGCGGCCGAAATCACCGGCCTTTCTGCCAAGACGATCCGCAACTGGGCTCGCAAACAGAAGATTGGTTCGAGACTCGTGGACGACGAGCGCGTGGTGCTCAGGTCCGAGGTCGTGGAGCGGGCTCGGTCCCGCGCCGAAGCCGAAGCATCGAAGCAGAAACAGAAGCAGAAACAGAAACAGAAGAAACGGCCCGCCGAACCACCCAAACAGAAGAAGCGACCGGCCGAGGAGCCGCCTGCCCAGGCGACACATCCGGGCGAAGGGCCTCCGGCTCCTCGCGACGGTGGCGTGTCCGCGGCGCAGCCTCCCACGCCACCGGTCCCGGAAGGCTCGATGCTCGTACCCATCGATGAGTGGCGCCGCCTCCTCAACCAATTGGGGAACCTGCACGAGGCGGGCCAGCAACTCGCAGATGCGCGAGAGCGGGCCGCCAAGGCCGAGACCGAGGCGCACTTCCTGAAGGAGCGAGTCCGTGAGCTGCGGACGCAACTCGAGACTGCCGAGCAGCCGCCGCCGGAACCGGCGCCGGAGCCCGAACCCGTACCGGAACCCCCGATCGAGCAGCGCGACCCCGGGCCACTCTGGCTCTACCTCGTCCGCCGCTGGGGAACCCGCGGGCGATAGACGCCCGCTGCGCTGACCACCCGTTTCCTCCCCCGCGAGCGAAGCGAGTGTTGGGGGAGGTGGCCGAGGCGAAGCCGAGGACGGAGGGGGCCGTTCCCACCAACGTAGCCCGCGCACCACCCCCCTACCCCAGACGGCTTATGCGGTACTTTCCCCCCAACGTCGCCCTGCGGGCTCCTTGGGGGGACCAACACTGCCCTAGCCTCACACCGATGGCAGACAGGAGACTCTGGATGGTGCTGCTCCTCGCCGCCTTCGGGTGGGGTACGGGGAGCGTGGCGACCCGCAGCCTGCTGCTACACGGCGTCGACCCCTTCACCCTCATGCCGATTCGCTTCGTCGCAGCGGCGGCCATCTTGGTCGGATGGCTCTGGTGGCGTCGCCGCCTGACGACAGACCGTGGAGTATGGCTCGCCGGCCTGATCGTCGGGACCGCCAACATGTCGGCACCGACGGTCTTTTTCACTGTCGCACTCGAGCACATATCGGCCGGCCTCGGTGGGTTGCTGATCGCGCTCATCCCCGTCGTCACCACGGTCTGGGCCCACTTCGTCCTTGTGGAGGAGCGGTTCACGTTGCGCAAACTCGCCGGCTCGGGAGTGGCATTCGCCGGTGTCGCCGTGCTGATCGCAACGGGCGAAGCCGGGTTCACCGGGGGAAGCATCATCGTAGGTGTCGCGTGGTCGGCGGTCGGCATCCTGCTTGCGTCACTGGGCGGTGTGCTCAGCAGGGTGTACGCGCAGCGCTACCCGGTGATGGAACTGGCGGGACCCCAGTTCGTCGCCTGTGCGGTGGGGGTGCTCATCATCTGGCCGTTGTTCGGCAGCACACCCCTTGCGTCGATCACCCCTACGTCGTGGAGCCTCCTCGCCTACATGGCAACGCTCGGCACCGTGCTGCCGTACCTCGGGTTCTTGTGGGTCGTCCGCCACACCACGGCAACCCGAGCGTCACTCGTCGGGTATCTCGTGCCCCTGGTGAGCCTCGCCGCGGGAGCATTGCTGCTGGCGGAGCAGCTCAACCTGATCATCGGACTCGCCGCCGGATTGATCCTCGTCGGGGTGGTCATCGTCGACCGGGCCGAACCCACGCGACCGGTGGAACCGCACGGCGTCTAGCCGACTTCGGGTCGTTTCGCGCCGATAGGATCCGCTTGTGCCACACCTGACACGCCGCCGCTCCGCGTGGATCTCGGTCGGCCTGACCGCAGTGGTCGTATGGGGGGCGTGGATCGGCGCCATGACCATCGGAGACCACTGGGTGCTGTTCGTCAAGGGCTGGTTCATGTCGGTGACCATGGTCTTCGGATCGTTCATCGCCGGGGCCACGAGTGAAGGCGGCGGCGCGGTCGCTTTCCCCGTGATGACACTGCTCTTCAACATCAACCCGGCCACTGCCCGTGACTTCTCGCTGATGATCCAGACGGTAGGGATGTGCGCCGCCGCGGTGACGATCCTCTACACCCGGATACCGGTTGAACGACACGCCCTGGTGTGGTCGAGCGTGGGAGGAACAGTGGGTGTGATCGTCGGTCTGAAGTGGATCGCCGGCCGTCTCCCGCCTTCCTACGCCAAGATGCTCTTCACCAGCACATGGTTGGCGTTCGCCGTTGCCCTTTGGCTGATCAACCGCTATCACAATCGCGAGGTCCGCCACGAGATCCGCGACTTCGCGTCACGCCATGTTGTGCTGCTCATCCTCACAGGCGTCGTGGGCGGGTTGGTGTCGTCGATCACGGGAAGCGGTCTCGACATCACAACCTTCTCTCTGCTCGTGCTACGGCTGCGGATCAACGAGTCCGTCGCGACCCCGACCTCGGTTGTGTTGATGGGGCTGAACGCCGCCGTGGGGTTCACTTGGAAGACCCTCGCCGGTGGAGGCATGGCAACCGAGGCCTGGAACTACTGGTGGGTGTGCGTCCCCATCGTGGTGATCGGCGCGCCGTTCGGCGCCTGGTTCATCTCACACCGCAACCGGCTGTTCGTGGCGAGGCTCCTGTATGCGTCGATCATCGCGCAGTTCATCGCGGCGATACTCATCGTTCCCATGTCGACCCGCCTGATCTTGTTCAGCGCGATGGTCTTCGTCGTCGGGTCGGGTCTCTTCCGTTGGATGGCCTCCCGGGGTGTGGCCGCCTCGAGCCCCTAGCCGCAGGCCGTGGTGCGCCCCGATTCCTCCAGTCTCCAGCCAGAAAGCGCCGTGGATCGGCTCGCCAGGGCGAGCTTCCTACCGAGAACCCAGAACTGAGAACCGAAAACGGCGGAGGCCGTTCCCGTTTCCTCCCCCGCGAGCGAAGCGAGTGTTGGGGGAGGTGGACTCGGCGGAGCCGAGGACGGAAGGGGCGGTTCCTGTTTCCTCCCCTCGCGAGCGAAGCGAGTGTTGGGGGAGGTGGACTCGGCGGAGCCGAGGACGGAGGGGGTCGTTCCCAGCAACGTAGCCCGCTCACGACCGCCCACAGCAGGCACCTCCGCAGTTCACGTTCTCCGGTGGCCCACCACGCCGACAATCCCGGCAGAGCGCATATCCATCCGGGCGAGCGGACACCGCCTGGTAGCCTCCGCGCCGATGAAACGCCACATTCTCGTTGCCGTCGCGTGGCCTTACGCCAGCGGTTCACGCCATCTTGGGCACCTCTCTGGCGCCTATCTGCCCGCTGACATCTTCGCCCGCTACCACCGCCTCGCGGGCAACGACGTGTTGATGGTGTCCGGCAGCGACGTCCACGGAACCCCGATCACCGTCAGGGCCGACCAGGAGGGTGTCGAACCCCAGGTGATCGTCGACCGATACCACGCCGAGTTCCTCGCCAACTGGGAGGCACTCGGCATCTCGTGGGACCTGTACACGACCACGGGTACCGACAATCACCGCGAGGTCACCTGGGACGTGTTCCGAAGGCTCCATGAGCACGGTTTCATCGTCACGAAGCCGTCGAGCCAGTTCTATGACGAGGATGCCGGCCGATTCCTGCCGGACCGGTACGTGGAGGGCACCTGCCCGTTCTGCGGCTATGCGAGTGCAAGGGGCGACCAGTGCGACGACTGTGGGCGTCAGCTCGACCCGGAGGACCTGATCGACCCGAAGAGCCGCATCTCGGGTGCGAAGCCGGTCATGCGGGATACCGAGCATTACTTCCTGCGGCTCTCCGTGTTCCAGGATCGCCTCCTCGAGTGGCTCGAGTCGAGAGAGGGGTGGCGCCGCCACGTGCAGAACATGGCGATCGGCTTCACCAAGGAAGGGCTCCTCGACAGGGCGATCACGCGTGACCTCACCTGGGGTATCCCCCTGCCGCCGGAGTTCGCCGACCTCGGCGAAGGCAAGCGGATCTATGTGTGGTTCGAGGCGGTGATCGGCTATTTGTCAGCCGCAAAGGAGTGGGCCCAGATCCAAGGCACACCCGACGCTTGGAAAGCATGGTGGGAAGATCCTGAAGCCGAGTCGTACTACTTCATCGGCAAGGACAACGTTGTGTTCCATGCCGTGATCTGGCCCTGTCAGCTGATGGGCTACGAGGGCCTCAACCTCCCCACCGACGTCCCGGCGAACCAGTTCATCACGTTCAAAGGTGAGAAAGGATCGGCGAGTCGCGGTGTCGGCAGGTCGATCTCGTGGTACGCGGAGCGTCTTGAACCGGACGCGCTCCGCTACGCCATCGCGGCATCACTGCCGGAACAGAACGACACCGACCTGTCAGACGACGAGATCGTGCGCAGAATCAACGAGGAGCTGGTGGCAACCTGGGGCAACCTCGTCAACCGGGTGCTCACCCTGACGGCGCGCAGCTTCGATGGCTTCATCCCGAACCAGGGTGACCTGTCCTCCGAGGATGGGGACCTGCTAGACACGATCGACGGGCTCCTCACCGAAGAGGCCGATCTGATCGAGCGGGTGGAGCTGCGGGCAGGGCTGCGTGCCGCGATGCAGGGCGCCCAAGCGGTCAACGGCTACCTCAACGCGCAGGAACCGTGGAAGGTCCTCAAGGACGACCCGGCCAGAGCCGGAACGATCCTGTCCGTCGCGCTGTCGGCGATCGCCGGTCTCGGCGTCGGGTTCTCCCCGTACACACCGTTCACGGCGGACCGGCTCCGAGAGATGCTCGGTCTCGAATCCGGCGGTGGGGTATGGCGCCGACCGGACGTACCGGCCGGGACTCGATTGGGCGAGATCACCCCGCTGTTCACCAAGCTCGAGGAGCTCTAGCTCCCCTCCCCCCGTTCTTGCGTGAGAACGGTCGACAGTGTGCCCCCAACTCACGCAAGAACGGGATCTGGCCCGGGCGCGAACGGAGCGGCCCCTTCCGGGACCGCCCCTCTCTCACAGTGAACCAGCTCAGGCCGGCGGGTACACACCCATCTTCTTGGCCTTGTCGGTCTTCCAGAAGATGACCGAGATCTCGTCGATCAGCTCGAGCAGCTTGCGGCCGTCCTCCGGATCGACCGTCTTCTTGGCAATGCCCGCCTGCTTGATGGCCCTCCAGAACAGGTCGTGAAGCTGCGGGAACTGCTCGGCGTGCTCCGGTGCGAAGAAGTCGGCCCACAGCACCATGAGATGATGCTTGGCCAGCTCGGCGCGCTCCTCTCTCAGATACAGCGCACGAGCCTTGAAAACGGGGTCTTCTGACGCGAGGTATTTGGTGGTGATCTCGAGCACGGACGCCGCTTCGATCTTGGCTTGTGCGGGGTCGTAGACGCCACAGAACAAGTCACAGTGTGCGTGCGCGGTGCGGATAGGACCGAACAGATCCATGGTTGCCTCCTGACAGGGTGGTCGCATCCGACGATACACTCATCCTGAACGAACATGAGATGGCCCCGCACCTTCGCCACGCTCGTGGCCGCCGCTGCCGGCGGTGTTGCTGCGCGGCGCGCATACCGTGGGCTCGCCCGCTTCGAGATCTCCGAAGCGTCGATGGTCCCCGTCCTACGACCGGGTGACCGGATTCTGACCTGGGAACGCGAGCCGTCCCGGAGCGACATCGTCGTGTTCGAACATCCGTCCCGGCCGGACTTCTGGATGGTGAAGCGGGTCATCGGGCTCCCTGGCGAACACGTCGAGATCACTGACGGTCGCGTGCTCACCGACGGTGCCCCGCTGGATGAACCATGGACGACCGACCCCACCGGTCCAGACGCCTCCTGGGATCTCGATCCGAATGAGGCGATCGTTCTGGGAGACGCCCGCTCACTCTCGGCTGGTGACAGCCGCCAGATCGGACCCGTGCCAATCGAGAACCTGCGGCGAGTCGTCGTCGCCCGGTACTGGCCCGATCCGAGGATGATCCCGTGACCGACGTCCAGCGGCGCATCCTCGCCATCCTCGCCGGAGCTGTGGCACTCGTGTTTGTCGCCGTGGGCCTCTTGGCGCTCGTGAACCAGACTTCCGACACGACGACCACCACTGCGTCAGCCGGTGCGACCACCACGACCGCGCCGTCGACGACCTCCTCGTCCTCCACCACGACAACAGAAACGACAACAACGACCTCCTCCTCCACAACCACCACCACGACTCCCACGACGACCACGATTCCCCCGTCGGACGTGCTGATTCTCGGACCGGAGAACATCGACGGGATCCCGTTCGGCACCGATCCCGAGTCGGCGATCACCACACTCGTGGGATACCTGGGCGAACCCGTCTCCGACACGGGGTGGGTGCCCCCAACCGACGATCAGGGCAACCAGGTCTACGGACCCTGCCCAGGAACCGAGATCCGGGTCGTCGAGTGGTCCAACCTGACCACCGTGTACACCGATGCGGCGACACCGTGGGCCGCCTTCGGAATCAAGCACTTGTTCTTCTACAGCTACGTGCTCTACGACTTCGACTTCTGGGGGCTCACGACGGCCGAGGGGATCGGTCTCGGGTCGACTGCCCAAGACCTGCGCGACGCGTACGGGGACGCCGTCGACATCACATCCGACGAGTTCGGTGACTACTACAGCGTGACGGTTCCTGCCCCGGGCGCCTTGTGGGGGTTCCTCGAGGGGCCGGGCGGTACGGTCAACTCGATTCAAGGAGGAGTTGGTTGCGGTGAGTGATCTCGGCATTGGTCTGGTTTCTTGTCAGCGCGCCCCTGGCGACGGTCGCACTTGGGAGGACCTCTACCGTGAGTCGCTCCAGCTCGCCGCGGAAGCCGAACGCTTCGGGTACTCGTCGATCTGGACCACCGAACACCACTTCGTCGACGACGGGTACGCGCCCTCGCTGCTGCCGCTGGCGGCGGCGATGGCGGCTCGAACGTCGACCATCGGAGTCGGTACCGGTGTGATCCTCGCCCCGCTCCACCATCCGCTCCGTCTCGCGGAGGACGCCGCCGTCGTGGATCTGATCGCAGGGGGTCGACTCACCCTTGGCCTCGGTCTCGGCTGGTCGCCCGTGGAGTTCTCCGGGCTCGGTGCCGATCTGCATACCAGAGGCAGAGCCATGGACGAGATCCTCGACATCCTCCCCAAGGCGTGGTCCGGCGAGCCGTTTCGCCACCAGGGCCGCGTCTACGACTTGCCTGAGGTCGCGGTCCGTCCAACACCCACCCACCCCATCCCCATCTGGATCGGAGGCGGCGCAGACGCCGCCATCAAGCGTGCCGCACGACTCGCCGACGGGATCTTCTCGAATGCACCGGCCGACCGGTTCGAGACACAGGTTCGCATCGCCCGCGCCGAGATGGAGGCCCACGGTCGCGACCCCGACGCGTTCACCTGGGCCCACTACGACGTCATCTACCCGAGCGACGACGTCGAACAGGGTTGGGCCGAGATTCGAGACCATGTCCACCTGATGCGCTGGAAGTACCAGGACATGGCCTCTTCTGCGACTCGGAGCGGCCCGATCCCGGCTCCACCACCGTTGGACCCGGCAACCGAGGCGCAGCTTCGCGCCACAGCGCTCGTCGGACCGGGGGAACTCATCGCGGGTCGCCTCCAAGACCTGCAGAACAGGATCGGCGCGCCGATCCGGTTCGTCGCTCGATCGGTGTTCCCGGCCATGAGCCACGGCCGTCAGATCGAGGTGCTCGAGCGCATAGCCACCGAGGTGATGCCACTGCTGTAGGAGAAGCTCCGCCCGCAGCTCTCGGTTCTCAGTTCTCAGTTCTCGGTAAGAAGGTCGCCCTGCGGTCTCGAGCCGACCCAGAGCGCGTTCTGGCTGTCGACTGTGAGCTGTTGGCTGTTGGCTCACGACTGATGACTTGAGCGTCGGGTTTGTTGGTCCCCCCAGCGAGGCCGCAGGGCCGAGCGTTGGGGGGAAAGTACCGCAGCGGCAAAGCCGCTGGGGTAGGGGGGCCGTAAGCCAGCAACGTTGCTGAGAACGACCCCCTCCGTCCTCGGCTTCGCCTCGGCCACCTCCCCCAACACTCGCTTCGCTCGCGAGGGGAGGAAACAGAGGCCCCGCGGTCTCGAGCCGACCCAGAGCGCGTTCTGGCTGTCGACTGTGAGCTGTTGGCTGTTGGCTCACGATTGAAGACTGAAGACCACTCGCGCAGGCGAGCCCGTTGGTCCCCCCAGCGAGGCCGCAGGGTCGAGCGTTGGGGGGAAAGTACCGCAGTGGCGAAGCCGCTGGGGTAGGGGACCGTAAGCCAGCAACGTTGGTGGGCACCGCCCCCTCCGTCCTCGGCTGCGTCGAGTCCACCTCCCCCAACACTCGCTGCGCTCGCGAGGGGAGGAAACACAACGCCTGTGCTCTCATGGTGATCAAGGTCGCGTTCTGGCTGTCGACTGTGAGCTGCTGGCTGTTGGCTCACGATTGGAGACTGAAGACTGCTCGCGCAGCGAGCCTCACTAGCGAGTGCCGTCACTACACTCGCGGCCCTCATGCGCCACCTCCTCATCGTCGGTGCTTTGTGTGCCCTGCTGGCCGCCTGCTCTGGCAAGGCGGAGCCGACCACAACGACAACGACCCAGCCCGCCACGACCTCGACCGTCACCACGACGACCACCACCCAGCCGACAACGACGACAACCGAACCGGTGGTCCTCGCCCCACTCAACGGTCTGCCCGTCACCGACCCGACGACCATCGACCGGCGGGTCCTCGCCGTGAAGATCGACAATCACCCTGCCGCTCGACCCGAGTCGGGCATCCAGGAGGCGGACGCCGTCATCGAACTCCCCGTCGAAGGGATCACCCGGTTCATGGCTCTCTTCAACGTCAACGACTCGACGTATCTCGGTCCCGTTCGGTCGGGCCGTCCAACCGACCCGACACTCGTCAAGCCGCTCGGGGGGACGTTCGCGATCAGCGGCGCCCAATCGTGGGTGCTCGACATCATCCGCAAGGACGACGTCCCGATGATCGTCGACTCTCGCCCCGGCATGTTCCGCATCTCGTCCCGAGCCGCGCCCCACAACCTGTACGGGGACACGACCGCTCTCCGCCAGGTCGCCGACGACCGTGGGTACCCCGACGACCCGCCGCCGAACCTGTTCGAGTGGGGCCCGCTCCAGCCTGACGGCACCTCTGACAAGATCACCCTCTACTGGTCGCCCCGGACGGTGTGGACGTGGGACGGCGAGCGCTACACCCGCACCTCCGACGGCAAACCGCACGAATGGGTCGCCGAGGACGGCACCACCGGCCAGATCTCCGCCGACACACTCGTCGTGATCTTCGCGCACCGCTACACCGCTCACCCCCCGTCGACCGGCACCGCCGTGCCCGCCATGGAAACGGTCGGGTCGGGCAAGGTCGTGGTGTTCCACGGCGGCGAGTACGAGGAAGGCACCTGGTCGCGCGATTCGATCGACGAGACGTTCCAGTTGGCACGCCCGGACGGGTCCGTTCTCACCGTTCCCCCAGGGATCCCGTGGATCTCGATCTTCCCCGACACCCTCGACATCGAATGGTGACGGCGGGGACTATCGCTCAACAGGTTCGAAGCGGCGAGCGCAGCGCGGTGGACGCCGTCTCGGAGGCACTCGATCGCAGCGAGGCCTCACCGCACAACGCCTACACGCTCATCGATCGCGGCGGGGCCCTCGAACGAGCTGCGGTGATCGACGCCGAGGTCGCCAAAGGGGTCGACCCGGGTCCCCTCGCCGGCGTGCCGGTCGCGCTCAAGGATCTCATCGATCAGGAGGGGCTGCCCACCACGTGCGGTTCCGGCTTCTACCGCGAGATCCCCGCCCGTTCGGCGACCATCGTGGACCGTCTCGAAGCGGCCGGCGCGGTGATCGTCGGGCGAACCGGCCTTCACGAGTTCGCCTATGGGTTCTCCAGCGAGAATCACTGGTTCGGTCCGGTTCGCAACCCCTGGGACCCGGACACGTCGCCGGGAGGGTCGTCGGGAGGTTCCGCCGTTGCGGTCGCGGCGAGCCTCACCCCGGTTGGGATCGGCACCGACACCGGAGGGTCCGTCAGGGTTCCCGCGGCGATGTGCGCAGTCGTCGGGCTCAAAGTGACCCACGGCCGTGTCCCGCTCACCGGCGTGTTCCCGCTCGCCGGGTCACACGACACGGTCGGCCCACTGGCCAGATCGGTCGGCGACGCCGCCCTCGTCTACAGGCAGATCGCCGGCTATGACCCTGCCGACCCGTGGTCGGCGCTACGAGATGTTGACGGTCCCGTCGACGAGTCATTGCACGGATTGCGGGTCGGGATTCCTCACCCGTGGCTCGACAACGCTCCGATCGAACCGCGGGTCGCTGCGGCGTTCGACAATGCCCTCGCGACCCTTTCGGACGCGGGCGCTCGCGTGACCGACCTGAACGTCCCCTGGCTGGCTCCGAGCCCGCACATCTCGGATGCCGTGAGCGCGCAGGCTGCGCAAGTCCACCGCCGGTGGTTCGGTCACGAGCGGTACGGTCCGGAGGTGGAGGAGCGCCTCGCCGCTGCCTTCGCCGTGACCCTCGACCAGTACCTCGACGCACAGCGATGGACCGCGCACTTCCGCAACCAGGCGGCCGCGCTATTCCACGACGTCGACGTCATCGTCACACCAACGGCCCCGGCGACCCGAAAACGCATAGGCGAATCGACCATCGGCGGGGTTCACTATGTCACGGTGCTGTCGTGGTTCTCGTCGCTCGTCAACCATCTCGGTACGCCGGCGCTGACCGCGCCGCTGCGGGCACCCGGCGCACCCCCCCCGTCGCTGCAGCTCATCGGTCCCTGGTGGTCGGAGCGGCGGCTGCTCGCACTCGGCGAAACACTCGAAGGAATCGGACTCTTCGAGACCCCGCACCCCCCGGGGGGCTGAGCCGGCCTTTGCTTGGCCAGTGTCACAACATCGGTAGACTTGTGCCTTGGGCGCCCAGGCGCTCGACGCGCGAAAGGATCACCGTGTCAAACGACACAAAAACACTCAAACCCATCGACCACGAGACCGAAGAACTCGACAAGGTCATCGTCCGGTTCGCGGGAGACTCCGGTGACGGCATGCAGCTCGCCGGGACCCGGTTCACCAGCGACGCCGCCTTGTTCGGCAACGACCTCGCGACCTTCCCGAACTACCCGGCCGAGATCCGTGCCCCTGCCGGCACCGTCGCGGGCGTCTCCTCGTTCCAGGTCCAGATCGCCGACTTCGACATCCTCACACCGGGTGACGAAGCCGACGTCCTGGTCGCAATGAACCCTGCGGCGCTCAAGGCACACGCCAAGGACGTGAAGCCGGGCGGCATGATCGTCGCCAACGCCGACGCCTTCGAATCCCGCAACCTGAAGAAGGCGGGCTATGAGACGAACCCCCTCGAGGACGGTTCGCTCGACGGGTTCCGTGTGTTCGCCGTCCCGATGGAGCGTCTCACGAAGGACGCCGCCGAGGGCACCGGGGTCAGTGGACGGGACGTCCTGCGCTCCAAGAACCTGTTCGCGCTGGGTTTGCTCGCCTGGGTGTTCACGAGGTCCATCGACCCGACGATCGAGTGGCTCGAAGAGAAGTTCGCGTCGAAGCCGGACGTGATGGCCGCCAACATCGCGTCACTCAAGGGTGGGTACAACTACGGCGAGAACACCGCCGCGTTCAAGCACACGATCGTCGTGCACAAGGCGGCGTTGGAGCCGGGCGAGTACACGAACGTGACCGGCAACACAGCGCTGGCATGGGGGCTCATCGCCGCCGCCCAGGCAGCCAAGTTGAAGCTCTTTTACGGGTCCTACCCGATCACGCCGGCGTCGGACATCCTGCACGAGCTGGCGAAGCGCCGTGAGTTCGGTGTGATGACGTTCCAGGCAGAGGACGAGATCGCAGCCGCCGGAGCGACACTAGGCGCCGCGTTCGCCGGCAACCTGGCGGTGACCGGTACGAGCGGTCCCGGACTGGCGTTGAAGAGTGAGACGATCTCGCTCGCTGTCAGCACCGAGCTGCCGATGATCATCGTCGACGTTCAGCGTGCGGGTCCGTCCACGGGTTTGCCGACCAAGGTGGAGCAGACCGACCTGCTGTTCGCGATCTACGGCCGTCACGGCGAGGCGCCGCTGCCGGTACTCGCGGCACGGTCCCCTGCCGATGCCTACGCGGTGGCGATCGAGGCTGCCCGGATCGCCCTCAAGTACATGACACCGGTGATCCTGCTGTCGGACAACTACATCGCCAACGGTTCCGAACCGTGGCGCCTCTCCGACATTGAGAAGCTGCAGGACATCAGCGTGCCATTCACGACGGAACCGAACGCCGACGGCCACTACCTGCCGTACTTGCGTGACGACGAGACGCTGTCGCGCCCGTGGGCTCTACCCGGCACGCCGGGTCTCGAGCATCGCATCGGTGGACTCGAGAAGTCGGCGGTGGTCGGCAACGTGTCGTACGACCCGTCGAACCACCAGCTGATGACCGACGTCAGGGCGTGGAAGATTCGCAACATCGCCAACGACGTCCCACCAGTGGAGGTCTACGGTGACAAGGATGCCGACCTGCTGGTCCTCGGATGGGGCTCTACGTACGGGCCGATCAGGGGCGCCGTGAAGCGGGTCCGCAAGGACGGACTGAAGGTCGCGCAGGCGCACATGCGGTACCTCAACCCGTTCGCTGCGAACTTCGGCGAAGTCCTCATGAAGTACAAGACGATCCTGGTCCCGGAGGTCAACTCGGGGCAGCTGCGGCACCTGCTGCGATCCGAGTATCTGGTGCCGGCGATCGGTCTCAACCAGGTCACCGGGTTCCCGTTCAAGGTCTCGGTCGTTGAACGAAAGATCCGGGAGGTGCTGGCATGACCACACTCACCTACACGCGCAAGGACTTCCAATCCGACCAAGAGGTGAAGTGGTGCCCGGGGTGCGGTGACTTCACGATTCTCGCCTCCGTGCAGAACCTCTTCGCCGAGATAGGGCTGCCGAGGGAGAAGTTCGTGATCGTGTCGGGCATCGGGTGCTCATCCCGGTTCCCCTACTACATGGACACGTACGGGATGCACGGCATCCATGGGCGTGCCCCGGCGATCGCGACGGGTATTGCGATCACCCGGCCCGACCTGTCGGTGTGGGTCATGACCGGTGACGGCGACGCCCTGTCCATCGGCGGCAACCACATCATCCATGCGATGCGCCGCAACGTGAACATCAACGTGGTGGTGTTCAACAACCAGATCTACGGTCTCACGAAGGGCCAGTACTCGCCGACGAGCGAAGAGGGCAAGATCACCAAGTCGAGCCCGTGGGGTTCGATCGATCACCCGTTCAACCCGGTGAGCCTGGCGCTGGGCGCCGAGGCGTCCTACGTGGCACGGTCGATCGACATGGACCGGGAGCTGACCGAACGGGTCCTCCGCGAGGCCTACGAGCATCGTGGGGCGTCATTCATCGAGATCTACCAGAACTGCAACGTGTTCAACAACCACGCGTTCCTGGAGTTGACCGGCAAGGACACTCGGGACCAGAACCGCATCAACCTCGTTCACGGCGAACCGATCGTGTTCGGCCCTGAGGGTGAGAACGCGGTGATCATGGAGAACGGGGCAGCGAAGGTGGTGCCGACGGCGTCGGTGGATCCGTCGCAAATCATCGTGCATGACGAGTTCGCGGTGAACCCGAGCGTTGCGTTCTCGCTGAGCAGGCTGTCGCACGGCCCTCACGGACCGACACCGGTCGGCGTGTTCCGCAATGCGGAGCGCACGGTGTACGAAACCGTGCTCCAAGAGCAGATCGACACCGTCCAGAAGAAGAAGGGTGTCGGCGACATCGAGACTCTGGTGCGGTCACAGGGAACCTGGACGGTCGAGTAGGACTGAGTGCTGCTCGCCAAGCGAGCGGCACTCGTTGTCGGTTATCGGTAGGACACGTTTCCCTCCCCCACGAGCGCAGCGACGTTGAGGGAGGTGGCGTCGAGCTGACGCTCGACGCCGGAGGAGGGGGCCGTTCCCACCAACCCATGGTCCGTCGGCGCGATCAGGCCGCAGCGTCGATTCCGAACCGCCGGAACGTCAGGAGCGAGCGTTTCGAAGCGGCACCGACCCGCCGATCAGACCGATGCCCACGATCCCGACGAGCGCGGCCGGACCCGACTCGATGACACCCAGGAACAGCAGCA
>Ga0315556_1000335_pt1 | contig 28477 bp, 24 predicted proteins | sample SalMarSW160310MG_FD_202112 | JGI IMG/M metagenome (GOLD analysis project Ga0315556, IMG submission 202112) | Salt marsh sediment microbial communities from the Plum Island Ecosystem LTER, Massachusetts, United States - Salt Marsh Sediment SW1603-10 ...
GGCAGCTATGAGGATGTTGCGAGCAACACACAAGTTATTGAAGCGTATCTGGGAAGGAAAGGCCATTAATCCATGAACAAGACGCCTGTCCTGGAACTTATCGATGTCGATACCTATTACGGAAACATTCAGGTCCTCTATGACATAGATATCACAATCAATGATGGAGAACTGATTTGCCTTTTGGGGGGAAACGCATCGGGAAAATCAACTACACTCAAGACTATCCTCGGCGTATGTAAAATCAAGAAAGGGATTCTCCGACTCAAAGGCGAAAGAATTGATGGCAAATCCACGAAAGATATCATTTCAAGAGGTGTGGCCATTGTCCCTGAAAACAGGAGAATTTTTCCAAGAATGACAGTACTCGAAAACATGGAGATGGGTGCATTTCTGAGGACGGATAGAGAAGGGGTGAAAAGGGATATCGAAAAAATGCTCCTGCTCTTTCCTGCTCTGAAAAACAGACTTTTTAACCCTGGAATTACTCTCAGCGGGGGTGAACAGCAGATGCTTGCCATGGTACGTGCTCTCCTGTCCAATCCAACCATCCTTCTTATGGATGAACCATCCATGGGCCTTGCGCCTATTCTCGTGGACCAACAATTCGAACTGATTCAACAGGTGAACGAACGAGGAACTGCAGTTTTTGTAGTGGAGCAAAATGCGAATATGGCACTTTCCATTGCCGACCGAGGCTATGTCCTTCAAACCGGGTCAATCGTACTCGCCGATACGGCTCAAAACCTTCTCAACAACGAAATGATGAAAACGGCTTATCTTGGAGGGTCTGACTAAATGAACGAGTCGCCTATTGATAAAAAATCCTATATCTTCGGAATGATAACCGCCTTTGCGGAATGCCTGGCCAATGAGAGCAAAAAAGCGGCATTCTCGCCTCCTTTCTGCCCAGAGGACTATCCTGCAATCAGGCCTGAAGCAGAGCGGATTGCCAGTGAGCAAGGGATTTCTCTGTGGTACGAGAAAAACGAGGATATCCCATCCGCCAAAAGAGTCAATTGGTTTGTCATGTTCAAATATTCCGAGGTCCTTGATCAATACCTGCTTCTCCGGGACCAGGGGTATAACCCGGTCTGGGATCTCGATCGGTTCTCTGGACTACTCAGTTACGGGACTGTTTGGGGAAAAGGGGCTGAGAAGGTAATTCCTGCGATGAGACAAAAAATCCTGAAAGGGATCATGCCCACAGTATCAAGGGTTCTTTTCAAGCCTGGAGAATGGCCTATCAAGAAAGCCTGATTCATTTCCTTCCACATTTCTATCAGGCCATATAATGGGCCATAAATTCTTTTCGTCTGTATCCTTCTGCAAAAAATTCGATGAGACTTACGGCATCGTATACCGGTACTCGGAGGAGCCTTTGAATAGTTGAACGAAAGGTAATCAGATTGGTACATTCAAGGAGAACCGCGCCAATGTCCTTTCCCATAAACCCCTTCGCAACCTCCAAAACGCCCTGTCTCATTTGTTCAATGTCCAGTTCGTTTTCTCGTTCAAGAACCACTCTTTGAAATTCCGCGCATCCTTCCATGCCCCCTATGATCAGCCGATCTCCCTTGGCATCTGCGGCGGCAAGATGTTCCTCCTTCAAAAGTCGTGTGTCTCCCGTGATAAGGCCGATCTTCTTCTTCTCAGGTAGAAATGTTAAAAGAAGTGGGATCAAATTCAATGACGAGCCCAGGAATGGAACTTGAAGGGCATTTGAAATATCTTTCTGGAAGGGAGAAAACAATCCACAGTCTGCAGCAACAAATTGCACCCCCTCCTTTTCCAGGTCCAAAGCGGCCTGGATAATCAAATCCAAGTGATCTTTGCTTCCCTCAACCAAGTCTTGAAAAGGAAACCCTCGAACAACTCCATAACGCACAGGGAAAGGAAAAGTCTCTGCATGTCCCGGATCTCCAGGAATTCGCGGAATTGTTGAATCCAGCATCAAGATGCCTGCCAATTGTCCATAATTAGTCGTACCCCCGAAGACTTTTTCTGTCATGATTCATCCTCCCTTTGGGACTAGTAACATCGCAAAACTTCCGACCCGGATTTTCCACAAACAATGATCATGGGAAACTGGATCGGTATAGATTTATAGGTCTTGACCAGAGTACTGTCAATGATATATGGATATATGAATTGTAGTAGACTTATAGCACACTGACCGCCTTCTTGCACGACCAAGGCCATATGCGTAAACCATTAAAAACGCGATTATTAGAGGAGTACAATATGCAGGAAAACATTATAGGAACTATTGACACCGTAATGGATCAACTCCACGCCCTCCGGGGGCATCTTTGACCTGGACAACCGGAAAGAGGAACTAAAAGAACTCGAAAAAATAATGGGCAAACCTGATTTCTGGCAAAAGGACCAGGAAGAGGTTGCCCGCCTGAGCCAGCAGAGAGCCTTTCTCAAAGACACAATCGATCTCTGGGAAAAGCTGCACCAGGAAATGGAAGATGCGAAGATCCTGGCTGAAATGGCAATCGAAGAAGACGATGACTCCACCCGCAGGGAGGTGGAAAAAGATGTCGGTCGACTCCAACGAGAAGTCACATCCCTTGAGTTCCAGTCACTCCTGGGAGATCCGGACGACAAGCGAAACGCCATCGTTGCCATCAATGCCGGAGCCGGCGGCACGGAAGCGCAGGACTGGGTTGAAATGCTTTACCGGATGTACCTGCGCTGGTGTGAAAACAGGGGCATGAAGGTCCAGGTCATCGATCATCTTGAGGGAGACGAAGCCGGGATTAAGAATATCACCTTTACCGTGACAGGCCCCTACGCCTATGGGTACTTGAAATCCGAACACGGCATTCATCGCATGGTGCGCATATCACCATTTGATGCGACCGGGAGGCGTCACACCTCTTTCGCATCCGTATCCGTACTTCCCGAAGTGGATACAAATATTGAAATCGAAATTGACGAGAAGGATCTGCGGATTGACACCTATCGTGCAAGCGGGCCCGGCGGACAGCATGTGAACAAGACCAGTTCCGCTGTTCGCATCACCCATTTTCCCACCGGCATCGTTGTCCAATGCCAGAACGAAAAATCCCAACATCGCAACAAGGACATGGCTCTCAAAGTACTCAAGTCCAGACTCTATGAATTGGAGAAGGGAAAAAGGGAAGAAAAAAAGCACAAGATGCATCAAGATCAGAAGGAAATCGCCTGGGGAAGCCAGATCAGGTCTTACGTATTCAACCCTTACCAAATGGCGAAAGATCACCGGACAAATCTTGAGATAGGTGATGTGGGGAAAGTCATGGACGGGGGGATCGACTCGTTTATCGACGCATACCTTCGACTCCGTTAGCTCAAACTCCATTGTCTAATTTCAATTGGATTCATAAAAGCAATCGGTTTGGAATAATTCCTGGTCACCAGCAAGGCATTAGATGCAAGTCGAAGATCCCGTTCCGAGCGGGGGCGCCAGGGAGCGACGAATGAGGCGTATGAATCAATACGCCGCAAGGAGGAGTGAGCGAAGGCAACGCGGCTCCTCAGATCCCGTTGGCGGGGAGATGATGCCTTGATAGTGACCAGGGTTAGCCTCCCTGGTATGCCTGGTCAATGCTCTTAATATATCCCTTGATGCCGTCACAGATCCCCTGGGCGACCTCTTCCTGATAGGTCTTGGTCACCAGTCTTTTCCGCTCCACCGTATTCGTCAGAAACCCGGTTTCCACGAGGATAGCGGGCATTTCTGCGCCTATCAACACGTAAAAAGGCGCCTGTTTCACTCCCAGATTTTTCACACTTCTGAACCGGCCGTCCAGGCCGGATACCAGGCCCTTTTCAACTTGGTGAGCCAGCCTGTTCGATTCATGAATCTTCGTGTTCAGCATTAAATCATTCAGTATTTTCTGGAGGTCGCTGATGCTCTTCTCCGAGGTCGCATTTTCCCGGGCAGCCAGCATTACGGAATTCTTGTCTGTTGCCATATTGAGGAAGTAGGTCTCAATCCCGCGTACTCTTCGATTCCTGTGGGCATTCACATGGAGTGAAATAAAAAGATCGGCCTTCTTCATGTTCGCGATAGCGGTCCTTCGCTCGAGCGGCAGAAATACGTCTCTATTTCTGGTCAGGTACACTTCGCAGCCGATCTCTTTCTTGATCTTGCTCGCAAGCCTCTTCGCAAGTCTGAGAACGATGTCTTTTTCCCTGATCTTCCCCCGATAACACCCGGGGTCTTTCCCCCCGTGCCCCGGGTCGATCACAATCCGGTTCACATTGAGACCAAGCTGTCTCGCCAAGGAGACATTCGCATCCGGAACCTTGGATTTTCTGATTCCTTTCCGGACAGGTCGTTTCTTGAGTGCCAGTCTTACCTCTTCCGCTTTCTCATGCTTCTCCCCATTTCTGACATCCACGACAATCCTGAAAGGATCATAGAGATGGAAGATCTTGTAACTGCCTATGCTGTTAATATCCAACACCACCCGGACACGATCTTTTTTATACTGCCCCGCCCTGACCCTCTGGAGCAGTTCCCCCTCGATGGGGATGGAGCTGTCGATCTCCTTGCTCACCCGTGCATTTATAAGATCGAGGTACAGTCTTCCCGGCTTTTTCAGCGCAGGGTCCCTCCTGAGAAGATGATGCCGGTAGGTGATCCGGTCGGCCATGTCAACCACGACCCTCGTGTAATTTTGCGTAGACCAGTGGCGGATATCCTTTACATACACGGGCTTCGATGAATCGTGCTTGTTGTTCTTGGCCAGTCTCGCCTCTTCCTTCTTGCCAAGAAGAGTTGATAACTTTTCCAGTTTTACCCGAGCCTTGGGCCGCATGTCTCCCGTAGGAAATTTGATATCAACTTTCAGGAACTCAATGTAGGCTTGGGCCATGTCCTTTTTCTGGTAATAGAAAATCTCCCCCACGCGGTACTGGGCATCATCGGCGAGCCGGTGATCCGGGTAGTTTTCTGCAACCTTTTTAAAGAGTTCAACGGATTTGTCCAGGTCCTTGGACAGGCCGCTGTATCGATAGAGCCGCTTGTAGAGGTCAGCCTCTTTAAAAAGGGCCCAGGGTGCTGCTTCACTCTTTGGATAGCGCGTAAAGATCTTGTCGTATTTCTGGATGCATCTCATCCAGCGGTGGCGATATTTTCTCAGCTTTGCCGAAGAAAACAACCCCTCCCGACATTTGTCCGCCTGTTTCAAGAGGACTTCGCTTTTATCCTGCCTTGCAAAACCTGTTTCGGCCCAGCCACAAAAGCAGAACAGCAACGCCAGAACCAACAAGATGCACATCTGGTAGATTCGTTTTTTCATGTGAGCTTTATCCGTGTCCTTCCACGTATTCTTTGAGTTTATTGAGTTCCACAAGGGCCTCCAACGGCGTCATGGACGCGATATCCAGCTTCTGAATCCGCTCCAGCAAACGGTGGTCCCCGCCACCGAAGAGATTGAGCTGAACTATGTCTTCTTCCTTTCTTTTCGGGAACGTCCGGGCCAAGAGGGGCCTCCCCGCCTCGTCCAGGTTCTCCCTTTCAAGATTCTCCAGGATTTCCTTTGCCCGTTTCAAGACGTCCTCCGGGACTCCCGCAATTCTTGCTACCTGAATCCCGTAACTTCGGCTGGTTCCGCCAGGGACCAGTTTCCTCAAAAAAATAATCCGGTTATTCCACTCCTTCACGGCAATATTGTAGTTCCTGACTCTTGCTTTGGAAACAACCAGTTCAGTCAGTTCGTGATAGTGGGTCGCGAAAAGCGTTCGAACGCCCAGCCCATCACGGTCATGGAGCGCCTCGGCCACGGCCCACGCAATGCTGAGTCCATCATAAGTGCTGGTTCCCCGGCCGATCTCGTCAAGGATGACCAGGCTCCTGGGAGTCGCATGGCGCAGGATATTTGCTGTCTCGTTCATCTCTACCATAAAGGTACTCCGACCTTTTGTCAGATCATCCGAGGCCCCCACCCGGGTAAAAATCCGATCCACGAGGCCGATAACAGCTTTCGAGGCCGGAACAAAACTACCCATCTGCGCCATGAGCACGATAAGGGCTGTCTGCCGAAGGACTGTTGACTTCCCGGCCATATTGGGTCCTGTTATGATCAGCACCTGCTGTTCTTTTTCGTCAAGATACGTGTCATTGGGGACGAAATCCTCATCCGTCACCGCCTGCTCTATGACCGGATGCCTCCCGTCCCGGATGTCAATGCCAAGCCCGTCATCAACCACAGGGCACGTAAAATGGCTTTGCTCCGCTGTTTCCGAAAGCGCCGCGATGGCGTCTATCCTCGCGACAATACCTGCTGTTTCCTTTAGCCTCTGATTTTCGCGGCCAATCTGCTCACGAATGTGCTGGAAGAGCTGAAATTCCATCTCAACCCGTTTTTCTTCGGCTCCGAGGACCTTTTCTTCCATGACCTTCAGAGATTCTGTAATATATCGCTCCCCGTTCACCAGGGTCTGTTTCCGAACGTAATCCTCCGGCACGAGGTGCTGGTTTACCTTGGAGATTTCTATATAATATCCATAGATCTTGTTAAACCCCACCTTCAGGGAAGAGATGCCTGTACGCCCCTGCTCCTGAAGCGCAAACGAAGAGATCCAGCTCTTTCCATCCCGACTCAGGGCAATCAAGCCGTCCAAATCTTCATTATACCCTTCCCTGATAATCCCTCCCTCCTTCAGGGAAATGGGCGGATCTTCGTGAATGGTCTCTTCAATAAGCGCTGCAATATCTTCAAGGGGATCCAGACGCTTGCCGAGTTCCGCCAGGAGGATACTGGGGGAATCCGCCAGACTGCGCCTAATACCGGGGAGGATGAGCAATGAATTCTTGAGGGCCAGGAGGTCGCGCGCATTGGCCCTTGACAATGCCACACGTCCATTCAACCGCTCAAGATCATAGACCTCCGAAAGCGCTTCCCGCAATTCCTCCCGCAGGATGGGATCTTCTTTCAGCGTGGCGACCGCTGCAAGCCGTTTATGGATTTTTTCCAGATTCACCAACGGGTAGGAAAGCCATTTTCTGAGGAGCCTCCCTCCCATGGGCGTAACAGACCTGTCCAGGACGGAAACAAGGGACCCCTTCATGGAATGGCGGCGCATGGTTCTCAGGAGCTCAAGATGTGTAAAGGTAGCCTCATCCAGAAACATGTAATCGCCCAGCCGGTAGGAGCTGATCTCTTTCATGTGTTCCGGGTTAGCCTTTTGTGTTTCCAGGAGATAAGCGATAATTGCACCTGCCGCCACGATACCCGCCCGCATATCCTCGCATCCAAATCCCGCCAGGGAAGGCACCCCCAGTTGCTCTTTCAGAAGAGATTCCGCACGTGCAGGCTCAAATGTTTCCCGACTCAATTTTTCGAGACGCAGATGAGCGAGTGAGTTTCCATTCGGGAGCTCCGTCCCCTCCAGGATAAGGACCTCTGCCGGCACGATGCGCCCCAATTCATCCAGGACATCATTCCATTCATGCAACTCCGTTACCCTGAACTCCCCGGTGGAAAGCTCGGCATGCGCGAGGCCAAAGGCACCGTTCTTATCCACAGCTACCGCTGCCAGGTAAAGGTTCTCCTTGGTACCAAGATCAGCCTCATCCACCACTGACCCCGGTGTTACCACACGGACCACTTCCCGCTTCACGATCCCCTTACTCACCTTGGGGTCCTCGACTTGGTCGCAGATGGCCACCTTCCAGCCACTTTCTATCAACCTGGCCACGTAATTTCTCGAGGCATGGTGAGGAACGCCGCACATGGGCACCTTTTCTCCCTCGTACGTGCCTCGCGACGTCAGGGTTATCCCCAGGACCCTGGATGCGGTCCGTGCGTCTTCAAAAAACATCTCATAGAAATCACCCATACGGAAGAACAGGATTGCATCAGGATATTGCTCCTTGATGCCCAGATACTGACGAAGCATCGGTGTCAACTGACCCATCCTATCCGCCTCTGTTCGTCTCTTCCAGCGCGGGGATGACCGTTTGGGAGGGAGAGGGTTCCGGAGAATCCGCTTCGGTGGAATGGACAAGGTCTGTCGTATCCCATCGCCTGCATTGGGGGCATTGCCACTGGAGGTCTACAGGTTCGTGCCCGCACTGGGAGCACTGAAACCTCAGATAAGGAACATTCAAGTGTTCGAGAAGGTCCTGGTAAGCATTCAGCGCTTCCTCTTTTTTCCCCTGGGACAGGAGTATTTCACCCTTCAGGCGCCTGGCCTCCCAGAATGTCGGGGCAAGCCTGAGGGCACTTTCCAGTTCCTGAAGGGCTCCCTCCACGTCCATCTCATTGTAAAGATAGCGGGCCAGGGCCACATGCGTGAAGGCATCAGAATGGTTCTCAACGCACTCTCTCAGGAACGCTTCCACCGGCTTGAGATTTTTCATCCTGGCATAGGCCCCTTCCAGCCGGCGATAGGCAAGAAAGGTAAACTGGGGGGCATACTCTCCGACCTTCTTCCACTGCTGAATGGCCTTCTTGAATTCGCCTTTCTGGAAGTGGAAGTCTCCAAGGTGAAGATAGGCATCTATACAGCCGGGATCGGTCGATACCGCCTTGGCAAAAAAGGGACGTGCTCTGCCTAACTCCCCTTCTTTCACTGCCATTTTTCCTGTTTCCACCAGGTGATGGGCAAGAATATGGGCGTGGTTTCCCTTGGCCAGTCTTGAGATTTTCTGTCTCGTGCGAAAGGCGTTTTCCCAGTCTTTCATTTCCTCGTAGATCCGCTCTATCTCTTCCAGGGTCTCTACGCTCGAGGGGTTTTTTTCAATGACTTTCTGGAAAGTCTCTAGGGACCGGTTAAAAAAACCGCCCCTTCGGTAGTCAACCCCAAGGTCGAAAAGGGCCCTGAGCTTTATTTTGGGATCAATATTGGGACGTAGTATAATATTCTGGCGAATGCGGATTGCCCTGCCGATATCCCCCTTGGAACGGTAGAGATTGCCTAGCGCCACATAGGTTTCGATGCTTTCAGAATCAACCTGCACGGATTTGGTGAACTGTTCAATGGCCTGGTCATGGTCATTGGTCAGGATATACTGCACCCCTTTGAGAAACGCACTGTCTCCCTTGCGGGCAGTTTGCTCTCTTCCTCCCCGGGCAATGGTTCTCCACCAGACCCCCAGGACGAGCCCCAGGGAAAACGCAAGACCTACCCCCAGAATAAGGCGCAGGTTATCGGGTTCCTGGAACCAATGCCAGAACGGCCCCCCCATTTCTTTATCTCTCCCTCCTTCACCTCCGTAAAGAATCCGGACTCTTACTGCATACCCTGTTCTTCTTCAGGGGCAACTTCTTCAGCGGTAACCGGGAGATTGCGAAGAGACTGGAGCTCCTCATCTTTCCCCTTGGACTCCTTCCTCAGCAGCTTGATCTCTCTTTTCAGACGAAACCGTTCAGTGATGCCGTAGAAGCCGGTAAAGACAACCCCCAGCAGAAATGCGATAATCACGACCAGGTACAGGGACATGGGAGGAGTCTCGTGATTAAAAAAGAGGAGATTCAGCCTGAACGTAACGGTTGTGGCCATAGCCGCATAATTCTGGACCGCCACCACGATGATCAGCAGGATAATCAGGATAATCAATACCACTCTCACATGTTTCATGTATTACCTCCTCTTTTCTACCTATTAACCTGAAAGTACGGCAATAATTTCTTATATGTCTCCCTTATGTGCTCTGGAATAACTCTGACTTCCCCCACCACGGTCATGTAGTTTGTATCGCCGTTCCAGCGGGGAACAATGTGAAAATGCAGGTGCTCCTCCACACCGGCCCCTGCCACCTTTCCCAGGTTGAGCCCCACATTAAATCCCTCCGGATTCATCAGCTCTTTCAGGGCGTTGATGGACTTGCGGACCATCCCAAGCAGGTCGAGCATCTCGTCCTCTGAAAGGGATTCCAGGGTGCCCACGTGCCGCACCGGCGCCACCAGCAGATGCCCGTTATTGTAAGGATACCGGTTCATCATCACCATACTGAGGGTGCCGACAAAAAGAATGAGACGCTCCTCGTCCTGGTCCCGATCCTCCCCGGGACAGAAGATGCACGGTCCTCCCTTTTGATCAGTGAGGATATATTCCATGCGCCACGGCGCCCACATGACCTTCATGTTCTCCCCCCAAAACACCTGCCAAAAACCTACAACGGAATTATGCGTCCCGTTATGGTATCCCCCACCTCCAGGATGCCGATGCTGTGAATACCTGAAGAGGCATATCCTGTAGCAGTGCCGGGGTTAAAATAGAGTACACCATTTCTCAGGTGATTGGCCCCAATGTGCGAATGACCATAAACAACGGCGTCCACGTCATTGAATTCACTCGCAATACGATCTTCAAGGCCTGCCGAAGGCCCCCACCCGTGGATAAGCCCGATCCGGTAAGGGCCTGCTTCCACCACTGCTTTTCCCGGCAGGCGCCTCTGCACCTCAAAAGGATCCATATTCCCATAAACCGCGTGGACGGTCTGATATTCCAGAAAATCAATGACTTCTTCGGACACGATATCTCCTGCGTGGAGAATCATGTCCTTGTCCGCAAGGTATTTCTTGAAAATATCCTCAAATTCTCCTGATACACGACGAAGATGCGTATCGGATATCACACCAATCTTCATTTTTCCTCAACTGATCGATTCAATGCCACCAAGCTTGTTATCACTCTTTTCCCTGATTGGCCTGTTTGCGTACTTCCTCTTTCGAAGAAGTCCAGCATGAAGCAAAATTTAAAATAGGAGTATACCAGCACAAAGAAAAAAGACAACCCATAATTGGAAGCAGGGAGAAAAGGTCGATCGGAAGGGACAAATCAAGCACATCTGGAAACTTTCTTCTCTTTCATCACTCTTTCAATTTCATCAGGTGAACCAAAATAGATGCAGTGGGCCAGGCACACATTATCCGCGCAGGCGGGCAGGAGTCCATTGTCAACCCGCTCATAGCACAGGTTGCATTTCTGTGCCATTCCTCGTTCACTGTCGAAGGAGATGGCATCATAAGGGCATTCATCAACACAGAGCCCGCATCCCACGCACGCTTTCTCGTCCAGGATAACAATGCCATCCTCTCTCTTGACAATTGCCTCTTCGGGGCAGGCCTCCACGCACTCCGGTTCATCGCAATGGCGGCAGGTATTCACCCGGTAGACAAACTCCGGTTTATCGCCCACCATCCTGGGTCCATCTTCTGTGACATGGATCAGTTTGATGCCGTCAGGTGAGCGATTTTCCTGCTTGCAGGCAACCTCACAGGCCTTGCATCCCCAGCAGGACTCATGGTCTATGATCAGTGCATATGATGGGTCTATGGCCCTTTCCTTCATGAGCGATCCTCCGGGTAGATCCTGCAAAGGAGTGTCCTCACATGGGTCGCGCCCATGGCGGGATCACAGGCTTTATAGGCATTGTCCGTCAGCATATTAATGTTAGATTCATCCCAACCGTGGCCCAAATCCTCCTTTTCCGGAAACCACCAACCATGTTCCGCGGAAACGATTCTCGGATCCATACCCGCAAAGAACTTGGCCCGCTGCCTGACCCGGCCGCGGGGAGATTCAATGGTAACCCAGTCGCCCTCCTGAATGCCCTCTTTCATGGCTGTATCCGGGTGAATTTCCACGACCGGGTCCCTGTGAAGCTCTCTCAGCCAGGGCACCTGGCGGTTTTCTGTATGGAAAAAACCGGGCAATCGTCTCCCCGTGATCAGGATATATGGAAATTTCCGGTAAAGCTCCGGCATACTATACGGGCTTTCCGGAGGCTCCCGATACTGGGGAAGTGGATCGTACCCCATACTCTCCAGGACCGTGGAATAGATTTCGAATTTCCGGGTCGGCGTGGAAAACCCCCTGGTTTCATACTTCTGGTAGAGCAAATCCCCGCGGATATAGTCCATCTTTTTGAAATCCTGCCAGGTGATCCCCATTGGTTCCAGGATCCAGTCCAGGGCTTGCTCAAAATTGTCCCACCAGTGTTCTCCCTGCCCTACCCGGTGGCCCAGCTCATTCAGCATCTCATGATCAGAACGGCATTCTCCCACCTGGATGACTTTCCTCCGGGGCAGGATGTAGCCGTGTCGTTTCCAGAAGTCTCCAATATAATCCATCTCGAGCCAGGTGGCGGCCGGGAGGACGATATCGGCCATTTCAGCGGTAGGGGTCATAAAGAAGTCGGAGACGACCATGAATTCCACTTTTTCCAGTGCCCGGTAAACCTCTGCGGCATTCCCCCTCGTTATGAGGGGATTGGAGCTGATAAAAAAGAGTGTCTTTACCGGGTATGGCTTTTCTTCCAGTATGGCGTCCCAGACGCACTTCGGGTTAATGATCGCGAATTGGCCTGCCAGTCGAAACCGGTCACCGCCCAACCGTTTTTCCCGTTGGGTATCCGGGAGCATCCGGTGTGCCCCGAAGTGTCCGACGTTTCTAATCCCGGGAGGTTTGAACAGGACCTGTCCCCCGGGCACATCAATGTTGCCGGTAATTCCCATGAGGAACATGAGGAGACGGTCATTGTCCGCGCAGTTGACCTGTTGTTCGATGGCAACGCCCCATTGTATGACAGCTGGTTTGGTCGTGGCGAAAAGCCTGGCCGCGTCCCTGATCTTTTGCGCAGGGACCCAGGTTATTTCTTCCACCTTGTCCAGAGGGTACTCTTCCACCCTTCGTACAAACGGCTCCCAGCCGTGAACGTGGTTCTCCACGAAGTCCTTGTCATACAGCCCTTCTTCAATGATCACATGGAGCATTCCAAGGGCCAGGGCCGCGTCCGTTCCAGGCCGAAGAGGGAGCCAAACGTCGGCCCGGGCCGCGATCCTGGTGAGCCTAGGATCAATGGCGATCAGCTTTGCCCCGCCATCCAGGGCCGTTGAAAAAGGCTCTCCCTTGTAGCAATCCGGGTTGCTGATTACCACGTTGTTGCCCCAGACCATGATGCACCGGGGATGGTTTTCATAGTCCGCAATGGGATTTGTGCCGCAGGTGAGAATGCTGGTCGCAATACGGGGGCCGTAGCAGAAATGGCCCGCGGTGAGTACATTGGGTGTGCCGAAAAGGTTGGCAAAGCGGTAGATCACCGCTTCGTTTTCCCTCCCCGTGCCATATCCAAACACCACTGATTCCGCTCCGAAGGCATCCTTATAGTGGAGCAGCCTTTCCGCGATGGTATCCAGTGCTTCATCCCAGGAGATGCGTTTCCACCGACCGCATCCCCTGGATCCGGACCGCTTCACCGGATGGGTCAGCCGGTCAGGGTGATAGGCAAGCTGCGCCGAGGCCAGGCCCTTGCTGCAGAGGGTGCCATGATTAATGGGGCAGTCGGGGTCTCCGGCAATCTTTTCCGCCTTTCCATTTTTCGTATACACCAGGACACCGCAGCCCCCATGACACATGCGGCAGTGGCTCTTCACTACAGAATCATACCCATAGACCTCCATCTCTCTTTCAATATTGGCGTATTCAAACTTACTCATCTTCAATTCTCTCTCGTTTCAGAAAAAAGCCAATGGAATTTCCTTTCAATTTTCCGCACATGTTCAAGGTACAACGGTGTCCCCGGCAACCACTTTTCTTCGCAAAACCCAGCCCCATAGTAACGCTTATTTGCGGGTCTGTCCAATTCATTCAGCCTTGGTGCTTTGACAAGAAAATTACGTTTATTCCCCATAATGCCGTTGACTCTTTGGGCTTGTTTCTGTATCAAATACCGAGAAATCCAGAAAAATGAAGGCCGGTTTCGAAACGTTCAATTTTGTTCAAGGTCAAGGAAGATGAAAATTTTGCCACAGGAATATATCCAATATTTCGAGGATTGAAATTTGAGCCTGACGTAGAGATTGGACAAAAGTGGGCATTTCAAATCTGGGCTTAGGAGTTGAGGAGGAAGCTATGCCGATTTACGAATTTTACTGCCCTGAGTGTCATATGATCTTCAATTTCTTTTCAAAGACCATCAACACGGAAAAAAGGCCGCTCTGCCCCAAATGCCAGAAAGTTCACCTGGATAGAAAAATGTCGGTTTTTGCCCGCCTCAGAAACAAGGGTGAGGGTGAAGAGGATGACACGCCAATGCCGGACCTGGATGAGGCCCAGATGGAAAAGGCCATGGGCGCCCTGGCCAAGGAAATGGACCACCTGGATGAAGACGACCCCCGGCAGACCGCAAGCCTCATGCGAAAGTTGACGGACATGACGGGCCTCGAATTGGGACCCGGTATGCAGGAGGCGCTCCACCGGATGGAGGCCGGGGAAGATCCGGAAAAAATCGAGGCGGAAATGGGGGACATCCTCGAAGAACAAGATCCTTTTCTGCCCAAGAAAGGGCCAAGCCTCCGGAAATCCCGCCCGCCCGAGATCGATGAAACTCTTTACGACCTTTAAGATACCCCTGCCACTTCTGTATGAGCGGCAAGGTTTTTCAGGCGAAGTATTTCACCGCGTTTTCGAGGCGATCGGCCACCCGATCCTGCCCGATGGCCAGGAGCACATCGAAGATACCCGGTCCGACCGCCTGGCCCGTGACAGCCGTCCGGATCCCGTTGATTATGACCCCTGCTTTCACTTCAAGTTCTTCAGCAGTGGCCCTGAGCATTTCCTCGGTTCCCTCAAGGGTATAGTCCTCAAGCGCTCTCACGCGATCAGCCAACACTGGAAACCATTCCCGCAACCCCGGATGCTTGAGCACATTTTTTTTCAAGGCACGCTCATCCACCGGGTAGTCATCTGAAAAATAGGCCCGGCCAAAGGTCACAAAATCGGTCAACACATGAAATCGCTGTCGGATAAGGTCCACTGTCCGGAGAAGCCATTCCCGCCTGGAATCCTCAAACTCGGGATCCCAGATACTCTCCTTTTGAAGCTGATCCCGCACATAGGGCTCAAGTTCTTCAAGGGGGAGTGTGCGGATATAATGAGCATTGATACTGAGGGCCTTGGGATCGGTAAAAAACTTCGGGTCATCCTTCCTGATGTCAAACACCGCATTGGACCGCTTGACCCCTTCCAGGGAAAAGGACTCGATCAATTCCTCTTTTGAAAATATCTGTTTGGAGTCGGGCGTGGACCACCCAAGCAACGCCAGAAAATTGACAAGCGCCCACGGGAGAAACCCGTGCTCCCGGTAAAAATGGATGGCCACTACCTCCCCGTGTCTGCGTTTGGAGATCTTGGCCTTTTTGGGGTCCAGGGTGAGGGGCATATGGGCAAATGCAGGAACAGGTATGCCGAGTGCCTGATATATGAGGATCTGCTTCGGTGTATTCGCAATTCCATCCTGTCCCCTGATCACATGGGTAATGCCATCCCTGGCATCATCCACTGCGTTGGAAAGAACGTAGAGGGGCTGGCCGTTGGACCGGACAATCACAAAATCTTCTATGTCCTCGTATTTCTTCTCGATGACCCCGTAGACCAGGTCCTTGAACCGGACCGCGCCCGGCTCCCGCGGCACCTTCAGGCGAATGGTGAAAGGCAAACCGGCTTCTTCCTTCACGGCAAACTCTTCAGGAGAAAGATTTCTGCAGCTTCCATCGTACTGGAGGGACGATTTTTTCGCCAGGGCCTCCTCTCTTTTCCTCTCCAACTCCTCTCTGGTGCAGAAGCACTTGTAGGCATGACCAGACCGGAGGAGTTTCATGGCTGTCTCCCGGTGTTCATCGATAAACTGAGACTGGAAATAAGGCCCTTCATCCCAGGTAATACCGAGCCATTTCAGGCCCTCTATGATTCCTTGGATGGAATCTTCGGTGGATCTCTCCGTATCCGTATCCTCGATCCTGAGGATAAACTTCCCCCCGGTTTTCCGGGCGTAGAGCCAGTTGAATATGGCTGTCCGGGCGCCTCCGATATGGAGGTACCCTGTCGGGCTCGGTGCAAAACGCACCACACCTTGTTCTTTCATTCCTTCGCCTTTTCGTGACAGATATTAATAAACAGGGCTATGGGCTAAAGCCAACCATAACGATAAACATTTTCTCTCGCCCGTCGCAGCGATCAGAGAAAAACGACCCTCTTTTCTTTATTTCAAAAACTCTGTGGTCTCTGTGTGAGATATTGTTTTTTCTATTTTTTCAGGTTTCCCCGGATATACGCAACCACATCTTCCGTGTTGGTCCCGGGACCAAATATGGCGGCAATCCCGCACTCCTTCAGGGCGGGGACATCCTCGTCAGGGATGATCCCTCCCCCGATCACCAGCACATCCTCAATGCCTCTCTCTTTCAGGAGTTCCATCACCTTTGGGAAATGGTAGTCATGGGCCCCCGAAAGGATACTCATGGCAATCACATCAACATCTTCCTGCACGGCGGTCTCCACGATCTGTGCGGGCGTCTGCCTCAAGCCCGTGTAGATCACTTCCATGCCTGCGTCCATCAACGCGCTCGCAAGGACCTTGATCCCCCGGTCATGCCCATCAAGGCCGGGCTTTGCGGCCAATACCCTTATTTTCTTATCTTTGTCCATACCTACCTCTTATAAATAAGTGCATAGCTGTTTTTTTCTATGCCTTACGCCTGGTGCCCTACGCCTCTTACCCCAACGTCGAGGCGGCCCGGTACTCGCCAAAGACATCACGGAGCACATCACAGATCTCACCAAGTGTCGCGTATGCCTTGACCGCCTCAAGAATAAGCGGCATCAGGTTCTCATCCCCCTCAGCACCTCTTCTGAGCCCGGCAAGGACCGTTTCCACCACGCTTACATCCCTTGCGGACCGCAGCTTTTGCAATCTCTCAATTTGAGAGGTCCGCACCGCAGGGTCCACCCGCAGGAGATTGGTGGGCTTTTCCTCCTCAACCTGGAAACGGTTGAGCCCTACCACCACCCGCTCTTCCCTTTCGATCTCCCGCTGATACCGGTATGCGCTGTCCTGTATCTCCCGCTGCACAAAACCTTTTTCAATGGCCCGAACCGCACCCCCCATGTCGTCAATCTTCCGAATGTACTCCTCGGCCCTTTCCGAGGTCTCCTTTGTCAGACGCTCGATATAGTAGGAGCCTGCCAGGGGATCCACCGTGTCGACAACCCCGCTCTCATAGGCGATCAACTGCTGGGTCCTCAGGGCAATCTGCACGGCCTCCTCTGAAGGAAGGCACAGGGCCTCATCCATGGAGTTGGTATGCAGGGACTGGGTCCCGCCCAGCACCGCGGCAAGGGCCTGGAAAGCAACCCGAACAATATTGTTTTTCGGCTGCTGTGCCGTAAGGGTACAGCCTGCCGTCTGGGTGTGAAACCGGATCATCATGGACCTGGGATCCTTTGCGCCGAACCGCTCTTTCATGATCTTGGCCCACAGCCGTCTCGCGGCGCGGTATTTCGCGACCTCTTCGAGGAAATCCAGGTGCGCGTTGAAGAAAAAGGAAAGCCTGGGGCTAAAGGCATCTACCTCCAGCCCTGCCCGAACTGCCGCCTCAACGTAGGCAATGCCGTTGGCCAGGGTGAAGGCAACTTCCTGCACCGCCGTGGAGCCCGCTTCACGAATATGATAGCCACTGATACTGATGGTATTCCAGGAGGGAATGTTTTCAGCGCAGTAAGAAAAGATATCCGTGATAATCCTCATGGAGGGCTCGGGGGGATAAATGTACGTCCCCCGGGAGGAATATTCCTTTAAAATGTCATTCTGAATGGTCCCTCGCAGCTTGTCGAACGACACGCCCTGCTTTTCCGCCACCGCCAAATACATGGCCAATAGTACCGCAGCAGGGGCATTGATGGTCATGGAGGTGCTTACCTTGTCCAGCGGAATCCCGTGAAAAAGCGTCTCCATGTCTTCCAGTGAATCAATGGCGACCCCCACTTTCCCCACCTCCCCGATGGCCATCTCGTGATCGGAGTCATAGCCGATCTGGGTGGGCAGGTCAAAGGCCACGGAAAGGCCCGTCTGTCCCTGGTCAAGGAGAAATTTATAGCGCCGGTTGGATTCTTCCGCGGTGGCAAAGCCCGCGTACTGGCGCATGGTCCAGAAACGCCCCCGGTACATGGTCGGCTGCACCCCCCGGGTGTAAGGGTATTCTCCCGGGACCCCAATCTCCTCCACATAGTCAATATCTTCCGTATCCAGAGGGGTGTACAACCTCTTCAAAGGGATCCCGGACGTATTGATGAACTCGGGTTTCCGTTCAGGCCTCTTCTGGAGCTTGTCTTCCACCTTTGCGGTCCATTGTTCAAGGAGCTTTTCCATACGCTCGATACTTGTTTCCCGTGCCATTCATTTCCCTCCATCAGTCCTGATATTCCCGTCAAATCTCTGGCTTAGTTATCATGTTTCCTGATTTTTGAAAAGCCTTTCTTTGGGGAAGCCTGGCTGTCTCGGCAGGGAAAAACCGCAAGTACCAGCGACTATGAAAGAGTTGATAGTGCCACCTATTGATTCCATTGGGCAGTCCCTGATTTTTTTCAGGAAAAACGCGGTGCTTTTAATGATTTTCATCTTGACAGGAGTTGATAGCTGTATTACAGCTACAATCCGTTTCCACAATTTGCCGCTGACTGGCATTCCAGCCCGCACACATAAAATTCTACTTGGATCGAGGGAGAATGAGAGAATGACGTTCAATGAAATCCTGGATTTGCTGAACGGTATCATGCGTACAACAGGTGTCTTCAATTTCGACCCCAAAGTCATTGTCATGTGGGCAATCGCATCCCTATTCATTTACCTAGCCATCGCAAAAAAATATGAACCGCTTCTGCTGCTCCCCATCGGGTTCGGTATTTTTATCGTGAATTTCCCGCTTGTTCCCATGATGGGATTCGAACACGGACGGCCGCAACTTCTCCAGTTCTTTTATCACTATGGCCTGGAATGGGAGATCATCCCTTGCGTAATTTTTCTGGGGCTTGGGGCCATGACCGATTTTGGTCCCTTGATCGCGAATCCCAAGACACTCCTCATTGGGGCCGGGGCGCAGCTTGGCGTCTTTATAACATTCACCGGGACCGTGCTGGCCGGCTTTACGCTGAAAGAGGCCGCTTCTGTGGGCATCATCGGCGGAGCTGACGGGCCGACCACCGTGTACCTGACGACACTCCTGGCTCCACAACTCCTGGGGGCAAATGCCCTTGCCGCATACTCTTATATGGCCATGGTTCCTCTCATACAACCCCCCATCATGCGGATGATGACCTCCAAAGAAGAGCGTAAGATTCGTATGCGGCAGCTCAGACCGGTTTCCAAGAAGGAAAAAATGCTGTTTCCCATGGTGACGGCCGGTATCATCGCCTTGCTCGTTCCCTCGGTCATTCCCCTGATGGGTATGTTTATGCTCGGGAACCTGATGAAAGAGAGCGAGGTAGTGGGCAGGCTCACCGAGTCGGCGCAGGGCTCTCTCATGAACATCGTTACCATCTTTCTGGGTGTTTCCGTGGGAGCTACCATGTACGCGGACAAGTTTTTGAGCTGGAAACCCCTCTTTATTTTCGGGTTGGGGCTGGTTGATTTTGCAGTCTGCACCATCGGGGGAATCTTGACGGTCAAGGTCATGAACCTCTTTTTGAAGGAAAAAATCAACCCCCTCATCGGCTCGGCGGGTGTTTCCGCGGTGCCCATGGCGGCTCGCGTGTCCCAAGTGGAAGGGCTGAAGGCGGACAAAACAAATCACCTGCTCATGCATGCCATGGGACCGAACCTTGCCGGAGTCATCGGTTCTGCCGCTGCGGCAGGGATGTTTATTGCCATGTTCCATTAAACCCGGGTTTCAAAAGGGAATTATCTGTAGTCTGCCCTTGGCCGGGGCAAGGATTAAAGAAGAGAGAAGGAAGAAAAGATGAAAAAATATGTGATTCTCCTAATAGGGTTGGCATTCCTCATCCCTGCATCTGTCATGGCCGAGGATTTTCTGGAGGCTCCGGTTATACCGGGGGGGAAGGTGCTTTTGAAAACCGATTCACGCCTGGAGTTCACCGTGCCAAAGGGGCATAGAGAGGTCCTTAGGTATTACAAGGACGCGCTCAAGAAACTCAAGGACATCCGGATACGGGAATGGAAAAACGACACCTATATCGAAGATGACGGAAACCTCCCCTGGCATTCCATTACCATCTCCAAGGGCGATACCAGTGAAACAAAAATAATCATCGTGAAAGACAACTGGACCTGGATTCTGGGGACCCTTGTTCTCAGGTTCGTTGGTGTCTTTATTGTCCTGTTGCTCCTTTTTCTTGCGATGGGCATATCCGGCTTAATCATTTCAAAATCAGTTGCAAGAGCAGAAGCGAAAAAGGCATCAGCCTGACCAAGACATCATGTAAAAAGCCCCTTCCCTCCTGCACGGAGAAAAGGGGCTTTTTTTGCCCACTGGAAAACCCGGCCCTCAGGGACCGTCCCCTCTGGGAATAACGAAAGTCTTCGCCCTTTGGACCCGGATTCTCATTAAAGGGGTATGTTTCCGTGACGTCGCGCCGGAATCGAGTCCCGCTTATCCTTGAGCATGCTCAGTGCCTTTATCAGCCGTGTCCTCGTCTTTTCCGGGAAAATGATCTGGTCGATATATCCCAGCTCGGCGGCCTTGAACGGGCTCGCGAAATTACTCCGATACTCTTCAACAAGCTTCTCTCTGGTCCCCTCGGGATCATCCGACTCCGCAATCTGCTTCCTGAAGATGATATTGACCGCCCCCTCCGGTCCCATCACTGCGATCTCCGCCGTAGGATAGGCGTAGTTGATGTCTCCTCCATGGTGCTTGCTGGACATGACATCATAAGCCCCGCCATAGGCCTTCCGGGTGATCACGGTAACCTTGGGCACCGTGGCTTCGCAATAGGCATAGATGATCTTGGCTCCATGCTTGATGATTCCACCGTATTCCTGCTGCAGCCCCGGCAAGAAGCCGGGAACGTCCACGAAGGTCACCAGGGGGATATTGAAGGAATCACAGGTACGGACGAACCGGGCACACTTCATGGAGGCATTAATGTCCAGGCATCCTGCCAGGGACCTCGGCTGATTGGCCACGATACCCGCCACCGCACCGTTCAGCCGTCCAAAACCTACCACCATGTTGGTGGCGTAGAATTTCTGGACCTCAAGAAACTCCTTGTTGTCCAGAACCACCCGGATAATGTCTCTTATGTCATAGGGAAGCTTGGGATTGGTGGGGACCACCTTGTTCAGAGACTTGTCAACCCGATCGGGAGGGTCGGTACAGACCACCTCGGGTGGCTTTTCCCGGTAGTTCTGGGGCAGATACTGGAGCAGTTCCTTTACCCGGTCCAGGGCAGCTTTGTCGGAATCCTCGGCAAAATGCGCCACACCGCTCCTGGTGTTATGGGTCATGGCGCCACCCAGGTCTTCCGGGGTAACCTCTTCGCGGGTAACGGCCTTGATAACCTGAGGCCCCGTGATGAACATGTTGCTGGTCTTCTTGACCATGATGGTAAAATCAGTGATCGCCGGTGAGTATACCGCCCCGCCGGCACAGGGCCCCATAATCACTGAAACCTGCGGCACCACGCCGGAAGCCCAGACATTCCGCTTGAAAATCTCCCCGTAACTCCCGAGGCTCACCACGCCTTCCTGGATTCTGGCCCCCCCCGAGTCATTGAGGCCGATAATCGGCGCACCGTTTTTCAATGCCAGGTCCATGATCTTACAGACCTTCTCGCCAAATGGTCCGCTCAGGGATCCCCCGAACACGGTAAAGTCCTGCGAAAAGATAAAGGCCAGGCGGCCTTCAACGGTCCCGTATCCCGTCACCACGCCGTCACCCGGAATCTTTTTCTTGTCCATGCCAAAATCGTGACAACGATGGACGACAAACTTGTCGATTTCCTCGAAGCTGTCCTTGTCCAGGAGGTAGTGAATCCGCTCCCTTGCGGTCATCTTTCCCCTGGAATGCTGCTGTTCTATCCTTCTAGAACCGCCCCCCAGTTCAGCCTCTTGATTCCTCCGCTCCAGTTCCTTGATTTTGTCGCTAATATCCACGCATGGAACTCCGGTTGTTGGATTGTCAATACTTCTGAGCCAGTTTCAAAACGCCCCATTTTACCCGATCTCTGCGTCAGGTTTAAATTTTAACCCTCGAAAGATTGACTATATTCATGTGGTTAATCCCGCCATTTCGAGATCGCCTTTCCCCGCTCAAAGTCTGGGATCTTCGACTTGACCTCGAATCCCGCGGTAAACGGGAAACATTTTGAAACTGGCTCTTCTTGCATGATTTTCCGGAACGTCATGTTCTTGCCGCTCCGGCCAGAGCTGCGCCTCTTATTCCATCGTAACAAGGACGGCATCAGCTTCCACGGCATCGCCCTTCTTACACTTGATTTCCTTCACGGTCCCGCCTTCCGGCGCCACGATCGGCAGTTCCATCTTCATTGCCTCGAGGATCACCACCTCATCACCTTCGTTAACAGCATCACCCACATTGACTTTTACGTCGATCACTTTTCCCCCCATCGGGGCAGTAACATCACTCACTTTTCTAACCTCCTCCACATATTATTTTTCTTGAACGCAAAGAAGCCCTTCCTTTCAGGGCAAGAACGGGTTGCGTTCTCTGGATTTATCAAGATGCCCTTCGCTATGGACCATTTTTGATAAGATTTGCTTATACCATTGAACCATGATCTTTTGTCAAGAATAATGTAGCGCTCGATCATTTCCCCGTGTAAATCAGAAATATCCGGCTGCATTTCATCAGCCATGACAAAAAAGCTGCCGACAACGGCTTTTTGGAACCGAATTTGCATATCAAAAAGGTTTTTAGAATGAAAAGTCATTTGCCACTCATATCTTGACAGGGCAGATCAAATTTTCTACCCTTGCTCAGATGGCTCCATACACACATACGCCCTCAGGAGGACAAGCATGCCGGTATACAAGTGGGTTGGCGAAACGAGGAGAGGAAGAACCATCAAAGGAGAACTGGAGGCGGCTGATGAAAAGATTGCCCGGTTACAGCTGAAAAGACGCAATCTGACCATCAAAAAAATCAAGCAAAAGCCCAAAGATCTCTTTGCAAATGTCTCCTTTATGCAGCCGAGGGTGACGGCAAAGGATATTGTTATCTTTACCAGACAGTTTTCGACCATGATAGACGCAGGGCTTCCCCTGGTCCAAGGCCTCACAATCCTGGCGGAACAGACTGATAACCGGACGTTCCGGCAGATCTTGAAGCAAGTCACCAAGGACGTGGAAGGAGGTTCCACCCTTGCTGAGGCCCTGAAAAAACACCCCAAGGTATTTGATGACCTTTTTGTGAACCTGGTCGCAGCCGGCGAAGTCGGCGGTATCCTGGACACAATCTTCCAACGGCTGGCCGCCTATATTGAAAAGGCACAAAAACTTAAATCCAAGATCAAGAGTGCCATGACTTACCCCATCGTGGTAGTCTGTATTGCTGTTATCGTTATATCGGTCATCCTCGTTTTCGTCATTCCGGTGTTCGAAGATCTCTTCCGTAGTGCGGGTTCCGCGCTCCCTGCACCAACACAATTAGTCGTCAACATGAGCCGCTTTTTCAAGGACAATATCCTCTATATCATTGCCGCAATTATTCTTCTGTTTATCGCATTTAAAAAATACAGGGGAACCGTAAAGGGACGCAAGGCCACCGACTCACTTTCCCTGAAGTTGCCCGTCTTCGGTCCGCTCCTGAAGAAAGTGGCCGTGGCCAGGTTCACCCGTACCCTTGGAACCATGATCACCAGTGGTGTCCCTATCCTGGATTCTCTGGAAGTCGTGGCAAAAACATCGGGAAACGTTATCCTGGAGGAAGTCATCTTTGAAGTCCGCTCCAGCATTGCCGAGGGCCAGCCCATTGCGGAGCCGCTTTCGGAAACGGACATATTCCCCAGCATGGTTACTCAGATGATCGCCGTTGGGGAGGCGACCGGTGCTCTGGACACCATGCTTGAAAAAATCGCCGAATTCTATGAAGATGAGGTTGATACCGCGGTTGAGGCCCTGACATCCATGCTTGAGCCTCTGCTCATGGTGTTCTTAGGCGGATCTATCGGCGGCCTGGTGATTTCCATGTACCTGCCCATTTTCCAGATGGCAGCCGCATTCGGATAATCTCGTCGGCATCATGGTCGAAACACACAAAACCATCTCGAGAAAGGAACTTTTCGGGCGTCTCCAGACCCTCATGTTTTTGAGGGTCGTGTTTGTTTCAGTGCTTCTGGGGGCCTCCTTTTTTGTTCAAATCCGGGAAGCGCACACCTATTTCGGCTCCATTCAAAATGTCCACTTCTTTCTCCTCGCGGCTGTCCTTTTCCTCACCTTTATCTATGTGCTCATCCTCAAGCGTGGTCTCAATCTTTTAGGGTTTGCATACGTGCAACTCTGTGTGGATACCCTGATCATCACTGCCATTATCTTCTCCACAGGCGGAGTGGATAGCATCTTTTCATTCCTTTACATTCTTGCCATCATCGGCGCAAGCATCATCCTCTATAGAAAAGGAGCCGTATTCATCGCTTCTTGCAGCAGTATCCTCTTTGGGTTACTCCTGGATTTCCAGTTTTACGGCTGGATCCATCCCCTTGGAACCCGGACTGTCAATTTTTCTGCTGACCAGCGCATGCAGTTCTTTTTTTTCGCCCTTGTAAACATGGCTGCATTCTATCTGGTGGCCTTCCTCAGTTCCTTTCTTTCCGAGCAGACCCGCAGGAGTCGTGCCGAACTCAAGGCCAAGCAAATCGACCTGGACCAGTTGGAAATCCTCAAAGATTCCATTATCAACAGTATCACTTCCGGTCTGATAGCCCTTGATGCCAAGGCGAAGGTTATCCTCTTCAACCCCGCGGCCGAGGAGATGTTCACCAAAAAATCCTCCACCTGTCTTGGAAAATCTATTCATGATGTCCTTCCCGATATAGCCTCCAGGCTTTCGCAACCGGGAAGCACTTCGGAACTGACCCTCCGGGGAGGAGTCCCTTTTGCAGACATTCCCTATGACTCGCCCAGTCAGAAATCGATCCATCTCAGATTGTCCCTCTCTCCCCTCCGATTCGGACCCGATCTTGCGCAGGGACATATCCTGGTCTTCCAGGATATGACAACTATCAAAAAGATCGAACAGAAGATGAAAAAAGTGGAAGGTCTGGCGCTCATTGGCGAACTGGCCGCAGGTATCGCCCACGAGATACGGAACCCGATGGCCTCCATCAGCGGCTCAATCCAGATGATAAAGGGCCGGTTAGACGGGGACGATATCAACTGTCGCCTGATGGAAATCGTGCTCAGGGAGATCAAGCGGCTGAACGAGCTGGTAAATGATTTCCTCCTCTTTGCCCGACCTAAAAAGGCAAAATTGAAATCATTCAATCTGACGGACCTTATTCTTGAATCCCTTGAACTCTTCCAAAACAGCCAGCACTGGAGCGCACAAATCCAGGTATCCCCGGAAATCTCCGACCACCTCACCCTGATTTCAGACCCTGAACTCCTGAAGCAGATATTGTGGAATCTCTTTGTCAATGCCTTTGAAGCCATGCCTGCAGGAGGCTCTCTCCACATCAATGCGGTAAAGGAGAACGCGCTGGGAAAAGCGCCTGATGACCGGCAATGGGTGCGCATTGTTGTACGGGACACGGGAAGAGGGTTCGATGAGTCAGCCATGCACAACCTTTTCACTCCGTTCTTCACCACAAAGGAGGAAGGATCCGGTCTGGGACTGGCCATTGTCAAACGCGTTGTGGATACCCTACACGGCGAAGCCTATGGAGAGAATCACCCAAAAGGCGGTGCCCAGATCACCATTCTCCTGCCCTCCCTCTCCGACGAGTTCCTTCAGGAAGAATCGCAGCCGGGGAATAGGGCTTGGCAAATCCCGAATAATCTGACAGTATAGATGTGTCTTTTTAGTCTTCAGACGCCGTTTCACCGTAACCGACCCTTCAAAGAATTTTAATACGTTCAGGAAGCGATGACAAAACTTACTGACCAGACATGGTTTTCATCCATCATGCGGCCGAGCCGGTACCTCGGCGGAGAGGTGAACGCGGTCAAAAAAGACCCCTCCGAGACGGAAGTCTCAACCGTCCTCTGCTTTCCCGATGTCTATGACGTCGGAATGTCTCACCTGGGGCTGAAAATCCTCTACCGCATCCTCAACAGCAGGCCCTGGCTCGCCGCGGAAAGGGCATTCTCTCCCTGGAGTGACCTTGAGGAGGCCTTGCGATCATCGGGTTTTCCGTTACAATCCCTGGAATCGAGGAAGATTCTATCAGATTTTGATGTGGTGGGGTTCAGCCTGCAGCATGAACTCTGCTACACAAATGTGCTCACCATGCTTGATCTGGGGCGGATTCCGTTTTTTTCACGTGAGAGAAACGCCGTGGATCCCCTGGTGATCGCAGGGGGACCGGCATGCTTTAACCCCGAACCGGTGGCCGACCTTTTCGACGCGTTCGTCATAGGCGACGGTGAAGAGGCGGCGCTCTCTATCTGCAGGGCGGTCCGTGAGGCGAAGCGGGCCGATAACAAGGATAGGAAAAGCTTGCTCAAGGACCTCCGGAATATTCCCGGCATCTACATCCCTTCTCTTTTCCGGGTACATTACCGGCAGGGAGGGTTGGTGAAGGGTGTTGAACCCCTCCTGCAAGATTACCGGGAGGTCAAGAAAGCCATTGTTCCTGACATTGAGAGTTTTCCTCCTCCCTCTGCACCTGTGGTTCCTTTCACTGGGCTGGTCCATGATCGGCTGAGCATTGAGATCTCACGTGGCTGTACCCGGGGCTGCAGATTCTGTCAGGCCGGCATGATTTATCGTCCTGTGCGGGAACGCCATCCCGAAACCATCCTCAATAGCGCAGAAGAGGGTCTCAGGAATACCGGTCATGAAGATCTCTCGCTTCTCTCCCTCAGCTGCGGGGATTACCAGTGTCTCCTTCCCCTTCTTCAGGCGCTCATGGACCGTTTCGGCGATCAGAGGGTTTCCATCAGTCTCCCCTCCTTACGCATTGACAGTATTGACCCAGCCTGGATGGAGCAGATTAAGAGGGTAAGAAAGACAGGCTTCACTCTGGCTCCGGAGGCCGGGAATGACCGCCTCAGAAAAATTATCAACAAGGGTCTCACCCACGAGGATATCCTCCATACCGCGCAACAGGTGTTCGCAGCGGGCTGGAACCTCATCAAACTCTATTTCATGATCGGGCTTCCCGGTGAGAGGAAATCGGACCTGGAGGATATGGCCTCCCTGATCAAGGAAGTCGCATCACTCGCCGGAAAAACAGGGGGGAAAGCAAAGGTAAACGCCAGCGTGGCTACCTTTGTCCCTAAATCCCATACCCCCTTCATGTGGGCTTCCCAACTTTCCCCGGAGGAAGGCTGGGAGCGCATCAGTGACCTGAGGCATTCCCTGAAAGACAGCCGCGTTCGCCTGAAATGGAACAGCCCGAAACTGAGCTGGCTGGAAGGGATCTTCTCAAGGGGTGACCGGCGGCTGACCCCTGCTCTCGTCAAGGCCTGGGGACTGGGGGCGCGATTTGACGCATGGGATGAGCACTTCAACAAGGCAACCTGGGAAAAGGCATTTGTTGAGACCGGGATTGACCCAAGGTTTTATCTCTCCCGAGAAAGATCCCTTGAGGAGGTTTTCTCCTGGGACCACATCAACTGTGGGGTAACCAAGGGCTACCTGAAGAAGGAATGGAAAAAGGCCATCCGGGGAACGGAAACACCAGACTGCCGGCAAGGATGTCTTGAATGCGGCGTATGCGATCACGAGACGACCGACCCGCTCCTCGTTTCCGAGTGGATCCCACGGGCCCCTTTGCACTCCCCGTCCCCGGTCAATGACTCCGAGGCGCGGAAGTACCGTCTTACGTTCAAGAAGGTATCCCATGCCCGTTTCCTTGGACACCTTGAACTGGTCCGCGTATTTCTCCGGGCCTTCAGGAGGGCGGAGGTCCAACTGGTGTATTCAAAAGGATACCATCCCATGCCTAAAGTGTCATTCATGACAGCACTGCCCGTGGGAATGGAAAGTCATGTTGAAACCATGGACATACAAACCATTGATGCGGTGGAACCGTCTCGCCTGGTAAAAGACCTAAACAAGCAACTCCCCAAAGGGGTTTCCATTACCAGAGCTGCAGTCCTGGAAAAGAACCAGAAAAAGAGCCACCAGAAACAAAGCCAGTATGTCATTACGTTGCCGGAAAAACTGCTCAATGAAAGTGCTGTTGCACAGTTCCTGCTTGCCGATACCTGGCAGGTAACAAAACGGACTTCCAAGGGAGAAAGGGAGGTGAACGCGCGACGCCTGGTTGAATCCATCGAAATACTGTCGCTAAACTCCCTGGAGATGCGCATTCATCACAACAGCGGCCCCGGCCTTAATACCAAGGAAATCGTGGCAGCCATCTTTTCCCTCAATCCTTCAGAAACGGCCGGACTCCGAATTCTCAAGACCGATCAGGTTCTCGAATAAGTTCCGCGGCCATTGTCGGAATACCACAGGTAGGAAGGTGTTATTATGTCCAATGAACTCATCATAAATGCAAGGCACCATGAGACACGGGTTGCCTTGGTTGAAAACGGTCTCGTTGC
>Ga0315556_1000338_pt1 | contig 28324 bp, 32 predicted proteins | sample SalMarSW160310MG_FD_202112 | JGI IMG/M metagenome (GOLD analysis project Ga0315556, IMG submission 202112) | Salt marsh sediment microbial communities from the Plum Island Ecosystem LTER, Massachusetts, United States - Salt Marsh Sediment SW1603-10 ...
CGGCATGCCGCTGAAACAGGGCGGCACACTCAAAACCTATTTCTTCAGCCAGCCGTCCAATCCCTATGCCGGCTATGCGCTGAAGTGGGACGGCGAGTGGAAGGTGACCTACGAAACTTTCCGCGACATGGGCATTGCCTATGGCGTCGGGCTGGTGCTGATCTATTTGCTGGTGGTGGCCCAGTTCAAGAGCTATCTCACGCCGCTGGTCATCATGGCGCCGATTCCGCTGACTGTGATCGGCGTGATGCCGGGGCATGCGCTGCTGGGCGCGCAATTCACCGCCACCTCGATGATCGGCATGATCGCGCTGGCCGGCATCATCGTGCGCAATTCCATCCTGCTGGTGGACTTCGTCAACCTGCAATTGAGGGAGGGCATAAACGTACAAGATGCCGTGATAAATGCTGCTGCTGCGCGCGCCAAGCCGATCCTGCTGACCGGGCTGGCGGCGATGCTGGGCGCGTTCTTCATCCTCGACGACCCGATCTTCAACGGGCTGGCCATCGCCCTGATCTTCGGCGTCCTGGCCTCCACTCTGTTGACATTGATAGTGATCCCGGTTCTGTATTACGCCACGCTGTACAAAAAATTCGATTAAACTATTTATGGAGGTTTGAATGAACGCTGAACGTATTGTCCGTATTGTCGCTGGTTCTTTTGTATTGCTTTCGCTTGCCTTGGGTGCGGAAGCCAGTCCGCTATTTGTCAGCAAATATTTTCTGCTGTTTACCGCTTTTGTCGGTCTGAATCTGTTCCAGAGCGGCTTCACCAAATTCTGCCCGCTGGACAGCATTCTGGCCAGGCTGGGAATCAAGGGGGGTTGTTGCTGAACCGGAGAAGTCTTCCCTTCTCATATACCCATATCAGCCTGCTTCTTGTCGGGTTGATGTGGGTTTTGCCTTTTCTGAACTATTACCATCTCTATCCGCTTACCTCCTTCTATCAGGAATGGAGTGCGGTTGCGTTGGGGCTCGGCGCAATGCTGCTATTGGTGTCCGGGCGGTACTGGCAGCAACCGGAAATCCCGCGCGTGGTGTTGCTGCCGATCGGCATGATGCTGCTGGTGGTGGTGCAGTTTTTTCTGGGCAAGATGGCCTACTATGGCCAGGCGCTGCTGTATGCGTTGTATCTGACATGGGCTGCATGGCTGGTCATGCTGGGTCAGGGCCTGCGTCGGGAATTTGGCCTTGCCACGCTGGCCACGGTGCTTGCGGCGGCACTGCTGGCAGGGGCGGAACTGAACGCGCTGTGCGGCATATTGCAGCAATATCGCTGGCATACTTTTCTTGATTCGATGGTAGCCGTCAAAACTTCCGCTGCGGTCTTTGGCAACATTGCCCAGCCCAACCATTTTGCCGATTACCTCTCGCTGGGTCTGGCCTCGCTCGGGCTGTTGTATGTGCGCGGCTTGTTGCGCGGATGGCAGGTTGTATTGCTGGCGCTGCCGATTTTGTTTGTGTTGCCGTTGAGCGGTTCGCGCAGCACCTGGCTATATCTGTCGTGGATGGTTTGTCTGGCATATTGGTGGCAGCGTCGCGACAGGTCACAACTGCCCTTGTTGCGCTACAGTGTGCTGGCATTGCTCGGTTTCGCCCTGATGAATCTTGTGGTGCGACTTCCCTGGCTGGCCGGCACCGCCGGCAGCGTTACCACTGTACAGCGGCTGTTCGGCGAAGTGAGCGGCGGGAGCATTCGCTTGCATTTGTGGCATGAGGCCTGGCTTATTTTCATGCAATTCCCGCTGTTTGGTGCAGGCTTCGGGCAATTTGCCTGGCAGCATTTTCAGTTGGGGCCGGTGCTGCGCGATACCGGCATAACCGGGCTGTATAACAATGCCCATAACCTGGTGATGCAACTGGCGGCGGAAACCGGCCTTGCAGGCTTGCTGGTGCTATTCGGTACATTGCTGCCCTGGCTGTGGCGGGTGCGGCTTGTCGAACGTTCGATTTATCACTGGTGGGGTTATACCGTGCTTTCCGTGCTGGCTATCCACAGCTTGCTGGAATATCCGTTGTGGTATGCCTATTTCCTCGGTATTGCGGCGCTGCTGCTGGGCATATTCGATCCGGGCAGCTACCGGCTGGAATTGCGCAACGTGGGGCGGTTGTCGGTGGCGCTGATGCTGTTGCTCGGGGTGGTGTCGCTGCAGCATCTGCTGAGCGGTTATCGCCAGATCGAGACGCTGGTGGTGCAACGGCCGACGTCGGCCGACGACCAGGCATATCTGGATCGTATGCGCAAAGGGCTGTTGGCGGCGCGGCAGCAGATGCTGTTGCAGCCCTATGTCGATTTTTTTATGACTAGCATGCTCAGTGTTGACGCCAATCATCTGGCCGACAAGCTGGCCTTCAACGAAAACGTGCTGCATTTCATTCCAAGCGAATCTGTGGCCTACCACCAGGCATTGCTGCTGGCCCGGGACGGGCAGACTGAAGCTGCGCAAACAGAGATGGCGCGTGCGATCTGGTCTTATCCGCAAGGTTTCCCGGCAACGAGCCGGGAGTTGCAGAAGCTGTCGGGCAAAGACCCCGTGCACTTCGACGCTCTGTTAAACTTCGCAATTCAGAAACACGAGGAGTACCAACGTGCTGTTGTTCGTAAAAAGTAACATCTGGCTTATCCTGATTATGGTAACCAGCGGTCTCATGCTGCTCTGGTCGTTTGTGGGGAATCGTCTGCGCGGGATAAGGGACGTGGATTGTGCGGGCGCGCTGCAAATGATCAACCACAAGGATGCCTTGGTGCTGGATGTGCGCGAAAACGAAGAATACAAATCCGGCCACCTGTTGAATGCGAAGCAGATCCCGCTGGTCAAGCTGCGCGAACGCATCGGCGAGGTGGAGCGCTATCGTGACGGGCCGATCGTGGTGGTATGCCGCAGAGGCCAGCGTTCGGCCACTGCCTGCGCGCTGCTGGGGCGGGAGGGATATGCGCAGGTGTATAATCTTGCGGGCGGTGTCATGGCATGGCAGAAAGCCAATCTGCCGCTGGAGAAATAAATGGCCAAGGTATTGATGTATTGCACGGCAGTATGCCCTTACTGCGTGCAGGCTGAGCGTCTGTTGCATGCCAAGGGTGTGACGGAGATCGAAAAAATCTTCATTGACCGGCAGCCGGATCTGCGGGTGGCGATGATGGAAAAGACCGGCCGCCGTACCGTGCCGCAAATATATATCGGCGAGCACCATGTTGGCGGTTACGACGATCTTGTTGAGCTGGAGCATTTCGGTGAGCTTGGCCAGCTGTTGAGTGACTGAACCCCCATTAACTTTTAAGGACGAAACGAATGAGTGAAGAGGCTGCATCCCAGGAATCCCCCATGTTCAATCTCGAAAAACTGTACGTGAAGGATATTTCGCTGGAAATTCCGCATGCGCCAGCCATCTACCTGGAGCGCGAGTCGCCGCAGATCGAGTTACAGTTGAGCAGCCAGGCCGTGCCGGTTGGCGATGGCGTATACGAAGTTACCGTTACCGTTACGGTAACCGCCAAGCTGAAGGAGCAGGATAAGGTGGCGTTCCTGATCGAAGCCAAGCAGGCGGGCGTGTTCCAGATACGCAACGTGCCGCAGGAGGAGTTGGAGTCGGTGCTGTCGGTGGTCTGCCCGAACATGCTCTATCCCTATCTGCGTGAGGTAGTGTCCGACGTGTCGGTGCGTGCGGGGTTTGCGCCGGTTCTGCTCAATCCGATCAATTTCGAGGCGCTGTATAACCAGCAAAAGCAGCAGGAGCAGGCGGAAGCCGCTGCTGCCGCGACTACGCACTGAGATGACGAAGTTCCATACTGCCGCGGCTCTGTTATGTTTAGCTTTGCTGGGAGCAACAGGCGGCGCGTATGCGCTGGATTATGCGTCGGTCGCCGATTCCTCGGCGATACTCTATGACGCGCCGTCGAGCAAGGCGCGCAAGATGTTCGTGGTCAGCCGTTATATGCCGCTGGAAATGGTGGTCAATCTCAAGGACTGGGTCAAGGTGCGCGACAGTTCCGGCACGCTGGCGTGGGTGGCCAGGAGTGCGCTGAGCAATAAGCGTTTCGTGGTGGTGACCGTCGCGCTGGCCGATGTGCGGCAGGCGCCGGATGCTTCCTCGTCGCTGGTGTTCCAGTCGCATCAGCAGGTGGCCCTGGAGTGGCTGGGAGACAATGGCGCGGGCTGGATCAAGGTGCGGCACCAGGACGGAGCAACGGGATACATCAAGGCAACCGAGGTGTGGGGCGATTGATGAATGTTGCGGTGCTGGGGGCGGGTGCCTGGGGTACTGCGCTGGCCATCAGTCTGTCGTCGCACCATCGCGTGACCTTATGGGCGCGCGATGCCGCACAAGTCGAGGTGATGCGTGGAGAACATCGCAACCAGCGCTATCTTCCCGAGGCTGATCTGCCGCCGCAACTCAATCTGACCCATGATCTGGAAGCATTGCTGGAGAATGCCGATCTCGCATTACTGGCAGTACCGGTTGCCGCCTTGCGCCCGACCCTGCGACAGATTGCCGAACAGTCCAGGCCGGTGCCGGTGATCTGGCTGTGCAAGGGGTTCGAGGCCGGGACTGCACAGTTGCCGCACCAGGTAGTGGCGGAGACCCTGCCGCAGAATTTTCGCAGCGGCGTATTGTCCGGGCCCAGTTTTGCGCTCGAGGTGGCGCGCGGCCTGCCTACCGCATTGACGCTGGCCTCAAGCGACGCCAAATTTGCCGAGCAAGCGGCATTGTCGTTGCACCATGCGCGTTTGCGCATTTATTCCAGCACCGATGTCATCGGGGTGGAGGTCGGCGGCGCGGTCAAGAATGTGCTGGCGATCGCGGCGGGCATCGCAGACGGCATGGGTTTTGGCCACAACGCGCGTGCCGCGCTGATTACCCGCGGCCTGGCCGAAATGACGCGGCTGGGGCTGAAACTGGGCGGGTGTGCGGAAACATTGAGCGGGCTTTCTGGTGCCGGCGATCTGATTCTGACCTGTACCGGCGATTTGTCGCGCAACCGGCAGGTAGGCATGTTGCTTGCGCAGCAGCGTGCGCTGCCGGATATCCTGCATCAACTGGGCCATGTTGCGGAGGGCGTATATACGGTGCGCGAGGTACATCGCCTGGCGCAACGCATGGACGTGGATATGCCGATCTGTGCCGCGGTCTACAGCGTGCTGTACGAACAGGTTCCTGCGGCCAGCGTGGTTGAGGCATTGCTCAACCGTACCCCGCACCCGGAATTTTAGGGCGTATTACACGTCCGTGGTTGCATTGTCGAAGCCGCACTGGCGCCATGCTTCGAACACCGCCACGGCCACGGTGTTGGACAGGTTGAGGCTGCGACTGTGCGGCAGCATGGGCAGGCGCAACAACTGTTCGGGAGGGAGTCTCTGCAATATTTCCTGTGGCAGGCCGCGACTCTCCGGTCCGAACAGCAGCGCATCGCCTGCCTGGTAAACGGCCTGGTGGTAGTGCCGCGTTGCCTTGGTGGTGAAAGCATGCAGGCGTGAGTCGGCCAATTCATGCAGGCAGGCGGCGAGGCTGTCATGCACGCGTAGCGCGGAGTATTCGTGGTAATCGAGTCCGGCGCGGCGCAGCTGTCGATCGTCAAGTTCGAAACCGAGCGGGCGAATCAGGTGCAGTTGCGATCCGGTGTTGGCGCACAGGCGGATGATGTTGCCGGTATTCGGCGGAATCTCGGGTTGATAAAGGATGATGTGGAACACCGCTCTTGTCAGCAATACAAAAAAAGGATAAGTTTTCTTTAATTTAGAGTAAGCATACGGAATAACAGGCCGCAATAACAAACATTCAGGGAATACATTATGGCGCGTCCGGAAAAAGTTCGCCTCGGCGATCTGCTGGTACAACAGAAGCTGATTTCACAGGAACAACTCAAATTTGCACTTGAAGAACAGAAGCGTACCGGCCGCAAACTGGGCCGGGTGCTGGTGGACAACGCATTTGTCACCGAGGACCAGATTTCCGAGACGCTGGCAAAGCAGCTCGACATTCCATACATCAATCTCAAGTACTACAACGTTAATCTGGAAATTGTCCGCCGGCTGCCGGAAAACCAGGCGCGCCGGTTTCGTGCGCTGGCGCTGGAAGAACGCAACGACATGTTGCTGGTCGGGATGGCCGATCCCACCGATCTGTTTGCCTTCGACGAAATTACCCGCATCCTGAAGCGCGACATCGACATCGCGGTGGTCACCGAGGGCCAGTTGCTTGAGACGATAGACCGCGTTTACCGGCGCACCGAGGAAATCAGCGGACTGGCACGGGAACTTTCCGAGGAACTGGGCGATACCTATGTTGACTTCGGTGCGCTGAGCGATACCGTCGGAGCCGAAGAGGCTCCGGTGGTCAAGTTGTTGCAGACCGTGTTCAATGATGCCGTCCAGGTGCGCGCTTCGGACATTCACATCGAGCCGCAGGAAGGACGTCTGCATATCCGCTTTCGCATCGACGGTATCCTGCACCTGCAAACCGAGGCGGACAACAAGATTGCACCCTCACTGGTGCTGCGCCTGAAGCTGATGTCCGGCCTGGATATTTCCGAAAAACGCATGCCGCAGGATGGGCGCTTCAACGTGCGGGTGCGCGACCAGGCGGTGGACGTGCGTATTTCCACCATGCCGACACAGTATGGTGAATCCGTGGTGATGCGTCTGCTTAACCAGGGGGGCAGCTTTCTCGAGCTGGACAAGCTCGGCATGGAACCGGACATGCTTGAGCGCTTCCGCGAGATCATCACGCGCAGCAACGGCATGGTGCTGGTGACCGGACCTACCGGCAGCGGAAAGACCACCACGCTGTATGCGGCGCTGGAGGAAATAAACAACGTTGACCAGAAGATCATCACCGTGGAAGACCCGGTGGAATACCGTCTGGCGGGCATCAATCAGGTGCAGGTCAACGAGAAGATCGAGTTGACGTTTTCGCGCGTATTGCGCTCGGCATTGCGCCAGGATCCGGATGTGATCCTGGTGGGCGAAATGCGCGACCCGGAAACCGCGCAGATCGGCATGCGTGCCGCGATGACCGGCCACCTGGTATTTTCCACGCTGCACACGCGCGATTCCGCCAGTACCCTGTTCCGGCTGGTCGACATGGACGTGCCGCGGTACATGGTTGCGTCTTCGGTACAGGTGGTGCTGGCGCAACGCCTGCTGCGGCGCGTCTGCGAAAGCTGCAGCGCGCCGCACAATCCTACGCCGCAGGAAATCGAATGGCTGGAATTCGAAGGTGTACATGCCGACCGCTGGCGCAAGCTGTTGCACGGGCGCGGCTGCTCGCACTGCAATGGCACCGGTTACCGCGGACGCATGGCGGTCTATGAGATGCTGGAAATGAATCATGAGCTGGTGGAGGCCGCGGCGCATAGCGATGCGGGACAATTCATGGAGGCTGCACGTGCGCACATGCAGGGCCGAACGCTGCTGGATCATGCACTGGCGCAAATGGAGCAGGGGCGCACCTCGGTAGCTGAAGTCATGCGCATCAGCAATCAGGTGGAGGATTGATGGCGGTATTCGCCTACAAGGGCAGGAATGCGAGCGGCGACCTGGTGCAGGGCACGCTGGAAGGCAACGATAGCGGCACCATCGCCGACCAGCTGTTCAATATCGGCATTGCTCCCACAGAAATCAAGGCAGCCAGAAGATCCGACGACAGGCGCAAGCGCCGTGGCCGCTGGTGGAGCGACCTGCTGCGCGAAAAAAAGGTCGAGCCGGTAGAATTGATGCTGTTCAGTCGCCAGATGCACACCCTGTTGCGGTCCGGGGTGCCGATCATGCGGGCGCTGGCCGGCTTGCAGGAATCTTCGCAGAATCCGGTGTTTTCCGACATGCTGCAGGATTTGCGAGAAAGTCTGGATAACGGCCGCGAGCTCAGCACGGCCATGCGCCGCCATCCCAAAACATTCTCGCCTTTTTATGTCAGCATGGTGCAGGTCGGTGAAATGACCGGCACGCTGGACGAGACTTTCATGCGCCTGTTTACCCACCTCGAGTTTGACAAGGAAATGAACGATCGCGTCAAGGGCGCAATGCGCTATCCGATGTTTGTGGTGACTGCCATGGTTATCGCTATCGTGATCGTGAATATTTTCGTGATTCCCCAGTTTGCCAAGGTGTTTGCTGGCTTCCATACGGAGTTGCCGCTGATGACTCGGCTGCTGATGGGTTTTTCCAGCTTTATGGTGCACTCGTGGCCAATATTACTGGCCATGCTGATTGCCGCGGTGCTGGGATTCCGCCTGTATATCTCCACGCGGGACGGCAGATATAACTGGGACAGGTACAAGTTGCGCATACCCATTGCCGGCAAAATCATTTTCAAGGTCATGCTGGCACGTTTTGCGCGCAGCATGGCGCTGGCGTTCAAGAGCGGCATTCCCATTGTGCAAGGGATGAACGTGGTAAGCACGGTGGTCGACAATGAATTCATGCGTGCCCGCATCGAACAAATGCGCGATGGCGTGGAACGCGGTGAAAGCATTTTGCGCACGGCCGTGGGAGCCGGAGTGTTCGATGCGACGGTGTTGCAGATGATCGCGGTGGGCGAAGAGACCGGTGACCTGGATGGCCTGATGTTCGAGGTTGCGGGCATGTATGAACGCGAAGTGGAATATGAGGTGAAGACACTGGCCCAGCAGATCGAACCTGTCCTGATCGTGGCTCTGGGCATCATGGTGCTGATTCTGGCGCTGGGCGTGTTCCTGCCAATGTGGGATCTGGGCCAAGCGGCAATGCATCGTCAATGAGCAAGCGCCGACAAGGAGGGTTCACCCTGATCGAATTGATCGTGGTGATCTCCATCATCGTGATACTCGTCGGCACCCTGCTCACCCGCGTGGCGGGTTATCAGGAACATGCCGAGAAGGCCGCCATGCAACAGGTGGCCGGCGCGCTGCAGGACGCGCTGACCATGGAATACGGGCACCTGATGACGCATGGCAAGGGAGCGCTGGTTTCCGAACTGGTGGCGGAAAATCCCATGAACTGGCTGTCCAAAATACCGCAAAACTACTCGGGCGAATTTTATGCTCCGACGCCACGTTCGGTGGCGCCTGGCCACTGGGTGTTCGACCTGCGGTCACGGGAACTGATTTATGTGGTGAACCGCGGCGAACACTTTACGCCCGACCGGGACGGCAACAAGTGGGTGCGCTATCACGTCAGGCTGGCGTACGAGCGACTGCCGGGCGATGCGAAGACAGAACTGACCGGTGTGCTGTTCGAGCCGGTCGAGCGATATAGCTGGTTCGGGAAGGAGTGAATGCAAGTCCTGATGGTGTATGCAGAGACGCACATCCTGCTGGCATTCCTGATAATGGCCGGCGTGGCCGGCCTGCTGGGCAGCGCCGTCCTCATGCTCCGTCCGGATTGGCTTGTGGTTTTTGGCAGATACGCCAACCGCTGGATTTCCACGCGGAAATACGAGCGTGCAATAGAGCGGGCCATCGATTTCGACAGGTGGTTTTACCGGCATGCCCGCAGCGGCGGCGTGCTGCTGCTGTCCGGCGCCTGCTGGATGGTTTTATATTTCACCGTTTACTTCGACAAGGCCAGGCTTGCCGCCATACTGTCTGCGGGAAACGCGAGCGCCTTGCGCGAAATGGACAGATTGCTGGACGGGGCCGTGCTGCTGGCTCTGGCGGGAGGGGTGTTTGCGGCGATGGCCAGCCTGTTTCTGTTGTTGCGCCCCAGCCTGCTGCGCGACTTCGAACAGGATGCCAACCGTTGGGTTTCCACGCGTCGCGCGTTGCGCCCGCTGGATATCGAGCATGGTGAGCTGGACGACTACGTGCTGCGCCATTATCGTGTGATAGGCGTACTCCTGCTGTTTGCCAGCTTGTTCATTCTGTCTGTATTGGTATACCGGCTGCGTTAGATGCCTTTGTTACAGGATGATTGCTTATTTTTTATTTTCAGAGGGATGGGCTTGCGTTTTCAAGTTGATTCGTTATAGCATTAGGCTGCTGTTTTGGCTAAGGTATGCTGCGGCATGCCGATAATTGATTCAAGAAATGGCAGGCTGCGGCCTGTAATAATTCGTAACTCGTTAGGAGAAGTTAAGATGAAACGACAACAAGGTTTTACCCTGATTGAACTGATCGTGGTGATTGTGATTCTGGGCATTCTGGCGGCAACTGCACTGCCAAAATTTGTGGATCTGTCGTCGGATGCGCGCAAGGCATCGCTGTCTGGTGTGGAAGGGTCGATGCGTGCAGCGGCTAACCTGGCGCATGCAGCAGCACTTGCCGCAGGCAGTAGTGTGGTGACGATCGAAGGCACTGCATACACCATGACTAATGGCTATCCTGATGCCAACGATATCAATACGCTGACTGGTGTGACTGGTGGTAATTACGACACGACGACGACTGCGGGCACGATTCAGGATACCGGTGCAGGGACACCCGCAAGCTGTCAGATCGTCTATACAAATGCGGTCGTGGGCGGTACGCCTACTATTACCAAGACCGACACCGGTTGCTAATGGCAAACGCAGTCATGTTTTTTTAAGTGGCAGACAGGGGAGGGTACTCCCCTGTTTTGTTTTGTGGCTTGATGCTTGACTGCGGAAGATGCCGGTTAAAGGTTCGGACTAGGTAATTATGAGATCGGGCGGTGCTCGAGCAGTGCTGGTGCAGCGCGCGACGGCTGTGGGCGGTGCTGTCCATGGCGCACGTGGTTTTACCCTGATCGAATTGATTACGGTCATGCTGATCATGGGTATTCTCGCGGCGGTTGTCGCGCCGCGCTTTTTTGATCGTAACGTATTCGATAGCCGCGGTTTTTATGACGGGGCGATCGCTACTGTGCGCTACGCGCAGAAAGCTGCCATCGCCAAACACCGCTACGTATGCGTATCGATTACGGCAAGCAATATTTCCCTGAGATATGGAACAACCAGCGCTTGTCTTGATGGCGCACTGCCCAACCCATCCGGCAAACCCATTAATGTTCCCAGCGGCGTCACCGTTACTGCGGCCAGTTTCAGTTTTGATTCGCTGGGGAAGCCTAGTGCAGCACAAAGCATTTCGGTCAGCGGCTACGCCACACCGATAACAGTCGAGGCGGAGACCGGCTATGTGCACTAGGGTGATTGTGCATTCCGCAAGCCGGCTGCGTCAGGCCGGCATCAGCCTGATCGAATTGATCATGTTTATCGTGATTGTCAGCATTGCCCTCGCCGGCATCCTGCTGGTGATGAACCAGACGACGGGGCATAGCGCAGACGCGCTGGTGCGCAAGCAATCGCTGGCGATTGCGGAATCGCTGCTGGAAGAAGTGGAACTGATGCCGTTTACCTGGTGCGATCCCAACGACGCGAGTGCGGTCAGTGCCACCGGCTATGTTAGTTGCACCGCCTCACAGCAAAACGCAGACTCCTATCCGAACCCCGAATCGCGTGGCAGCCTGACCGATCCGCTCGACAATGTAGTGGACTATACCGGCTACAGCATGTCTCCCATTGTCGATATCAACGGCAACGGCATTGGTGGTCTTACTGACTATTCGGCGAGCGTGGCCATCGCGCATGTCGGCACCTCTTTTCTGGGTGCCGCGGACAACGATGCGGGATTGCAAATCACCGTGACAGTCACCGCGCCGGACGGCTCGCAACTGAAACTGGATGGCTATCGTGCGCGCTACGCGCCGAATGGAACGTGATGAGCCATCAGTTTCCAATCCAGCGCGGTTTTACCCTGGTCGAGATGATCGTGGTGATCGCGATCACCGGCATCATCGGCGGCATCGTGGCTGTTTTCATCAGATCGCCGGTGCAGGGCTACGTGGACAGCGCGCGCCGCGCCGAGATGACCGACATCGCGGATACCGCGTTGCGCCGCATCACCCGCGATCTGCGCGCGGCCTTGCCGAACAGCGTGCGGGTGCAGACGGTCGGCAGCAACCAGTACCTGGAATTCCTGCTGACCTCGGGTGGTGGGCGCTACCGTGTCGGCACGCCGGGGAACATACTGGATTTCAGCTCGGCAGCGGACAGCAGCTTCGATGTGCTGGGTGCGCCAGTCACGGCCAATGCCGGGGATTCCCTGGTCATCTACAACATGGGAATAGCCTCCGGCAACTGCAATCCTGCGGCGGGAGCCGTTGGCCTGGATGCGTACGAGGGCTGCAACAGGCGAACCGTGGTTTCCGGCGGCAGCACGATCACCTTCACGCCGACCGCCTATCCGTTCCCGTTCGATTCGCCGGGGCATCGTTTTCAGATCGTCAGCACGCCGGTAACGTATGTATGCGCGCCAGCAACCAGCGGCAGCGATGGTTCCGGTACTTTGATGCGCTACTGGGGTTACGCGATCAATGCGGCGCAACCCACTTCCCTTGCCACGCTGACATCGGTCAATGCGGGGGCGGAGTTGGCGAGCAAGGTGAGTGCCTGCAATTTTACCTACAATGCCAATGTGGTGTCACAGCGCTCGGGACTGGTCACCATGCGGCTGGGCATCATGGAAAGCGGCGAAAGCATTAATCTGTATGAAACCGCCCACGTCAGCAACGAGCCTTGATCGATGAGAGTAAAAAGCACAATTCGCAGCCTGCAACGTGGATTCAGCCTGATAACGGCGATCTTCCTGCTGGTGGTGCTGAGCGCGCTGGGGGCGGCGATGCTGACCTTTTTTACCGCGCAGCAGCAGAGCTCCACGCTCGATATCATGGGCACCCGCGCCTATCAGGCGGCACGGGCGGGTATCGATTGGGGGGCGTTCCAGGTCTTGCAGTCCGGGGTGGGTTGTGTGGCGAGCAGCAATGTGACGCTTGGCGGTACGCTGGCGCCATTCAACGTGACAGTGACGTGCAGCGTCAATTCATATACCGAGGGAGGGAGTCCGGTGACGGTGTACAGCATTAAGTCCACGGCGATATATGGTGGCGGAGCGGGGCAGGCGGATTACGTGGAACGGGTGATCGATGCCACGATCGCCAGATAACGGTGTCACAATGGCGGCAGCCATCGTTTGAATTTCGACAGATATCTGGGGCAAAATCTGGAAATATGCCAAGTTTCCTTGCGCTGCGGGCAATTTTGTATTTGGCATGAACATTGCTGCATTAAGTATGGCCGAAATTGATTTCGGCGCGGCCTGTTGGTCTAGTCGCTGATTTTCAGCCTGATTTTGCACCACTCCATCCGGCAGGGTTTGGGATTGATAAGAATATTTAGCGATTTTATTTGGCTGCGCAAGACCTGATTGAAATAAAATGCGCGAATACGCTAGCCACAGTTTATGCGCAGAATAGAGAATTACAACAAAAAACATATTGACAACAAATAGTTGTTAGATTATTTTAAGCCAATATATGCAAATGTCCATGTTGTCAAAATTAATCAGGGGAACCAGCCGTGATAGCGGCTGGTTTGCTATTTGCGTAAATGCGGGAGGTATCTATCTGACGCAGATCCAGCAGGTGGCCGGGAGGCCCCGGGTTATGGTCTGCGATTTTCATCCGGTGGCGGACGTGACAGCACCGGCACTGGAAAAAATTTGCAAGGAATCGAATGTCAGCGGGCACCACCTTACTACCCTGCTGGCGCCGGGCGAATACCAGATATTGATGGTGGATGCGCCGAACGTGCCAGTGGAAGAACTCAAGTCTGCCATACGCTGGCGCATCAAGGATGCGCTGAGTTACCACATCGACGATGCAACCGTGGATGTGTTGCAGATACCCACCGGGAAATATGGCACAACAGCGCGTTCGCAATCCATGTATGCGGTGGCGGCCCCCAATACAACCATCCAGAAACGGATTGCCTTGTTCGAAAAGGCGAAGATAGGGCTGAGCGTGATCGACATTCCGGAAATGGCGCAACGCAACATTGCCGCGCTGTTCGAGGAAGAGGAACGGGCGCTGGCGCTGCTTGCCTTTGATGAAGGCGGCGGTTTGCTGACGTTTACTGCGGATGGGGAGCTGTATCTTGCACGGCGCATTGAAATTACCCTGGGGCAGTTACAGGATGCAGACCAGAGTCTGCGCCAGCAATCCCTGGATCGTGTGGAGCTGGAGGTGCAGCGCTCACTGGATTACTTCGGACGCCAGTACCATTACGTTCCAGTAAACCGGTTGCTGATATCCGCATCCGAAGAATCAAATTTGACCGCAGCGCTGGCTGATAATCTGGATCTTCCGGTTGAGCAGCTTGATCTGGCTCAGGTGATGGATATCAGTGCGGTGCCCGAACTGGAGCACGGGGATTTTGCGGTATTTGCGCTGCATTCGCTGGGGGCTGCATTGCGGCAGGAAAGGCGGGCGCTATGAGCCAGCAGATCAACCTGTTCAACCCCATCTTCATGACGCAGAAAAAATATTTTTCTGCGGTTACGATGCTGCAGGCGCTGGGCCTGATCATTGTCGGATCGGCGTTGTTCTATACCTACGCGGCTTATCAGGTAAACCAGTTGGCCCGGCAGTCTGCTGAAACTGCCAAGCGCTACACCTTGGAACAGAACAAACTGGCGGGCGATTTATCCGAATATTCACCGCAGAAAACGACGCAGCTTCTGGAATCGGAGTTGCGGAAGCTTGAGGCGCAGGCGACGGCCCAGCAGAATCTTGTCGCGACCCTGAAAAGCGGTGCCATCGGGAATACGACGGGCTATTCGGGATACTTGCGCGCCTTTGCGCGGCAAGTGGTGCCAGGACTGTGGCTGAGCGGTTTCAATATCGAAGGGGACGGTGCGCAAATCAGCCTGCAGGGCGGCGTGCTTAACCCGAGTCTGGTGCCGGCCTATATTCAGCGCCTGAATCGGGAAAAGATAATGCAAGGTAAATCGTTTGCCGCGCTGCAGATGAAGTTGCCGAAAGAGGGTGGCAAGCATGCGGGCCGCTATGTGGAGTTTTCATTGCAATCCGTAGAGACGGGCGACGCATCAAAATGATCAAGGAATACTGGGAAAATCTGAGAAAAAAAGTGGATGCCCTGTCGTTGCGCGAGCGCACGCTGATTTTTGCCGCGGCTGCGTTCCTCCTGGTGTCGCTGATCAATGTACTGTTTCTCAATCCGCTGCTGGCGAAACAGAAAGTTTTATCTTCGCAGCTGGTGCAGCAGCAGGAAAAAATGAAAGACATCCGGGCACGGCTGGAGACCTTTCTGGAGGCCAAGCGTAATGATGCAAGTTCCCCGCTGCGCCAGCGCATGACCCAGCTCAAGCAGCAATTGGCCGAAGGCGAGAGCTACATCAAGGGGCGGAGCGACCGCTTGGTGCCATCGGATAAAATGGCGGACACGCTGGAGCAGATGCTGAACAAGAATGGCCGGTTGCAACTGGTCAATTTGCAAACGCTGCCCGTGGCACCGCTGATGGGCAAGGATACGAGCAAAGGCAATGGAGGAGATGCCGGTCAGCCGCCAGCAGTACCCGGCAAGCAGGTGTTCAAACATGGCGTGCAAATAACCGTTCGCGGCAATTATCTTGATATGCTGAAATATCTGGAGGCGCTGGAACATCTGCGGGTGCAAATGTTCTGGGGCAGGGCACAGATGGATGTGACGCACTATCCGGTAGCGGAATTGACATTGACCGTGTACACCCTGAGTCTGGACAAGACATGGCTGGTAGTATGAGCAGATTATGGAAATTAGGCTGGGGATTGTTGCTGGGGGTGTTGCCGGCTGTGGTTCTGGCCGAAGTGCTGCCCGACCCTACCAGGATGCCGGCCGAGGTCAGTGCTCCGGCTGCCGGGGAAGCTGCCACACCGAATAGCGGTTTGCAGTCCGTGCTTATTGCGCCGGGGCGACGGGTGGCAATTATCAATGGCCAGACAGTGGTGCAGGGTGGAAAATATGGCGATTCCAGATTGATCAGGGTAAACGAAAGCAGTGTGGTGTTGCGCGGCCCGCAGGGGAAACAGGTTCTGTCACTGTTTCCCGGGGTGGGAATCAAAAAAAGTGTGGCGCAGCCCTTGCCCGGCAAGTCGGGCTTAGCTGGAACCGGGAAACAGACAGGAAAAAAAGCGGACGTTAAGGCCGCACCGCGGGAGGGGAAATGAAACGAACGTTAAGCATGCTCGTGCTGGTAGCCCTGGCAGCTTGTGCAGCGCCAGCCTCGAAGAACAGCACGGCCAACGCGATACGCGACGAAATGAACGCGGCTGTGCAGGAAAGCGCCAATGCTGGTAAAGCCCAGGCGGCCGTCAACAACGCACTGTTGCCGCCTGTCGAGGCGGGCATGCCCAAGGGAACGGAGCCGCCGGAGGTCAGGTTCGACCTGACTGTCAACGATACACCGGCGAAGCAGGTGTTCATGGCCATTGTTTCCGGCACTCGCTACAGCATGCTGGTGCATCCGGACGTTACCGGAAATATATCGCTAAACCTCAAAAATGTGACCGTTTTCGATGCGCTGGAAGCCATTCGCAACCTGTATGGTTACGAATACAAGGTAGATGGCACGCGCATCTACGTCCAGCCGATTTCGCTGCAGACCCGTATTTTCCAGGTGAATTACCTGACCGGGGTGCGCAAGGGCAAGTCGGAACTGCGCGTGAGTTCCGGTTCCGTTTCGGATACTCCCACTTCGGGAGGGGTGGGAACGACGAATACAACGACGACGAGTAACAACAGGCAGCAGGCGCCGGACAGCAGCAAGGTCGAAACGACGACCGATACCGATTTCTGGTCTGAATTGAGCAGGGCGATACATACCATCGTCGGTACCGGGAAGGGGCGCAGCGTGGTAATCAGCCCGATGTCCGGGGTGATAGTGATACGCGCCATGCCGGACGAATTGAGGAGTGTGGCAGCATACCTCAAGGCTTCGCAGATTTCGGTCGAGCGCCAGGTGATTCTGGAAGCGAAAATCATCGAGGTGCAGTTGAGCAGCGGATTCCAGTCCGGTGTGAACTGGGGCGCCTTCAAGCGCGGTCCGAACAGTCTTACTTCGCTTGGCCAGTTGGGCGTATCCACCACCTTGCAGCCCAGTGTGGCAGGTGCTGCGCAATCCCTCAGCAATCCGCTGCTGACCGCGACGCCCGGGGCGAATCTGGTCTCAGCAGCAGCAACGGGTGCCGCCAATGCTATTACGGGTGTGACCGGGACGGCTGGGACAATGTTCGGGATGGCGTTCCAGACCGGCAGCTTTGCGGCGCTGTTAAACTTCCTTGAAACACAGGGTAACGTGCATGTGCTGTCCAGCCCGCGCATTGCTACGCTGAACGACCAGAAGGCAGTACTGAAAGTTGGCACCGACGAGTTTTTCGTGACCAACGTCAGCAGCACCACAACCACCGGCACCGCAACTACCACGACACCTTCGGTTACCTTGCAGCCATTCTTTTCCGGTATCGCGCTGGATGTAACGCCGAGTATCGATAATAATGACGACATTATTCTGCACGTGCATCCCTCGGTCAGCGTGGTTACTACGGTGAACAAGACGGTGGATCTCGGCACCAGCGGCGGTCAGGCCAATACCCTGAATCTGCCGCTGGCTTCCAGCTCCATATCCGAGACCGACAGCATCGTGCGCGCGCACGATGGACAGATCGTGGCGATCGGCGGCCTGATGCGACAGGCATCGACCAATGACAGCTCCGGCCTGCCGGGCCTGCCGAAGACCCTGTTCGGGCAGACCAATACAAGCACGCAAAAGCGTGAACTGGTGATCCTGCTGAAAGCCACGGTGGTGGACAGCAACAAGGACTGGTCGAAGGACATCGCGAACAGCCGTGACCGGATAAACGACCTGACCCGCTAGGGACATGTATCTAGAACATTTCGGACTGCGCGAGTTTCCCTTTGGGTTGACGCCGGATACCAGTTTCTTTTTCGCCTGCTCCAGCTATCAGGAGGCGCTCAACACCCTGCTGGTGGCGGTGCGCAACGGCGAGGGCTTCATCAAGATCGTGGGCGAAGTCGGCAACGGCAAGACGCTGCTGTGCCGCAAGTTTATTGCCACGCTCAGCCATGGGGAAGATTCCACCACCGCCATCGGTACGCAGGATGCGGCAACCGGCGTACGCAGTGCGAGAAAATTTGTTACCGCCTACCTTCCCAATCCCTACCTCGAACCTCGCAGCCTGCTGTTGGCGCTGGCCGATGAATTTCGCATCAAACTCGACCCGGATGTCGATCAGCATCTTTTACTCAAGGGGCTGACGCTTGCGCTGTTGAATTTTGCCCGTGAGGGCAAGCGCGTGCTGGTGTGTCTGGACGAAGCGCAGGCCATGCCGTTGGACAGTCTGGAAGTGCTGCGCCTGCTGACCAATCTGGAGACCGAGAAGCGCAAGCTGATGCAAGTGGTGCTGTTCGGCCAGCCGGAGCTGGATGAGCGTCTCAAACAGAAGTCGGTGCGGCAACTGCGTCAGCGCATCAGCTTCCAGTACGTGCTGAAGGGGCTGCGCAAAAACGAGCTGGATCGCTACCTGCGTCACCGCCTGATGGTGGCCGGCTATCGCGGCGACACCCTGTTCCATCGCGGTGCCGTGGATGCGATGCAGCGCGTTACCCAGGGTACACCGCGCCTGGTGAACATCATTGCGCACAAGGCGCTGTTTCTGGCCTATGGCGAGGGTCGTCAGCAGGTGCTGGCGCGTCACGTGCGTGCTGCCGCCGCCGATACGCCGGAAGCACGCCGTGACTGGATGGCATGGGGCTGGGGTATTGCGGCACTCGCCGTTGTCGTGGCGGCCATAGCCTGGATATCGGTGCAATGAGTCTGATCAATCAGGTACTGAACGACCTCGAAAAGCGCGGTACGGATGCCGTGGCGAAAACGGATACGGTTCGTGCGGTGCCGTCGGCGACAGGGCAGCAACGGCTGACGATAGGGGCGGCGTTCGGGATAATCCTGCTGGTCGTGCTGGGTGGCGTGCTGTGGAAAATACTGCACCGCGTACCTGCGCCACCGCCGCCGGTTAAGGCGCCGCAAACGACCAGGCCGATAGTATCGGCTCCCAAACCGGCGTCTCAGCCGCAGCCGGCGGTTGTGGCGCAGCAACCGGCAGAACATCTGGCGCCCAGCCTGAGTCTCAGTTTCGAGTTGTCATCCATTCCGCTGCCGTCCGACAAACCCGATGAGCAGCGCCAGGCGCCGCCAGAACAACACCAGGCGCCGGCAAAGCTACCGAAACAGCTGCAGGCATCGAAGCAGCGGCATGATAACGCCGCGGTGAAGCAATCCGGGACAGCGCCGGCCAAAACAGATGCGGAGGAAGGGTACGGCGGACCGCCGATCAAGCACCTCAGCCCGCAACAGCAGGCGCTGGACGAGTTCGGCCAGGCGGTTGCATTGATCCAGCAGGGACGCAAGAGTGAGGCGCTGCCCCATCTCGAAACAACATTGCAGCTTGATCCGGGCCATACCGCAGCACGGCAGACGCTGGTCGGGTTGCTGCTGGAGAGCAGGCGTAACGCGGAAGCCGAGCGCATATTGCAGGACGGGCTGAATTACGATCCGAAACAGCCGCATCTGGCCATGCTACTGGCGCGGCTGCAGGTCGAGCGCGGTGCGCTGCCGCAGGCGCTGAAAACGCTGGATACAACCATGCCGTTTGCCGACCAGGAAGCGGACTACCATGCATTCGTGGCTGCGGTATTGCAGCGCCTGGATCGGCACAAGGAGGCGATTACGCATTACCAGATCGCCCTGCACCTGTCGCCAAAGTCAGCGATCTGGTGGATGGGGCTGGGCATTTCCTGCCAGGCGGTGGACGATGACGAGGATGCGCGCGACGCCTACCAGCATGCCCTCGGCCTGCACCAGCTGAACGCGGAATTGCAGGCTTTTGTCGAGAAACGCCTGCAGGCGCTGGCGGTGCCGGCAAAATAATCAATGCGTCGTGTGCGGCAGTGTCCGGGCTACCACCCAGGCACTGATTTCGCGGGCGCCGGCTTGCCGCAGCGTGCGCGCCAATTCGTCCAGAGTCGTGCCGCTGGTCATCACGTCGTCCACGATACCGATATGCAGGCCGGACAGATCGTCGTCGCAGGCAAAAGCGTTGCGCATGTTGCGTTTGCGCTGTTTCCAGGGCAAGGCGGATTGTTGCGTGGTATTGCGGATGCGCCGGGCGCTGTTTGCCAGCAACGGCACCTTCAGCTGGCGGCAGATGCCGCGCGCCAATTCCAGCGACTGATTGAAGCCGCGCTCGCGTAACCGCACGTGATGCAGCGGCATGGCCAGTATGCGATCCGGAGGTTGTTCGATGCGTTGTACCAGTTGCCCGGACAGGGCATCGGCCAGCGCCAGTTGTTCGCCGTATTTCAGTGCATGCACCAGTTTGTCGACCGGGAAGGCATAGGCGAACACGGCGACGGTGCGGTCGAAGTGCGGCGGGTGTTGCAGGCAGCGTCCGCAGATGCTTCCATCCGACGTCGGTAAGGTGCAGACCGGACAGCATGCATGTGCCAGATAAGGCAGGCTGGCGTCACAGCTCGGGCACCAGCCATCGTGACGAGTGTATGTGCCGCACAGCAAACAGGGCTGCGCGGGAAGGAGTTGCCCAAGTTTTAAGCTAATGTTCATGAATTTATTCATCAAAATTGACAAGGCGCTATCCTATCGTCGATGATGCGCATGTTTTTATGCCACGTGCCGCGCGAATTCTGCAGGCGTTAATTTAATCCGATTATTCCAACATGCAAACCCTGAACATGCCGTTAGCTCATTCTGCCTCCGTGCAGAACAAAGTGCAGCGCTGGAGCGTTGCCGAAATAGAAGCATTATTCCAATTACCGTTCGCCGACTTGCTGTACCGCGCACAGCAAATTCACCGTGAAAATTTTGATCCGAACGCGGTGCAATTGTCCACGCTGTTGTCGATCAAGACCGGCGGCTGCTCCGAGGATTGCGGCTACTGCCCGCAATCGGCGTTTCACGATGCGGGAGTGGAAAACCGCCGTATGCTCGATGTGGACGAAGTGGTCAAGGCCGCGCAAGCTGCACAGCAGGCGGGTGCCGGCCGTTTCTGCATGGGCGCGGCGTGGCGCGAACCGAGCGACGAGGACATGTTGAGCGTGGTGGAAATGGTCAAGGCAGTGCGCGCGCTGGGCATGGAAACCTGTGCCACATTGGGTATGCTAAACGATGAGCAGACGGAAAAACTGCGAGAAGCCGGGCTGGACTACTACAACCACAATCTTGATACCGCACCCGAATTTTACGGTGAGATCATCAGCACCCGCGACTACCGGGACCGGCTCGACACGCTGCAGCGTGTGCGTCAGGCCGGCATCAACGTGTGCAGCGGCGGCATCGTCGGCATGGGCGAGACCCTGGCGCAGCGGGCCGGATTAATTGCGCAACTGGCCAACATGGAGCCGTACCCGGAGAGTGTGCCGATTAACAACCTGGTGAAGGTCGAAGGCACGCCGCTGGAAAGCGCCGAGGACCTCGACCCGTTGGACTTTGTTCGCACTATTGCGGTGGCACGTATTACCATGCCCAAGGCGCGCGTGCGTTTGTCCGCCGGCCGCCAACAGATGAGCGATGCGGTACAGGCGCTGTGCTTCCTGGCCGGTGCCAATTCGATCTTCTACGGCGAGCAGTTGCTGACCACTGGCAATCCGGACGTCGAGCGGGATCGTGCGCTGCTCGATAAACTGGGCATGTACCCGTTTGCCGAATCGCATTGATGCCGTTTGCAGAGTTGCAATGCGACCTGGACAAACGCGCTGCGCAAGGCCTGCTGCGCCAGCGCCGTACCCTGCAGAGTCCGCAGTCACCACATATCGTTGTCGATGGGAAAAAATATTTATCCTTTTGCAGCAATGATTACCTCGGTCTCGCCAACCATCCGCAACTGATTGCCGCGTTGCAGCAAGGTGCTGCGCAATGGGGTGTGGGTGCGGGTGCCGCACATCTGGTGAGTGGGCACTTCGAGCCGCATCACCAGCTCGAACTGCAACTTGCCGCGTTTGTCGGCAAACCTGCCGCGTTACTGTTTTCCACCGGCTATATGGCGAACCTCGGAGTGGTGCAGGTACTGGCCAGCAAGAGCGATACCGTGTTCGCCGACAAGCTCAACCACGCCTCGCTCAACGACGCAATGCTTCTGTCGCGCGCCGCGGTGAAACGCTACCGCCATGGCGACATGGTGCAGTTGGAGCAATTGCTGGCGCAGGCACAGACCGGCAGGAAACTCATTATCACCGATGCGGTGTTCAGCATGGATGGCAACATTGCCCCGTTGCCGGAATTGCTCGCGTTGTGCGAGCGCTTTGACGCCTGGCTGCTGGTGGACGATGCGCACGGATTCGGCGTGCTGGGCGAGCAGGGCCGCGGTTCACTGGCGCACTTCGGCCTCGATTCGCCGCGTGTGATCCTGATGGGAACGCTGGGCAAGGCAGCCGGCGTATTCGGTGCCTTCGTTGCAGCGGAACAGGTGGTCATCGATACGCTGGTGAACCATGCACATAGCTATGTCTATACCACCGCCACGCCACCCGCGCTGGCGGCGGCGTTGGAACAGAGTTTGCAGCTTATCGAGCAGGGCGATGCGCTGCGCGAGCATTTGCGCATTCTCATCGCGAAACTGCGCGATGGACTGAATGATCTGCCGTGGCAACTGATGCCATCGGACACCGCGATCCAGCCGCTGCTGGTTGGCGACAGCCGGCAGGCGCTGGAACTGAGCGATGCGTTGCGTGCGTGCGGCATCTGGGTTGCAGCGATCCGCCCGCCTACCGTTCCGCAGGACACGGCACGCTTGCGCATCACCTTGTCCGCTGCGCACAACGAACAGGATGTGGTGCAACTGGTGGAGGCATTGCATGAGCTTGTACCTTGAATGCTACGGCGAAGGGAAACCGCTGCTGCTGATCCACGGCTGGGGTATGCACGGCGGCATCTGGGGCGGCATGGTGGAGCATCTGGCGCAGCACTGCAGGGTGATTTGCATGGATCTGCCGGGACACGGTGCCAGTGCGCCGCTGGATGAATTTACGCTGGATCGGCTGGTGGGCGTGCTGTCCGCGCAGTTCGATGAAGCGCTGGCCGTCTGCGGCTGGTCGCTGGGTGGTCAAGTGGCATTGCGCTGGGCAGCATTGCATCCGCAGCAAGTGGAGAAGCTGGTATTGATGGCGAGTACGCCGTGTTTCGTGCAGCGCGATGACTGGCCACATGCGATGGCAGCCGACACGCTGCAGGATTTTGCAGAGGCGCTGCTGGCGAATCACGCGCAGACACTGAAACGTTTCCTTGCGCTACAGGTGCGCGGCAGCGAAAACGAGCGTGAATTGCTGGCGAGCCTGCGTACGCTTCTGTTCAGCCGCGGCGAGCCGGACATAGATGCCTTGCGCGGCGGGCTGGAAATCTTGCGCGATACCGACTTGCGCGCATCGCTGGCAGAATTGCAACAACCGGCATTGGTGATTGCGGGAGAACGCGACATGCTGACACCGCTGGCGGCGTCGCAGTACATGGTGCAGGTATTACCCAATGCACAGATGATGAATGTGGCAGGCGCGGCGCATGCGCCGTTCCTGCCGCATTCGGAAACGGTGGTGGAACGGATGGTGGATTTTTTACATGAATGAATTCCTGATCGATAAACGCGAGGTGCGCCGCGCGTTCAGTCGCGCAGCGAATAGCTACGATGCGACCGCGGTACTGCAGCGCGAGGTGTGCAGCCGCATGCTGGAGCGGCTTGATTACATCAAGTTGCAGCCGCGGCGGGTGCTGGACGCGGGTGGCGGCACCGGCTGGGGGGCGCGTCAGTTGGGCGAGTGCTATGCGCAGGCCGAGATCCTCGCGCTCGACATTGCCATCGGCATGCTGCAGGTGGCGCGCGGCACTTCGAGCTGGTGGCAGAAGCTGTTTTCCGGCCGCCGCCAGCATTTTGTCTGCGCTGATGTCGAGGCTTTGCCGCTCGCTGCGCAGAGCGTGGACATGGTGTGGTCCAATCTGGTGCTGCAGTGGTGCAACGACCTGCCAGCCACTTTTTGCGAACTGAATCGCGTGTTGCAGCCGGAAGGACTGCTGCTGTTCTCCACTTTCGGTCCGGATACGCTGCAGGAGTTGCGCATTGCCTTCGATGGGGTGGACGGCTACAACCATGTCAACCGCTTCATCGATATGCACGACATTGGCGACATGCTGATGACGGCCGGTTTCGCCGACCCGGTGATGGAGATGGAAAAGCTGACCCTGACCTATGATGACGTGAAAGCAGTAATGCAGGATTTACGCGGCATCGGTGCGCACAATGCCACCGCCGGCCGCGCGCAGGGCATGACGGGCAGGCAGAAGTGGACGCGCATCGTGCAAAACTATGAGGTTTTGCGCCGTAATGGCAAGCTGCCTGCAACTTTCGAGGTGATTTACGGTCATGCATGGAAGGTGCCGTCGAAACAGGCTACGGACGGCAGAGCGATCGTGCAGACGAAATTCAGGTTATGAGCTATTTCATCACCGGTACCGACACCGGTGTTGGCAAGACACTGGTCAGTTGCGCGCTGCTGCATGCCATGGCGGCCAAGGGTTTGCAGGTGGCCGGCTTCAAGCCGGTGGCTGCCGGTAGTGACGAGGACGGGCACAACGAAGATGCTCTGGCGTTGAGCGCGGCAAGCACGATGCAGCTTGCCTATGGGCAGGTCAACCCGTATTGCTTTGAACCGGCCATTGCGCCGCACATCGCCGCGCGTTTTTCCGGCGTGCATATTGAGTTGCCGCACATCCTGGAAGCCTGGCGGGAACTGGCCGGGCAGGCGGAACAGGTGATTGTCGAGGGCGCTGGAGGATTCCTGGTGCCGCTGAACGAGAAACAGGATGGCGCCGACCTGGCGCAGCAGTTCGGCTTGCCGGTGATCATGGTGGTGGGCATGCGTCTGGGTTGTCTGAATCACGCCTTGCTGACGCTGCGGGCCATTGCCGGATGCGGATTAAAATGCGCAGGCTGGGTGGCCAATGTGGTGGATGAACAGATGCCCGCGCTGCAGGAAAATATCGATACCTTGCGCGGCCGTATCGATGCGCCGTTGCTTGGTGTGGTACCGTTCATGGAAGTGCCGGATGCGCGTGTAGCGGCAGCGTGGCTGGATATCGAATTGCTGAAAAAGGATGGAAGTGATGATCAGATTGCGTAGTTTATTGTGCGTGTTGTGCGTGGCATTGCTGGCTGCCTGTTCCAAGCCCCTGCCGCAGCCGCTGCACGCCATCGATGTAACCTGGCAGCATCCACATCCCGCATTCCAGCTGACGGACGCTTCCGGCAAGCCGCGCAGCCTGAGTGATTTTCGCGACAAGGTGGTGGTGCTGTTCTTTGGTTATACCCACTGCCCGCAGGTGTGTCCGACCACGATGGCCGACCTGGCGCAAACCATGCAGAAGCTGGGGCCGGATGCGCAGAAGGTGCAGGTATTGTTCGTCACCCTCGATCCGGAGCGCGATACGCCACAGGTGCTGGGCAAATTCGTACCCTATTTCGACCCATCGTTCATCGGGCTGCGCGGCGACGCGCAGGCTACCGCTACTGCAGCCAAGGCGTTTGGTGTCAATTACAAAAAGCATTTCGAAAAGAATGGCAGCTACACGCTGGATCATTCCGATAGCACCTACCTCATCGGCGTCGGCGGCAAACCGGTGTGGATGTCGCGTTACGGCCAGCGCATCGATTATCTGGCGGACGACATCCGGCAATTGGTCCTCGCCGGCGAGGAGGACTAGGCCGCGCATGAAGACCTGGCCTTTGTGGCGTGCCGCCTGAAGGCCGATGTTCCCTGTTGACAGCGATATAACCTGCGCACCCGGATATGTTCATTGAAGATGCGATGGGCATTGCATAGGGAAAACCGTGCGGGGATGAGGTATTATTGCAAAAAGTCGTTGTGAGGGGAGTTGTGCGGTGGCAATGACGATATTACTGGCGGACGACCATGCGCTGTTTCGCGATGGGATACGCTATGTTCTGCAGAAACTGGACGACGAAGTGACTATTCTGGATGCGGCCAGCTTTCCGGAAGCATTGCATCATGCGGAAGAGCATCCACAAATCGACCTGGCACTGATCGATCTGAACATGCCTGGAGGCGATGGCGCACCGTCGGTGCGCGTTTTTCATTTGCGCCATCCCGGAATTCCCGTGGTTGTAGTGTCCGGCTCCGAGCACCGCGACGACATCGAACGGGTAATGGAATTCGGTGCAATGGGCTATGTTTCGAAAATGACATCGGGCAAGGTCATGCTCAGCGCGCTGCGTATGGTATTGGAGGGTGGCATTTATCTGCCGCCGCAACTGTTGCAGCAGACCATGGCCGACATGGATCGTGGCACTGTGGACAAGCGCAGTTGCCGCTCCAACGAATTCGGCCTGACTGCCCGGCAAATGGAGGTGCTGCAGCATCTGGCAGACGGCAAACCGAACAAGGACATTGCGCACGAAATGAACTTGGCGGAAGGCACGGTCAAGATACATGTTGCCGCGGTCTTCCAGACATTGCACGTGAACAGCAGGCTGGAGGCGGTGCGGGTCGGGCAGCGGCTGGGGTTGTTGCAGCAAGAGTTATAGTGATTGTCTGTTATTTTCATTCCAACGGGGAAAACCATGGCGGTTGGCAATTCTGCTGACAAGGCTGCGCCGTTGCCGGCGCGGCTCATCCTGTTGTTGCGCGAGTCGCGCTGGCTGCTGCTGTCCGCGGTGGCAGCCTATCTGATTCTCGTTCTTTACGGTTATAACCGCTACGACCCGGCGTGGTCGAACAGCGCCAGCAGCGCCGTGCTGCACAACCCGGGCGGCGTGTTCGGTGCCTGGCTGTCCGACGTGCTGTTGTACGTGTTCGGGTTTTCCGCCTGGTGGTGGGTGGTGTTTCTGTTGCAGCGCGTATGGGCCGGCTACCGGGATATCGCGCCGGACAGCCTGTTCGAAGGGCGCGCGCCATGGCTGGCCTATACCGGGTTTGCCGTGCTGCTGCTTGCCTCGAGCGCGCTCGAGACCTTGCGCCTGTACACCATGCAAGTGCAACTGCCGCAGGAGCATGGTGGCATGCTGGGCACAGTGCTGGGCCATGCGCTGTCACACCTGCTTGGTTTCACCGGCGCCACCCTGTTCCTGCTGGTGCTGATGGCGGTGGGCTTCAGTCTGTTTACCGGGCTATCCTGGCTGCGCTTCATCGACTGGCTGGGTGCCGCCATCGAGAACTCCGTGCTGTGGCTGCGCAATACCTGGCAGACGCGACAGGATAAACGCATCGGTGTGCAGGCGCTGAGCGCGCGCGAAGCGGAAGTGGAAGAAGAACGCAAGCGCGTGGAGGAACACCAGCCGATCTACATCGAACAGCCGGTGCTGGAAGTGCGCCGCTCCTCGCGCGTGGAGGCAGAGCGCCAGGCGCCGCTGTTCTCCGACATGCCGGATTCGCCGCTGCCGCCGCTGCGCCTGCTGGACCAGCCGGCGCACGAAGTCGAAGTGCTGTCCGCCGAAACGCTGGAATTCACCTCGCGCCTGATCGAGCGCAAGCTCAAGGATTTCGGCGTCGAGGTAAAGGTGGTTGCCGCCTATCCCGGCCCGGTAATCACGCGTTATGAGATCGATCCTGCGGTCGGTGTGAAGGGCAGCCAGATCGTAAACCTGATGAAGGACCTGGCGCGCGCGCTGTCGGTAGTCAGCATCCGCGTGGTCGAGACCATACCCGGCAAGGCGTACATGGCGCTGGAACTGCCCAACCCGAAACGGCAGGTGGTCAAGCTCTCCGAAATTCTCGGCTCGCAAGCCTATGCCGACATGGGCTCGCCGCTGACCATTGCCATGGGCAAGGACATTTCAGGCAAGCCGGTGGTGGCCGATCTGGCCAGAATGCCCCACCTGCTGGTGGCGGGTACCACCGGTTCCGGCAAGTCGGTGGCAATCAATGCGATGATCCTGTCGCTGCTGTATAAATCCACGCCGCAGCATGTGCGGCTGCTGCTGGTCGATCCCAAGATGCTGGAACTGTCGGTGTACGAGGGCATCCCGCACCTGCTGGCACCGGTGGTCACCGACATGCGCCAGGCAGCATCCGGGCTCAACTGGTGTGTGCAGGAAATGGACCGGCGCTACAAGCTGATGTCTGCATTCGGCGTACGCAACATTGCCGGCTACAACCAGAGGGTGCGCGAAGCAGTCAAGGCGGGTGAGCCGTTGACCGACCCGTTTACACTGACCCCGGATAATCCGGAGGAACTGGAAGAATTGCCGCTGATCGTTGTATTCATCGACGAACTGGCCGACCTGATGATGGTGGTCGGCAAGAAAGTAGAGGAATTGATCGCACGCCTGGCGCAGAAGGCGCGTGCATCGGGCATCCATCTGGTGCTGGCCACACAGCGGCCTTCGGTGGACGTGATTACCGGGCTGATCAAGGCCAATGTGCCGACACGCGTGGCATTCCAGGTATCTTCCAGGATCGATTCG
>Ga0315556_1000339_pt1 | contig 28265 bp, 20 predicted proteins | sample SalMarSW160310MG_FD_202112 | JGI IMG/M metagenome (GOLD analysis project Ga0315556, IMG submission 202112) | Salt marsh sediment microbial communities from the Plum Island Ecosystem LTER, Massachusetts, United States - Salt Marsh Sediment SW1603-10 ...
GACCACTACTCGTGGCCCTGGATCTTCTTCATCAACGTCCCCATCGGGCTCCTCAACCTCTTCCTGGTCGACCGCTTCGTCGAGGACCCGCCCTACGCGCGACGGCGGGAGGTGTCGATCGACTGGACGGGCATGGGCTTCCTGGCGGTGGGCCTGAGCTGCCTGCAGATCATGCTCGAGGAGGGGCGCAACAAGCAGTGGTTCCAGTCCGACCTCATCCGGTGGCTGGCGCTCCTGGCCTTCGCGGGACTGGCGGCCTTCATCTGGTGGGAGCTCCATTCGGACGAGCCCGCCGTGAACCTGCGTCTGTTCAAGAACGTCCCCTTCGCCTCGGCGACCATCATCGGGGGGATCCTGGGCGTGGGGCTATACGCCAGCATCTTCATCCTGCCCCTGTTCCTCCAGGAGCTCCTGGGCTACCCGGCGTTCAACTCCGGACTCACCCTCATGCCCCGCAGCCTGGCGATGGGGGTCGTGTTCCCGATCGCCGGACGGTTCTACAACCGATTCGGGCCACGCGTGTACATCGGGAGCGGCCTGGCGATCAGCACGTACGCGTTCTGGGAGCTGGGGCAGCTCAACCTGAACGTGGGATTCTGGGACCTGTGCTGGCCGCAGGTCCTCCAGGGCGTGGGCTTCGCGCTCATCTTCGTGGCCCTGAGCACCGCCGCCGTGGCGGAGCTCCGCAAGGACCAGATGAGCGACGCCACCGGGCTGTACAACGTGGTGCGACGGGTGTTCGGGAGCGCCGGCGTGGCGCTCGCCGCCACCGAGCTGGACAACGGAGGCATCCGCTATCGCGCGATCATGGCCCGCCACCTCTCGAGCGCGCGCGGGCCCGTGTCCTCGTTCATCCAGAACGCGGAGCACGCCTTCCAGCAGCTGGGTGGTGGCACGCAGCTGGCCTACCGGAAGTCCTACCGGATGCTGGACGGGATCATGACGCGGCAGGCGTCGATGCTTTCCTTCAACCACGTGTTCTTTCTGATGGCCGTCGTGTTCGCGGTGGCCATTCCGCTGATATTCTTCCTGCACTCCGGGCCGCGAGACGGCCCCGACGTGATGATGGAATGACGAGAGGAGACGAGATGTCTGGGAGATGGTACGGCGCGGTGGATCGGCTCCACCGACCCCGCCCCGCGAGCCGGCCCGCCGCGGCTCTCCTGGCGGCGGCCCTGACGCTGGCTCCGGCGGCCGGCGGCCTCCGGGCGCAGCAGGCCCTGCCCGACACGACCGCGCCCGCGGCGCCCCGGGGCGACACGATCACGCTCGGGGTCCAGGAGGCGGTCGACATGGCCATGAGCCGCAACGAGCAGGTGCTCATGGCGCGCGCGACCGCCGCCGAAGCGGCCGGCATCGTCAAGCAGGTCGGAGCGGACGCCTATCCGCAGATCTCCGCCGACTTCAGCTATACGCGCAACATCCAGAAGCCGGTGATCTTCTTCAACGGTGCCAACGGGGTGCAGCAGATCACGATCGGCAACGACAACCAGTACAGCTTCGGGCTCACCCTCTCCCAGACGCTGCTCGATTTCTCGCTCGGCCCGGCGCGGACCGCGGCCCGGCTCAGCAGGGACGCCAGCGCCGACCAGGTGCAGGCGGCGCGCACGAGCGTGGCCCTGGCGGCCCGGACGGCGTACTACGACGTCCTGCTCGGCCGAGCGCTGGTCGACGTGCAGGAGAAGGCGCTCGAGCAGGCTCAGCGGCGGCTCGACCAGGTGCAGGACTTCTACAAGGCGGGCACGGGGTCAGAGTTCGATCTGCTCACGGCCCAGGTGGAGGTCGACAACCTGCGTCCCCCCCTCATCGAGGCCCGGAACCGGTACGCGCTGAGCCGCAACCAGCTCAAGCGGACGCTCGGCCTGCCGCTCGACAGGACGCTCGTGCTCACCGACAGCTTCCCCACCCCCTCGGACTCGGCCAGCCTCCAGCGCTACATGGAGCTGGCCGAGCGGGCGCGTCCCGACCTCAAGGCGCAGCGCGTGCGCGTGCAGCTCCAGGAGGAGAACCTGACGGCGCAGAAGCGTTCCTCCCTGCCCGTCCTCAAGCTGATCGCGGGACTCACGCGCCAGGCGTCGTCCAGCGAGCTGCTGCCGCCCGGGCAGGACTTCGCCCAGAGCGCCACGGCGGGCCTGGACTTCAGCGTCCCGCTGTTCGACGGGCGCAAGCGCTCCGGCGAGGTGCAGCAGGCGGCGGCCCAGAAGGAGCGGGAACAGTTCCACCTGCGCCAGCTCGAGGAGAACGTGCGGCTCCAGGTGCAGCAGGCCTACCAGGACCTGGACGCGGCGCGGCAGCGCATCCAGGCGTCCCAGGCCAACGTCCAGCGCGCGGAAAAGGCGCTGCAGATCGCAGAGACCCGCTTCAAGAACGGGCTGTCTACGCAGGTGGAGCTGAACAACGCCGAGCTCGCCGTGACCCAGGCGCGAACCAACCGGGCGCAAGCCCTGCACGATTACGGGGTCGCGCGAGCCAACCTGCTGGCGGCCGTGGGGGAGCGATGAAGATCCGACGTGCAGCCTCGATCCTCGCGGCCGTGGCGCTGGCCTTCCTCCTGTCCGGCGGACCCCTTCGCGCCCAGGCCGCGGGCGCGGCGGCCGATTCCGCCGCGGCGGCCGACTCGGCCGCCGCCTACGGCCCCGAGAATCCGCCGGCGCCGCGCCAGTTCCGCATCGGGATGACCGGGAGCGCGCTGCTGTGGAGCGGCTCGGCCTCCCGCACACCCCGGAACGCGTCCGCCTGGGGACTGGACGTGGGACGGCGACTGCTTCGCTACCTGTCCGTCCGCCTCGGCGTGGCCTACACGCCCGAGCGTGTCGTGGATGGCGCGGACTCCACCGACGTGCACGGCTACCTGGTGGAGGTGGTGGCCGAGCCACGCCTGGCCCTGGATCCCCTGGTCTCGGCGGGTGTGGTACCCTTCGCGGAGTTCGGGCTGGGGACCCTGGTGTTCGATCCCGCCCGGTCCGGGCTTCCGACGCGGTCTCAGAACGCGTTCGTGCTGGGGGGCGGCGTGGAAGCCCGCCTCTCGTCCCGCTGGGGAGGACGCCTGGAATGGCGACACTACACGATGCAGCTCCAGAGCCTCTTCGACGTCGCCGAGCTCGGATCGGTGAACCGCGGCGCCGACCGGATCATGGCGAGCCTGTTCTGGACCTTCTGACCGCGATCCGGCGGCGGTCCGGGCGGAACGGGGCCGCGGCGTGAGTCCGGGAGGCCCCGTCCGGGAGCAGGCGGTCACGTGGCCGCAGCTGCGCCTCGGAGCGATCCTGCTCGCCGTGCTCGTCCTCGCCTCGGGCATGGTGTTCTTCCTGGACGAGCTGCAGCGCGAGCTGTCGGAAGGCCCCCACCTGGTGGTCGAGGCCTCCGCGGCGCAGGGGCTCGAGGTGGGCGCCGACGTGTGGATCGCCGGCGTGGTGGCCGGCCGGGTAGAGTCGATCCGCCTCGTGCGCCCGCACGCTGGGCGGGGTCCCGTGATGATCGGGGCCGTGCTGGAGCCCGGAGCGGAGTGGATCCTGCGCGCCGACGCCACGGCTTCGCTGAAGGCCTCGTCCCTCATGGCTCCCACGGTCCTCAGCCTGGATCCGGGCCGCGACGTGGACCGGCCCTTCCGGTACGGCGACACGCTGCAGGCGCAACCGGAGCTCAGCGTCGAGGAGATCATGGCCCGGGCCGACACCCTCCGCGCCCGCCTCCATCGCCTGGCCCCGGAGGGCCGCGCCCTCGTCCGCAGGCTGGAGGAGGGGCCGGGCACCCTGGCTTCCCTCCGGCGTCACCCCGAGCGGCTGAGGCGCCTCGCGGCGGACCTCGATCGCAGCCGGGAGCTGGCCCTGGCCGCGCCGGGAGGCACGGCAGCCAGGATCCTCCGGGACACCGCCCTCCGGCAGGAGGCCCACCGCCTGCGGGCTCGGCTGGACTCCATGACCGCCCCGGACGGCGTGCTGGCGCGCTCCGGACGGGAGCGCGCGGTCCTGTCGGCCACGCTCGACAGCCTCCGGCAGCGGGTCCGCGTCGTGGAGACCCGCCTGGCCGAAGGGCGCGGCACGGCCGGACGCATCCTCCACGACCGGGCCATCCAGCGGGAGAGGGCGCTGTTCCGGGCACGCTTGGACAGCGTCAAAGCGGAGTTGATCGCCGACCCCCTGCGCTGGCTCCGCTTCGCGCTCTTCTGAGCCGCGCCCCCGGCGGGGCGCCGGCCCGTCGGGCTAGATGCCGTCCCCGGAAGGCGGATCCAGGTCCCCGTGCAGGACGAAGTGGATCTCCTCCTCCTTCCGGCCCCGCTTGCGCCTCGTGACGACCACGATGCGCTCGACGATGGAGTCGTCGTCCTCGAGCGAGACCTCGAAGCCCGCCGACCCGTCCGCCGCGCTGATTCGCGTTCGGACGACCTTGCCCGGCTCGGCCTCGGCCCGGTCCGCTTCGTTCTTGAACAGCGTCACCGTCGAGCGTCGCCGTCCGTCGGGCAGTTCGCGCGAGATCTTGACACGGTCGATCCAGTCGGGCTGGTAGCTGATGTGCCAGAGGTCACCGTGCTGGTCGACGCCCTTGGCTTGACGGTTGTGGCGGGCCATCCATGCCTCCTGCCTGGCTTTCAAGGTCCGGGTGGGCCGGGCGCCTCACGCGCCTGCCGCAGCGGGAGCCCCACTCCCGGGGTCCCGTCAACCGACAGGAACTTGCGATCCCGACGGCTCGTATACAAAATACACATACGACCATGTGTTCGGTCAAGTCGTTCTAACTACCCCGACCGGTCCGGCAGGGGCCGCCGGGGCGATCCTGCCCGGAGAGGCGGGAATTCCGAGCTTCCCGCGGCCTCTCTTGACCGGAGGTGCTACGTCGGATTAAGGTGCCAATACCAACCGGGCCGTGACTTCGCCCGACGGTTCGGTCCCTCTCTTCCGACGGCTCAGCGACTTCCCACTACAGCGGCACGAAGAGACGGCCGCCACGCTCGGGCGAACGACGCCCCCTCGTCATCGAGGCCGGGCCCGATCCCACCGCACACATCATCGGAGCACACCTGGTGGACATCGCAGAGTTGAAATCCAAGTCGATCGGCGAGCTGCACGAGCTGGCCGACGATCTCAGCATTCACAACTACTCGGGGCTGCGGAAGCAGGACCTCATCTTCCGCATCGAGCAGAGCCTCCTGGACACGGACACCGTGCTCCGCGGCGAGGGGGTGCTCGAGATCCTGCCCGAGGGATACGGCTTCCTGCGCAGCCAGGACTGGAACTACCTGTACGGCCCGGACGACATCTACGTGTCTCCGTCCCAGATCAAGCGCTTCGATCTCCGCACCGGGGACACGGTCCTGGGCCAGGTGCGTCCACCCAAGGAGGGCGAGCGGTACCTGGCGCTGCTCAAGGTCGAGACCGTCAACGGGGACGACCCGGAGAAGGCCAAGCACCGCATCGGGTTCGACAACCTCAGGCCGCGCTATCCCGAGGAGCGGCTGCAGCTAGAACGCCTGGACGGCGACGTCTCGATGCGGATCCTGGACCTGGTCGCCCCGATCGGTAAGGGACAGCGCTCGCTCATCGTCTCCCCGCCCAAGGCCGGGAAGACGATGCTCCTCCAAAAGATCGCAAATTCGGTACTAGAAAACCACCCCGAGTGCAAGCTCATCGTGCTCCTCATCGATGAGCGGCCGGAGGAGGTGACGGACATGGAGGAGCACGTGGACGCGGAGATCATCTCGTCCACGTTCGACGAGCCCGCCGACCGCCACACCCAGGTGGCGGAGATGGTGCTGGAGAAGGCCAAGCGGCTGGTGGAGTACCGCCAGGATGTCGTGATCCTGCTCGACTCGATCACGCGCCTGGCGCGCGCCTACAACACCACGGTCCCGCACAGCGGCAAGATCCTTTCGGGCGGCGTGGACGCCAACGCGCTCCACAAGCCCAAGCGCTTCTTCGGCGCGGCGCGCAACATCGAGGAGGGAGGCAGCCTCACGATCTGCGCCACCGCCCTGGTCGAGACCGGGAGCCGCATGGACGAGGTGATCTTCGAGGAGTTCAAGGGGACGGGGAACAGCGAGGTCATCCTCGACCGCCAGATCGCCGACAAGCGCATCTATCCGGCCATCGACCTCAATCGTTCCAGCACCCGTAAGGAGGAGCTCCTGCTCACCGACACGGAGCTCAACCGCATGTACCTCCTGCGGAACTTCCTCTCCGACATGCCGCCGGCCGAGGCGGTGCAGTTCCTCATCGAGCGTCTCAATCGCACCAGGACCAACCAGGAGTTCCTGGACTCGATGACGGCGGGAGAGTGACCGGGCCGTGACGCTCGAGGAGGCCCTGGAGGCCCGCGGGCTCTCGGACCCACGTCCGCCGTGCCGGGAGATCCTCAAGCAGCTCCGCGACCGGGATCCCGACGCCTACCGCGAGGCCGTCCAGCGCTACGAGAACGAGCTCTCCCCCGATGGAGAGGCGCAGGGGGAGGCCGGCGTCGCCGCGTGGCTGGACTACGGCCTGTGGTTGGCGGCCCGGCTCGATCCGGGCCGGGCCGTGGCCGTGGGCCCCGACGGGCGCGCCGAGGATGCGAACGGGGTCCCCCCGGACGGACCGCTCCTGCTCCACCTGCCCCAGCAGCGCAACCGGAGGGCCCTGGTCATCGCGGTGCCCCTCGACCCATCGCCGGCCCAGGAGGCCACCCGGGAGCTGCTGGCCGGCTGAGCCGCGCGTCGGCCGCCGGGAGCCTCTCAGCGCTGGCTGCCGTCCCCGGGCCAGACTCCCTCCCATCCGATCGACACGGCGTTCTCCCCGTCCCGCAGCCCGTGCGCCACGTCGAGGCGGAGACGGGAGGGCGTCCCCGGAACGGCCAGGCGAAGCCCGGCACCCACGTCCACCTCGGCCGGGCTCGCCCCCCCGCCCGGGCGGCTCCAGGCCCGGGCGAAGTCCACGAACAGCGCCGGCCCGACCGCCAGGGGCGCGAGTCCGGCATACCAGGCGGTCATCTCCGCCCCGGCGTACGCCACCCTCCGTCCGAACGCGGGACCCGAGACCACGCCGCCCTCCAGCAGCGGGTGGGCCCGCAGCAGGGTCGGCCGGGCGTGGCCCGTGCCGGCCCCCGGCCATAGCTGCAAGGGAGCCCGGGCGGAGGCGGCCGCGTACCCGACCCTCGAGGAGAGAACCACACCCCGCGGGCGCTCCGCGGATCGCCAGCCGAGCTCCGCCCGCCCCGCACCGAAGGCGCCGTCGGGTCCGGGCCACGCCCGCCCCCCGGCGACCAGCCTCACGCGGTCCCCGGCGCCCAGGAGCTCAACGCCCGCGGCCACGCCGGGCGCCGTCCCGCGTCCGGCCCACCGATCCAGGGACACGCCGACCCGCCACCGCAGGAAGGGGGTCCCCCACGCGTCCAGCGCCAGGCCGGCACTCCAGCGCTCCTCGCGCAGGGTGTCGGCGGGCCCGGAAGCCGCCGGCACGCGAAACGCCTCCCGCTCCCACGACCCTCCCGCATCCCAGATCCCGGTCAGGCCGAATGCATCGGGCCCCTGGACGTCCAGCGACACGCGCGGCCTCTCGCTCCACCAGCGCCAGGCGGCGCTCATGCGCTCCCCGTCCCCGAACAGGCTGCCGGTCCGAACGCGCACCACCCGCTGGGGGAGACCGGCGGCCAGGGAGAGCACCAGGCCCGGCACTCCCCCGGGCAGCGGTCGCCGCTCCAGCACGGCCACGCGCAGTTCGGCCCGGCCCGCGCCCTGGTAGCCCCAGTCCACCCGCGTCGCCGCGAACCCCGGCACCGCGTCCAGGCGGCGCCGCACCAGGGCCAGCCGGCGCCGGGTCAGGAGGCTGTCGCGGGGCAGGTCCACGCGGCGGGCCACGACCCGGTAGCGCACCCGCTCGAGCCCGTACACACGCAGGGACGAGACGCGGGGCTCGCCGACCTCGTTCCAGGTTCGGAGCGCCTCCTCGCGGCGGCCCGCCATGTACAGATCTCCGGCGAGGAGCCGCGTCGTGTACGGGTCGCCCGGCTCGAGCGCGAGGGCCCGGCGAGCCGCGGCGGCAGCCTCCATCCACCGCCGCTGCCGGAAGCGGACGCCCGACAGCTCGCGGAGGGGAGACGCGGAATCCGGACAGGCGGCCGCGGTCGCCTCCAGCACCCGAGCGGCCCCGGCCATGTCGCCATCCCTGGCCATGCGGACGGCGGCCCCCACCCGCTCGTGGCAGGCCGAGGGTCCCGCGGGAGGAGGGACGGCGGTGCGCTCCGCCGCCGAGTCGGCGGCTCGCGGAGCGGGGGCCGCCGACGTGGAATCCGCGGGGGCCGTACGCAGGGAATCGACCCGGTGGCGGGCGGGAACCACGAGGAGCGACCACGCCCCGGTCGGCGCCCACATGCTCCGGAATTCCGCCACCGACAGCTTCCGGAACGGGGCGCGGGCGGGGTCGTGCACGAGGACCGTCCCGTCGTCGGCCGCCACCACGACCACGTAGTGGTACCGGTCGGGCCCCATTCGGAGCAGCACGATGACCGGCCGTCCCCGCGCCAGCTGCCGGCGGAGCTCGGGCAGGCTGCCCCGGAAGGCCACCGCCCTCCAGCCCAGGGAGCGGATCTCGTCGGTGAGCGTCCCGGTGCGGATCCCGCGGGCGGAATCGTCCACCAGCGGCGCGAACTCGCGGACAGCCACCGAATCCACGCCCCAGTAGCGAAACACCATGACCGCCGCCGCCCCGCCGCACAGCTCCTCCGACTGGGGCACGTAGGGCACGTCCAGGACGGAAACGCCCGGCGTCGTATCGGAGGCGACGCCGGGCGTCTGGAGAGCGGCCACCGGACGCCAGGGGGCGCCCAGCTCGAGGAGTGCGGCCAGGGCGGCAGCAGCCGCCCGGCCGCGTGGCCTCATGACACGAGGATGATGACGAGAACGAGAAGCGCGATGATGATCGTGGTAACCGGGATGATGACGGTGTCGGCTCCGCCGGCCAGCGCGGCATCGAGCCGCTGGGCACGGGCGCCGAGCTGCGCCAGCTCGGGGCCGTCCAGCGTGGCCACCGCGTCGCGCGCCCGCTCGAGGTCCAGGCCGTAGCGGTCGGCCACGGCCTGGGTCTGCGGCCGGGCCAGCAGCCTGCGCAGGGCCGCGCGCTCGGCGGCCGCGGGCGTACTCGCCGTGCGGACTGCCTGATCGACCTCCGAGGATGAAACGACGTGCGCCTGTTGGGCCGCCGCGGGCCCGCTGACGGCCAGCAGGGCGCCGAGCCCCACGACGATAGCTCCGCTCCATTTACGCATGCGTTTACTCCTGTTGGCTAGAGGTCCTGTGCGCCCAGCTCCTTCCGATTGTTCGCGCGATCCGTCTCCAGGAGCACGTCCTCGGGATCCAGGACCACCGATTCGGGCCTCCCGGTCGTTACGACAGTCACCGTCTGGCTCGCGTCACGCGAGTCCAGGCGAACCGTCGCGTCCCCGACGGCCAGGTCGACGGGCATCCACGCCCTGCCCTGGCGCGTCACCTCGACGCTCGTCCTCCACCGTCCATCGCCGACGGGCACGGTGCGGACTTTGCCCACCGCGTAGTCGAGGGTCCACGTGGTTTGCAGCCATTGGTGGAAGAACCATGCCAGATCCTGTCCGCCGGATCGCTCCATGGCGGCCTCGAGGTCGGCCCCATCCACGTGGTGGAAGCGATAGCCACGGTAGTAGAGGTGCATGCCCTTCCGGAAGTGCTGCTCGCCCACCAGCCACCGGAGCATGCGCAGGACGACCGAACCCTTGGTGTAGATCATGGCGCCGTAGGTGCCGTAGTCCGCGAAGTTCTCGGACGCCTCGGACACCACCTGCGTGGCGCCCGCCGCCTCCCGCGCCCGGGCCGCCCGCATGCTGCGAGCCCAGGGGTCGGCCACCCCGTGCTCCCGCTCGAACCAGTTGGTCAGGAAGCTGGCCATGCCCTCGTCGAGCCAGCCCTCCTTCCACTCGTTGTTGGCCAGGATCCCCATGTTGTACTGGTGGCTGGACTCGTGCGTGATGAGCCCCTGCCCCGGCCCCCCGTTCATGATCACCATGGGGAACTCGGTGCCGCCCCCCTCCAGACGATGGAGGTTGGTGAGCTGCGGCCACGGGTACGGGCCGTAGATGCCTCCCAGCCAGCGGAGCGCCCGGATCGTGCGCCGCACCGCGGCCCCGAGGTCCCAGTTCAGGTCGCCGGGGCGGTACAGCACGCGGACCGCGACCCTGCCCAGGTGTCCCTGCTCGTAGCGGTAGGCGGGATCGACGCTCCACGCGAAGTGGTGCACGCGCTCCGCCCGGAAGCGCACCCGCTTGCGGCCTCCCGTCGCCGGACCGTCCAGCATCCCCGGGTCATCGAGCCGCACTGGAGTGCCGTACCAGTCGCGCTGGTAGTCGACCGTCCGGTCGGGGCTCGAGGAGTCCGGCTTCCAGCCCGGGTCCCCGTCGACCGGCACGCCCGTGGCCCCCACCACCTGGTCGGAGGCCAGGTCGAGCGTCACGTCGTAGCTCCCGAACTCGCCGTAGAACTCCCCCTGCGGATGCAGCGGGTGGTCCTCCCAGCCGGCCGTGTCGTACACGGCCACGCGGGGATACCACTGCGCGAAATCCCAGTGACGCCCCTCGCGGCACTGTCGCCGGCACAGGGTCGCGGGTCGCGCGTCCCACTCGATCCGGACCCGCAGCGAATCGCCCGGCGCCAGCGGCCGCGGCAGGTCGAAGCGCACGACGGTGGAGTCCGGGGCGAACGGGTAGGCAGCCGACAGGTCCCGGCCCCCGGCGCCGCGCCCCTCCCTCGCGCCGCCGCCCCGGCCGCTCCCCCTTCCCCACGGGACCAGCTCGGCCGAGCGGACGCGCTCGTACCCGTAGTCGGGGTCCCGGAGCGCGCCAAAGTCGTACGGCTTCCTCTGCTCGGTGCGCGCCCAGATGCTGTGGGGCCGGAAGGCGTTCAGGTACAGGTGGAAGAACAGGGCCTTCAGCGTGTCCGGGGACGCGTTGTGGTAGCGCACGACCTCGGCGGCGTGGAGGACCTGGGCATCCTCGTCGAGCTGCGCCTCGGTGCTGTACGCCACTCGCTGCTGCCACAGCGTGTCCGGGGGGACTCCCGGGGGCGCCATCGGCGGGGTCGACGATCCCGCCGCCGCGGCCTGGGGGGCCAGGAGGAGGGCCGCCTGGAGAAGGTGGGTCGTGAAGCCGGTCAGCATCGACACCTCGCGGTACGGGAACAGGCCGTCCCGAAGCTACGCCCGCTGGCGAGCTCGCTCAACGAGGCTCGTTGGCCGATGCGTCCCCGGCGGGCGGCACGCGGATGGACGCGAGCATGCCCTGGTCGACGCGCGGCCTGCGGTCCGCTCCGGCCGGCACCAGGCACACCGCCAGGTAGTAGCCGGGCTCCAGCGCCACGTCCAGGTAGCCGGCGAGGCCGGGCGACACGGCCACCAGGCCGCCCACGAACTCCACCGGGGCCGGGCCCTGCATGCCTCCCCCGAGCCAGCTGCGCGCCTCGGCGGGCGTGTGCCCGTCGAGGAGCCGGACGAGCTCGAAGTCGTGCTCGTGGAAGCCGTAGTTCGCGATCCTCAGAACGTGGTGACCGGGCGTGATCGGGCCCGAGACCCGGTAGGCATCGTCCGTCATGCGGACCGAGAGGTCCGGTTCGGGAGCGGCGGCCGGGGGGACCCCGATCGGCGGCGCCAGGACCTCGAAGGTCGCCTTCGTCGCCATCCGGATCCGTACGGACCCGTCCGTGCGGCTGGACCAGTGGGCGATCACGTAGTGGCCGGGATGGAGCTGGACGACCACCTCCGTGCTGTCTCCGGGAGCGACCATGCCCGGGCTCCCCGGGTCGACGCCCCACAGGCCGAAGTCGCCTCCCGCGAGCCAGCGCTGGGCGCCCCGCAGGTAGGCCGCCGCCGACTGACGCGGCCGAAGCCGCGTGAGGACGATCCGCTGGGCCCGGCTGCCGTGGTCGACGAGCCGTAGACGGACGAGCCCCGACGGGAGGATGTCCGGGATGGAGATGGACGAGTCGGCCACCTCGATCCGGACGACCGGCGCGGGCCGACCTGGATCGCGGACCGGCGTTGGGGCCAGGCTCGGCCGCGAAGGCGCCCACACCAGGCCCCACACGAAAGCGAGGCTCCAGGCGGGGGCCGGCATCGGCCACGTGCGCCGGGCGAACGGGCGGCGGAGAGCGTGCATGCGGGGCGCCAACCTAGGGCGTCGGCACCATCGGGCCAACCGGCCGCGTGCGTACGGGTGATCCGCAGCGGCCCTGCATCCGACCGCCGCTCAGGTCACGTGGATGGCGTACAGCATACCGTGCAGCGCGTGAGGCCTCCGATCGGTCTGGTCCGGGACGAAGCACAGCAGCAGGTAGTCGCCCGGCACGAAGACCTGGCGCAGGTAGCCGTCGCGTCCCGGCGAGATCCCCGCGAGACCGCCCTCGAGCCTGAACGGCGCCGGTCCCTGCATCCCCCCCTCGATCCACGCCGTGGCTTCCTCGGGCGTGTGACCGGGCTCGATCCGGACGAACTGGACCTCGTGCTCCTGGGGACCCTGATTCACGACGTGAATCCAGTGATTTCCGGCCATGATCGGGGACGAGAGCCGGAAGGTGTAGTCCATGAGTTCGATGGTGACATCGGCCGTCGGCGGAGCGACGGAGAGCGCACCGGGTATCGCCGCCACCTCGAACTCACGCACCATGCCCTTCTGGAGATGCGTGGCCCCCGTGGGCGTCGTCACGTAACACGCCAGCAGGTAGTGGCCGGGTGCGAGTGTCACGGTCACCTCCGCGCTGTCTCCCGGCATGACCAGCCCTGGTCCGCCCGGGTCATCGGCCCAGCCCGGGAATTCGCCGCCCCGCAGGAAGGCGGCGACCCCGGACAGGTAGTCTCCGGCTGCCCGGCCCTCCTCGAGTCGCGTGAGGACCGCGTGGTGGGGCGTCGCCCCCTCGTTCACCAGGCGGAGGCGAACGGAGCCCGCGGGGAGGGTGTCCGGGAGATCGAACGTGAAGTCGCGGGCGTGAATGACCACCAGCGGCGTCGAGGTGGCGGGCAGCGCCAGGCCATACCGGGTCCTCAAGCCCAGGGCGGCGACCAGCACGAGGGTCGGAACCAGGAAGCACGCGATAGCGAATCCGAGATTGGACCTACGACCGGGCTTGACGCCAAGCACCGCCAGCCGCTTCTGTTCGGAAGAGAAACCGTTCCTCACGAAAGATACTCCCAGAATGCACTTCTGACTCGGCTCCGCGGGAGCCCACGTCACCCCTCGGAGCGGCCGGGATCGGCACGCGGGAAACGAAGGACGATATTTCTTTCAGCCCACTAATATAGTCTATGTCGCCGCGGATGAACAGAACCGTTGCTCCTCCGCGCCGACGAGCGTGGCGGCCCCGTGGGCCACGAACAGCCCGGCGAACGCGGGGGGGAGGACGTCTCCCTTGTCCCGCGGCGGCTCGCGCCACACGTTGACCGAACATGAACCGAAGCCCCCAGCCCGAGGGACGACACGTGGTAGGAGCATCGACCCGGCACGAGAGGATCATACCCCGCTTCCTCGAGCAGGAGATGCGGGACTCGTTCATCGACTACTCGATGAGCGTGATCGTCCAGCGCGCCCTGCCCGACGCCCGGGACGGACTCAAGCCCGTGCACCGCCGGATCCTCTACGCCATGTGGGAACAGGGCCTCCTCCCGGGACGTCCCTACAAGAAGAGCGCGACCGTCGTGGGCGACGTGCTCGGCAAGTACCACCCGCACGGGGACAGCGCCGTCTACGACACGCTGGTGCGCATGGCGCAGGACTTCTCCATGCGCTATCCGCTCGTGGATGGTCAGGGCAACTTCGGATCCATCGATGGCGACAGCGCGGCCGCCTACCGGTACACGGAGGCCCGGCTGGCCTCGATCTCCACGGAGATGCTCCAGGACCTGGGCCAGGACACGGTCGACTTCACGGGCAACTTCGACAACCGGCTCGAGGAGCCGACCGTCCTTCCCACCCGGCTCCCGCAGCTCCTCCTGAACGGCACGGACGGGATCGCGGTCGGCATGGCCACCAAGATCCCGCCCCACAACCTGACCGAGCTCCTGGCGGCCACCGTGCACCTGGTCCGCGACCCGGAGTGCACGGTCGACGACCTGGTGGCGTACATCCCGGGCCCGGACTTCCCGACGGGGGGCTACATCTGGGGTCGGGACGGCATCGAGGAGGCCTACCGGACGGGCCGCGGCCTGGTCGAGATGCGCGCCCGCATGCACGTGGAAGAGCTGGGCTACGGGAAGAGCGCCATCGTGGTGACCGAGCTCCCGTACCAGGTCAACAAGTCGCGGGTCATCGAGCAGATCACCCGCCAGGTCCGCCGCGGACGCATGGACGCGATCACCGACCTGCGCGACGAGTCCGACCGGGACGGCATCCGGCTGGTGATCGAGCTCAAGCGCGACTCCGAGCCGCGAAAGCTCCTGCCGGTCCTGTTCAAGAAGACCCAGCTCCGATACACCTTCGGCATCATCAACCTGGCCCTGGTCGATGGGCGGCCCGAGGAGCTGGACCTCGTGGAGGCGCTGCGCTGCTTCGTCGACCACCGCCTCGAGGTCATCGCCCGCCGCGCCGCCCACGACCTGCGGGAAGCCCGGGACCGCGCCCACGTCGTCGAGGGACTGCTCATCGCCCTCGACGACATCGACCGCGTGCTGGAGATCATCCGCGCCGCGGCCGATCCCCCCGCGGCCTCGGAGGCGCTGCAGCGCGAGATGGGGCTCTCCGAGCGGCAGGCCGGGGCCATCCTGGCCATGCGCCTGGCCAGCCTCACGGGCCTGGAGCGCCGCAAGCTGTCCGAGGAGCTCGCCTCCCTGCGGGCCTCGATCGAGGAGCTCGAGCTCCTGGTCGAGGACGAGGCGGCTCGACGCGACGCGCTGTGCCTGGAGCTGGAGGAGCTGTCGGAGCGCTACGGGGACGCGCGGCGCACGGAGATCCTGGACGGGCACGATGCCTTCCCCCTGCCCTCGGGGAACGCGGGGGGAGCCACGCTCGTCCTCCTCAGCCGGCGCGGCTACCTGAAGGCCCAGCCGGTGCGGGGCGGCGCGGGACTGGCCGGGGCGGAAGCCCTCGCCGAGCGCGAGGCCGACTTCGTGAGCCAGGCCGTGCTGTGCCAGGGCAGCGACTCCCTTCTGGCCGTGACTCGACGGGGGAGCGCCCACGCCCTGCCCCTCGGCGACTTGCCGCGCGGCACGCGCAGCTCGCGCGGCAAGCCCCTGGCGAGCTACCTGGCCCTGGAGGAGGGAGACGAGGTGGTGGCGCTCCTCCCGGTGACCGCCTTCGACGCCGACCACTTCCTGGTCACGGTCACCGAGGGCGGGCAGGTCAAGCGCACGTCGCTGGACGAGTACTCCAACGTGCGCACGGGCGGCATCATCGCCGCGGGCCTCGGCGACGGCGACCGCGTCCTGACCGCCCTGGTCACGGAAGGCGGGGGAGAGCTCGTCCTCGGCACCCGGGCCGGCATGGCGATCCGGTTCGAGGAGGGCGAGGTCCGTCCCATGGGCCGCACCGCCCAGGGGGTGAAGGGCATCGACCTCGAGGCGGAGGACAGGGTGGTGGCCGCCATGGCGCCGCGGCGGGACTCCGAGCTGTTCGTGGCGGGCTCGCGGGGCTTCGGCAAGCGAGTCCCGTTCACCGAGCTCCGGCTTCAGGGCCGCGCCGGGAAGGGCGCCACCATCCTCCCCGACCGGGACAGCGCCGGTGACCTGGTGGGCCTGCTCGAGATCCAGCCCGGTGACCGGGTCGTGTGGGAGCTCCGCTCCGGCGACCTGGTCACCACCGATGCCTCCGAGCTCCGGGTGCGCGCCCGGGGCGACGCCTGTCTGCGGGTGCTCGGGAGGCTCGAGGGGGACGACGTCGCGCACGTGCACCCGCTGCGGTCGGATCCGAGGGGCTCCGCAGGACCCGGAGGCGAAGAGGCCGCCCCGGAAGCCGGGGACGGCGCCCCGCGGCCGGCAGCCGAAGTCGCTCCGGAGAACGCGGATGGCGACTCCGGGGCCTCCGGGGAAGCGGCCGGGGACGCCACCTCCGGTGAGGAGCAGGCCGAGCTCGAGCTCTGAGATCCGGCCGCTCGGCCATCGGGCCCGTCCCGCCGCTCAGCCGCCCTCGCCGCTCGCGGGGTGGAGGGCGCGGCGGATCCGCTCCCGCAGGTCCTCCAGGTGGAGCCGCGTGATCCGGTCGGCGGCCCGGTCGATCCGCGCGTCGATCCGATCCGCCGTGGCCTCGAGCTCGCCCCGCGCCAGCGCGGCAAGGTCGCTGTCCGCCTTCAGCTTCCGGGCCAGGCCCTCCACCCAGCGGCGCTGAAGGCCGCGCCGGAAGGGCCCGATCCGCACGTCGCCCTCCCCCAGCTCCGAGAACAGACCGGCCCGGAGCTGGTCCAGGTAATCGCCCGGCGCGAAGGCGGCCCCGCCTTCCCCGGACAGGGCGGCGGCCTCGGCCAGCCGGCCGATGCGATCGTCCTCGAGAAGGTCGTCCAGGAGCTCCGACTGCACCTCCTCGATCCGGTCCACCGAGCCCGAGGCCTCGAAGCGGCGCAGCACGTCGGGATCGAGGAGGAAATCGGGACGCTGGAAGGCGCGGCCGAGCAGGAAGGCGACCGCCGCCTCCTGGCGGGAGGCGGGGACGGGCGTGTGCAGGACTCCCTCCTGGCCGTAGTGCTTGCGCTGCCCGTACACGCCTCCGACGACCGCCACCACGTGCTGCAGCTCCGTCTCCCACTGGCGCACGAGCTGGCCGTACATGTCCTTCAGGTCGTCGTAGCTCTCGCCCGGGTTCTCGGTGCCCGTGAGGAGGATCCTCGCCACGCGCTGCAGGTTGGCCAGGCCCAGGCGCGTGGCCGCCACGGGATCGTCGCCCAGGTCCTCGGTCTGCGCGCGAGGGTCGGCCCCGTCCCGGGCCCCGAAGCGCAGCATGGGATCTCCGTCCTGGCGCCGCGCCCACGCGTCCAGGGTGTCCTTCTCGGCCTCGGGCGTCGCCGCTCTCGGGATCGGCCGGTACCCCCACATGATGGCGAACCTGTCGTACGGCCCGATGATGGGGATCAGGTGGGCGCCGTCGCCCGGCTGGGCCACGTAGTTGAAGCGCCCATAATCCATGATGGAGGCCTCGTCCCCGTACTTCGCCGTGAAGGTCGGGCTGCGGAGCGAGTCCACCGGGTAGGAGGAGCTCGCCACCATGTTGTGGGCGAGCCCCAGGGTATGACCCACCTCGTGGGTCACCACGTACTCGATCAGCCGTCCCATGAGCGAGTCCGGCAGGGGCAGGTGACGCGCCCCGGGATCGTTCGGTGATGCCTGCACGAAGTACCAGTCCCGCGCGAGCTTGAGGACGTTGTGGTACACCTGGATGTCGCTCTCCAGGATCTGGCCCGAGCGCGGGTCGTGGACGTTGGGGCCCATGGCGTTCTCGATCGGCGAGGGTAGCCACCGGATCACCGAGTAGCGCGCGTCCTCGGGGCTGAAATCGGGATCCTCCTTCTCGGTCGGCTCCATCTTCGCCGTGATCGCGTGCTCGAAGCCGGCGGCCCGGAACGCCACCCGCCAGGCGTCGACCGCCTTCATGATCCACGGCCGCCACTTCACGGGCGTGGCGCGGTCCACGTAATACACGATCGGGTGCACGGGCTCGCTGAGCGCCGCGCTCAGGTCCTTCTTGCGGAGGTCCCAGCGGGTGATCATGCGCCGCACGGGCGCCCTGTCCTCGTGGAGGCCGTAGTCGTACTGGCGCACCTCGAAGTAGCCCACGCGGTCGTCCGCGAGGCGCGGCCGCATGGGCCGGTCGGGAAGGCGGATCATACTGTGGTGCACGACGACCGAGACGGTGCTCATGCGCCCGCCCCCTCCGAAGCCCTCGGGGAGGGCGAAGGTGCGCACCGAGTCGGCGCTGTAGGTCAGGAGGGCCTCGACCTCGATGTTCTTCGGGAAGGTGAGGACCTTCTCCAGGAAGCTGCGGCTCCCGTCCAGGGAGCTGGCCCCCAGGATGCGCCGGGGAGAGAGCTCGGGCACGTCCGTCGTGAACAGGCTGGTGACGTCGATGACGGGCGCGCTGTCCGGCGCGAACGCCTCGATGTCGAACGCCTTGATCACCGGCTGCAGGGTGGCGTCCCGCACGGCCCGGTAGATGGGCTGCGTGCTGTCCGCCACCACCTCGTAGGAGACGCCGCGCAGGAGGATCCGGTCTCCCTGCCGCGTCCAGCGGATCACCCGGGTCCCGAGCTTCTGGCCGCCGTAGCCGGTCCCCGTCTGCGCCTTCGCGATCCGCGATACGAGCAGGAACGGCTCACCGAGCTGGTCCCTGGGGATCTCGTAGTAGAGCGTGTCACCGACCCGGTCGGTGGCGAACACGCCCCGGCGGTGGATCGCGCTGGCCGGCACCACCTCCCGGTAGGGCCGGATCTTCGGCTCTCCCTTCTTCTTCCCGGGCGTGGTGTCGGCCCGGGCCGTGTCGGCGGCCGCCTTCGCGGCGGGCTCCTTCTGCTGGGCGGTGGCCGCCGCGGGGATGCCCGCGGCCGCCGCGAGGAGACCCGCGAAGGCCGCCCGCCACCACACCGTGGAGACGGTGCGCGAGGGACGGAGGGCTCGGCGTGCGGCGCGTCGGTCCATGGCGGTCTCGGTTGGGGTCGAGTCAGGTCTCATCGCCGCCCTCCTCCGCGCCAAGGCGGAGGACGTCGTCGAGGAGCGCGTCGATGTCGGACGCGGTCGTACGGTAGCCCAGCGGGCACAGGCGGAGGACGTAGCGGCCCCGCAGCCGGGTGGAGGAGACCATGAAGCGCCCTTCCTCCATCAGGCGCTCGACGATGGCCCGGTTCCTGGCGTCCGCTTCGGCCCCATCCGGCGCCGGTCTTCCTTTCAGCCCGGGCTCGCCCACCCAGCGAAAGGTGAGGATGCCGAGCGACGGGGCGGAGGTCAGCTCGAGGGCGGGCTCGGACGCCACCCGGCGCCCGGCCAGCTCGGCCAGGTGCTGGGTGCGGTCCACGGACGCGATGAGGCCGGCGAGCCCGTGGTGCTTCATGTGCAGCCACAGCTTGATCGCGCGGGCGCTGCGGGTGAGCTGCAGCCCGAGGTCGGCGAAGTTGACCTCGCCCCGCCGCACGGCGGCGTCCTGCAGGTAGTCGGGCAGGACCCGGAAGGTCTCCAGCAGGACCCCCGGCCTCCGCACCAGCAGGCAGCCCGCCTCGAAGCCGACGTACATCCACTTGTGGGGGTCGAGGACGAGGGAGTCCGCCCGTTCCAGCCCCTCCAGGCTGCGGCGCCCCCGCACCGTCACGCGCGCGAACGCCCCGTACGCCCCGTCCACGTGCAGCCACAGGTCTTCCCGGGCGCACAGGTCGGCCAGCTCGGGAAGGGGGTCCACCGCCCCGGTGTTGGTCGTCCCCGCCGTGGCCACCACGCAGAACGGGCGCCGGCCCCGCCCGCGGTCCTCGCGCATCGCGGCCTGCACGGCGTCGGGCCGCAGCCGGAAGTCTTCGTCGACCGGCAGCCGGCGGATGCACTCCTCCGGGAAGCCCAGGATGCGGAGGGCGCGGTCGACGGCGGTATGCGCCTGATCGGACAGGTAGGCGATCCCCTCCGGCCTTCCGCCCAGCAGCGCCTGACGGGCGGCCGCGAGGCCCACGAGGTTGGCGGCCGACCCGCCGCTGGTCAGGAGCCCCTCGGCCTCGGCCGGCAGACCGACGCACTCCTTCAGCCAGTCGAGCACGACGAGCTCCACCTCGCTCGGCCCGGCCGACTCCAGCCACGTGCCCTGGAAGAGGTTGCACCCCGAGGCCAGCCAGTCCCCCAGCAGGCTGGCGAAGGTCGGCGAGCTCGGGATGAAGGCGAAGAAGCCGGGGTGGTCGGCCCGCATCGAATAGGGCTCGATGTCCGACCAGAACCGCTCGAGCAGGGGCTCGATCGGCTCGCCCGACTTCGGGAGCGGCTCCCGGAGGCGCTCCTCCATCTCCCGGCGCGTCGCCGTCCGACCCGCCCGGCTCCCGGCCAGGCCGGCCCAGCGGGCCACCACCCGGTCGACGACCGCGTGACCCAGGCGCCGCATGGTCTCGGGGTCCATCTCCAGCGGACCCCGGCTCCTCTCCTCGCCTTCTCCCACCGCGTCTCCGTTCCTCGTCCGATCCTGCCGTGCCCGCGCTCCCGGGCGCCGCGCGCTCCGCCTCGCGGCGTGACCGGCCGTCCCCCTCGCCCGTCTCCCTACACACGGAATGCCCGGGCCATACCAACGCCCGGCGCCCGTCGGCGGTACCCACTCCCGGAGCGGGGCCAGCCGGGGCGCCCGAAGTGTGCGTTCGGCCGGCCCCCACGTTTCGCCATCCTGATCACGAGGACAAGGAGGAAGAGCCATGAGTGCACTGTCGTCGACCCGACGCGCGGACCTCCTGGGCATCGCGGTCCTGGGCACGGCCCTCGTGGCCGGGGCGTGCAGCGGAAGCGGCACGGGCCCGGCCCGCGGCAGCCTCTCGGCCGACGAGTCGGGGGCGCTGGCCACGACCATGGACAGCGAGAACAACACCGTGGTGGGGGACCAGACCGGCCGGCTCGACACTTCGCCGGGCCTCGCCCCCCTGGCGGATCAGACCGGGGGAACGCCGGGGCTGCGCGCCACGGTCCTCTCTTCCCAGACCACCTTCCACACCCAGCGGGACTGTCGCCTGGGCGGGAGCCTGACGGTCGACGGCGACATCTCCCACACCTTCGACACCGACACGCACACGCTCACCGCCGACTTCCAGGCCACCGTGACCCACGACGGCTGCGTGCGGAACATCCGGGGCACGCACATCACCCTCACCGGCAACCCGAACCTGCAGCTGGCCGCGCACCGCCAGAGGGTGAGCGGGCTGCCGAGCGGCCTCCAAACCTGGTCGCTCAAGGGTTCGGTGGGCTGGGTGAAGCCCGACGGGACCAGCGGCACCTGCGACATCGACATCCAGGGTCAGCTGGATCCGGCGGCCCACACCCGCACCGTCGACGGCACCGTGTGCGACCACACGATCCACTCGAGCCTGACCTGGGACGGCCACAACGCGTGAGGCCGGAGCCCCGGACGCCACGCACGGGCGCGGGTGCGGCGAACCCGCGCCCGTCCTTCGCGCACCTGGCACGATCCTTCCCTCTCTGTGGCTGTAGGATTCGGTACGCCCCCGCACCGAACCGCCCCTCCAGCCGGAGGCCACGCTCCAATGACCCGACACCGAACACCTCGCCGCCGGACCCACCGTACGCCGCGCCTCCCGGGTCTGGCCGCCGCCGTGTGCCTCGCCGCCCTGCCCCTGGGCAGCTGTGCCACCAACCCGGCCACGGGAGAGTCCCAGCTCTCCCTGATCGGCCAGGGCCAGGAAATCCAGATGGGGCAGCAGGGCGCCGCGCAGGTGCGCCAGACCATCGGCGTCTACCAGGATCCCGGGCTCGAGGCGTACGTGCAGCAGGTCGGCCTCAGCCTGGCCCGGGTGTCCGAGCGGCCCGACCTCCCGTGGAGCTACCAGGTCGCCGACGAGCCGGTCGTGAACGCCTTCGCGCTCCCGGGCGGCTTCATCTTCGTGACGCGCGGAATCCTGCCCTACCTGGACAATGAAGCCCAGCTGGCCATCATCATGGGGCACGAGACCGGCCACGTGACCGCGCGCCACTCGGTGCAGCAGATCAGCCGGCAGGAGCTGGCCCAGCTCGGCCTCGGGCTCGGCGCCATTTTCGTGAAGCCCATCCGCCAGTTCGGCGGCCTCCTGTCGGGCGGGCTCCAGGTGCTGTTCCTCAAGTACAGCCGGGATGACGAGCAGCAGGCCGACGCGCTCGGCATCCGTTACGCGGTCAAGGACGGCTACGACCCGAACCAGGCCATCGGGGTGTTCGAGATGCTGGATCGCCAGGAGCAGGCGGCCGGCGGGAGCGGGGTCCCGTCGTGGCTGGCCACGCACCCGGCGCCCCAGAACCGGATCCAGGACATCCGCCAGCAGATCGACACCCTGCCCGCCTCGGAGCGCTCGGGGAAGGTGGATCGCGACGCCTACCTGAAGCACATCGACGGCATCGTGTTCGGACCGGACCCGCGCCAGGGCTACTTCCAGGGCGCCCTCTTCCTGCACCCCGACCTGAAGTTCCGGATCGAGTTCCCCGACGGCTGGCAGACCCAGAACATGCCGCAGGCGGTGGCCGCCCAGAGCCCGGGCCAGGACGCGATCCTCGAGCTCACGCTGGCCGACTCGGCGGGCTCCGAGGACGCGGCGGCGAGCGCCTTCTTCTCGCAGCAGGGCATGCAGGCCAGCGGCGTCTCGCGCACCACGATCCACGGCTTCCCGGCCATCATCGGCCAGTTCAGCGCCAGCACGCAGCAGGGCCAGCTGGACGGGGTGGCCAGCTTCATCGGGTACGGCGGGCACGTGTACCGGATCCTGGGCTACACGCAGGCAGGAAAACTGTCCTCCTACGGGAGCACGTTCGAGGCGACGATCCGGAGCTTCGACCGTCTCACGGACTCGAAGGCCCTGGACGTGAAGCCGATGCACGTCCAGCTGTACACGCCGTCGCGCGCCACCACGATCGCCGAGCTGGCCGGTAGCAAGGCGTCGCCGGTGGACGCGCAGACGCTCGCCATCATGAACCAGGTCGCGCCGGGCGAGACGATCCCGGCCGGACGCACGATCAAGTGGGTGGTGGGCGAGAAGCCGCCCGGCACGCAGCCGTGAGCCGGTGAGCCCGCGGCCCGGACGCTCCCTGCTGGCGACGCCGGGGCGCGCCGGGGCGGGTCAGGAGCCCCCCGACAGCCTCCGGTAGCGCTCGACGACGGGCCCCAGGTCCATCTCCATGCCGGGCTCCCGGGCCAGGAGGCACGCCGCGGCCGAGAGCTCGGCCAGCTCCAGCCGGTCGCGCGCGGACTCGGGGTCGAGGCCCGTGACCAGGACGCCGTGGCGGGACAGGAGGACGACCCTCCCGCCGCCGGCCACCGCCTCGCCCACCTCCTCCGCGAGCGCCTCGCTCCCGCTCGGGGCGAAGGGAGCCGTCGCGATCTTCCCGGTGGCCTCCTGCACTTCCGGGAGCAGGCTCCCGATGTCGAGCCCGCGCAGCCCCGCCGCCGTGAGGGCGGGAGCGTGGGCGTGGACCACCGCGCCCACGTCGACCCCGGCCCGGTAGCACGCCAGGTGGCAGGGGAGCTCGGTGCTCGCCGCGGCGCGCTCCTCCTCCGTCGGCTCGGGTAGCGAGACCAGGACCGGATCGTGGAGCTCCATGCGCCCCTTGGGCACGCCCCTCGGAGTCACCAGCAGTCGACCCTCTCCGAGCCGCACCGACAGGTTGCCGCACCTCCCGGCGATGAGGCCGGCTTCGTGGAGCTGGCGCCCCACGCGGCACAGGCGGGCCCTGAGCTTCCGCTCGAGGTCCGGATCGGGACCGGCGCGCTCGTGCCTCGACGCCCCGCCGATCCGCGTCATCCGGCCGCCCCGGCAGCGGCGGCCCGAGCCTCGTCGGTTCTTCGCACCGCGACGGACAGGCAGGGTCCGTACGGGGGCCGGCACACCCCCTGCTCGGTCACGATCGCCGTCACCAGGTCGGCGGGCGTCACGTCGAACGCCGGACTCCACACGTCCACCTCCTCGGGCGCCGTGAGACGGCCCCCGGCGTGGCGGACTTCGTCGGGGTCGCGGATCTCGATCGGGATGTCGGCCCCCGTCGGGGTGGAGAGGTCGACAGTGGAGGTGGGCGCGAGCACGTAGACGGGTACGCCGTGGTGCCGGGCCAGGACCGCCAGCGAGTAGGTGCCCACCTTGTTGGCCACGTCCCCGTTGGCCGCGATCCGGTCGGCGCCCACGAGCACCGCGTCCACGCCCCCCGAGGCCAGTCGCGCCCCGGCCGCCCCGTCGGCGATCACCGTGACGTCCACGCCGGCGCGGCGGAGCTCCCAGGCGGTGAGCCGGCTCCCCTGGAGGAGGGGCCGGGTCTCGTCCGCCACGACGCGCAGCGGCCGGCCGCGCTCGGCGGCCAGATAGATGGGGGCGAGCGCCGTCCCGATCCCGCCCGTGGCCAGCGCCCCGGCGTTGCAGTGCGTGAGCACGGTGCCGCCCGCGCGCTCCGCCTCGTCCCCGCCGCCACTCTCGTCGAGCAGCGCGAGGGCGTGCTCCCCGATCCGGCGGCACATGTCGCGATCCTCCGCCAGGATCGCCTCGGCCTCACGGCGGAGGCGGTCCGACAGGGCGTCCACCATCCGCGCGTCGTCACCCGTCGATGGAGGCTCCACGTCCCGGCCGCGCTCGACTTCCGGGCCGGCCACCCGGCGCATTCTGTCCAGCGCCCAGGCCAGGTTCACGGCCGTCGGCCGGGTGGCTTCGAGCGCGGCGCACCATTCGGCGACGGCGAAGCGGAGGTCTGCGGCCGACGACTCCCCCTCGCCTGAGCCGGGCCCACCGTCTGTCCGGTCGGCCACGTCCCGGGCCAGGGCCGCCACGCCCATGGCGGCGGTGATCCCGATGAGGGGCGCGCCCCGCACCCGGAGGCTCCGGATCGCCTCGGACATGGATGCCAGGTCGCGGAGCTCCCGCTCCACTTCCCTCCCGGGGAGCTCGGTCTGGTCCAGGATGACGAGACCTCGGCCGTCCTCGCTGAAGCGGATGGGGACGGGAGGGCCGAGAGCCGATACTTGGCCGGAATCGCTCATGCGACCAAAATGCGCCGCGGCCCGGGCCGGCGACAGGACGCCGGGGCCCGGGCCGGATCCGCCCGGCTCACTCCCGGCGGACTTCCACCCGCCGGTTGGCGGCCCGGCCCTCCAGCGTGCCGTTATCGGCGAGGGGGCTCGATTCCCCGGACCCGGATGTCGTGAGCCGCGCCGCCGCCGCCGGCCCGAGGAGGCGCACCAGGGCGGCCTTTACGGCCCTCGCCCGCCGCCGCGACAGCTCCAGGTTGGCCTCTTCGGTCCCGATGGAGTCCGTGTGTCCCGTGACGGTCATGCGCCAGTCGGGGTGTTTCCGCATGATGCCCGCGATCGCCTCGAGAACGGGCCCGGACCCGGGCAGAATCGAGTCGCTCGCGAACGAGAAGTGGACCCTGTACAGCACCAGGGTGCGCTTGGTCGCCAGGGTCCGCTCCATGCGCGCGGGGTCCATGGGTCGCGAGATGCGCACGACCTGCATCCCGCCCCGCAGGCAGCACGAACGAAGGACGATCGGCATTCGCGGATCGTCGAGGATCTCGACTCGCTGCCCGAGGCGGGCCCCGTGGTACTGCAGGTCCGTCCGGACCACGACCGTGGGCAGCTCGACGAGCGAATCGTCGAGGATGAGGGAGTACGAGTGCGGCCCGCTGTCGACGCGCGCCATGGTGCCCACGTAGGTGACCCCCCGGGTGGGGTTGGGACCGGGCTCGGGTTCGTTCGCGAGACCGAACGCCACGGCTCGGGGACCACCGAGCTCGGAGAACAGTGCCCGGGACAGGATCTCCCACGTCGCTCCCGGCATCGTGTTCAGCTCGCCGGCGAAGGTGACGTAGTTCGCGCCCAGGCAGCGGGCGGTGGCCAGGTCCTGGCGAAACACGTGACGCCGCAGCGTGTCCGTCCTCACGCGCCGGATCTCGTACGCCCGGGGGCCCGTGGTGTCCACGAAGACGGGGAGCGTGATCACCGCACGGAAGGTGACGGCCTCCGAATCGGCCTCGACGACGTCCACGATCGCCTCGTAGTCGCGACCGTGGATGTGCTCGGCCTCCACGAACTCGAGTCCCTTCTCGACCCGGAGTCCGTTGGGGCTCGACGCCGTGTCCGCGAAGGTCCCCCGGCGGCGTGCCCGCGCGGTCCACAGTCCGCACTCGTCCGCCTCGTCGATGGCCGAGCCCATCGAGCCCAGCATCTCCTGCAGCTCCGCGCTCGCGCCGCTCCCCGCGGGCGCCGGACTCCCCCCGGCCACCCGGCTCGTGTCGGACGAGGCGGCAGCCGGATGCGAGGAGCTGCCGGACGCCGGCTCCGAGCTTCCTCCGCAGGCTGCGACGCCGGCACCGAGCGCCAGGGCGGCCACCATCACGATCACGACATGACGCATGGGCTCCTCCCGTGTGGTCCGGGGGGGCGGACGCGGCCGGGCGAGCCGACCGTGGTGCCGCCAGGAGGCACGAGTTATTTAAATACATGGTAGGCAGGGCCCCCGTCGGCGGCCATAGCCGGCATCGGGCGCTCGCCGTTCGCCTCGACCTGGAGGGAGCCATGTCCGTGCTCCGGCCGTGCCCCGCCGTGCTCCGGCAGTCCCCCGTCGTCCTCCTGTGCGCCGTCCTCGTCGCGTGCGGCTCCAGCGGCGAGAGAGCCTCCTCCGACGCGGCATCCTCCGCCGACGCCTCGGCATCCGCAGCGCCGGCCTCGAGCGCCCTCCGCAGCGCCTGTGACGTCCTCACGGCCAAGGACCTCCAGGCGGCGGTGGGAAAGCCGGTCGTCGCCACGCCGAGGCCCGGCACGCCGACCAAGTCGGAGTGCTGGTACGAGAGCCCGACGAGCGACCGAATCTACTTCGGACTGACCGTCTACTGGCAGGGCGGCCAGGAGGAGTGGAAGATCGACCAGACCGCCACCCGGATGGCCGCCCGGATGATGGAGTCTCCGGACGTCAACTCGGACAGCATCGTGGTGCCCGGGCCGGTCCCGGGGCTCGGGGACCTGGCCGTGTTCAGCGACATCATGGACTCGTACGTGCTGGTGGGCGACACGCTGCTCGACTTCAATACCGCGGAGCTCCCCCACGCCGCCAAGAACTTCCGGCCCCTCGCGCGCCTCGCGCTGTCGCGGCTGTGAACGACCCCACGGTGCCGCTTCCACACGTCGCCGCAAGGAGGCCTGACATGCGCCCGCTCGCCACGCCGCGGCGCGGCTCGCTCGTCGTCCTGCTGTTCGCGCTCGCTGCCGCCGGGTGCGGACGTCAGAGGAAGTCCGGACCCGCCGGGCAGGCAGCTGCCGGGGAGGGCTCGGGAGATCAGGCGGCGGGGACCGTGCCGGGCCTCGAGACGCACTACGACGTGACCTACACGGACAATACCGTCGTGCTGGATCGTCGGACCGTGCAGTCCAGCTACCTGGGCCCGGGCTCGGACAGCACGGTGTACCGGTTCAAGGCCGGGACGGGCGCCGTCGAACGGCTCAAGCCGGGCCAGGTGCTCCTCCTGTCCGGCTTGACGCTCCGGAAGGTCTCCGCGGTGAGCACGGAGGGCGGCGAGATCGACGTTCAGACCGCGCCCGCCACGCTCGCCGAGGCGATTCGCAACGGCACGATCTCCTGGAACTACGCCATCGATTGGGGCCACCTGCCGCCTGGAAGCTACGAGGCCATGCAGCAGGCCATGTGGCACGCCCCGGCCGACGGTCCGCGGCCAGGGCCCGTCGGAGATCCGCGGCGACCGGGGCCGGTCGCCGTCCCGCCGGTCACGCCCGTCCGCTTCGCGTCCCTGGTCGTCGCCCCGGATCGTCCGCTGGCGGCCAGCGGCGCTCCGAGCCTCTCCCTCAAGGAGAAGTACAGGGGCTGGGACCTGGAGTACAAGCTCCAGCCCACGGGGAAGCGAGTGAACATGGACCTCGTCGCCTCCAGGTCGGCCGGCGGCAAGAAGTTCATGGCCATCCACGCCAGCGGATGGATCAGCAACTTCACGCAGGAGACGCTGCTGAGCTACGACCAGATGACCCCCGACCACATCGTCGTGAAGACGACCGGCCTCCAGGGCCAGATGGAGATCAAGTGGTCGGCCTTCACGATGGGCGAGAAGGGGGTGACGGAGGTCACGGCGTTCAAGGTCCCGGTGGACCTGCCGATCCCCTTCGACGTCGGACCCATCGTGGCCGTTCTCCACCTGAAGGCCGTCCTGCAGGTCGTTCCGCAGCTCGTCCCGCCCGACGCGAGCAGCAGCGGCAGCTGGAAGGTGACCTACAGGAGCGACCAGGGCTTCGAGACGAACAACACGCTCCCGACGCCGTGGGGAGGGCTGCACGACAGCAACATCGGGGTGAACGGGGAGACGGTGTCGGCCGGCCACTACCCGGTCGGCTTCGCGGTCGGAATCGAGTTCCCGAGGATCGAGCTCTCCGTCCTCGGCACGGCGACGGCGTTCGTGACCGTGAAGGCCTACAGCTCGAGCATGTTCCAGCCGGGCACCGTACTGACGGGCGACATCCCCCCGTGTCAGATGGGCGAGACGCAGCTCATGTCCGTGGTGGGCTACAAGCTAGGGTTCTTCGGCCTGACCATCGACCAGGGACAGAAGGAGATCTGGAAGAAGAAGGCGACCAAGTACCTGCACGACAAGCCCTGCACGATGACGGGCAAGACGGAC
>Ga0315556_1000340_pt1 | contig 28249 bp, 29 predicted proteins | sample SalMarSW160310MG_FD_202112 | JGI IMG/M metagenome (GOLD analysis project Ga0315556, IMG submission 202112) | Salt marsh sediment microbial communities from the Plum Island Ecosystem LTER, Massachusetts, United States - Salt Marsh Sediment SW1603-10 ...
ACTGGTCAACGCCGACCCCAAGGAGATCGTCTGGACTTCCGGTGCGACTGAATCCAATAATCTGGCACTGAAAGGCGCGGCGCATTTTTACAAGGGCAAGGGCAAGCACATCGTCACGGTGATGACTGAGCACAAGGCCGTGCTGGATACCGTGCGGGAACTGGAGCGCCAGGGTTTTTCCGCCACTTACCTTGATCCCGAGCCGAACGGCCTGATCGATCTGGAGAAGTTCAAGGCGGCGTTGCGCCCGGATACCATCCTGGCCTCGGTGATGCACGTCAACAACGAGATTGGTGTGATTCAGGACATTGCTGCAATCGGCGAGATCTGCCGCGAGCGCGGGATCGTGTTTCATGTGGATTCAGCGCAGTCGGCAGGCAAGGTGGAGATCGACTTGCAGAAACTCAAGGTCGATCTGATGTCGTTCTCCGCGCACAAGATCTACGGCCCCAAAGGCATCGGCGCATTGTACGTGCGGCGCAAGCCGCGGGTGCGGCTGGAAGCGCAGATGCACGGCGGCGGGCACGAGCGCGGCATGCGTTCCGGCACGCTGCCGACCCACCAGATCGTCGGTATGGGTGCGGCATTCGACATCGCGCGCCAGGAAATGGCGGCCGAGAACGAGCGCATTCGCATGCTGCGCGACCGTTTGTGGCAGGGGCTGTCCGGCATGGAAGAGGTTTATGTCAACGGCGACATGGAACAACGTGTGCCGCACAACCTGAATATCAGTTTCAATTTTGTCGAAGGCGAATCGCTGATCATGGCGATCAGCGATGTGGCGGTATCCAGCGGATCGGCCTGCACTTCGGCCAGCCTGGAGCCGTCCTACGTGCTGCGTGCACTTGGGCGCAGCGACGAACTGGCGCACAGCTCTATCCGTTTTACCGTCGGGCGTTTTACCACGGTGGAGGAAGTTGACTACGTGATCGAGCTGCTGAAGCACAAGATCGGCAAGCTGCGTGACCTGTCGCCGCTGTGGGAAATGTACAAGGATGGGGTGGATATCAACGCCATCGAGTGGGCGGCACATTAGCGAATCGCCTGTGCCCGTCTGGCGGTGTTGTCGGCCGGATAAATCATCGATTCGCTGGAATGAGATTTAAGGAGTAATAAAATGGCATATAGCGAAAAAGTACTGGAGCATTACGAGAATCCGCGCAACGTCGGTTCCATGGACAAGGACGATGCGCATGTCGGTACCGGCATGGTCGGCGCGCCGGCCTGCGGCGACGTGATGAAGCTGCAGATCAAGGTGAACGAAGCTGGTGTGATCGAGGATGCGAAGTTCAAGACCTATGGTTGCGGTTCGGCCATCGCCTCGAGTTCGCTGGTGACCGAGTGGGTCAAGGGCAAGACGCTGGACGAGGCACTGGGGATCAAGAACACGCAGATTGCCGAGGAACTGGCGCTGCCGCCGGTGAAGATACACTGCTCGATCCTGGCCGAAGATGCGATCAAGGCGGCGGTGGCCGATCTCAAGGGCAAGCGCGAAGCCGACGTGGCGGCGTGCAACGCAAACAAGGCTGCCTGAAGCAATGGCGATTACCCTGAGTGAAAATGCGGCAAAGCATGTGCAGAATTTCCTGACCAGGCGCGGCAAGGGCGTGGGCCTGCGTCTCGGTGTGCGCACCAGCGGTTGTTCCGGCATGGCCTACAAGCTGGAATTTGCCGACGAGGTGAGCGAAGACGACCTGCAGTTCGAGAGTCACGGCGTCACGGTGCTGGTCGATCGGCAGAGCCTGCCCTACATTGATGGCATGGAGCTGGACTTCACGCGCGAGGGATTGAACGAGGGATTCAAGTTCAACAACCCCAACGTCAAGAACGAATGCGGTTGCGGTGAAAGTTTCTCGGTCTGATGCAGCCGGCCGTATTCGACTTCCAGCAGAATTTTTTTCAGCTGTTCGGTCTGGGCGTGCGCTACCGGATCGACAGCGTGCAGCTTGAGCAGCATTACCGCACCTTGCAGTCCCAGGTTCATCCGGACAAGTTCAGCCATCTCTCGGAAGTCGAGCGCCGGGTTTCGATGCAGTGGGCCACCCGTGTCAACGAAGCCTACCAGACATTGAATAATCCGGTGCGGCGCGCACGCTACCTGCTGTTGCTGCACGACGTGGACACCCAGGAAGAGACCAACACCGCGATGCCGGCGGATTTTCTGGTACAGCAGATGGAGTGGCGCGAGGCGATCGAGGAAGCGCTGCAGGCGCGCGACGAGGATGCGCTGACCGAACTGGAAACGCGGTTGCAGCGCGAGATGCATGAACTCGAGCACCAGCTTGCAGTTGAAATCGACGACGAGCAGCAATATGCTGCAGCGGCCGAAGCTGTACGCAAACTGAAATTCCTGGAAAAGCTTGCGGAAGAAATTCATTCCGCTTTTGATACCATTGATTATTGATTGAGTTCTGAACCGTGGCTTTACTGCAAATCTCCGAACCTGGCCTGAGTACCGCCCCGCATGAACACCGGCTGGCAGTTGGCATCGACCTCGGTACTACCAACTCGCTGGTGGCAACCGTGCGTAACGGCATCAGTGTGGTGCTGAATGACGAACATGGCCGCACGCTGCTGCCGTCTGTGGTGCGTTATCTGCCGGACGGCGAGGTACACGTCGGTGTGAGTGCACAGCAGGAACAGAGCAAGGATCCTTCCAATACCATCGTTTCGGTCAAGCGCTTCATGGGGCGCGGCCTGGCCGACATCGACGACGCCACCAGTTTCCCTTACCGCTTTGTGGATGCGCCGGGTATGGTGCAGTTGCGCACCGTGGCCGGGGTAAAGAGTCCGGTGGAGGTATCAGCGGAAGTGCTCAAGGCCTTGCGCAGCCGGGCCGAAGATGCACTGGGTGGCGAACTGGTCGGCGCGGTGATCACGGTGCCCGCCTATTTCGACGATGCGCAGCGCCAGGCCACCAAGGATGCGGCAAAGCTGGCCGGACTCAACGTGCTGCGCCTGCTCAACGAACCGACCGCCGCCGCCATTGCCTATGGCCTGGATAATGCCGCCGAAGGCGTGTATGCGGTGTACGACCTGGGGGGCGGTACGTTCGACATTTCCATCCTGCGGCTGTCGCGCGGCGTGTTCGAGGTGCTTGCCACCAATGGTGATTCTGCGCTGGGCGGCGACGACTTCGATCAGCGTCTGTATTGCTGGCTGCTGGAGAAGAATAACCTTTCCGCGCTGGATGCGCGGGATACCCGCTTGCTGCTGACCCGCTCACGAGCGGCCAAGGAAGAGCTCACCGAATATACACAGACGCGCATTACCGTTGTGCTTGGTAACGGCGAGGTAATCGACAATACGCTGGAACAGCAGGAATACCACGACATGACGCAGAACCTGGTTGCGCGCACGCTGCAGCCGATGCGCCGCGCCCTGCGCGATGCCGGGCTGAAGTCGGAAGACGTCAAGGGCGTAGTGATGGTGGGCGGTGCCACGCGCATGCCGCAGGTGCAGCACGCAGTGGCGGAATTCTTCAAGCAGGCGCCGCTGACCAACCTCGATCCGGACAAGGTGGTGGCATTGGGTGCGGCGATGCAGGCCAACGTACTGGCTGGCAACCGCGGCGAAGACGACTGGCTGCTGCTCGACGTGATTCCGCTCAGCCTCGGCATCGAAACCATGGGTGGCCTTTCCGAGAAGATCGTGCCGCGCAACAGCACCATACCGACTGCGCGGGCGCAGGAATTTACCACTTTCAAGGACGGTCAGACCGCAATGAGCATCCATGTGGTACAGGGCGAGCGTGAGCTGATTTCAGATTGCCGCTCGCTGGCCAAGTTCGAGCTGCGCGGCATTCCGCCGATGGTGGCAGGAGCGGCGCGCATCCGCGTCACCTTCCAGGTTGATGCGGACGGCCTGCTGAACGTCTCGGCACGCGAGATGAGCAGCGGCGTCGAAGCACACGTCACGGTCAAGCCTTCTTACGGCCTGAGCGATGAGGAAGTCACGCGCATGCTGCAGGATTCCTATAGCCATGCGCAGGACGACATGTCGGCGCGCAGCCTGGCCGAAGCCAGGGTGGAAGGACAGCGTCTGCTGGAAGGTACGCACGCTGCTTTGCAGGAAGACGGCACCGTGCTGCTGCAGCCGCAGGAAGTACAGGCCATTGAGCAGCTCATGGAAAAACTGCAGCAGATGCTGGCGGGAGACGATCTGCCAGCCATTCGCCGCGCTACCGATGCGCTGAACCAGGGTACGACAGAATTTGCTTCGCGCCGCATGGACTGCAGCGTGCGCAAGGCGCTCACCGGTCACCGCCTGGACGAACTGGAGACATGATGCCGGGCCATGATGCCGCGGTAATGGATGCCGGGTTCATCGACGGGCTGCGTGCGCGCCTCGACCACCATCCGCTCTACGAATCGCTGCACACTGTCGAGGACCTGCGCGTGTTCATGATGCACCATGTGCATTCGGTGTGGGACTTCATGTCACTGATCAAGTATCTGCAGCACGCGGTGGCGCCGGCGCGCTGGCCGTGGCAGCCTGGCGCCGATCCCACAGTGCAGCGCTTCATCAACGAACTGGTGCTGGAAGAGGAAACCGACGAGGCGGGTCCTGCGCATCCCGGCGAATTTGTCAGCCATTTCCAGTTGTACCTGGGCGCGATGCGTGAAATCGGTGCTGATGCCGATACGCCGCAGCGCTTCGTTGAGCTTGCTGTGCGTGAGGGCATAACCGCCGCACTGGCTTCCGGCCTGGTGCCGGAACCGGCTTTGCGCTTTACCCGGACCACGTTCGATTTCATCGGCAGCGACCGGCCGCATGTGGTGGCAGCGGTGCTGGCGCTGGGACGCGAGCACGTGATCCCGGCCATGTTCCGCGCCTTGCTGGCGCGTATGGGTGTCGGCGAACAGCAGGCACCGACTTTCCATTATTATCTGAAGCGTCACATCCATCTGGACGAGGATTTTCATGCGCCGCTGTCGCTGCGCCTGCTGCATGGATTGTGCGCTGGCGATCCAGCGCGCATTGCCGAAGCGCATGCTGCCGCCGAGCAGGCAGTCGCCGCGCGCGTTGCTTTCTGGGATGGCATACTTGCCGTCCTGCCCAGTCAACAGAACTAAAGTGAAAAAATCATGCCCCAACTGATCGTGCTGCCTCATGAAGAACTCTGCCCACAGGGTGCGGTGCTGCAGGTAGAATCCGGCACCAGCATTTGTGATGCACTACTGAACAATGGCATCGAGATCGAGCATGCCTGCGAAAAATCCTGCGCCTGCACCACCTGTCACGTAATCCTGCGCGAAGGCTTCGACAGCCTGGCCGAGGCAGAAGAGATTGAGGAAGACCTGCTGGACAAGGCCTGGGGGCTGGAACCGACCTCGCGCCTGAGTTGCCAGGCACTGGTCGATGGCAGCGACCTGGTGATAGAAATTCCCAAGTACACCATCAACATGGTGAAGGAGTGACGAGATGAAATGGACTGATGTGCACCAGATTGCCATCGCGCTGACCGACGCCTATCCTGATACCGACCCGCGCTATATCCGCTTTACCGACCTGCACGAGTGGGTGATGGGGCTGGACGGCTTCACCGACGATCCCAACCGCAGCAGCGAGAAAATTCTCGAAGGTATCCAGATGGCCTGGATCGACGAGGCCGAATGATGCTCAAGTGCTGTGCCAATGTTTCCAGTCGCTGGCTGTACCTGGCCGGTGCGCTAATCGTGGCCGCGCTGTTCGGCGCCGCGCTGTACCTGGAATATGTGTTGCGTCAGGACCCGTGCCCGTTGTGCATGGTGCAGAGAGTGATTTTCATCGTGATCGGCGTACTGTTCTTCATTGCCATGCTGCACAACCCGAAGCGCACCGGCAGCAAGGTATATGCCGTGCTGATCGGTCTGTTCGCGCTGTTCGGCGTGGGCGTGGCCAGTCGCCATATCTGGATACAGCACCTGCCCGCGGACAAGGTTCCGGCCTGCGGCCCGGGGCTGGATTACATGCTGCAGAACTTCCCCATGGCCGACGTGCTGAAGGAACTGATGCACGGCTCCGGCGAATGCGCGGCCAAGGGCTGGACCTTCCTCACTCTCGGCATTCCCGAATGGTCGCTGATCTGGTACCTCCTGCTCGGCATCTGGGCGGTGCTGATCGCACTTAAAGCACGCAACAATTAAAGAAATTTTCTGGTCGTGCAACGGAATCCCGTTGTGGTAATCTTTGCCCGCTATGATTTATTTTTAATACATCATTAATGGGGCGTAGCGCATGAATTTCCAGGACTTTCTTGCATCGTTCAAACCGGGTTTTGATCCCGTTCCCATCAACGAAAAAATACGCAGCGGCGTTGCGGCATTTATGGGCATGCTGCTGCTTGGGTTTGCACTACATCTATTGCCGGGAACCGCGGGCTATCATCTGGCCGTTCTCGCTTCGATGGCTGCAGCGGCTGTATTGTTGTATGCGGTGCCGCACAGCCCGATGACCCAGCCATGGCCGTTGGTATGCGGCAATCTGGTCTCCGGCCTGATCGGCTGGATCTGCAGCCTATGGATCCCCGACCCGGTTCTGGCCGCGGCCTGCGCCGTCGGAGCTGCGGTGCTGGCCATGCACCTGCTGAACTGCCTGCATCCGCCGGGCGGTGCGACGGCAATGATCATGGTGCTGGGTGCAGAGCAATTCCATCAGCACGGCTGGGAATGGCTAGCCGCCACAGTAATCGCCAATACGTTGCTGTCGCTGCTGCTGGCACTGGTTATTAACAACCTGTTGCCGGGCAGGCGCTATCCTTCGCATCGCACAACTGTGCAGCCGATGTCGCAAGGCGGAAAGTTGGATGCAATGGACATCAAGTGGGCGCTATCGCAAATGGATGGAGTGATCGACGTCAGCGAGGAAGATTTGCTGGAAATTTACCGATTGGCCTCCGGGCGCGTCAGGATGCGCACCCCATGACACTTTACCGCAAAGATTAAATTATTTTTGCGGTGTTCCCCCGATGCCGGGCGAGGAGTAACATGGATCATTCCCCAATCGAGAGGAGGCTGCCATGACCGACATCGAACAATTGCTGGCGGACGAAGCGGAGCGCCTGCTGGCGCATCGCTGTACCACCATTCCCAAGGACATGCTGCATCTGCCGGGACCGGATTACGTGGATCGCGTGGTATCGATGAAGGACCGCAAGCCCGGTGTGCTGCGCAGCCTGCAGGCCTTTTACGGACATGGGCGGCTGGCGAACACCGGCTATCTGTCACTGCTTCCGGTGGATCAGGGCGTGGAGCATTCCGGCGGCGCATCGTTCGCGCCCAACCCGATCTATTTCGATCCCGAAAGCATCGTGCAGCTAGCCATCGAGGGTGGCTGCAATGGTGTGGCTTCCACACTGGGCGTGCTGGGCTCGGTCGCGCGCAAGTATGCGCACAAGATTCCATTCCTCGTGAAGATCAACCATAACGAATTGCTGACCTATCCCAATATGTTCGACCAGACGCTGTTCGCGAGTGTGGACCAGGCGTTCGACATGGGCGCGGTGGCGGTGGGCGCCACGGTGTTCTTCGGCTCCGAACATTCGCGCCGCCAGATCCAGGAAGTGTCGGAAGCATTCGAACACGCGCACGATCTGGGCATGGCTACCTTCCTGTGGGCGTATTTGCGCAACCCCGCGTTCAAGACTGACAAGGACTATCACGTTTCCGCCGACCTGACCGGCCAGGCCAACCATCTCGCGGCGACCATCAACGCCGATATCGTGAAACAGAAAATGGCCGAGAACAACGGCGGCTATACCGCGCTCAAGTTCGGTAAGACCAGCCCGTTGGTGTACAGCGAACTGACCTCGGACCATCCGGTCGACCTGGTGCGCTACCAGGTGGCGAACTGCTACATGGGGCGGGTCGGCATGATCAACTCGGGCGGCGCTTCGGGTAAGGACGACCTGCACCAGGCGGTACGCACTGCGGTGATCAACAAGCGTGCCGGTGGCATGGGGCTGATCTCCGGGCGCAAGGCGTTCCAGAAGCCGATGCAGGAGGGCGTGGAATTGCTCAACGCAATTCAGGATGTGTATGCCTCGGACAAGGTGACGGTGGCCTAGGGAAGGGTTGCGGTGCCGACAAGACTGGTTTTCTGCCTGTTGCTGCTGGTGCCTTCTCTGGCTGTGGCCACGGTATACAAGTGCGACGACAACGGCAAGGTTACCTATAGCGCAACGCCGTGCGGAGACAATGCCCGGCGCCTGCCCGAAGCGGGCGGCGACCAGCCGCAACAGGATCCGCAGGGAATGACCATGACCCTCTACCTGAGGGCGGATCACAGTTTCCGTGTGCCCGGAACGATCAATAGCCACTCGGTCGAATTCGTGGTCGATACCGGTGCGTCGTCCACCGTAATTTCGCAGCGCACGGCCAAAGCCGTCGGGATCAAGGCTTGTACCGGCCTGGGTTATTCGTCAACCGCGAACGGTGTGGTACGCAACTGCGTGGCAACGGTACCGAAACTTTCATTCGGCACATTCCATCTAAACAACCTGATGGTGACGATACTGCCCAACCTGGCGGTCGATGGCCTGCTCGGCATGGATGTGCTGCGCCGCATGAAGGTAGAGCAGCGCGGCGATGTCATGTACATTTCCAATTGAGTACCGAGGTATGGTGGCACCGTTGAACACGAGAGGATGATTTATGAAAAAGAATACGGTAATTGCAGTTGTCGTCCTGCTGGCAGTTGCTGCAGGCGGCTACTTCTATTGGCAAGGCAACCAGCCTGAACCGGCGGCACCTGCTCCGACACCTGCTCCGGCTCCGATCAAACCGGCACCCCCGCCGCCACCGCCACCGCCGGTACAACAGGTTGTCGAAGCCCCACCGGCACCGCCCAAGCTGCCCAAGCTTTCGGAGAGCGACAGTTTCGTGCTCGATGCCATCGCTGACCTGGTCAACAACAAAACGTTGATGAAGCTGTTCAATACCGAACGCATCATCCACAACATCGTCGCCACCGTCGACAACCTGCCGCGCAAGCGTGCGCCATACAGAGTGATGCCGGTGAAGCGGGTGCATGGCCTGTTCCTCACCGAAGGCACGGAGGAAAACCGGACCATCAGCCCGAAGAATGCCGCCCGTTACCGGGCCTACGCGAAGATTGCCGAAGTGATCGATGCCAAAAAGCTGGTCGGGCTTTACGTGCGCCTGTATCCGCTGTTCCAGGAGGCATACGAAGAGCTCGGCTATCCACATAAATATTTCAACGACCGCCTGATGTTCGTGATCGACCACCTGCTGGCCGCGCCTGAACCCAAGGGGCCGATCGAATTGGTGCAACCCCACGTGCTTTACCAGTTTGCCGATGCCGACCTGGAATCGCGCTCGGCCGGGCAGAAAATACTGATGCGCATCGGTAGCAGGAACGAGGCAACGGTCAAGGCCAAGTTGCGCGCGATCAAGCAGGAACTATTGCTGCACATGCACGACAAGAAGGTGGAGGGCGCCGGCATGCCGGCCTCGTCACCGACGGAACAGCCAGAACAAAAGTGACAGCAGCAGCGAGACGACGATGCTGGTGGTCAGCGGGAAATAAAAGTCGAAGCCTTCCCGCTTGATATGGATGTCGCCGGGCAGGTGGCCGAGGCCAAGCCTGACGACCCACGGCCACAGCAGTCCGATCAGGATGAGTATAGCGCCTGCGATGATCAGCCACTTTGCCATCTCGCTTACTCGTTGAACAGGTGCACCAGGCCGTCCAGGCCGACGAAGTTGAAGGCGTAGCCGGCCTGTGCGCGCACCACCGGCTTGGCGTGGTAGGCGATGCTTACACCTGCCTGCATCATCATCTTCAGGTCGTTCGCGCCGTCGCCTACGGCGATCACCTGCTCGGGCTTCAGCTCCAGTTCGTTGCGCATGTTCACCAGCCATTCCGCCTTGCCCTGGCCGTCCAGGATGTGGCCAACTACCTTGCCGGTGAGTTTGCCATCGACGATTTCCAGCGTGTTGGCGTGGGCGAAATCCAGGCCGAGGCGGGCCTTGAGCCGTTCGGTGAAGAACACGAAGCCGCCGGATACCAGCAGTGTCTTTACGCCGTGATGCTGTAGTGCCTCGATCATCATCTCCGCGCCGGGGTTGAGCTGCAGGCGCTCGTCGTACACGCGCTGCAGCGCACCTTCATCCAGTCCTTCCAGCAACGCCACGCGGCGGCGCAGGCTTTCGGCAAAATCGATCTCGCCGCGCATCGCCGATTCGGTGATCTCCGCGACCTGCGGTTTCAGCTGGTACATATCGGCGATCTCATCGATGCATTCGATGGAGATCAGCGTCGAATCCATGTCCATCACCAGCAGGCCGAAATTGGAAAGTTTCTGTTGTGGCGCAACATAGCCGTAATCCAGGTGGTGTTCGTAGCAATAGCCGGCCACGCCATCGTGCGGCTTCGCATCGCGCAGGCGGTAGGCATGCGCCGCGACTTGTTCGATGCGCGCAGCAAGGGTCAGGCTGGCCAGGTGGTCGAGTTGGGCAGCGGGGATGTCGTGTACAGCCTGGATGATCAGATTCATGAGCTCAATTCGTTAAAGAAGTTCTTGATGGCCAGCACGCGCTGGCCGAGATCGCCGTATTTTAATTCAATTCGCAGTTTATCCTGTCCCGCCATTTTGATATGGCGCTTGCTCTGGATCAGGGTAATGATTTTCATCGGGTCGATCGGCGGGTTCGGTACGAACTGGATCTGGATCGCTTCGCTCGATGCATCCACTTTCACGATGCCCAGCGGTTTGGCCAGGATGCGCAGGCGGTGGCTGTCGAGCAGGGTTTGCGCGGGCTGCGGCAGCAGGCCGAAGCGGTCGATCAACTCCTGGTGCATGTCGTCGAGCTCTTCCTGCGTATTGCAGTTGGCGAGGCGCTTGTACAGCACCAGCCGCTGGTGGATGTCGCCGCAGTAGTTGTCCGGCAGTAGCGCCGGCGTGTGCAGGTTGATCTCGGTAGTCACGCCCAGCGGGTGGGCTATATCCGGTTCCTTGCCCTGCTTGAGCGATTTGATCGCGGCACTCAGCATGTCGTTGTACAGCGAAAAGCCGATCTCCTGCATTTCGCCACTCTGCGATTCGCCCAGCACTTCGCCCGCACCGCGGATTTCCAGGTCGTGCATTGCCAGGTAGAAACCGCTGCCCAGTTGTTCCATCGCCTGGATCGCTTCCAGCCGCTTCTTCGCTTGTGCGGTAAGGCCTTTCATACTATCCACCAGCAGGTAGGCATAGGCCTGGTGGTGCGAGCGCCCGACGCGGCCGCGCAACTGATGCAGTTGCGCCAGGCCGAAGCGGTCGGCGCGGTTCATGATGATGGTGTTGGCGGTGGGCACGTCGATGCCGGTCTCGATGATGGTGGAGCACAGCAGCACATTGAAGCGCTGACGGGTGAAGTCGCGCATCACCGTTTCCAGTTCGCGCTCGGCCATCTGGCCGTGCGCCACGCGGATGCGTGCCTCCGGCAGCAGTGTTTCCAGTTTCTCGCGCATGTTGGCGATGGTGTCCACCTGGTTGTGCAGGAAATAGACTTGGCCGCCACGTTTGAGTTCGCGCAGCACTGCTTCGCGGATCACGCCCTGACTGTAACTGCTGACAAAGGTCTTGATCGACAGTCTGCGTTGCGGAGCGGTAGCGATCACCGAGAAATCACGCAGACCTTCCAGCGACATTGCCAGCGTGCGCGGGATCGGTGTGGCGGTCAGCGTGAGTACGTCAACCTCGGCGCGCAGCGCCTTGAGCTTTTCTTTCTGTTGTACGCCGAAGCGGTGCTCTTCGTCGACGATGACCAGGCCGAGGTTATGGAACTTGATGTCCTTCTGCAGCAGCTTATGGGTGCCGATCACGATGTCGAGTCTGCCGTCCGCCATGTCTTTCAGCGCCTGCGTGGTTTCCTTGGTTGAACGGAAACGCGACAGTTCGGCAAGTTTCACCGGAAAGTCGGCGAAGCGCGTGGAGAAGTTCTGGAAATGCTGCTCGACCAGCAGCGTGGTCGGTGCCAGTACCGCGACCTGCTTGCCTTCCATTGCCGCAATGAAGGCGGCACGCAATGCAACTTCGGTCTTGCCGAAACCGACATCGCCGCAAATCAGCCGATCCATCGGCTTGCCGGCCTGCAGGTCAAGGATCACCGCCTCGATGGCGGCGGCCTGGTCCGGCGTTTCATCGAAGCCGAAACCCGCGGCAAATGCTTCGTAGTCGTGATGGTTGAGCTTGAACGCATGACCCTTGCGCACTGCGCGCTGGGCATACAGATTCAGCAACTCGGCCGCGGTATCGCGCACCTGCTGCATGGCGCGACGCTTGGCCTTGTCCCAGGCCCCGCTGCCCAGCTTGTGCAAGGGCGCGGCTTCCGGCGCACCGCCGCTGTAGCGGCTGATCACGTGCAGTTGCGATACCGGCACGTAAAGCTTGTCCTTGTCGGCGTATTCCAGCAGCAGGAATTCGTTCTCGCCTTCGCCCAGGTCGAGGTTGACCAGGCCGTGGTAGCGCGCAATGCCGTGCTGCTCGTGTACCACAGGGTCGCCCGGTTTGAGTTCGGACAGGTCGCGCAACATGCCTTCCACGTTGCTCTTCTTCGCGGCACGCGAGATACGGCCTCTGGCCTGCTGGGCGTACAATTCGCTTTCGGTGACGACGGCGAGCTTGTCGTCGGTCAGTGCGAAGCCGTTCTGTACCAGTGCCACGCACAGCATGAACGGCTTTCTGCTTTGCAGGAAATCCGCGTAGCTTTCGCATGGCGCGGGCTTCAGGCCGTATTCGTTGAGATAGTCGGAGATGATTTCGCGCCGGCCCAGACTGTCGGCAAGCAGCAGCACACGGCCGGGATAGCCTTGCAGGAAATTTGCAAATGCCTGGGTGGGAATCTCGGCGCGGCGATTGACTGCAATGTCCGGCAGTTGTTCGGTGGCGCAGGCAGTCAGTGCGCTGCCCTCGGTCTCATTTGTGACGATGTCGATGCGCGCAAAATTCCTGGCCTTTACGAAGAATTGCTCGGCGTCGAGAAATAATTCCCCGGGCTCCAGCAGCGGCCGCTGTGGATCGCCGCGCAGCAGCTTGTAGCGCGAAGCTGCATCTTTGGCGAAACCGGCGATGGCCTCGTCGATTTCATGGTGCAGGCAAAGCGTGGTGTTCGCCGGCAGATAGTCGAACAGCGTGGCGGTCTGCTCGAAGAATAACGGCAGGTAATACTCGATTCCGGACGGAGCGTTGCCCTTGCTCACATCCTTGTAAATGCCGGCTTTGGACGGATCGCCCTCGAAGCGTTCGCGGAAACGCTGGCGGAACGTGCTCTGGCCCTGGTCGTCGAGCGGGAATTCGCGCGCCGGCAGCATGCGGATTTCCGGCACCGGGTACAGCGTACGCTGGGTGTCCACGTCGAAGGTGGCGATGGTCTCGATTTCGTCGTCGAACAGGTCGATGCGGTAGGGCACCGGACTGCCCATCGGGAACAGGTCGATCAGCCCGCCGCGCACGCAGTATTCGCCCGGGGTGAGCACCTGTTGCACGTGGCGGTAGCCGGCCAGCGTCATCTGTGCGCGAAACGCGTCGAGATCAAGCTGTTCACCCTTTTTCAGGAAGAAGGTGTAGGCCGCCATATAGCCCACCGGCGGCAGCGGGTAAAGTGCGGTGGTGACCGGTACCACCACGATGTCAAACGCCTGCGTGCGGATGTGGTGCAGTGTGGCGAGGCGTTCGGAGACCAGATCCTGGTGCGGCGAGAAGTGGTCATAGGGCAGCGTTTCCCAGTCCGGCAGCAGATGTACGCCCAGTTCGGGCGCAAAGAACGGGATTTCCTCGACCAGCCGCTGAGCCTCCAGCGCGCTGGAGGCGATCACCACCAGCGGAGCGTTCTTTTTGGCGTATTGCGCCAGCGCCAGCGCATCTGAGGAGCCGGACAAACGGGTATAGCGCGGGTGGGAATGGCGAGACTTGAAAAGCATGAAGGTTAATCGGTGCAAAGGCGCGCATTATAAGGCAAGCATGGTGTTTTCATTTACAATTCGGCCATGTCCGAATTTTACGCACTGGTTCCCGCCGCCGGTTCCGGCTCACGTATGGGCGGTGGGCTGCCCAAACAGTATCTGCCGCTGGCCGGGTCGCCGATGATCTATCACGCGCTGGCCCGCTTGTGCGGTTGCGCCGAGATCGGCACCGTATTTGTGGTGCTGGCGCCGGACGATGCCTTTTTTGCGCTGTACGACTGGTCGGAATTCGGCGACAAGCTGCAGCCCCTGTATTGCGGCGGCGCGACGCGCGCGGAAAGCGTGCTCAATGGCCTGATGGCGGCGGAACTGGAGCCGGACGATTGGGTGCTGGTGCACGATGCGGCACGGCCCTGCCTGAGCGAGGTACAACTGGCAAAGATGATCACTGAACTGCGCGACGACGAGGTAGGCGGTATTCTCGCAGTGCCTCTGGCGGATACCTTGAAGCGCGCCGATGGTGCGGGGCGGATCACCGTGACCGAGCCACGCGACCGTCTGTGGCAGGCGCAGACACCGCAAATGTTCCGTACCGGGCTGTTGCTGCAGGCGCTGCAGGCCGCACCCGAAGTGACCGACGAGGCTTCGGCGGTCGAAGCGCTGGGGTTGCATCCCAAGCTGGTGGAAGGCGGATCGAGCAACTTCAAGGTGACTTATTCGCAGGATATGCAGCTTGCCGAGTTGCTGCTGCACGCAAGGCAGGAGAATTCATGAGAGTCGGGCAGGGGTTCGATGTTCACCAGCTGGTTGCAGGTCGCAAGCTGGTCATCGGCGGCGTGGAGATACCGTATGAGAAGGGGCTGCTCGGCCATTCCGATGCCGATGTGCTGCTGCATGCGATCTGCGATGCATTGCTGGGTGCAGCGGCGCTGGGCGACATCGGCCGCCACTTCTCCGACAGCGATGAAAAGTACAGAAATATCGACAGCCGCGAACTGTTGCGCGAAGTCGCGCGCCTGGTGGCGAATGAAGGCTTTCGCATCGGCAATGTGGATGCCACCATCATCGCGCAGGCACCGAAGATGGCGCCGCACATCGACCGGATGGTACAGAACATCGCTTCCGACCTCGGCATTGCGATGAGCGCGGTGAACGTGAAGGCGACCACCACCGAAAAATTGGGTTATATCGGGCGCGGCGAGGGTATCGCAGCGCAGGCAGTGACACTGTTACTGGTTTCCTGATGCGGGTATTGGCATTAGAGACATCTACCGAATACTGTTCCGTCGCGCTGTGGCAGGACGGTGAACTGCGCGAGCGCTGCGAACTGGTGGGGCAGAAGCATTCCGAAGTGCTGATGCCGATGCTGGATGAGTTGTTGCGTGAAGCGGACGCAGGGCTGGCCGATCTGGACGGCATTGCATTCGGCGCCGGGCCAGGATCGTTCACCGGTGTGCGCATCGCCTGCGGGGTGGCGCAGGGGCTGGCGCTGGGTGCGGAGTTGCCGGTGGCCGGTATCTGCACATTGCAGGCATTGGCGCAGGCTGCCGGGCATGACAAGGTGATTGCTGCGCTGGATGCGCGCATGGCCGAGGTGTATTACGCGGCTTACGAAAAACGGAACGGTGAATGGTGGACAGTATACGAGCCAGGTCTGTATCTGCCGCAGGATACGCCGCAAGTGACGGGTAGTGACTGGTTCGGTGCCGGCAGCGGTTTTCTCGCACATGGCGATTTGCTGCGTGCACGCTATGTGGCCAGCCTTGCCGGGGCGGACGAGCATGCAGTGCCGCAGGCCGGCGCCGTCGCACAGCTCGCAGCCTCCATGTTTGCCGCCGGCAGGGGCGTGGATGCGGCCGATGCGTTGCCGTTATACCTGCGCGACAAGGTGGCATTGAAGACCAGCGAGCGCGCACAGTGAGCGAACTGGAGTTGCGTTCGATGGTGGCGGAGGATATCGAAACTGTGGCCGCGATCGAGCGCGTAATTCACCGCTTCCCATGGACGCCGGGCAATTTCAGCGATGCACTGAACAGCGGCTATGTGTGCAAGGTGGCGGAACTGGACGGCAATATGGTCGGCTACGCGGTAATGATGCCGGTGCTGGATGAGGTGGAGTTGCTGGACATCAGTATTGCCGCAGAATACCAAGTCAGGGGGCTGGGCAGCGATTTGCTGCAGCAGATGATGGGACTGGCGCGCGGCATCAATATGCAGCGCATGTTCCTGGAGGTGCGACCTTCCAATGTTGCGGCACTGGCGTTGTACAGCAAGCATGGCTTTCGCGAGATTGGCCTGCGGCGTGATTATTATTCCGCGGGGGATAAACGCGAAGATGCCATCGTGATGGAACGGATATTATGAACAGAGATGAGGCCATACTGCGTGAGCTGAACCTGTATCCGCTGTGGAAAACGCGCGAACAGGTTGCTGCCGCTCCCCCCATTCCGGAAGCGGCTCCGGCAGGGCCGACTGTAGCGGAAGCAGAAGTGCCGGTGGTGGAAAAGAGCCGCGAGCAGATCCTCGGCGATCTCGGCTGGCCGGAACTGAAATCCATGGTGCGCGACTGCACCGCCTGCAAGTTGCGTGCGGGATGTACGCAGACCGTATTCGGTGTCGGCGACGAGCAGGCGGACTGGTTGTTCGTGGGCGAAGGCCCGGGAGCGGACGAGGATGCACGTGGTGAACCGTTCGTGGGACAGGCGGGCAAGCTGCTCGACAACATGCTGCTGGCGATAAAACTGAAACGCGGCAACAGAGTGTACATTGCCAATATTGTAAAATGCCGTCCGCCCGGCAACCGTACACCGGAGGCGGACGAGATTGCGGCCTGTATGCCCTATCTGCAGCGGCAGGTTGCGCTGATCCGCCCCAAAATTATCGTCGCGCTGGGCAAGACCGCTGCCACTGCACTGTTGGGACGCGAAGCGACGCTTGCCAGCCTGCGCGGCAAGCTGCACGATTTTGCAGGTATCCCGCTGATTATCACTTACCACCCGGCCTATCTGCTGCGTACGCCGCTGGACAAGGCCAAGGCATGGCAGGATTTGTGTCTGGCAGTGCAGACGATAAATGGTTAAGCTGGCGGCTGGAGGAGAAATTTCACGAAGGACGATAAGATGGCAGACAACGATAGTGGATTGAAAATGCTGTTGGTGGAAGACAGCAAGATGACCCTGAAGATGCTAAGCGATTACCTGGCGAACATGGGTCTCCGCAATCTATTGACTGCGGAAACCGGCAAGGATGCGCTGGAGATATTCGGCAAGGAGCGTCCGGACATTGTTTTGCTGGATGTATTGTTGCCGGATATCGATGGTTTCGAGGTGGCCAAACAGATTCGCGCGCTGGAACGCGGAGAGAACTGGTCGGCAATCATTTTCCTGAGTAGCATGTCCGAGGATGAGGATGTGGCGCGCGGTATCGAGGCCGGTGGTGACGACTACCTGATGAAGCCGGTCAGCGAGGTGGTGCTGAAGGCGAAAATACGCGCCATGCGCCGGCTGGTCGAAATGCAGCGTGCGCTGGTAGACGTCAGCCGTCAGTTGAATGTCGCCAACAAGGAACTGCAGCGCCTGTCTATTACCGACGGCCTGACCGGAATTGCCAATCGCCGTATGTTCGACGAAATGCTGTCGCGCGAATGGCGCCGCTGTGCGCGTATGCAGAAACCGTTGTCGCTGATCATGGTGGATATCGATTATTTCAAGCAGTACAACGACAACTACGGTCACCAGATGGGCGATGCATGCCTGAAGCAGGTGGCCGAACAGGTGTCGCGTTCGGCTTCGCGTCCCGGCGATCTGGCGACGCGTTATGGCGGGGAGGAATTTGCCCTGATACTGGGTGAGACAGATTCAAATGGCGCGAAGTGGGTGGCCAATCATATTCGCCAGCATGTCGCCGATCTCAAACTGGAGCATCCCGCTTCGCCGTCACACTTCCTGTCGGTAAGCTGCGGCGTATCGACCGTCGTGCCGGGCGACAAGTTGTCGCTGGAGACGTTGCTGAAGACCGCCGACCATGCGCTGTACATGGCAAAAACACAGGGGCGTGACCAGATAATGGCGGCCGATTTCGGGCAGACCGGCTGATTTATATCTGACCGAGATCCTGGTCGTGGCCGTGCCGTCGATACAGCGCACCCATGGCGCCTGCAGTCAGCAGGCCGAATACCAGGATGATGACGTAGATGTGCAGACTCAGCTTTTCCATCACTGCATACAATGTCAGCATTACGAACATGCTGAGGTTCTCGTTGAAATTCTGTACTGCAATCGAACTGCCGGCGCCCATCAGCAGATGGCCGCGGTGTTGTAGCAAGGCGTTCATTGGCACCACGAAATAGCCTCCCATTGCCCCGATGATAATCAGCAATATGATGGCGAGGACGGGATGGGTTACCGGGATCATCGCCAGTACCATCAATCCCATGGCGATGCCGACCGGCAGCACTTTCACCGAATGCTCGATCTTGACGAAGCGCGCTGCCAGCACCGCACCGATGGCGATGCCGACGGCCACCCATGCGGTGAGTTTGGCGGCGGAGCCGATACTGTAATGCAGTGCGAGGCCGGCCCAGGCCAGCACGATCAGGCGCAGCGTGGCGCCCATCCCCCAGAACAGCGTGGTCACCGCCAGCGATACCTGGCCCAGCGGGTCTTTCCATAGCAACATGAAGCAGTGGAAAAATTCCTTGAGCAGGAACATCGGGTTGCGGCTAAGTGGTTTGTGGTCTATCGGCAGTGTCGGGATGTACAGGTTGACGATGGCGGCTGCGACATAGATCACCCCGATGATGGCGATAGCCAGTTCGGGTGCGGTGTCGATGCCGAAATTGAATGGCTGCATGTCCCACACCTGCAGCATGGGCTGCGCCAGTCCGGGACTGACCAGCACGCCGCCGAGTACTGCGCCGAGGATGATGGCAAGCACGGTCAGGCCTTCCATCCAGCTGTTGGCCAGCACCAGTTTTTCCGGCGGCAGGTATTCGGTGAGGATGCCGTACTTGGCGGGTGAATAGGCGGCCGCGCCCAGCCCGGCGAGGCCGTAGGCAAGCAGCGGGTCGACGCCGAACAGCATGGCGAGACAGCCGAGGAACTTGATGTTGTTGCTGATGAACATTACCCGGCCCTTGGGCATGGAGTCGGCGAAGGCGCCAACGAACGGCGCCAGTACGATATAGGAGAGGACGAAGGATTCCTGCAGCGCCGGGGTATGCCAGTTCGGGGCATTGAGCGCCCTGAGCATGGCAATGGCGGCAAACAGCAAGGCATTGTCCGCAAGCGCGGAAAGGAATTGCGCCGCGAGAATGATATAAAAACCAAGTGCCATGCAGGGGAAAACAAGAGGGTTCGAAAACGAGCGCGATTTATAACATGAAAAGGTGATGCCTGCTATCATTGAACCAGTTTATCGCCACTTGCCCGCATACCGTCATGCCCCGTCCGATACAGGCCCATATCGATCTTTCCGCGCTGGAACACAACCTGCAACTGGCGCGCCGTGCCACTGACGCGCGCATCATGGCGGTGATCAAGGCCAATGCCTATGGTCACGGCCTGCTGCGCACCGCATCCGCACTCAATGCGGCGGACGGTTTTGCGCTGCTCGATGTGCACGATGCGGTGCGCCTGCGCGAAATAGGCTTCCGCCAGACCATGCTGATGCTGGAGGGATGTTTCAGCGCGGACGACATGGAACTGATAGCGGCGCACGAACTGGCCTGTGTGGTGCATACCCCGCAACAGCTTGACATGCTCGACGCCTATCCGCGGCGCGAAGGCTTGCAGGTCTGGCTCAAGGTCAATAGCGGTATGAACCGCCTGGGATTTGCATCCGAAGACATACCCGCTGTAATGGGCAGGCTCAAGTCACATCCGGCAGTGCGGAAAATCGTACTGATGACGCACTTTGCCAGCGCCGGCGAAGCTGCCGGTATGGGCGATCAGTTCGAGCGTTTCAACGAAGTTGCTGCGCCATATTCAGTAGCTTGCTCGCTGGCCAATTCTGCCGCGTTACTGCGCTTTCCGCAGAGCCATGGCGACTGGGTACGCCCCGGCATCATGCTGTACGGTTCTTCGCCGTTCGACGACACCAGTGCCGAGCAACTGGGGCTGAGACCGGTGATGACGCTGAGCAGCCAGATCATCGCAATTCAGGAACTGCGCGCGGGCGAATGTGTCGGCTACGGCGGCACGTTCTGCGCCGATTCGCCGATGCGGGTCGGCGTCGTTGCCTGCGGCTATGGCGACGGCTATCCGCGCCATGCCGCCACCGGTACGCCAGTGCTGGTGGACGGGCAGCGCACACGCACCCTGGGACGGGTGTCGATGGACATGTTGTGTGTGGATCTGAATGTGTTGCCCGACGCCAAAGTGGGCAGCCGCGTCACGTTGTGGGGCGAGGGGCTGTCAATCGATGAGATTGCCCGTGCCGCCGGCACCATCAGCTACGAATTGCTGTGCGTGGTGACCGCGCGCGTGCCGGTGATCGAGTAGCCAAAATTAATGTTGACACCGCTATTTCACTTTTCAGTCAACAATAACAAATATGTAGCATAATGTTGGAACCCATTACTGGTGACTGGTGCTAAATACAGTAGCAGTTTAAATGCAGAACTATCCCCGCAAAATAAGTTTAGCAGGCGGTTTGATATTCCTGGCCACCGCGTTGATCGGGGGAGTGGGCGGTTTTGCGGTTTTATTTCCGCAAGTCCAGGATGAACTCCATCAGGATCTTCAGCGCTCACTAAAAAGCCGCGATGATGAATTCGAGAGGGTTATAGAGCGAGGTTGGAAGGATAGCTTCAACTTCGCTAATCAGCCCCTTCGGATATCAATAATCGAAATGCTGAGTTCTACGCCAAACAATAAAACAGGGCGGGAACAAATTCAGAAAGTTGCGGATAGATCCCCAGATTTCGATTTTTCGGCGGTAACTTTCCGGGATCTGGCAGGCAGGGAAATAGCCCATCATGGCGCCTTCGTGCATAACCCCGAACTTGACGCAGTTGTGGCCACTCCTTCGCCCAGTCATCTCTTGTGGAGCAACGGCTTTGTTTTGCACACTCACGTCAATGTTGTGAGTACAGGCAAGATAGTAGGTACCATGGATGCGGAGCGTCCGTTGCTACAATTAAATAAACTCCACGGTCAAGTCTACCTTGGCGGTACGACTGACTTTGCGATTTGTGCGCTCGCCACAGCAGAAACCATGCACTGTTTTCCCTTCAGGTCCACCGGCGGCAAGGTGTTGCTGAATCTTCCAGATAAAATAGATGGCCAACCCATTCCGATGAGTTATGCCCTGGCCCAGAAAACCGGGTTGATACACACCAAGGATTACCGGGGGCGAGATGTCATCGCGGCCTATGCGCCAATAGGCGATCTTGGACTGGGTACGGTGCTGAAAATCGATGCGGAAGAGCTATACCAACCCATTTCGTCGCAATTCAAAACGCTATTCGCGCTGCTCCTGACTTTGGTGGTTGCTGGCATATTATTGCTTTACCGGCAGGTCCTGCCTTTGGTTCGCAAGATGTCCATGGAAATCGATGAACGCAAGAAAACAGAAATTGCCTTAAGCCGAACCAACCGTGCTCTGGCCGCATTGGGCGAGGTGAATCACAATCTGGTGCATGCCATGGACGAGCATGAATTATTGCAGGCTGTCTGCCGGGCCGTTATTAACCAGCAGGGCTATCGGATGGTATGGGTGGGTTATCTGCAACATGATGAGTCCAAAATCATCCGTCCGGTTGCGCAGGAAGGCTTTGAGGAAGGTTACCTGGAAAGTGCCGGGATTGTATGGGCGGATACCGAGCGCGGCAGGGGGCCGGCCGGCAGGGCTGCACGTAGCGGACAAACGCAGGTCGCACAAAACATCCAGGCCGACAATAGCATGCGGCCATGGCGGGAACAGGCTATAAAGCGAGGTTATGCCTCCAGTATTGCCCTGCCTCTTATCCTTGGCGGGAAGGTATTTGGTGTGCTGAATATCTATGCAGAACAACCCGATGCCTTCAATCAGAAAGAGATCGAGTTGCTGGAAGAGATGGCCGGTGATCTGGCGTTTGGGGTGCGCAGCTTGCGCACCCGTCAGGAACGTGACTTTGCGCAGGAAGAAATCAAGCGCCAACTGACGCGAATGCAAGACAATCTGGAAGATACCGTCAAGGCAATTGCCACTATCGTCGAAATGCGCGATCCCTATACCGCCGGACATGAGATAAGAGTGGCCATGCTGGCGGAGGCCATCGCCCGGGAAATGGGGCTGCCGGAAGATCGGGTGCATGGTATCCGTATTGCCGGTGGGGTGCATGATCTGGGCAAAGTCCAGGTCCCGGCAGAGATACTCAGCAAGCCCGGGCGAATAACTGAAATCGAGTACAGTCTGATCAAAGCCCATCCGCAGGCAGGCTACGACATCCTGAAAGGCATTGACTTTCCATGGCCGATTGCACAGATGGTACTGCAACACCATGAGCGGCTCGATGGCTCTGGTTATCCGCAAGGACTCAGGGGCGAACAGATTATTCTCGAGGCACGCATACTATGCGTGGCGGACGTGGTCGAGGCAATGCATTCGCATCGCCCCTATCGCCCGGGACTGGGGATGGAGGCTGCGCTGGACGAAATCAAAAAAGGCAAGGGCGTGCTTTATGATCCCGCTGTAGCCGATGCCTGCCTGAGGCTGTTCCAGGAAGGACGGTTCGAGTTTGGGAAGTAACCGAAGGCCTTACAGACGAGGATGGGTGCAATAGCTCATCATCCGGTTTGAGTGTCTACTCCTGATCGACCAACTTGAATTACGGTGATTAACTAATGAGTGATTGAGGTACCGCCCCCGAATCAGGCAGTATGGCGGCGACGCCTTGCAGCTTATCGTTGTGCCAATTGCGGGCAGCCCATTCCAGCACGATTTCCGGTTTTTCCCATTGCAGTTCCGGTGGCGGGGACTGCTGCAGGAAAGCTAGCGCACGCCATAGCGCGGCAGTCGGATTATTTTTATCAACCGGTGCGGCCAGCGTCTGTTTGCTCAGTTTTTCACCGGCCTTGTTTACCGCTACCGGCAGGTGCATGTAGCGCGGTGTGGGCAGGCCGAGCAGGCGCTGCAAGTGTATCTGGCGCGGGGTAGAGGCGAGCAGGTCGGCGCCGCGCACCACATGGCTGATGTTCTGGAACGCGTCGTCCACCACCACCGCCAACTGGTAGGCAAACAGGCCGTCGGCGCGCTTCACGACGAAATCGCCGATTTCGCTTTCGAGATGTTGCAGCTGGTGTCCCTGCAAGGCATCGTCGAATGCAATGGCATGGTTGTCGGTGCGTACGCGCCAGGTGCGTCCCTCACGCCCCTCAGGCAGGCCGTTGCGGCAGCCGCCGGGGTAGACCGGGCCATCGATACCGTGCAGGGCGGAATCGGCGATTTCGCGCCGCGTGCAGGCGCAGGGATACACCGCGCCAATACGCTGCAGTTCGCGCAGCGCATCTTCGTAAGCGGCCGTGCGCTGGCTTTGATAAATGATCGTTTCGTCCCAGTACAGGCCGCAGGCTTCCAGCGTGTGTAGAATGTCGTCGGCAGCGCCGGCTACAGTGCGCGGTGCGTCGAGGTCTTCCATGCGCAGCAGCCACACACCGTTGTGAAATCTTGCTTCGAGATAACTGCCGATGGCGGCAGCCAGCGAACCGAAATGCAGCGGGCCGGAGGGAGAGGGGGCAAAGCGACCGCGGTAGCCGGGCCGGTTCATGTTGCGTCGCGCCGTTTGTATATCCGGCAGCGGCTCATATCATTGGGGTGGTTGCTGTTCGGCTGCCGCCTTGCGGCGAAGATATGCATCACGTGCCATGAAGCCGATGGCGATCGCATCGATGATGCAGATGATGGCGATCAGGGTGATCTCCGTATTCTCGCTGACCAGTCCGCCAACCATCATGTGTACCACCGAGCCCATGATGAACAGCGACGAAATGGCGACCATGGCGTAGGTCAGGATTTCTCCGGGTTTGATTATCATGTCGTGTCAGTACTCCTCTCGATAACTGCCGCAATTTTACCGTGAGGTTTGCGGATATTTCCATCTTGCGGGTATTGCAAAATAATTGGGCGTGAATTCACTTCACGCCCAATTGGGTTCGGCCAGGCCGCGAGATTTATGCAGCGACTGTCTCTTCGGCAAAATCCAGTTTTACTTCGCCGTCCTTTACGTCCACCGTCACCTGGCCGCCGTGCGCCAGCCTGCCGAACAGCAGTTCGTCGGCAAGGGCTGCGCGGATGGTGTCCTGGATCAGGCGGGCCATCGGCCGTGCGCCCATCAGCGGGTCGAAGCCGTTCTGCGCCAGATAGTCCTTCAATGCATCGGTGAATACCACCTCCACCTTCTTCTCGTGCAACTGCTCTTCCAACTGCATCAGGAACTTGTCCACCACGCGCAGGATGACTTCCTTGTCCAGTGGCGCGAACGAGATGATGCCGTCCAGGCGGTTGCGGAATTCCGGCGTGAACAGGCGCTTGATCTCGGCCATTTCGTCGCCGGAAGCGGAAGCCTGGGTGAAACCGATCTGTGTTTTGCTCAGGGCTTCGGCGCCGGCATTGGTGGTCATGATGATCACCACGTTGCGGAAGTCGGCCTTGCGTCCGTTGTTGTCGGTCAGCGTGCCGTGGTCCATCACCTGCAGCAGGATGTTGAAAATGTCCGGATGCGCCTTCTCGATCTCGTCCAGTAACAGCACGCAGTGCGGCTGTTTGCTGATCGCCTCGGTAAGCAGGCCGCCCTGGTCGAAACCGACATAGCCCGGTGGCGCACCGATCAGGCGCGACACGGCATGGCGCTCCATGTATTCGGACATATCGAAGCGGTGCAGCGGCATGCCCATCGAGTAGGCGAGCTGGCGCGCCACTTCGGTCTTGCCGACGCCGGTGGGGCCGGAGAACAGGAAGCTGCCAATCGGTTTTTGCGGATTGCCCAAGCCACTGCGCGACATCTTGATCGCGCGCGCCAGTGCGTCGATTGCCTGGTTCTGGCCGAATACGGTGGCCTTGAGGTCGCGGTCGAGGTTTTTCAGCGTGTTGCGGTCATCGTGCGAGACAGTGCGCGTGGGGATGCGCGCAATTTTCGCAATGATCTCCTCGATCTCGTGCTTGCCGATCATCTTTTTCTGTTTCGATTTCGGCAGGATGCGCTGGGCGGCACCGGCCTCGTCGATCACGTCGATGGCCTTGTCTGGCAGGTGGCGGTCGTTGATGAAGCGCGCGGAAAGCTCGGCCGCGGAAGTCAGTGCGGCAGCGCTGTACTTGATGCCGTGGTGTTGCTCGAAGCGCTGCTTCAGTCCCTTGAGAATTTCAATGGTCTGCTCCACCGACGGTTCCGGCACGTCGATTTTCTGGAAGCGGCGCGACAGCGCGTGATCCTTTTCGAAAATGCCACGGTATTCCTGGTAAGTGGTGGCGCCAATACACTTCAGTGCGCCGCTGGACAGCGCGGGCTTTAACAGGTTGGATGCGTCCATGGTGCCACCCGAGGCCGAACCGGCACCGATCAGCGTGTGGATTTCGTCAATGAACAGGATGGCCTGCTTGGCGTCAGCCAATTCCTTGAGCACGGCCTTCAGACGCTGCTCGAAGTCGCCGCGGTATTTGGTGCCGGCCAGCAGCGAGCCCATGTCCAGGGCATAGACATGCGCATCCCTGAGGATCTCCGGCACTTCATTTTCCGTAATGCGGCGGGCCAGGCCCTCGGCGATAGCGGTCTTGCCTACGCCGGCTTCGCCGACCAGCAGCGGGTTGTTCTTGCGGCGGCGGCACAGGGTCTGGATCACGCGCTCCAGCTCCAGGTTGCGGCCGATCAGCGGATCGATCTTGCCGGCCAGCGCCTGGGCATTAAGGTCCAGCGTGTAGTCGTGCAGGGCGCCGCCCTCGCTTGCGGGTTCGGCATCCGCTTCGGTTTCCGCCGGGGCCTTTTGTTCGCCGATCTGCGCGGTCTTGTTGATGCCGTGGGCGATGTAGTTCACCACGTCCAGGCGCGTGATATTGCGCTGGTTGAGGAAGTACACCGCGTGCGATTCCTTTTCGCCGAACAGCGCGACCAGGATGTTGGCGCCGTTGACCTCCTTTTTGTTGGTCGACTGCACGTGCAGGATGGCGCGCTGGATAACGCGCTGGAAGCCGACGGTGGGCTGGGTATCGGCTTCTCCGCTGCCGGGCAGGATCGGCGTGTTGCTGTCGATGAAGTTGGTCAGCGTGGTGCGCAATTCATCGATATCCGCGCCGCAGGCACGCAGCACCTGGGCCGCAGACGGGTTGTCGAGCATGGCCAATAGCAGGTGTTCGACCGTGATAAATTCATGCCGCTTCTGGCGGGCCTCGACAAAGGCCAGGTGCAGGCTGACTTCAAGTTCTTGCGCGATCATGATTCAGTTCTCCTCTGTGACGCATCGTAGCGGGTGTTCGCGCTGCCTGGCAAGCATTGTCACCTGGGCCACCTTGCTTTCTGCAATGTCCTTGGGGTATACGCCGCATACTGCGGAACCCTCCTGATGTACTTTGAGCATGATTTGGGTCGCGCGTTCACGACTCATGCCAAAAATTGTTTCCAGTACCTCAATTACAAATTCCATCGTGGTGTAGTCGTCATTGAGCAACAACACCTTGTACGATCGTGGCGGCTTCGTCGCGCTGCGCTCCTTCTCCAGCAGGGAGATGTTTTCCTGTTTCGTTGCCATTAAGCGTTATGCCATTTCTGCACTATCGTCCTTACCCCTATATTTGTCGATTGGGGAGGGATTTTCAAGTACATCTTTAAAAAAAGCCGAATAACCCCTTGACGATGTCGAGGAAACAGGAGTAAAAAGCGCGTGGGTGTTTGATTCAATGGTGTCTGCAGTACCGGTCTTGCCGTGCGGTGGGGGTTCTTGATTCAAACAGTTTAAAGGGGGCATTCCCGTTTTTTTGCAAGGAAGTTACAGATGGCAACTGGTACAGTAAAGTGGTTCAACGACGCCAAGGGTTTTGGTTTTATCACTCCCGATGATGGCAGTGAAGACCTGTTCGCGCATTTCTCCGCGATCAACATGAGCGGATTCAAATCTCTCAAGGAAGGTCAGAAGGTTTCTTTCGAGGTCGTGCAAGGCCCGAAGGGAAAACAGGCCTCCAACATCCAGGCCGGCTGACAAGAATTATAGAAAGCCCGCACATTGTGTTGCGGGCTTTTTTCTTGCCGGAGGTATAGCCTGCCGGCGTGCTGCGGCATTGCACGTCACCACATATGCCAGATCATGGCTGCGCCGAAAGCGGAGCCGGGTATTGCTGTGCTTCTTCTGTCAGTCGTGCGAAGTTCTTCGCGCCTGTCGCACCATAATGATCAAATCGCCCGGTCAATAAGTTTCTCTGCCTGGTTTACATGGTGTCCAGGGCCGCATTAAATGTTGCGCTTGGTCGCATTGCTTTCGATGTCTTCCCGAAGTCCGGGTGGTAGTAACCGCCCATATCCACCGATTTTCCCTGTGCCGCAATCAATTCTTCGTTGATCTTTGCTTCGTTGTCCGCCAATACCTTGGCTAACGGCGTGAAAAATGCTTGCAGTTCCTGGTCGTCGGTCTGCGCGGCGAGCGCCTGGGCCCAGTACAGGGCCAGGTAGAAATGGCTGCCACGGTTATCGATCTCGCCTGTTTTTCTGGCGGGCGACTTGTTGTTGTCGAGGATTTTTGCTATCGCCTGATCGAGTGCATCCGCCAGCACCTGTGCCTTGTCGCTCTTGAACGTCTGTGCCAGATGTTCCAGCGACACGCCCAGCGCCAGAAACTCGCCCAGCGAATCCCAGCGTAAATAGCCCTCCTGCAGAAACTGTTGCACATGCTTGGGCGCCGAACCGCCTGCGCCGGTCTCGAACAATCCACCGCCGTTCATCAGCGGCACGATGGACAGCATCTTGGCGCTGGTGTTCAGCTCCAGAATCGGGAACAGGTCGGTGAGGTAATCGCGCAGCACGTTGCCGGTTACGGAGATGGTGTCTTTGCCTTGGCGGATGCGCGCCAGCGTGGCGCGGCAGGCGTCGGCCGGCTCCATGATTTTGATATCCAGTCCGCTGGTGTCGTGATCCTTGAGATACTTTTCGACCTTGGCGATGATCTGCGCATCGTGCCCGCGCTTTTTGTCCAGCCAGAAAATGGCCGGTGTGCCGGACAGGCGCGCACGCGTGACGGCAAGCTTTACCCAATCCTGAATCGGCGCATCCCTGGTTTGGCAGGCGCGGAAGATATCGCCTTGTTCGACCGGCTGTTCCAGCAGTACCTTGCCTGTACTATCCGCGATGCGCACCACGCCGTCGCCGGCGATCTCGAAGGTCTTGTCGTGCGAGCCGTATTCC
>Ga0315556_1000341_pt1 | contig 28245 bp, 26 predicted proteins | sample SalMarSW160310MG_FD_202112 | JGI IMG/M metagenome (GOLD analysis project Ga0315556, IMG submission 202112) | Salt marsh sediment microbial communities from the Plum Island Ecosystem LTER, Massachusetts, United States - Salt Marsh Sediment SW1603-10 ...
TTCATCCATATGATGCTATATTAAGTTAAAAGATTCCTGTAAATTTAATAATATCAGACGACAATTTTCATATCAATACTCTTCCACAAGTACCACGCGGCAATAGAGTTATAAGGCGTCCAGCATTTGTCATTAGAAAGTTTGAACAAACGTTTTTCATCTGGTAATTTTCTTAGATTATAGTTCAATTTTGCAGCTTTCTTTATTCCAAGATCACCAACAGGCAGTACATCCAGGCGACAAAGTGTAAAAATCAAAAACATATGCATTGTCCAGATTCCTATACCTTTTACACTGGTAAATTCTGCTATAATCTCATCGTCTGATAATTTGCTTAGTCCCCTGAAATGAATTTCGCCTTTCAGCATTTTGTTCGAAAGATCCTTTACATACCTTATTTTTGCCCAAGATAGTCCAAAATTTCTCAATTTTTTATCTGATGTCCTTAATATATATTCAGGCTTAGGCTTGTAGTCAAAATAGTTAAAAAACCTATCTTTTATTACACCAGCAGCGATAGTTGAAAGCTGTTGCCCTATTATTGATCCCAGAAGCGTATAATAATGATTCTTCCTTGGCCTTAAAGTACAGGGTCCAGCAAGGTCAATAATCCCGGCTAACTGCTTATCTTTACTGTAAATATGCTTTACAGCATTTTCTATTTCGATAGAATTCATTATACTTATACTTTGAGAATATTGGTGTATCTAATTATAATTGAAAAATATGTTTGAAAACAAAAATCCATCTGAATTAGAGAAAAATATATTATTTTCGGAGATAAGCCAGGATCTTATCGCAAAGTATTCTAATCCGAAGAATATAATAGGTAAAAGAGAAGGGGATGTTATCTACCAAAAAGGTGATCCTTGTGAATATTTTTATCTCCTGATTGAAGGAATAGTAAAATTAAAATACACGGATCTTGACGACAAAAATATTTATATAGAAAAAAACAAAAATAGTTTTTTTGGCGAGACAGAATTATTAAAAAAGACACCAAGAAAATCTTCGGCAATTGCAGATACCGACTGCAGAATGTATTCTTTTAATTTAGCAGAACTGAAATATCTAATTAAATCCAATGGAAAAGTTCTACAAAATTTACGCGATAATTTAACATTTAATATCCCGGAACAGGATTTTGAAGAATATACCAAAAACTTTGTAACCAAGGATGAGCCCATATCTGAATTTTCCAAAACCACGGAAAAAATTTCCCTGGATAACCCGGTTAAAGAAGAACCAAAGTTGGAAGATAAAAAAACTGAAGAGAAAATTGAATTAGCTGAAGAACAAGTAACTAATACCAAAACTGAAGAACCTGATGAACCGGCAGAAGCCAATATATCACCTGATGATATAATTATAGAAGATAATTCTGTGTTTGATGAATTGCCTGAAGAGGCAGAAGAGGAACACTATTTCCAATTAAAAGACCCCCCTAAAGATGAGGAGGAAGTGCAGGACAACCAGAACGAAAAGGCAGAAGATAGCGTTAAGGAAGTTACAGATTCATTGCCGCCGACTGAAAAACAAACGCCGGAGCCGTTAACTGATCAACCGGTTGAAACTGAGGATAAGTCTATTTCTTTTGATGATATAATTACTGATGAAGATGATAATATTGTGTTTGATGAAATTCCCGAAGAGGAGAACAAAGATTACTTCCAGATAAAAGACCCCCTTAAAGAAAAAGACAAAGAGATGGATATCGAATTTCCTCACGGCCCCGTAATAGACGAACATATCACAAAGGAAGAAGCAGATCAGCCAGAAAAAGAATTTAAGCCATCTTTTACAGATATAGGTTTTGGCGACACAATTGAAGAAGAACCTGTTGAGGAAGTTCCACAGGAAAAAGATTCGGCAGATACTGATAAGGAAGAAAATCAGGTACCTGAAGACCCCGTGTCAGAAGCAAACGAAATTACACAATCTGAGAATAATAGCATTAGAAAAGTAAAAATTATTGAAGATGATTTTCAGAATCCGCCCGATATAACAAGCCCCGAAATATCTGAAAATGATAAAACATCTGCTTTTTATAAAGATATTATAAAAAGAATTCAAAATATTTTTTCTTCAAGCAATCTGGATGAAGTGACTAATATTATTTCTGAAGAAACAGCAGATCTTGTAAAAGCAGAAGGTGCCGTGCTCTACATAGTTGACAAAGAAGAAAAAGAGCTTGTTACTAAAATTTTGTCGGGTACCTCTATTCACGATATAAGAATGAAATTCTCGGACGGGATACAGGGGATTGCAGCTTCGGAAAAAAGGAATATCTTTCTGGATAACCCGAGACAAGATAAATATTTTAATCCTGTAATTGAAGATCTTACCGGTATAAAGATTAAAAATTCACTCTACTATTCATTTATACAGAATAACCAGGAGACCTCTGCTGTACTGGAACTGTACAACAGTGAAAGAGGAAGATTTACCCAAACAGACGTAGAAATACTAAATGAAATTTCAGGTAGCGTAATTAAAGCAATAAATCGGACCAAACTTGCTGATATTTCCATTCGACAAAAACGCCTCTTATCTATCGGCGATCTCACAGGTTTTATAAGTGCAGATATAAAAGCTCCACTATTGCTGGTCAAACACTACGCATCACTAATAAAAAAGAAAAAGCTTTCTTCAGAAATTAATCAGGTTCTTGATTTACAGGTTGAACAGGTAAACGCTGTGGAAGAATTCCTTGACAGTGCTGAAGCTTATTCAAAAGGTAAAAATATTGTTGAATTAAACACCGTGAATATAAAAGAAGCATTGAACATAACTCTGGGGCTTCTTGCCGAATATGTGGAATCTAGAAATACTGTGATTTACAGGAAGATAGAGTCTGATGCAGTTGTAAAACTTGATAACGGACAGTTTTACCAGGCATGTTACCAGATTGTAAAAAATGCCTGTGATGAAATGACAGACGAAGGGAAAATTTTCGTAACTACAGAAAAAGATGAAGAATATATTAAAATTAAATTCCGTGATAATGGTAAAGGCCTTCCTGAAAACTGGAAGGAAAAAATCTTCAGACCATTTGTCAGCAGAAAGAAGAATAGAGCCGGCATCGGGTTAAGCATAGCTGAAAAAATAATTACCGATCACGGGGGATATATTCTGGTTGACAGTATAATAGGGCAGGGAACAACTTTTATAATAGCTTTACCTATCGTTTTTTAGGTCCGCGCATTAAAAAATATTTGCATGTCTCATAATTTAATTACAATATTAGGCCCAACCGCCATTGGTAAAACAAGACTGGCCGCATTGCTTGCAAACGAATTCAACGGTGAGATTATATCTGCCGATTCACGCCAGGTATACCGAGGAATGGATATAGGAACCGGGAAGGACCTGGCCGATTACAATATAAGCGGGATTAAAATTCCTTCTCATTTAATAGACGTAGTTGATCCAACTGAAGAATATAATTTATACCGTTTTAGTGAAGATTTTCAAAAGGCATTTCAGAAAATATCACACAAAAATAAGATCCCATTTCTTGTCGGAGGAACAGGACTATATTTAAGTTCAGTTTTGCAAAATTACAGTCTCAAAAAGGCTGATTTTTCAAAACAGAAAATTTTACAACTTGAAGAATTCAATATTGAAGAATTACGGAAAAAGTTGAAAGAAATAAATCCCAGGCTTCATAATACCACTGACCTGATTGATAAAGAAAGGATTATTAATGCCATAATTATTTCAGAAAATAATTATAGGAAGGAAACAAAACCGACAGAAATTAGCTCACTGGTTATTGGTGTAACCTTGCCCAGTTCTGAAATTAAGGAACGAATTACAGAAAGATTAAATGTGAGACTACAAAATGGTATGATTGAAGAAGTTGAAAAACTTGTATCCTCCGGGGTTTCTTTTGAAAAGCTGAATTTCTTTGGACTGGAATACAAATACATCGGCCAATTCATTAAAAAAGAAATTAATCGCAACGATATGTTCCAAAAACTTAACAGCGCTATTCATAATTTTGCTAAAAGACAAATGACCTGGTTCAGGAAAATGGAAAAAGAAGGTGTGAAAATTAACTGGATAGAAGGTTCCGATTTTGAAAAAACAAAAGAATTAATCGCTAAGGAACAGTTTGATCAGCGTTAAATCTAAAATAATATTATGAATCTTCCGGAAAATGTAGAAAAATATCTAAAGAAACATTCTGTTCCTAAATGGAATATCGAATTAAGTAAAGATGGGAAATATGACAACATCATCGTAATTCCTGCGATAAGCGAATTTGAAAACATAAAATTCGTACTGGGTTCACTTATTGAAAATGATGCTAAATATTTCTCATCAACTCTCGTTGTTTTTGTCATTAATAATTTAGAGACATCAGAAGAAAGGATAAAATCTGACAACGAGATATCCTTGTATTTTCTTCGGAACATAATCAATGGGCAAGCAAATGATGATCTATCCGCTGCGTTGATTTCTTCGGATTTAACTATCGGCTTGGTTGACGCTTCATCGCGGGGGGAAGAACTACCTGAAAATCACGGTGGTGTTGGGCTGGCTCGTAAAATTGGAATGGATCTGGCTTTAACTCTCTTTAATTATGAAAATTCAAACAAAAAGATTTTAATATGCACAGATGCTGACTGTACATTTGATAAAAACTACTTAACAGAAATTGTATCGAATTTTAACAAGAAAAAATTATCAGCTGCGGTAGTTAATTATAGGCACGATACTTCAGGGAATAATGAAAATACAAAGGCAATTATCTGTTACGAATATTATTTACGATACTATGTTCTCTTTCAGAGATATGCGGATTCCCATTTCGCATTTCACACAATTGGTTCAACAATGTGTTGTGATTGCGAGAGCTACATAAAAGTTGAAGGGATTAACAAAAAGAAAGCGGCCGAGGATTTTTACTTTCTGGAAAAACTTGCTAAGCAGGTAAAAATAGAAAAGATTACCTCAACAACAGTTTATCCCTCAGGACGTGGATCCTGGCGGGTCCCTTTCGGTACAGGCCAAAGAGTAAACAGATACCTTGCAAAAGAGCAGGATGAATATCTGTTATACAATCCTGCAAATTTTGAAATTTTAAAGAAATGGAATGAAGCTCTTTACAAAAATTCTGATCTGGTTTCATATTACCTTGAGGCTGGAGAAAATATTCATCCTGAATTGTATAAATTTCTTATTAAACAGGAATTTGACCGCGCATTCAGCAAGATTCTGAACCGAACAAACGATGTGAAGCAAATTAACAATCAGAAAAAATTCTGGTTTGACGGATTCCGTACTCTAAAATTAATTCATTACCTGCGCGATGCGGTAAATCCCAATATCAATGCGTTTGATGCTATCGATATTTTATTTGAAAAGCTTGGAATTTCTGTTGATATTAAACGTGATAAAGGTACGATTCCTGAACTGGAAATGCAGAAAAAGTATTTAGAAGTATTAAGAAAACTAGACAATGAAGATCTGAGTTATGATAATTAAAACTTCACCCGATGAGATACAAAACTTCATAGTAGATGCTTCCAACACAAAAGGATTCTGCGAGGCGGTATACTTTCCTGAAAACAAAGAAGGAATTATTGAAATATTAAAAAAAACCAATACTGGAAAAACTCCGGTTACAATCAGTGGAAATCATACCGGTCTCACAGGTGCAGGCGTTCCCCGAGGCGGGATTGTAATTTCCACTGAGAAACTTTCTAAGATTTTAGAAATAAATACTGAAGAGAATTTTGCTCTGGTGCAACCCGGGGTAATACTGGCAGATTTCTTAAAGGAAATAAAAAGCAAAAACCGTTTATATCCTCCTGATCCTACAGAAGATAATTGTTTTATAGGCGGAACAGTAGCAACTAATGCATCGGGGGCAAAAACTTTCAAATACGGACCTACGAGAAATTATGTCCTTGACCTCGAAATTATTCTTGCTGACGGAGAAATTTTAAAATTAAAACGGGGGGAAAATAAAGCTGAAGAATATAATCTAAAATTAGAAACAGAATCAGGAAAAGAAATTTCAATTGACCTGCCCGATTTTGAAATGCCGGACACAAAAAATACATCGGGTTATTTCTGCAAAAAAAATATGGATGCAATTGATCTTTTTATCGGTTCTGAAGGTACACTTGGTGTTATCTCTGAAATAAAAGTAAAATTATTGCCTGCCCCGGAAAAATTGCTTTCCTGTGTAATCTTTTTCGATGACGAAAAAAACGCTCTTGGCTTTATAAGTAAAGCAAGAGAACTATCATATAAATCCAGAGATATTCATCAAAACAAAATTATTGATGCACTGGCTCTGGAATATTTTGACGAAGGTGCTCTGAAATTTTTGTCGGAAGACTTTCAGCAGGTTCCAGGAAATGCAAAAGCAGCAATCTGGTTTGAGCAGGAAATAAACAAAGAAAATGAGGACCCTGTTTTTGAAGAGTGGATGGAACTGATTAGTGAGTTCAGCGGCGCCGAGGAAAGCGCGTGGTTTGCCCTTTCTGAAAAAGATAAGAAGAACATAAAAGAATTCCGCCACGCCGTTTCGTGGAAGATAAATGAATATATGGCAGGAAAAGGTTTCAGAAAACTTGGGACAGACGTAGCGGTACCGCATGCAAAATTTGAAGAGCTATACTTTTATGCAAAAAAGGAAGTTGCTGCTGCTGGATTAAAATTTGTAAATTATGGCCACTTCGGTGACGCCCATATGCATTTGAATATGCTACCAGAATCTGGAGAACAGTTTGAGCTAGGTAAAAAACTTTACGGAATAATCTGTAAAAAAGCCGTTGAACTCGGCGGGACTGTTTCAGCTGAACACGGAATCGGGAAAAATAAAACAAGTTATTTGCTTGAAATGTACGGCGAAAAGAATATTAAAAAGATGGCTGAAATAAAGAAGAAACTTGATCCGAATTTGATATTAGGATCGGGAAATATTTTTAAAGAGAATATTTTATGATAAGTAAAACACTCATATTATTACTTACAACTTTTGTACTTACAAGCTGCCAGGCACAACATGAAAACAAAAAACCTGATAAGAGCATGAACAAAGAAACTAAGCCAAACAACCCGTATTATTCACGAACAGATACATCAAAACTTGATTTGCCTGATTCAACCTGGAAGAAGATACTTCCAGCGGATGTCTACGAAGTAGCCCGCCACGCGGCCACAGAGCAGGCATTTACGGGCAAATACTGGAACTTTGAGGGTAAAGGCACATATTATTGTGCTGCCTGCGGAAACAAGCTTTTCCGCTCTGATGCCAAATTTGCGAGCACCTGCGGCTGGCCAAGCTTTTATGAACCGGCCAGGCCGAACAGTGTAATCTACAAGGTCGATAATTCATTTGGTATGCGTCGCACGGAAGTTTTATGCGGAAGATGCGCGGCTCATCTTGGTCACATCTTTGATGATGGTCCTCCACCAACCGGGAAACGTTTTTGCATGAACTCCATTGTACTCGATTTTGTCCCGGACGATAGTACACGAAACAAATAAATATAATTGGTCATTTCGTTGAGTTCACGAAGAGAAACCCTTTAACATTGTCCTAAAAGATTTCTCCCACGCTAAAGCGTGGATCGAAATGACAATTCCGGTTCAGAATAAATTATGAAAAAACTAAATCAGAACATTCCCCTTTCTCCTGTTGATTACATCTTTACCGACGCAGGTTCACAACCAATTACTTTCGGATTTTATTATCTTGAAAATCAGGACGAAAATATTTTAAAACAAAGCCTGCAGGAAGCGCTAAAACATTTTATTGTTCTTAAAAGCAGACTGGAAAGAATTTCAGATACTGATTTTGTCTTCGACATTTGTGAAGATGGATTAACTTTTGAAGTCCATTACCATGATACCGATTTTAACAGGGAAGATAATATTACTAAATATATTTCCCCGGTAAATTCCACAGAGGATAACCCGCTCACAAAGATAACTCTTACACATACTTCAAAAGGATCAGTGCTTGCAGTTAGTATTTCACACGCACTAGTGGATGGATTCAGCTATTTCCATTTTTTAATGAGCTGGATCAGAATAAGCAAAGGTGAAAGGTTCATCCCTCCGTACATTGATCGGGATTTATTTTCCGGCATAATTCAGAAATCAGAAAAAGAGATTACAAAAGATGAATTACTGAATAACTGTGGATTGTTTTATAGCAAAAAAAGGGAAGATACGGAAACGCAAGCTAATGAAAGATTTTTTATCCCCACTAAAAAAATAAAGGCTATAAGTGAACTGGCCAGAAGTAAAAATATGTTACTAACAGAAAACGATGTAATTACCGGGATGCTCTGGAAAAAATATTTTACTGATTGGTCAATAAATGGTTCAAACCCGGAGACATATTTATCGTTTCCCTTTGATTTCAGAAGAGTCTTGAACAGATTTCCTAAAAATTATTTCGGATGTGCTATTACTTTTGGGACGGCTAAATTAAGTTTAAGGGAATTATCTGAAATGCCTGAAGAAAATATTGCGCAAATCGTAAAGAATTCTGTCTCAAAAATTAAAAATAATTATATCAGTCAATCAATCAGCACTCTTGAAAACTTCCGGCAGCAGAAAGGAACAGGCGAGTTTGAAAAATTACATTTACGTCATCCGGAAAACGGAATAATTATCACGAATATTTCCCGCCTGCCCATCCGAGACCTTGATTTTGGAAACGGGGCACCGACTGATGTATTAACTTATGCAGAGGTATTAAGAAGTGCAGCAATACTACCGGCAGAAGGAGGCGTTGAAATACTTGCGGCTTCCCCGGTATTTTAGATTTACCAGGTCTATATTTTATGACGAGTGCCCTTTTAATTCCTTTCGTAAATTTTTATAGTCCGGGCAATATTCCCCCACCAGATTCCAGAATTTTGGGGAATGGTTCATTTCTTTCATGTGACAGAGCTCGTGAATTATTACATAATCTATCACATCTTTTCTGAATCGAAGAAGGTTATAATTAAAAGATAGATTTCCTTTGGACGAACAGCTTCCCCAGCGGGTTTTTTGTCCCCGAATAGAAATCCTTCCAATTTTGAAATGTAAATCACCCGATATTTTGCTAACTCTTTCTACCAAGAATTTTTTTGCGAGTTTTCTCAGCCAGATCTCAAATAATTCTTCTGGTTTTTCAATGCAATCAGGGGGAATTGTAATAATGAGGCAATCATTGGCAAAACTGAATTTATGCCTTTTTGTAAAGAAATCGTATTCATGGATTACTCTTATTTCACTGTCGAACAGAATATATTTATTACTGTAGTTTTTTCTTTTTGCAATATGTTTTTTAATCCAGCCTGATTTTTTAAGAAGGAATTGTTCAGCTTCCGTCACCCGGTAACCACGGGGCAGAACTACTTCTAATTCCCCCCTGTTTTTGATCTGCAGCCGCATATACCTAGCTTTGCGGCTGTGCTTCAAAGTATATTGAATATTTTCATCTTCAATAAAAATTGACCTGGTTACAGGCTGTATATTGTTTTTCAAACAGTATTAGCTTTTTACTTTTTTATAAGTGGTTTTATCTTTGGAATCCTGAAGAACAATACCCAGTTTATTTAGTCCGTCTCGTATGCTGTCCGACAATGCATAATTTTTACTTACCTTGGCATCATTCCTGAGTTGAATTAGCAAGTCGATTAGTTCTTTTTCAAGTGAATCACCACCCATTTCTGCCTCTTCAAAAGTTAATATCCCAAAAACATTAACCGCAGTTTTAGTAAGAAAGTCTTTTGCTTTCTTATGGAAATCTGAATTAAGATTATTATTATCAGCAATTAACCTGTTAACTTCCTTTGCAAAATCAAATAGTACTGCAATTCCCTGCGGAGTGTTGAAATCATCATCCATTACTTCAACAAATTTGTCTTCATATTTCTGGAAATTAAAATCAGGATTCACACCATTATTATTTGGTGATTTCAATTGCTCATTAATTTTATCGCGCAGGTTATTTAGTTTTTCCAGGCCCTTTTCTGCTGAAGCCAGAAGTTCATCACTAAAATTTAAAGGTCCGCCATAGTGCGCCTGTGTAAAAAACATACGAATTGCAAAAGGCGAATACTTTTTAAGAATATCGCGCGCTGTGAAAAAATTGCCCAATGATTTGGACATTTTTTCTTCATTAATATTTAAGAATCCGAAGTGCATCCAGTATTTTACAAAGGGCTTACCTGTAGCTCCTTCGCTCTGGGCGATTTCATTCTCGTGATGCGGAAAGATCAAATCATTACCGCCGCCATGAATATCAAATGTATCCCCGAGATGTTTGCAGCTCATAGCGGAACATTCTATATGCCAGCCGGGACGACCTTTCCCCCAGGGGCTTTCCCAAAAGGGTTCGCCTTCTTTAGCTTTTTTCCACAAAGAAAAATCAAGTGGATTTTTCTTTTCCTCATTAATTTCTACTCTTGAACCTGACTCAAGATCATCTGTTTTCTTTCCGCTTAATTTCCCGTAACCATTAAATTTTGAAACATCATAAAACACATTACCGTTTACATTATAAGCTATACCTTTGTCTTCAAGTTTTTTAATCATACCGATAATTTCTGACATATGTTGCGTTGCCCGGGGGTAAACATCAGCTTTTTTCATTCCAAGCTTTTCAACATCTTCCAGGAAATATTTAATATATTTTTCTGCAATTTTATCAGAAGTTATATTTTCCTGATTTGATTTCTTAATAATCTTGTCATCAACATCAGTAAGATTCATTACAAATTTTACTTTATAGCCTTTATATTCAAGATATCTTCTGAACACGTCAGACATTAAGAAAGATCTTGCATTACCCACGTGAAAAAAGTCATAAACTGTCGGTCCGCACATGTAAAAGTTTACATTTGGCGGGTTTAATGGCACAAATTCTTCTTTTTGTTTAGTTAGTGTATTATATAGTTTTAACATAATATCCTGTCGTTCTGCTAAATTTTATAGGCAAAGATAACCAATTTAGAATTTAAATTTAAGGAGAATTCGCAGAGACGTATCGCAATGTGTCTCTACACGCGTAACTTTTTAATCAATAAGTTCATATCATCGGGTAATTCTGAATCGAACCTCATTAGTTCCTTAGAATGTGGATGAATAAACCCAAGTGTTTTTGCATGGAGCGCCTGTCTTGGCATAATTTCGAGAAGATTTTGGAGACGACTTTTCATTTTGGGGAGATTAGCCCCTGAAACTAATTGCGTTCCGCCGTATGTTGCATCCCCAAATATCGGGTGTCCGATTGATGAAAGATGCACTCTTATCTGGTGAGTTCGTCCTGTTTTTAGATTTAGTTTTACTAGCGCTGCAAATTCAAAATTTTCAACAACTTCGAACAGAGTTATTGCTTTTTTCCCTTCTGACTTGCTGGTTGTAAATTTTTTTCTGTCGCTTTTACTTCTGGTTATAAAAGTTGATATATCCCCCTTCTTTTCAACAAATGGTTTCCAGCATACTGCCCTGTACTCTCTTTCTGTTGTGTGCTTTGAAAATTGTTCTGCTAGTTTTGCGTGTGTCCAGTCATCCTTTGCAACTACCAGCAAACCACTTGTATCTTTATCGATCCTGTGGACAATTCCGGGTCTGTCTGCTTCTTCTTTATTACTTAATTTGCCTGTATGGTGCAGTAATGCATTAACCAATGTTCCGCTGTAGTTTGCATAAGCCGGGTGGGCAACCATTCCGGCCTCTTTATTTACAACAAGCAAATATTCGTCTTCGTAAATAATATTAAGAGGAATTTCTTCCGGCTCGGCATATTCTGGTTTGGGTGAAATAGGGTGTGTAGCTTCAACTATATCGCCGGGCAAAACGGAATAGCTGGCCTTCACTACTTTGCCATTCACTTTTACAAAACCGGCTTCAATTAATTTTTGAACTTTTGAACGGGTGGCATTTTCAACGGAAGTTGCAAGAAAGATATCTATTCGTTCTTTTTTCTTTCCTTCAGGAATCTCAAAGCGATATTTCTTTTCCTTTATCAGTTTCGCCATCACTTTCCTGTTCGTTTTCTGAATTATCAGTTTCCGGAACCTCCGTATTTTCTACTGTTATATTATCGTCAGTAATTACTTCATCTTCTTCTTTTTGATTTTGTCTGTAAAAGAAAAGTAGAATTATTACGCCAATAGTAACAGCAGCATCTGCAATATTAAATATAGGCCAGCGGTCAAATGTTTTGCCAAACATAGAGAAATGAAAAAAATCAAAGTCCAGAAAATCTACCACTCTACCGTAAAAGACTGGTGCGTAACCGTAGAATATACCGTAAAACATTCTGTCAATCAGGTTGCCAATTGCGCCTCCTAAAATGAAGGCAAGTGCAAGTTTAAGACTGAGACTTTGTTTTCTTACGTAATAGATATAAACGACCAGACCGATACTAGCGATTATAGAAAAGATAGATATCCATAATTTAAAATGTATTCCAGGATCAAAACCAAAGGCCATTCCAGGATTTTCAATAAAAGTAATTCTGAAAAAATTTCCCAAAACGTGAATTCTTTCCCCTTCATACATTCCGTAGTAATGTATTTTTAAGGCAGGGATAGAAAATCCTTTTACGGCAAGTTTTGTAATCTGGTCAATTAATACTATAGCAAGAGATACGAATAAAACTCTCAATTTATTCCTTATTGTCTGCTAAATATTCTTCAATTGGATGATCGGAATTAACAGTTGTTGAGCGTTGTTTATTTAATGCATAAAAAAGTAAAATAACGCCGGTAGTTACGGACAAATCAGCAAAATTAAATATATAGTTACCAAGAGTTTTATGAAACATATAAAAGCTAAATAATCTAAAATCACAAAAATCTACAACTTTTCCGTAAAACAAGGGAGCATAGCCGTAAATTACCCCATAAAAAACTCTATCCACTAAATTGCCAATCGCACCACCAAGGATAAGCGCAAGCGAGATACGAAAGCTAAGGCTCTTTTCCCTGCTTCGATACAGGAAAGTTACCAGACCAATACAAGTTACAAGTGTAAAAAGTGTTACTAGAAATTTAAAATTGCTGCCGAAATTTATTCCAAAAGCAATTCCCGGATTTTCAACAAAAGTGATATTAAAAAAGTTTTTAATAACGGGTATTCTTTGGCCGGGAAACATTCCCTTGATTTTTATCCCAAGGGAACCAATTTCTAATCCTTTTACAAAAATTTTTGATATCTGATCGGCAATAATTACAAACAGAGGAACAAGGAAAATTCTCACTAGCCTACCTAATCATCAATATTTTCTTACAAATTCTTATAGCGTGTTTATACAGAACTTGGCCTTCTGATTCAATACTATTTCTTTTCCTGTTTTTGTTTAATCGGCAGGCAAAGCTGGCTGTGTGGAACTGCTTCCAGTCTTGCTTTAGGAATTAAAGGACAGGTATCACAAAGATGTTTTGGATTTTCAATGCAATCGATACAAATTCCATAAGTACCGGTATCAATTCTCTTTAATGCGTCTTCCAGGTATCCTAAAAATTTATTCTCTCTTTGAGCATAAAGAAATGTTTTTTCTCTCTCCATTGCATCGGTACCCTGCTCTGCCATGTGCAGAGAATAAGGAGAATTCTCATTAATATATTCTCCTGTTGTCGGATCCATCATCTGGTCCTTCAGGTTCTGAAGCTGTTCAAGAATTTCGTTTTGTTTGTCTAAAATAATCTGTTTAAAATGTTCAAGGTCTTTTTTACTGTATCCCTTTATTTTTCCCAGTGCTTTAGCGCGCGCAGCCGCAGTAGATTCCACATCAATCATATCGGCTTCTTTCTTACGCGTTTTCGATTTTATCATATTAGATTTTCTTCCGGATTTAGTTACTTGAGATTTATTCGCTGTTGTTTTCTTCTTTACTGCCGTAGCAGTCTTGCGAGCTGTTAATTTTGTAGCCGCTTTTTTAACCGTTTTACTGGCAGTAGTTTTTTTCTTCACGGCATTCTTTTTGGCTTTAGTGCCGGATGAAGATTTTTTAATCGGTGTTGTTTTTTTCTTAGCCATTTTACGGTCTCCTTAGTTTAGGAATTCGCTCTTTCTATTTGAATAGTGCATTGATAGTCGCCTATCGTCCACTCCTGTTTTGAGTTTCCATTAAATGAATTAACGTTCAGAATATTTTTAGCAAGAATTTCATTTGAAATATAATTTTTAAATGAATTAATTGCTTCAATTATTTTTTCGCTTGCATTAAATTTTACTTCAATTTTATCTGTCACTTCAAAACCGGAATCTTTTCTCATATTCTGAACCCGGTTAACAAATTCCCTGGCCAGACCCTCAGCTTTTAACTTGTCATTCAGCTCAGTATCAATTGCAACAGTAACGCCCTCTTCAGATTCAACTACCCAGCCTTTAATTTCTGAACTTACTATTTCTACGTCTGCCTGAGTAATGGTAATTTGTTCACCGCTTACTTCAATACTGATTTCTTTTCCTGAATCCAATTCCGATATTTCTTTCTCACCAAGTTCCTTAATAGCATTAGCAACAGGATTTACTCTTTTCCCAAACTTAGGACCGATCGATTTAAAATTTGCCTTTGCCGATTTACTAACAATTCCTGAATCATTATCCAGTATTACAAGTTTTTTTATATTAACTTCATCAAGTATTACATCTTGCATTTTTCGCAAAGCTTCACGCTGCGAACTTTCAACAACAACCATAATTTTTGAGAGCGGTTGTCTTACTTTCAGGTTGGATTTTGCTCTCATTGCTCTGGTAAGATATACAACTTTTTGAGCAATTTCCATTTTGACTTCAAGCCCTTTTTCCACATGGCCGGGTTCAGGAAATTCTGAAAGATGAACCGATTCTGTATTCTCTTTTCCGGTAACAGCATTCAGATTCTGAAATAATTCCTCGGCAATAAAAGGAGAAAAAGGAGCGACTAATTTACTAATTTTTATCAAACATTCGTACAAAGTTTGATAAGCAGAAAGTTTATTTTCGTTCATTTCTGATTTCCAGAAACGACGCCTGCATCTTCTTACATACCAGTTTGAGAGATGATCAATAGTAAACTCTGAAACAGCTCTTGCCGCCTTTGTAATATCATAGTTATCCATCAACTCTGTATATTCACCAATAAGTGAATTCAATCTCGAAATTATCCATCTGTCAATTTCCGGGCGTTTCTCATAAGGCACACTTTCTTCGGAATAATTAAACTTATCAATATTGGCATAAAGTGCGAAAAAGGAATAAGTGTTCATCAATGTACCAAAGAATTTCCTTTGTACTTCAACAAGCCCTTCTTCATCAAAAAGTGTTGTGCGCCAGGGTGGACTATTTGTAACCAGATACCATCTTGTAGCGTCCGCGCCGTACTTATCAAATAAAACAAAAGGATCGACTGTGTTTCCTTTTGACTTTGACATTTTTAGACCCTGCTTATCAAGAATCAGTTCATTTACTATTACATTTTTATATGCAACATTATCAAAAAGCATGGTTGCAATTGCATGCATTGTGTAGAACCAGCCTCTTGTCTGATCTATTCCCTCACAAATAAAATCAGCTGGGAAGAAATTTTTCTCGAATAGCTCTTTATTTTCAAACGGGTAATGATACTGTGCAAAAGGCATTGAACCTGAATCAAACCAGACATCGATTAGTTCAGGAGTTCTTTTATATATTTTGCCATCTTTTTCAAAATAAATTTTATCAACAAAAGGTTTATGTAAATCGATAGAATCCAAATCTGCTACTGAAGTTTTATTACCGTTTTCTTCAATAAAGCCTTTCTTTAACTCTTCAATGCTTCCAACGGCAATCATATCTCCATCTTCATTCACCCAGATTGGCAGTGGTGTGGCCCAGAAACGATCTCTTGACAAAGCCCAATCTTTGTTCTCCTCAAGCCAGTTTCCGAATCTTCCCGTTCCAACTTCGGGTGGTTGCCAGTTTATGGTTTTATTCAGTTCAACCATTCTATCAGAGATAGAAGTTGTCTTGATAAACCATGACTCTCTGGCATAATAAATTACCGGTACATTTTCGTGACGCCAGCTAAAAGGATAAGAGTGAACTATCGTTTCTTTCTTATATAATTTTCCTTCGGCTTTTAGCTTTTTAATTATACCCGGGTCCGCATCTTTTACAAATTGCCCTTTAAAATCAGTTACATCATCTGTAAATAATCCACCGCGTGTAACGGGCTGAAGCATTGGCAGATTATATTTTTTCGAAATTTCATAATCATCCTGTCCGAAAGCCGGTGCGATATGCACAATTCCGGAACCATCTTCCGTGCTTACAAAATCACCTAAGACTACAAAGAATGCTTTTTTATCAACTTTCATATAATCGAACAATTGCTCGTATTCTGTTCCTTCAAGATTCTTTCCTTTCATCTCTTCAAGAATTTCATACTCGGCCGTAATTAAAGGCAATCTTTCTTTTGCAAGAATTATCTTCTTTTGGTCAAGATTTATTTTTACGTAATCAACATCAGGCCCAACAGCCAGCCCAACATTTGAGATTAATGTCCAGGGAGTTGTCGTCCATACAAGAAAACTTGCATCGGAATTCTTAATCTTAAAAAACACATATACTGAAGGATCTTTTGTTTCCCTGTATCCTAAGGCAAGTTCGTGTGATGATAAAACTGTTTCTGACTTCGGATCCTGCGGAACTATTTTATAATCTTTATAGATAAGTCCTTTATCAAATAAAGTTTTAAGTGCCCACCAGACTGATTCAATATAGTTATTATCCAGTGTTATATAAGGATCGGTAAGATCAACCCAGTACCCCATACGGGTTGTCATTTTTTCCCATAAATCAAGGTAGGTAAATACAGAATCCCGACAAGCTTTATTATACTTTTCAACACCGTATTCTATAACTTCGCTTTTATGTTTGATGCCTATCTTTTTTTCAACTTCAATTTCTACCGGAAGACCATGAGTATCCCATCCTGCTTTTCTTTCAACACGGAAACCCTGTAAAGTTTTGTAACGGCAAACAAGATCTTTTAATGTTCTTGACATTACATGATGAATTCCCGGTTTCCCGTTTGCCGTGGGGGGGCCTTCATAAAAAGTATAGGATTTAGATTTATCTTTTGTTGATATACTCTTTTCGAATATCTTATTTTCCTGCCAGAACTTTAAAATTCTTTCTTCAATTTCAGGGTAATTTATTTTATCTGTATTCTGTTTAAACATTTTTCAGTAATTATTTAATTCAAAATTTAAGTAGCAAATTTACAGCTCTTCGTACTTTTTAATCAACTCTTTTTCAACCTGTATAAATTCTTTTAGCTCCTGTTCTATTCTTTCTTTTTTCAAGATTATATTTTTAGCTTCAGCCGAAGCATCATTAATTATTTTTTCGGCTTTTATTTTGGCTTCTTTCAACACAAGTTCTGATTCTTTTTTCACACTAATCATAGATTCTTCGTAATTTCTCACTTTTTCTTTAAGTATAGCAAAATCTTTTTCAAGATGAATAATTTCGCCAACCGCCATACCAAAAAATCCCATTGCTCCCAGAGTAATATTTCTAAGGCTGTAAAGGATTAAATTTTCAGTCATTATCTCACTGGCAGTAAAATATTCCCGGAAAAAGGTTACAAACAAAACACTAATCAGGGTGGCAGCAAGAATTGTAGCAAAAAGTACCTTCCCGCCAAAAATCCAGTTCAGTGTTCTGTCAATGAACCACCCGCAGGCAAAACAAAACAGCAAAAGTATAAACCATACGGCAAAATTGTTATCCCCGAAATCAAATAAACTGGTATTCAGAAAATTTGATGCAAACATCAGAATACCAAGCATAAAGGGAGTAAAATATTTGTAAACGTTTTTTAATTCCATTTTATATTCTCTTAATTACTTCTTTCATAATTAAGGTCATTTTAGGTTCAGCAGCCATAGCGGCAGCAATTATTTGTTCTACATTTACGGGTTTTAGTGAATCCGGGAAACATTCATCTGTAACAATACTGATTCCCAGTACTCTCATTCCCATATGGTTTGCAACTATGTTTTCGGGAATTGTAGACATTCCTACCACATCAGCTCCGATTGCCCGCAGAAATCTATACTCGGCCCTGGTTTCAAGATTTGGACCTGATACAGCTACGTAAACTCCCTTCTGAACCCTGATCTTATTTTCCAGCGCTACTTCTTCTGCAATTTTAATTAATTCACGGTCGTAAGCTTCACTCATATCAGGAAATCTTGGTCCAAGTTCTTCTTCGTTTTTCCCGATCAGCGGATTATCACCAAGCAAATTTATATGATCATCCATCAGCATTACATCGCCTCTCCTGTAAATAGGATTCATCCCGCCGCAAGCATTTGACACAAGTAATGTTTTTACACCGAGATATTTCATAACACGAACAGGATAGGTGATCTGCTGCATTGAATATCCTTCGTAATAATGAAATCGTCCCTGCATTGCCACAACTTTCTTTTTGCCTATTGTGCCAAAAATAAGTTTACCTTTGTGCGATTCGACGGTTGAAAGAGGGAAATGAGGAAGATCGGAATAATCGATTTCTTGTTCTATTTTAATTTCTTTTACAAGTTCGCCTAATCCTGTACCGAGGATAATTCCAACCGGATAATCACCTTGTATTTTTTCCCTGATTACATCAAGAGTTTCATTTATTGCTGAAATTAAGTCGCTCATAATTATAATAATTTGTTTACAATATCATTTAAGTCAATTTCTATATCTTTAATTTCTTCTTTGGCAGCCGGTGTTTTAATTATTTCTGCACCGGCATCCTTAACATTCTTTTCCATTAATTTTGCTTGTGTATTAATAACAGCTTTCAATTTGGAAATTATCATATCGCGTTCTTCCCTTAGGTGTATGACAGCATTTCTTATTTCGTTGGCGCTTTCCCTTGCCTTTTCAAGTATTTGTGAGGCTTTAATTTCTGCTTCTTTTACAATTAGTCCCGCCTGCTTTTTAGTAGATTCTATTGAACGGGAAGATGATTCCTGTGCCTTTAAAAGAGTAAGCTGTAAATTCTTTTCAATTTTCCGGAATTCATCCAGTTTATCGTTGGATGTCTCAAGCTCTTTTTTCAGTGTTTCATTTTCTTTTTGAAGCAATTCAAATTCATCGGAGAGTTTTTCAAGAAATGCCTGCACCTCTTCCTGATCGTATCCACGCAGACCTTTTTTAAATTCCTGTTTTTTGATGCTTAACGGGGAAACTTTCATATTTTCTTCCAGTTTTTTGAATAATCTCTTTCACCAAAAATTGCTGATCCAATTCTTAACATCGTAGCGCCTTCTTCAATAGCAATTTCAAAGTCAGAAGTCATACCCATCGATAGCTCTTTCAGGTTAAAACCCTGAGTATTTAATCTGTCTCTTAATTTACGTAAATCACTGAAACTTTTCCTAATTAAGTTCTCGTCATCTGTAAGTGGAGCCATCGTCATCAAACCAACAGGTAACAGGTTTTTATATTCACGGCAGGCAAGAACTAATTTACATGCTTCTTCTTCTGCAACCCCTGATTTTGTTTCTTCATCGGAAGTCTTTACCTGTATTAAAACTTTTTGAATTTTATCAATTGCCCCTGCTCTTTTATTAATTTCGTTAGCGAGAGAAACAGAAGTAACGGAATGTATAAATTTTGCAGATTTTATTACGTACTTAACTTTATTCTTTTGAAGGTTGCCAATAAAATGCCAGGAAATTTTATCTCCAAGTTCATCGAATTTTGCATCGAGCTCCTGCGCTTTATTTTCGCCAAAATTCAGAACCCCTTCATTATAAACCTGCATGATTGCATCCAATCCAAAATATTTTGAAACTGCAATCAGGGTGATTTCTTCCGGATCCCTGTTAACAGACCGGGATTTATCGTTTATCCTTCTACGAACTTCCTTTAAATTTTCCGCAATCATAATAAAATTAAGAGAATGAATTTATTGCTTTTTGCCCTAATAATCAACGAAAACAGCACTTTCAGGGCTTATCTTTCAGTATTTAAACTTAGATAATAAGTATTATTTTCTTAATAATACAGTTTAGTATTACAATATTTAATTATGACAATTTGTGCATTTTTTTTCCCGAAAACGGCAGTAATTTTAGCTTCATTATTTGGAATAAAACAAAAATTAAAAGAGACAAATATGGCTTAATTTTTGTAATTTTTAGGCCATAATCGAATATTTTCGGAGAAAAAAATGAAAATTCAACTTCTGGAAGATATAAAACTAAATGCTTCAAAAAAGAAAAAAACAATACTCCTTCCCGAGTCTCATGATGAGCGGGTATTAAAAGCAGCTGAAATACTATTAAAGGAAAATGTCGTTTCAGTAATCACGCTGGGCGATGAAAACAAAATTAATGATGACGCAAAAAGACTAAATCTCAATTTAACCGGACTTCGTGTTATCGATCCTGCAAAATCGGATAAGCTCAGCGACTTTACAAATATCTATTTTAATCTGAGAAGAAAAAAAGGAATCACAATAGAGGAAGCACGCGAAATTATGCAGCGTGATATTTTCTTCGGCGCTATGATGCTGCGCGAGGGAATGGCTGATGGCAGCGTTGCCGGTTCAACAGCTTCAACCGGTGATGTAATGAAAGCAGGATTTCATTGTATTGGAATGACTGAAGGAATCTCTATAGTATCAAGCTTCTTTTTAATGGCGTATCCTGAAAAAACGTACAGCTTTGCTGATTGTGCTGTCGTACCTGATCCTGATCCACAACAATTAGCCGATATTGCAATCAGCACTGCAGAAAATCATAAAAAATTGACTGGCGATGAGCCTTATGTTGCAATGCTTTCTTTCTCAACTAAAGGAAGCGCAAAGCACGAATCGATTGATAAAGTTTTAAGTGCAATGGAAATTGTAAAACAAAAAAGACCTGATTTAAATGTAGACGGGGAATTACAATTTGATGCTGCAATTATTGATTCAATCGGTAAAAGAAAAGCACCCGGTAGTAATGTTGCGGGAAGAGCAAATGTTTTGGTTTTCCCTGATCTGAATGCAGGGAATATTGGTTACAAAATTGCTGAAAGACTCGGCGGAGCCGCCGCAATTGGGCCTATAGTACAAGGGCTTAAAAAACCATTCTTTGATTTAAGTCGTGGTTGCAGTGGTGATGATATTGTTAACACTGCAGCAATAGCAGCTTTGTTGGGCTGATTTTAATTACCGGATTGATATTTGTTTCCCAGTAAACTTATCGATCCGGTATTCGTTTATAGATAATATTAAAAACGGGATAGCAATTACCATCTCGGAAATATCTGCTTCATTTTTCCCGAGAATTATTGAAACAAAGAAAAGTATTACTCCAGAGGCAAAAAGAAGCTCCTGCAAATCACTTATCATCCAGCCGGCATAGACAATTACAATAAATAATATAACATATACCCAAACTGAAAGAGTCGCCAGATTATTTGTAAACGGACCAAATGTAGCGAACGAAATATAATCCCATTTTATAAACGGAACTAAAACTGAGAAACAGATGAGAAGAGAAATTAGGATAAACAAAAAAAGATTTTTAAAGTTATATCTGAAAAAGAAAAGTACCGAGAGAATAAACGGAATTAAAACCAGTACCCTTGTGCAAAGAATAATACCAAAGAGAATACTAAGAAAGATAAACCTGATATCAATTTTATCCGGGTCAAGAAATTTATTCATTAAAAATATAATAATTATAGCCACAACTATATTAGCAAGAGCATCTCCACCCACAGTAATTTCATAATATACCAGCGGGAGAAGCAACAATGTGCTCGTTCTGATCACAAGTTCTTTCTTATTAAATGAATAACCCGGCAATAACAGAAGAAATAATGCGAGTCCGAATAAACCTATAATTCTAACATCACCCATGAGGTAAAACGGTGCATCCAGGTAATATAAAAACGGAAGATTATAAGAATACGAATTATTGTTATAGGGATAAACTCCGTTACCCATATTTACAAGCCAGTTGAAGGCTGTAAAATATGAACTTCCCCTGTTCGAATTGACAGCAAAGTCAAAAGCCAGGCTTGCCAAAATTAGAACAAGAACCATATAGACAAAGTTTTTATTTACAATTTGCTCATCAGGCTTAAAAATTCTATCCTGTATATAGACAACCCCGAAAAATAATATGACAAACACTATATTTAATATTACAGGGGAGAATCCTCGTGAAGATGAATAATCGATCAGGAACTTTATATTTACAAAAAGTAAAATAAGAACAGATATGACATTGATATAATGCTTTTTTGTAAACATATTTAAATAAAGCCTTTCAATAAAAAATCAGCGGTGTTATAATGTTTAGAAGAAATTGTCTCGCAATTATGCTTGTTTTTTCCGTGCTGGTTATCTCATCATCAGCATTGGCACAAATGAAAAATAACAAATTAAATCCCCAAACAAAATCCGGTGTTAAAATGAATAATACTATTAATGATATTTCAGTTAAAGATATGAACGGAAAAGAGATAAATCTTTCAGATTACAACGGCAAGGTATTACTGATCGTAAACGTAGCAAGTGAATGTGGTTATACTCCCCAATACGAAGGTCTCGAAAATATTTACAAAAAATACAAGGATAAAGGATTTGAAATACTTGCATTCCCCTGCAACGATTTCGGTGGACAGGAACCAGGTACCAATGAGGAAATAAAAAACTTCTGTGCAAGCAAATATAGCGTTACATTCAAATTGTTCGATAAAATAAAAGTGTTGGGCGATGAGAAATGTTCTCTCTACAAGAGACTAACCAATAATGATATTACTGAAAAATCAGATATTGGATGGAATTTTGAAAAATTCTTAATCGACCGGAAAGGAAATATAATTGCAAGATTTAAGAGTCCGGTAAAACCTGAGAGTAACGAATTAACTTCAGCAATAGAAAAAGTGTTAGATAAATAAATAGATTAGAAAAACCTTGAAGGTTTTAGAAACCTTCAAGGTAAATATTGTCAGTTTAGATTCAGTTCATTTTTTACAAGTAGTTTCGCTTCAATAACTTCTTTGTGCTCAAGTTTAAGCATATCACCTATTCTTTTAACAAGGTTATCTTCATATTTATCAAGCTTGCCATCAAGATAAATCAGGCGCCATAAATTCTTCATTAAATTGAGTTTTTCATCCCTGGGAAAATTCTGATCAATTATTGTGGTAAATTCATAAATACTAACACTTTTCCTGATGCTTTCTTTAGTCTGCTGTATTAATTCATCAACCTCTTCTGCCCCAAGGTCAAATTCATCTTTCATCATAGAGATTATTTTTTTATGCTCGGCATCGGTAAAATTATCATCAGCCTTTGCCATCTCAAAATATAAAGCACACGTAGCAACCTGTAATTTTTTTTTCATTCCATATCCTGAATTTGCTCTTTCCGGAGCAGCAGTTAAAATATTTCTAAAGTACTCAAACATTATTCTCTCTATTTTATTCTGAATTTATTCTTTTCTATTGTTCATACTACATTAAAGTACAGAAAGTTCTATAAATTTAAAAATGAATTTCTGATTTATTGAACCATTCCCAAACAATCACATCTCCCTTTTCTATTAAAAAAGGGGAAAATTAGCTTTTATTTTAAATGCCCAATATCCTGCAGGCACTTTTTAATTCTCTCAAAAGTTCTCTGAATGTTATGATCCAGTCCGATTGAAATTCTCACAAGTCCTTCGCTTATTCCAATCTCTTTTCTTTCCTCGTCAGGAATTTCAGAAGAAGTACTGTGTCCCGGTGAACTGAAAAGAGTTTTGAAATAGCCAAGACTTACAGCAAGATAGCCAACTTTCTCATCCTGCATTTTTGTCATTAATTTATCAGCCATTTCCGATGTTTCAACGTCTATGGCTAGCATTCCACCAAATCCAAAATCAGGATTTCTAAGCTTATCCATTCTTTCATGGAAAGGATGTGATTTCAACCCAGGATAAAAAACTTTTACACCCAGTTCTTCCAGATTTTCTGCTAAATACATCGCATTTTTGCTGTGCTGCTGGATTCTTATATGCAGACTGTGAAGATTTTTAAGAATGCTTGCCGCGCGATGGCTATCGAGCACCGGTCCCATCAGCATGCTTGTCCCGCTGTTTATATCCAGGAGTTCATGAATAAAATCAGAAGAACTGCACACGCAGCCGGCAACGCAATCACTTGTTCCGTTGATAAATTTTGTCAAGCTGTGGATAACTATATCAGCGCCGTGTTGTATAGGTGCAATGGTCAGCGGACTGAAAGTGTTATCGACAACCAGCTTTACATTTTTTTCTTTTGCTATGCTGCTCAATGTTGGAAGATCGGCTACTTCCAGCAACGGGTTACTTACTGATTCACAATAAATGACTTTTGTCTTTGAAGTTATCGCTTTTTTAACTTCTTCAAGATCATTCATATTTACGAAGTTTACAGTAATTCCAAATCTCGGTAAAAGATTTTTAAAGAATGCATATGTACCACCGTAAATTGTATGGCTCGAAACAATTTCATCTCCCGAGCTGCAAAGCTGAAAAATTGTGGTGCTGATTGCGCCCATTCCTGAAGACATCACCTGGGCGAGCTCGCTTCCTTCGAGTCTTGCCAGAGCGTCTGAGAGATTTTTGTTAATTGGATTCCAGTGGCGAGAATAAAGAAAGCACCCTTCAATTTCGTGATCGAAAAGTTCCTCCATTTTCTCCGGGCTCATAAAAGTAAAAGTTGAAGAATCGGTAATTGACGGATTTACGTCGCCGTATTCTCCGAAAACAAGGTAGTCTTGTATATTGCTGGTAGGGTCAAAAGACATGATTTTTTCCTCCTCCGTTTGATAGTTGCTCCCCAGTAATATCACGGGGATTTGGCTACCCAAACTTACTCAAGGAAAGCACGCATTTCAAACCAAAAGAAAATCTGAGTTTTAATTCGCATCACTAACTCTACTCCCTATCCTCCTTCTCTTACAAGAGAGGGGGGACTAAAAGGAGGATGAGTTAATTTTTAAAATCGTACTAATAAATATTTGTTGCTTATAAAAACACGTTTAACTAATTTCTAAATAGGGGATTACAAAAAACTACCTCAGGCGGAGGAAATGTGAAATTAACAATAATAATATTAACACAATTTGTTTTAATATCGTTTAACTATAGCCAAACTTATAATTCATTTATTGAAGGATTAATGAATCAAACTGATTTAGATTCTTTAGTCTCATTTGTTAATATTCTCTCTGGCGAAGATTCTGTTTTAATAGGTAATTCAAATGTATTAATCAAAAACAGAATAGATTACCAAGGAAATGATTTAGCAGCTGAATATATAAAACAAAAATTAAAATACTATGGTTTGGAGACTTACGATCAGCAGTATAGTGATAAAGGTAGAAATATTTATGCAATTCAAAAAGGCGCATTATTTCCTCAAGAGTACTTTATTATTTGTGCTCATTACGATGCAGTTGCAAATTATTGCGCTGATGATAATGCTAGCGGCACTGCAGAGGTATTAGAAACAGCCAGAATTTTATCTAATCATCAATTTAATTATTCTATAATATATGCATTATGGGATGAGGAAGAATTGGGAAAAATTGGCAGTGGATTTTATGCTTCACAGGCTGATTCTAATAATTTGGAAATAAAAGGAGTTATCAATTTTGAAATGTCCGGGTGGGATAGCAATAATGATGGGTTAATTGATATACATACAAATCAAGTGGCTAATTCGGTTTCTTTAGCCAATACAATTGTTGTAAACAATTCAATATATAACCTACCCTTAAAACCTCATATTTATAATCCAGGTACTTATGCAAGCGATCACGCTTCCTTTTGGCAATTTAATTATACCGCAATCACAATTAGTGAAGCTTACTACGGCGGCGATTTTAATCCTTATTACCATAGTGATGGAGACCGTATTGATAAATTCAATTTAGCATATTTTTATAATATTGCAAAACTTGGAATATCTTCAATAGCAACATTAGCCACAGGAAATATAATCTTGTCTGTTAAAGAAGATAAAATCGAACCAAGCTCTTTTCATATTTACAACTATCCGAATCCGTTTAATAATTCAACAATTGTCGGGTATGAAATACCAAAAGATGCATACATCACAATAGAATTGTACGATAACATTGGTAAGAAGGTTAAGAATATATTTTACGGCTACAAAAAAGTTGGTTTATATGAAAGCCACCTGAATGGAAATGAAATTGCGAGCGGTGTATATTATATAGTTTTAAAATCATCAAAAAATATTCTTAGTCATAAAATATTACTTATGAAATAATTTTCACCAAAACTGACAAAACAATGCCACAAATAATTTTTATAATCGGTTTATTAATTGGATTCAGCAACCAAAGTAACAACAATCTAAAACACCGGCTTGATGTAATGCTTACAAACTGGCATCACGCAGCCGCAGTTGCAGACGCTGAAACATATTTCGGTTACCTTGCGGAAGACGCTGTTTACATGGGTACGGATGCGACGGAATACTGGACAAAAGCGGAGTTCAGAAAATGGGCTGAGCCATGGTTTAAGAAAAAATCAGCGTGGACAATTTACGCTACAAAAAGAAATATTTATCTTTCAAAAGATGAAACATACGCCTGGTTCGATGAAGTTCTGATTGCGGGATTTGGTCCGGCACGCGGATCGGGAATTCTCGTAAAAACAAAAGATGGCTGGAAAATAAAACATTACAACCTGGCTATGACTATCCCTAATGAAGTTTCAAAAGAAGTGAAAGACCTTGTTGAACGGGAATTAAATAAAAAATGACGGACGAAGAAAAAATAAAGGCTGAAAAAATCCGGGAAGCCTGCGCTAAGGAATTTATCCGCGCATACGAAGAAGCCGGAATAAAAGGCTTATGCGAGGATGGAAGAATAGAGTACGCCGTAGATGCGGTGAGATCACTGGATTTGAAAAAGATAACCGGTGAAATAAACCCGGATAGAAATAATTAATATTTAAGGGTTCACTACCGGGCAGGCAGTCCTCAGACTCTTTCCTGCCACGGCAGATTATGTTTCTTCCCCCCTTTTTCTTAATTTCAAAACCAAATGCAGCCGGAATAATTCCGTTAACACGGAATTTATCAGCAGCATATTTTGTTAAGTGATTAATTACATATCCTAAAACAATATAGAAGTAAAATTATGTTGTTTGAAAACAAATCTAAACCGTTGATCAATACTGCACTTCTCAGCATCGGCCTGATTGCAGGCACACCGGGCATTCATTCAAAAATCGATACTTCGGAAATTTTAAAATCACAAACGCAACCTAATGTTCTTTTCATCATTGTTGATGACCTGCGCACAGAACTGGGGTGCTACGGCAACAAAATAATTAAGTCTCCCAACATAGACGCACTTGCAAAAGACGGTGTGGTTTTTACAAATGCGTACTGCCAGGTTGGGGTCTGTGCCCCCTCGCGGGCCAGCGCAATGACCGGGCTTCGTCCCGATTCTGATCACGTTTGGCATCTCGGCGACAAATTCAGGGAAACAATCCCGGATGTAATTACAATGCCGCAGTATTTTCATAAATACGGATATCACACAGTTTCAACGGGAAAGATTTTTCACAATCATATGCCCGATTCTGTATCGTGGGATGAACCGGACCTGCGTCCGCCGAAATACAATACAAAGGATATGCTGGACCGTGACGCTGAAACTTTTTACCACGATGACGGAACTATAGCAAAGCAGACCATCGAAAGAAATAAAATTATACAAAAAAGGCCGAACGCTTATGCGGGTGGATGGAATGTCGGCCCGGCACTGGAAGTAACAAATAATCCGGATACTTCATTTTATGATGCTGCACAAACCGATCTGGCAATAAATGTTCTAAAAAGAATAAAAGATTACGATCAGCCGTTTTATTACGGGCTTGGATATTTCAGACCACATCTGCCGTTTGTTGTTCCGCAAAAATACTGGGATATGTACACTAACAGTGAAATTCCTCTAGCACCGAATCCATACCTGCCGAAAAACTCCCCCGCTTATGCGATCAACGGTATGTATGAGTTACGCGGATATTGGGGCTTCAGGCATATCGGGCACGCATGGGACTTTAAAATGGAAGAAGACACAGCACGCCTGTTAAAGCATGGTTATTATGCGAGTGTTACCTATACCGATGCACAGATCGGCAGGTTGATTGCAGCCATGAAAAAAATGGGAATATACGATAATACAATAATTATTTTGTGGGGCGATCACGGCTGGAAACTCGGTGAGCACAATAG
>Ga0315556_1000344_pt1 | contig 28095 bp, 24 predicted proteins | sample SalMarSW160310MG_FD_202112 | JGI IMG/M metagenome (GOLD analysis project Ga0315556, IMG submission 202112) | Salt marsh sediment microbial communities from the Plum Island Ecosystem LTER, Massachusetts, United States - Salt Marsh Sediment SW1603-10 ...
GGCGTTCGACAGCTGGCCACCCGAGCCGTGGCCCAGGATCACCCGCTGGTCCTCGGGGATGGGCGCCGGGCAGGCGATGCCCTCGGCGTCGATCGTGACCCGGGGCTCGTCTGACGTGGTCATCGCGTCGCCTCCTGGGGGGAGGATGCCACGGACGGGGACGAGGGCACGGGCACCAGGGGCAGGGCGCCGCTGAAGCCGCCCGTTGCGGCCAGGCCGCGGCCCGCGGTGTAGAACGCCGCGCACGTCCCCTCGGAGCTGACCATGGGCGCCCCCAGCGGCTGCTGCGGCGAGCACAGCGTCCCGTAGGCGGTGCATTCGAGCGGCGTCCGCTCGCCGGTGAGGATGGCGCCCGCGATGCAGGCCGGGTGCTCGTTGGTCCGGATGTCGCCCACCTCGAACCTGGTCTCCGCATCGAACCGCGCGTACTCGGGCCGCAACCGGTAGCCGGACATCGGGATCTCGCCCACGCCGCGCCACTTGCGGTGGCCGACCTCGAACACCTTGAGCACCTGCTGTTGCGCGGCGGGCACACCCTCGCGGGTCACCGCCCGCGTGTACTGGTTCTCGACCTCGAACCGCCCCTCCTCGAGCTGGCGGATCGCCATCAGGATGCCCTCGAGCAGGTCGAGCGGCTCGAACCCGGTGACCACGATCGGGACCCGGTACTTCGCGGCGATCGGCTCGTACTCGGTCCAGCCCATGATCGCGCAGACATGACCAGCGGCCAGGAACGACTGGACCTGGTTGGTCGGCGAGTCGAGCAGGGCGGTCATCGCGGGTGGGACGAGGACGTGCGAGACGAGGACGCTGAAGTTGTCGATCCCGCGCCGGGCAGCCTCCGCCACGGCCATCGCGTTGGCGGGCGCGGTGGTCTCGAAGCCGACCGCGAAGAACACGACCTGGCGGTCGGGGTTGGCAAGCGCGATCTTCAGTGAATCGAGCGGGCTGTACACGATCCGGACATCGGCGCCGCGGGCCTTGAGGGCAAGCAGGTCCGTGGTCGAGCCGGGCACGCGCAGCATGTCGCCGTAGCTGGTGAAGATGACGTCGGGCCGGGCCGCGATCGCCAGTGCCTTGTCCACCTGCTCGAGCGGCGTGACGCAGACGGGGCAGCCGGGACCGTGGATCATCCGGACGCCCTCGGGCAGCGCCTCGTCGATCCCCTGCTTGACGATCGTGTGCGTCTGGCCGCCGCAGACCTCCATCATCGTCCACGGCCGGGTCGTGATCCGATGGATCTCGGTCAGCAATTTGCGGGCGAGCACGGGGTCGCGGTACTCGTCGAGGTACTTCATGCGACCGGCTTTCCGGGCATCGACGGCGGCTGCGCCGGATTGAAGGTGAGCGCCTCCGGTGTGTCGTCGCTCACGATCGCGGGCTGGTCCATCCCGGCACCCATCGTCATCAGCTCGGGCTCCATCACGCCCATGCTGTCGAGGATCTCGAGCGTCTTCAGCGCCTCGTCCTCGTCGACCTTCGAGATCGCGAACCCGACGTGGACGATGACGTAGTCACCGACCTCGATCTCGGGCAGGTACGCGAGGCAGGCGTCCTTGCGCACGCCACCGAAGTCGACCTTGCCCATCGCGAGCCCCGCCTCGTCGCGGATCTCGGTGACCTTGCCCGGAATGCCCAGACACATGCGATCAGCCCTCCTGCCCCGCGGCCCGCGCCGCATTGAAGCCGGCGGGCAGGACCATCGTGGTCGCGCCTGCTGCCAGCCTGGCCGCGGCAACCGCGGCCTGACCGTAGCTCACCCCGCCGTCGTTGACGGGAACCTGCCGGTTGATGAACGTCTCGAACCCGTCCCCGGCCAGCCGTCGGAGCATCGCCGACGCCAGGCGCCGGTTCTGGAACACCCCGCCCGACAGGCAGACGATGCCCACGCCGGTGCGCGACCGGGCGTCCGCGAGCAGCTCGCGGGTCACCTCGATCACGGTCTCCTGGAACGCTGCCGCCAGCAGGGCCACCGGCCTGTCGCTCGCGACGCCCTCGAGCAGGGCCGCCAGGGTGGGACGCGGGTCGTACACCTGCAGCCCGTCGCTGCGCCGGATCGCGAACGGAAGGGGGCCCGTCCGCCGCTCCCCGGCCGCGAGCTCGAGGTCGATGGCGGCCTGCGCCTCGTACTCGGCGACGTCGCGGATCCCCAGCAACGCGGCTGCCGCGTCGAACAGGCGTCCCGCCGACGAGGCGATCGGTGCGTTGAGCCCGCGCGCGATCTGCTGTCGGACGAGCGCGACCTCGCGTGGATCGAGCCGCTCGAGGAGGGCCGGGGCAAGCGCCGGCAGATCGTCGCCGCTCCTGGATCCGGTCGCGCCGTCGTCGTCGAACGCCTCGGCCCCGAACAGGTAGCCCAGCGCCATCCGGTAGGGACGCCTCACCGCCAGCGCCCCGCCCGGCAGCGGCGCCCGGCCGAACCGTGCCAGCCGCGTGTACCCGCGCAGATCGGCGAGCAGGATCTCGCCGCCCCACAACGTGCCGTCGTCGCCCATCCCCAGCCCGTCGTAGGCGACGCCCAGGAACGGTTCGGCCACCCCGTGCTCGGCCGCGCACGACGCCACGTGGGCATGGTGGTGCTGGACGGCGATCCGGCGATCGGCGGCGAACCGGTCGATCGCGTACTTGGTGGACAGGTACTCCGGGTGGAGATCATGGACGACCACCTCAGGCTCCAGCGCCAGCAGCCGCGACAGGTGGGCGAGGCCGTCGGTGAACGCACGGTGGGTCGCCAGGTCCTCGAGATCGCCGTTGTGCGGGGCGACGTGGGCGCGAGCGCCCCGGGCGAGGGTGAACGTGTGCTTGAGCTCGGCGCCCACCGCGAGCAGCGGAACCGGCGTCGCGATCGGCAGCGGCATCGGCTCCGGGGCATAGCCGCGGGCGCGCCGCACGACCGACTCCCGGCGGGCCACCACGCGGGTGACCGAGTCGTCGTACCGGGCCCGGATCTCGCGATCGTGGGCAAGGAAGCCGTCCGCCAGGCCGCCCAGCCGGACCAGCGCGTCCTCGTCGTCGGTCGCCAGCGGCTCGTCCGTGAGGTTCCCGGAGGTGAGCACGATCGGACGCGCGACGGCCTCAAGCAGCAGGTGGTGGAGCGGCGTGTAGGGCAGGAACACGCCCAGCCGCCGGTTCCCCGCCGCGACGGACGGCGCCAGGGCGGGATGGCCATCACGCCGGGCTTCGAGCAGCACGATCGGCCGGGCGGGCCCGGTCAGCAGCACCTGCTCGAGGCGCCCGATGCGGCATAGCGCCGCGGCCGCCTCCATGTCGCGGACCATGATCGCGAACGGCTTCGCCCAGCGGCGCTTCCGGTCACGCAGGCGGGCAACGGCGGCGTCGTCGGTGGCGTCGCAGGCGAGGTGGTAGCCGCCCAGACCCTTGATCGCGACGATCGCCCCGTCCGCCAGCGCGCCGACCACCCGCTCGAGGGCCGCCTCCTCGGCGGCGACCGGCGCCGGGGCGCCCGTGGGCCGCCAGGTCAGGCGGGGTCCACACGCGGGGCACGCAATGGGCTCGGCGTGGAACCGCCGGTCGGCGGGATTCCGGTACTCGGCTGCGCAGGCCGGGCACAGGGAGAACTGCCGCATCGTCGTCTGCTCGCGGTCGTACGGCAGCTGGTCGATGATCGTTGCCCGCGGCCCGCAGTTGGTGCAGTTGGTGAACGGATAGCGATACCGGCGGTCGGCGGGGTCGAACAGCTCCCGCAGGCAGTCGTCGCAGGTCGCGATGTCCGGCGGGAACAGCCGCTCGGTGGCGGCCGCGGCGACGCTCTCGTCGATGGCGAACGGGATCGGCAGCTCGTCGATCGGCAGCCCGTCCTCGCCCGGCGCAATCGCGGCAACGGTCACCCGGTCGACACGCGCGCGTGGCGGGGCATCGGTGCGCAGCCGACGCACGAAGACGTCGAGCGCGGCAGCCGGACCGGCGATCTCGATCTCGACCCGGCCCGCGGCATTTCTAATCCGGCCCGCGAGCGCGAGCTCGGTCGCCAGGCGCCACACGAACGGACGGAACCCGACACCCTGGACGACACCCTCGACGATGACGGCCCGGGCGGCGTGCGCGGAGCTGGCGGCCGGGACGCACACGTCCGGGCGGACGGTTGCAGCCATGGACCAAGCGTCTGCTGCCTGACCTCCTGCTCAACCTGCCGAACGGCCCTCATTCGACCCCCCTGACCGGACGGTCCCAGACGCCGCTTGGCCAGGCCATCCGGAGGGGGTTTCCCCGCTCGCCCACGGCCCCGGCCTGACGAGCTCGGGGGCGGGCTCCGGGTCCGGGGTCAGGGACCGGGGGTCGCGGTCCCGTCCGAGCTGGTCGGGACCTCCGTGGGCGTCGCCGTCGGCTCAGCGATCGGCGCAGGGGTTGCGGTCGGCGCAGGGGTTGCGGTCGGCGCAGGCGTCGGTGTCGGCGTAGGCCTGGCCGAAGGCGTTGCCGTCGGGGCGGGCGTCGGCGTGGCCCTCGGCGTAGGCGTGGGGGCCAACGTCGGTGCGGGCGTCGGCGCAGGCGTTGCCGTCGGGCGCGGCGCAGGCGTTGGCGCCAGGGTGGGCGCCGGCGTCGGTGTCGGTGTGGGCACCGGCTCCTCGGCCGGCAGTCCGCTTCGGACCGGCAGCAGGATGACCCAGCGGTGGTACCACTCCGATGGGCCGTGGGACGGAGCCACGGCGCTTCGAATGGTCCCGGCCGTCAGCGGGTCGTCATACGGGCTGTCCGTCTCCCGATAGGCCTGGAAGCGAAGCCGGACCGGCCCGCGCTTGAGCTGCCGCTTGCTCAGACGCCGGTTTCTCGCGTTGTCGCGGCGGAGCGGATCCGACAGGTACACGTAACGCACGGCGAAGTGGTTCGAGACGCGGGGGTCCTCGCCGGTGACCACGTACCCGGTCATGACCTGGGCGTGCCCGCCGGCCCACCCCAGGATGCCCACCGGCATCCCGAGCCGGGCGATGGCCTTGACCGCCGCCTTGAGGGCGCGGTTCATCGTCTTGTAGGCACGATCCTGATACACCTGCTCGGCCGGGTCGGTCATCGCCGCCGCGCCCCAGCCGTAGGCGTTGAGCGCGTTTCGCCAGCCGTGCGCGTCGGACCCGGCTGACGTCGAGCGCAGCGTGTCGTTGGTGCGCTCGAACGCGAGGATCGAGGTCAGGTCTCGAGGGTTGGTGCTGCTGTTCTTGGCCCTGGTGGGCGTCCAGATGAACCCGTTGCCCCCCGTGCCATCGTAGGCGATGGTGTTGAGCATGGTCATCGCCGACGCCGCGGTGCACGCCGTGTAGTACGGATCCTGGTACAGGAACGCGCTCGACACGTAGAGGTTGCGGCTCCAGGTCGCGGTCGCGGTCGCACCCGCGGGCACCACGCCCATCAGCACGATCGCGGCGAGGAGCGGCGCCAACAGCGCGCCAGGCCGCCTGCGAACCGCGCGCGGACCGGCTCGAAGCAGGGCACGGTCAGGGACGGCTGGCTCGATCTGTGGGCCTGTCAAGTCTCCCCCCCCGTGGCTGGACATCACGCAAGGGACGCAATGGGCATCTCCAACCATCCGCCGCGGCCAGGGGTCGGTCAAGCCGTACCTTCGGCCCTGGGGGGCGGTTCCTGACGCGACGGAGAAGGTTTCGAGGAGGGGCCCGCGACCCGACGATCGGGCACCCGGGAGCCGTTCGCCACACGGTCGCCGGTACACTTGCGGGCATGGCCGGGACGAGTGCCGCCGCAGGCGGCGGAGGCGCAGCGCTCGAGGCCCAGGTCATCACCGTCGCCGGGCCGCGTCCCGCAATCTCACTCGGTGTGGTCGACGCCCACGATCACCTGATCCTCGATACGCCGGCGCTCCCGGGCCAGGCCATCGGCGACGTCGACCGGGTCGTGGAGGAGGTCCTCGACGCGCGCTCCACGGGTATCGCCTGCATCGTCGAGATGACCCCGATCGGTCTTGGACGGGACCCGGCCGCGATGCGCCGAATTGCCGACGAGACGGGCGTCGCGATCATCGCGGCCAGCGGCTATCACCGCGATGCGCACTACCCGGCGGCCCACTGGGTCCACGAGGCCACCGTGGAGACCCTGGCCGACCGGATCGTGACCGACCTGACCGTGGGCATGCATCCGGCTGACTGGCTCGACCCGTCGCTGCCGCTGGACGCGGCACGGGCCGGAGCGATCAAGGGTGGCGCCTCGTACCACCGCGTCACCCGCGGCGAGCGGCGCCGGCTGGAGGCCATCGCCGGTGCCGCCGCGGCGACCGGCGCCGCGGTCCTCGTCCACTCGGAGGTGGGCACGGCGGGCCACGAGATCGTCGACCTGCTCGAGGCGGGCGGTCTCGGGCCCGATCGGATCGCGCTTGCCCACCTCGACCGGAACCCGGACGCCGAGATCCACGCGGAGCTGGCCGATCGTGGCGTGACGCTCGAGTACGACACGATCGGCCGGACCAAGTACCACCCCGACAGCGTGGTCCTGGACCTGATCGAGGCGGTCGCCACGGCCGGGCACCTCGAGCGGATCGTCCTCGGGCTGGACCTCGGCACGCGCGACTACTTCCGCGCGTTCGACGGCGGCCCCGGGCTGCGCTATCTGATGGCGACGTTCGTGCCCAGGCTTCGCCGCCGGCTGGGGGACGAGGCGGTCGAGCGGATCCTGGTCAGCAACCCGGCCCGGCTGTACGCCCTTCGCTCCGCGGGTGAGAGCGCGTCATGACCGCCGCGTACGACGTGGTCGTCATCGGCTCCGGGGCGGCCGGATCCGCGGCGGCCATCACGGCAGCACGGCACGGCGCCCGGGTCCTGCTGGTCGACCGCCTCGCGTTCATGGGCGGCACCTCGACCGCGGTGCTGGACACCTTCTACGCGTTCTACACGCCGGGCGAGCGACCGAGGCGGGTCGTCGGCGGTCTCGGCTGGGAGGTGGCGAGCGCGCTGCGCGAGGCGGGCGTCGCCTTCGAGCGCCCGAACACCTACGGCGCTGGTACGGGTGTCACCTACGATGCCGAGGCGCTCAAGGTCCTCTGGGAGCGACTGGCGACGGAGGCCCGCGTGGACCTCCTGCTGCACACCTGGGCGACCGGGGTCCGCGTGGAGCAGGGACGCCTGGCGGCCGTGCGGCTGTGGAACAAGGGCGGCGAGCGGTGGGTCGAGGCGGCCGCGTTCGTGGATGCGTCCGGCGACGCGGACGTATGCGCGTTCGCCGGGGTCCCCCACGACGCGCCCTCGAGCGCCCATCCCGTGCAGTCGCTCTCGACCCTGTTCAAGGTCGCCAACGTCGATGTCCCGCGGGCCTCGGCCGTGCCCAAGTCCGAGCTGTGGCAGCGCATGCGCGAGGCGGCGGCCAGCGGCGCCTATCACCTGCCGCGGGTGGAGGGCTCCTGGCACCGAACCCCATACGATGGCGTCGTGTTGGTCCACATGACCCGGATCCCGAACGTGGACGCGACGGATCCCGAGCAGCTCACGGCCGCCGAGCTCGAAGGCCGGCGCCAGGTGCAGGAGTACCACCGCTTCCTGCGCGACCGGGTGCCCGGGTTCGAGCGGGCGGTGATCGTGGCGACCAGCCCGGCGATCGGCATCCGCGAGAGCCGGCGGGTGCATGGCGACTACCGGCTGACACGTGACGACGTCCTGGGCGGGCGCCGGTTCGACGACGAGATCGCGCTGTGCGGCGCGCCGATCGAGGACCATCACGCGGGCGACGACACGGACTGGCGGTACGTGGGCGAGGGCGGCGTGTATGGGATCCCGTACCGGTCGCTGCTGCCGCAGGGCATCGAGGGCCTGCTGGTGGCCGGCCGCTGCTTCTCGGCAACCCACGATGCGCATGCGTCCGCCCGCTCGATGGCCACCTGCATGGCGATGGGCCAGGCGGCCGGGAGCGCGGCGGCGATGGCGGCGGCGACCGGCACGACGCCGAGGCAGGTCGACGCCGGCGAGCTTCGGGCACGCCTGGCGCGCGACGGCGCCCTGTTCGAACCGGTGAGCACCGAGGTGGCGGTGGCATGACGGTCGAGGAGCTTCGGTCCGGTGGCGTCGCCCAGGCGGTGCGTCGCAGCCGGCTGATCGTGGTGCTTCGACGGGTCTCCCCGCTAGCGGCGCTGCTGGCCACCGTTGCCGAGCTGGCGGATGCCGGTGTCCGCGCGTTCGAGATCACCTTCGATGCGCCGTCAGCGGCGCCCGACCTGGCGGCCGTTCGGGATCATCTGGCCGCGCGGTCCGACGGCCCGTTCCTGGTCGGGGCGGGCACGGTCACCGATCGCGACCAGCTCGAGGCCGCCCGCCGCGCCGGTGCCGACTTCGCGGTCGCGCCGCTGCTGGACACCGGGCTGGTGGCGGGCTCCATCGCCCGGGGCCTGCCGTTCATCCCGGGGGCATTCACGCCGACCGAGGTGGCGGCGGCGTGGGCGGCCGGGGCGACGTTCGTCAAGCTGTTCCCGGCCTCCGCCGTCGGTCCCTCGTTCGTCCGGGAGCTCCGCGGACCGATGCGCGAGGTGCCGCTGATCCCGACCGGCGGTGTGGACGGGACGAACGCGCGGGCATTCCTCGACGCCGGCGCAGCCGCGGTCGGGATCGGGAGCGCGATCGTGCGAGCGGACGCGGCCACTCGCCGCTCGATCGTGGCGGCCGTCCTGCCGGACACGAGCAAGGCGGGGTAGGCGGCATGTCCCGGTTTGCCGGCCGAAACGTCCTGGTCACGGGCTCGACCGGCATGGCCGAGTCGGCGATCCGGGCCATCGCAGGCGAGGGCGGCTCCGTGTTCGCGGTCTCGCGGACGGAGGCGCATCTGCGCGCCCTCGCGGATGCCCTCGGATCGGTCGGGTCCAGGTTCGTCTGGCGAGTGGCGGACCTGCGTCGCGAGGCGGAGGTCGAGGCTGCATTCGACGCCTTCGACGCCGCCGTGGGCCGTCTCGACGCCGTGTACAGCGTGGCGGGCATCTCCGGACGGCGGTTCGGGGACGGACCGCTCCACGAGGCCACGCTCGAGGGCTGGGACTCGACGCTGAGCGCCAATGCCACCAGCCAGTTCCTGGTCGCGCGGGCCGCCGTTCGGCGGATGCTGGCGCAGGCGCCGGACGCGGTGGGCAGCCGCGGCTCGCTGCTGTTGATGTCGAGCACCCTCGCCTCCCGCCCGGCGCCCGCCTTCTTCGCCACCCACGCCTATGCCGCCAGCAAGGGTGCGATCGAGGGCCTGGCCCGGGCGCTGGCGGCCTACTACGCGCCACACGGGATCCGGGTCAACGTCATCGCGCCTGCCCTCATCGCGACGCCGATGAGCCGCCGGGCCCAGGACGATCCGGCGATCCTCGCCTACCTCGCCCAGAAGCAGCCGCTGGCAGGCGGCCCGATCGCCGCGGAGGCCGTGACCCCGACCGCGCTCCACCTACTGAGCGACGAGGCCCGGATGATCACCGGCCAGGTGGTCGCCGTCGACGGGGGCTGGAGCGTCAGCGAGCCACGCGCGTAGCGCGGCGACGCCGCAGGTCCGGGGACGGCTCAGGCAGCCTCGATCCAGCCGCGGCCGCGGGTGACCCGGCGCACCTCGAGGTCGTCGGTGAGCTCCACCAGATGCGCCCGTCGTCCCACGGCGATCCGGCCCCGATCCGTCTCGCCCAGCAGGGCCGCCGGGTTGGCAGACGCCGCCGCCACCGCCGCCTCGAGCGACGTTCCTTCCCGGACGAGGTTGCGAACCGCCGTGTCGAGCGCGATCACCGAGCCCGCCAGGGTCGTCGTCCCGAGCAGTGTGGCGCGCCCGTCGCGCACCTCGACCTCGAGCCCGCCCACGATCGTGCGACCATCGCCCATGCCGGCCAGCGGCAGGGCGTCGCTGACCAGGAGCAGCCGGTCGGCGGGCTTGGTCCGGGTGATGATCGGCCACAGCGCCGGATGCACGTGGTTGCCGTCCGCGATCAGCTCCACGTAGGCGTCGTCATCGGTCAGCGCGGCGACCGCGAGCCCGGGGGCCCGATGGTCGACCCCGGTCATCGCGTTGAACACGTGAGTGGTGGTCAGGCCGCCGGCGGCGTAGCCGGCACGAGCCTCCTCGAGCGTCGCCGCGGAGTGGCCCATCGAGGCCGCGATCCCGCGGGCTGCCAGGCGGCGCACCAGGTCGAGCGCCCCGGGCAGCTCGGGCGCGATCGTCATCACCCGCAGCCCCTCGAGCAGCGGCTCGATGGCCGCGTCGCCCAGGTCAGCCGGCGCGCGGAGCAGGGCCGGGTCGTGCGCGCCCTTGCGGGCGGGCGCCAGGAACGGGCCCTCGAGATTGAACCCCAGCGGCTCCGCGCCGTCGGATGGGGCAACCGGGATCCAGCCGCGCACGCGATCGGCGAACCGGGGCAGGTCGGCTTCCGACAGCGAGGGGGCGGTCGGCAGGAACGACGTCACGCCCCGGCGGAGCAGCGCGCGGGCCATCCCCGACAGCGCCGCGGCGTCACCGGTGGCGGAGTGGCCGCCCCAGCCGTGGACGTGGACGTCGATGAACCCGGCAGCGATCAGTGGTCCACGGGCGGCCGTGGCATCCGGCTCGACCACCGAGATCCGGCCGTCCTCGATCTCGATCCGGCCGGGCACGACCCCGCGGGCCAGCACCAGCCGGCCGGCAATGAGCTCAGCCACGGCCGGCCTCGCGGAGCGCCTGCCACATCGCGATCACATTCTCGGGCGGCACGTTGGGCTGGATGTTGTGGACCGCCGCGAACACGAAGCCCCCGCCCGGCGCGAGATCGGCCACGCGCCGGCGCACCTCGGCCCGCACCTCATCGGGCGTCCCGGAGCCCAGCATCCGCTGTGTGTCCACGCCGCCACCCCAGAACACGAGGTCGCGACCGAACTCGCGCTTGAGCGCCGCCGTGTCCATCCCTGCCGCCGAGACTTGCACGGGGTTCAGGATATCAACGCCGATCTCGATCAGGTCTGGGATCAGGTCGCGGACGGCGCCGCACGTGTGGAAGAAGACCCTGGCATCGGTGTGCGCATGGAGGAACGCGAACAGCTCCCGGTGGAGCGGCTTGACCAGCTCGCGATACATCCGCGGTGAGAACAGGGTTCGGTCCTGGCCCCCCAGATCGTCCGCCTCGCCCACCACGTCGACGAACCCGCCAACGAGCGGCAGGGCCCGCGACCAGTACTCGAGCTTGACCTCGAGGATGCGCTCCATCACGCGGCGAGCGAGCGCCGGGTCCCCGGCCAGGTCGAGATAACCGTTCTCGAACCCGCGCAGCTTGAACAGGCCCTCGGTGAGACCGCCGCAGATCGAGCCCAGCTGGACCGCGCGGCCCTCCTCGGTCGCGTAGCGACGGGCCGCCTCGGCCATGCCGTCGTATCGCCCGGCGTCCGCGGCATCCGGCCAGGCGAACGCATCCACCGCCGCCAGGTCGATGTCCCCCGCGAGCGGCGGCGCAAACGAGTCGTAGTACAGGCCGCCGTCGAGCGGCATCTGGCGGCCGACGCCCCACTCGTCGGTGTACGTCCGGTGCTCGCCGTCGTCCCGGAACTCGCGCCGGTAGGTGGTCGGGCCGCGGGGCGTCACGCCGCGGACGTCGGCGCCCAGCACGTCGAGCACGTCGAGCTCGACGTCGGCCAGCTGCTGGGTAAGGTCGGCGACCCGAGGCTCGCGCCGGTCGAGGCCGAGCGCCGGTCGGAGCGGCTCGTACGCCCGGATGTGGATGCCGGTGACCCGTGTGCCGCCGAGGTCCAGAGGGATCCGGTCGGGCTCGCGGTGATCGAGCGCGGCCCGGACGCGATCGCGTGAGCTCATCGACATCGATGGGCCGGCGGATCCGCCCGCGGCGGCTGGTGTGCTCACCCCGGTCACGCGTCCGCCGGCATCAATAGCCCACCGAGGGCATGTACGCGCCCTCGGGCTCCTGGTACAGCCCGATGGTCATCATGTTGAGCACGAAGAACACCCGCAGGCCCCGGTCGAGGCACCACCGGAACAGGTCGTTGTTCGCGAGCGGCACCAGGAACCCCGGCGTACCGAAGTCCCGAGCCTCGCAGATCAGGGCCCGCATGTCGTCGTTGGTCTCGGCCACCGAGTGGGCGAAGTAGTTGATCTTCGTCGTATAGCCGGTGATCCGGCCCAGCCGCTCGACGACCCGAGCATCGCCGGTCTCGATCGCCTCGTGCAGCTCACCGTCCCGGGTGTGGCCGTGGATCCGGAGGCACAGGGAGTTGCAGGCGTACTCGTCATCGACCGTCGCCGGTCGCACTTCGTAGCCCGGGATCGACTGCCGGATCGGCGTCCCGTGCATCGCCGCGAACGACCCGCGGACCTCCATGCCCAGCTTGGCGTACAGGCTGAGCGACCGGTTGTGATAGGCGATCTGGAGCAGCCGGACGCCCGGTGCCCGCCGTGCGTGCGCCCGTTCGAGCACCGCGTCCATGAGCAGCCGCCCGACGTGCTGGTCCTGGACGGAAGGGTCGACGCTGATCGGCCCGACCGCCGAGATGACACCCCGCTCGTCGAGGAAGTTCGACCCGACCACCCGGCCGTCGAGCTCGGCCACGACGCTGTGGATGCGCGGGTGGTTGATCAGCCACCGGATCGGCTGGGAGGCCGCCTCGACCGTCGGGAAGTCGTGGGGGAAGCCGTGCTCGTCGGCGAGCGTGGCGAACGCCTCGTAGCAGATCCTCCCGGCCACCTGCCAGTCGCCGTCCACCGCTTCGCGAACGACGACCCCGACCCCCTGCCGGACCAGCGTGTGCATCCCTTCCTCCTAACCGGCCGCGACCGGAACCGGATCGCCGCCGGTGGGCGTGTAGTAGCGGCGGTACTCGGCCGGCGACACCGCGCACGACCGGTAGAAGACCTTGTAGAACTGGTGGAGATTGGTGTAGCTCACGGCGCGCGCGATCTCGGCGACCGACAGGTCCGTGCCCAGCAGCAGCCGCTTGGCCTCGGACACCCGGACCTGGGTGACGTACTCCTTGAAGCTCACCCCGGTCACATCCTTGAACACGTGCCGGACGCGGGACGGGCTGACGTGCACGAGGTCGGCCACGTCGTCGAGCGTGATGCTTTCGCGGCAGTGGCCGTCGACGTAGGCGAGCACGGGCCGGATCTGCTCGCGGCGATCGGCCGCCGCGCGCGCTGCGTCGGATGTCGTGCGAGCGCCCGGGCGGGCGTTGGCGAGGGCGAGCGCGAGACGAAGGGTGGCGTCGACGAGATGACGCTCGGCAGGGTCATGGCGGTCCCAGGTAGCTCGCAGCCGCCCGAGCACCTGGGCGATCTCGCCGGCCAGCGGAGACGACGCGCGGATCCTGGGCGATGCGGTCCGCTCGTCGGCCCGAAACGGGGCGAGATATCCGAGGTCCAGCTCCCGGCAGCCGGGCCCCGCGATCAGCTCCGGCCGGAACAGGACCAGCAGCAGCCGGAGCGACCGGCCTGGGTCGGCCAGGGCCACGTGGGGCTGGCTGTTGTCGATGAAGAAGATGTCGCCCGCGTCCGCTGCCAGGGCCCGCCGCCCGAACATGAACGAGCCATGGCCCTCGAGGACGAGCGCGATCTCGAAATGGTCGTGCCAGTGCATCGGATCGCGGTCCCCGCGGGCTGTGTAGTCGAGCACCGCGAGCGGAAAGCCCGGGTCCATGTCCTGCTGCCAGACGTAGACGGCCATGGATCCACCCTGCCAGCCGCGCAGCCGCATCGGACAGGGCCACATGGAGCGTTTCGGGTGCGACGTCCGGGTCGGGCAGCCGCTTCTGCCACTTCATCGACCCGGTCTGGCATTGTCCCGCCGCCGGGCCGGGACCAGCATCGAGAGGTCGAGATCTGCACGTCACGCCAGGAGCAATCCGGTCATGGCCTTCCCCACCCTGTTCAGTCCCCTCCAGCTCGGCTCGATCGAGCTCCCCAATCGCATCGTCCACGTGCCCACGGACATCAGCTCCTCGCACGCCGACGGTGAGGTCAGCGAGCGCGACATCCACCATCACGGCGACATCGCCCGCGGCGGGACCGGGTTCATCATCGTGGGCGCCACCACGCCCGACATGAAGACCGGCCGACCGACGGTGACCTGCCTGGTGGCCGACGGCGACAACTACGTCCCGGGTCTCGCCCGCCTGGCCGAGTCGATGCACCGCTACGGGGCGAAGTGCGCTGTCCAGCTCCAGCACCCGGGGCGCCAGTGCGCGATCCCCCGCTACAACACGCTGGGCGCGACCGACCGCGTGCTCAAGCTCCCCTGGTCGGCGGGGCACGAGATCATCTACGAGAACGCCGATGAGAAGGGCAAGGAGATCCGCGAGGCGTCGATTGCCGAGATCCTGGAGCTGGTCGATCTGTTCAGCGAGGCCGCCTGGCGTGTCAAGCAGGCAGGCTTCGACGCGGTCGAGCTCCACGCGGCGCATGGCTACCTGCTGTCCGAGTTCATGAGCCCCTACCTCAACATGCGCACCGACCGGTTCGGTGGCTCGTTCGAGAACCGGATGCGCTTCCCGCTCGCGGTCATCGACTCGATCAAGAAGAAGTGCGGCCGGAACTACCCGATCCTGGTCCGCTACTCGTTCGAGGAGTGGTGCCCGGGCGGCCGCGACATGGAGGAGGGCCTCGAGACGGCGCGGGTCCTGGAGCGCGCCGGCGTGGCCGCCCTCGACCTGTCGCAGGGCATGCAGGAGAGCCCGGGCGCCGGGTTCGACCCGATGCAGTACCCGCAGGGCTGGGCGACGTACGCGGCCGAGGCGACCAAGAAGATCGTGAAGATCCCGGTCATCACCTCGCATTCGCTCCGCGACCCCGAGTACTGCGAGCAGATCCTGGCCGAAGGCAAGACCGATCTCGTCGGCCTCGCCCGCCAGCTCCTGGCCGATCCCTACTGGCCCGTCAAGGCCAAGTACGGCAAGGTCCGCTCGATCCGCAAGTGCATCTCGTGCCTCGGCGGCTGCTGGCAGGAATCGCTGATGGCCAAGCACGAGATCCAGTGCTCGATCAACGCAGCCTGCGGCAACCCGGCCTATGCCGACATGCAGCGGACGACAAGGCCGGTCAAGGTCGCGGTCGTCGGCGGCGGACCCGCCGGCATGGAGGCAGCGCGGATCGCCTCGGAGCGCGGGCATCTCGTCACCCTGTACGAGAAGGCTGGTGAGCTGGGCGGCGCGATGCTCTACGTGTGCATGGTGCCGGGCAAGGAGAAGATGCGCTGGTACCTGGACTGGATCCGCGACCAGCTGCTCGACCTCAACGTCGACATCCGCCTCAACCACGCGCCGACCGTGGACGAGCTGCGCGGTTTCGACCTCGTCCTCAACGCCACCGGCGCCCGGTCGTACGTGCCTGAGGTCGTCGGCGACACGTCAACGGTCGTGCCGTTCGAGGAGGCCATGGCCTGCCCCAAGGTGGCCTGCGAGTGCCATCCGGGCGGGCGCAAGATGCACAAGCTGGGCGCGCGCGTCCTGCTGTGGGGCGACCACTACGCCGCCACCGACACGGCCGCCTGGCTGGCCGACATCGGCAAGCAGGTCACGATCGTGACCGAGAACCGCGAGTTCGCGGCGGAGACCGAGGTCATCCACCTCTACGTGCTGCGCAAGCGGTTCGAGCAGGGCGACGCCGAGGTCCTGAGCTCCCGGCCGTACAAGCATCCCGTCAACGTGATCACCTCGACCACCGTGGCCGAGATCCGCGAGGGTTCGGTGGTGCTCCAGGGCCAGGACTTCGGCCGGACCGAGCTCGAGGTCGACGACGTGGTGACCTGCCACGTGCGGCCCGAGCTGGGATTGTTCGAGGAGCTGCGCGCGGCCGGGGTCCACGTGCTCAACGTCGGCGACTCGGTGCGGCCCCGGAACCTGTACCACGCGGTGAGAGAGGGCTCGGCGTTCGGGTTGGCCGTTGACGAGCACCTGCTGTTCAACCCCAACGGCGCGATCCTCGACGACCTGCCGATGGACGTCCTGGCGCAGCTCACCCGCGAGGAGGGGCCGGCCTACACGACGAAGCGGATGATGGAGCTGATCGGCGCGACGGGCTGACCTCGGCGGGCCGATCCGCACATGGCGGGGGCCGCGGCCAGCCTGATCATCGCCACACGTGGACAACCATCCGGCTCGTGCACGACCGCGTTTCGCCGCTCCGGGTCGACCGCCCCACTCAGCCGGGGCCGGCCTCAACGTCGAACCGGACGTCGAGCGCGTAGCGGTTGCCCGGATAGCGGGATTCGGTCGCCTCGATCGATCGGCCGTGCGTGTCCGCGATGATCCGGCGTTCGACGAGCAGCGGGGCGTCCCGAGCGACGCCCAGCAGCCGCACGTCTTCGGGGGTCGCCGCCTCGGCGCGGATCGTGGCGTGGCCCCGCCGCAGGTGCAGGCCGGCGCGGGCCAGCGCCTCGTGCAGGGACCCGATCTCCAGGTCGGTCGACATCACCACGTCGGCGGTGCCATGTACCAGGATCGCCGTCTCCACGGCGATCGGGACGCCGTCGGCCAGGCGAAGCCGTTGCAGCACGACCACCGGCTCCGTCGGCCGCAGTCCGAGCGACCCTGCCTCCGCCGCCGTGGAGGGGCGGATCTCGCGGGCGAGGAGCCTGGAGCTCGGGGTCCGGCCGAGGCGCCGCATCTCGTTGGAGAAGGCCATCAGCCGTTCGGCGAACCGGTGCGCCGGCGGCGCGACGGCGAACGTGCCCCGTCCCGGGATCCGTTGGACGAGGCCGTCCTCGGCGAGCCGCTGCATCGCGTTGCGCGCGGTCATCCTGCTGACCCCGAACTCGCGGCACAGCTCCTCGTCCGAGGGCAGCCGCTCACCCGGGTGCATGGTCCCGAGGCGAGCCCGCAACGCCAGCTCGATCTGGCGGTAGTGCGGCAGCCAGGCGGTCGCGGTCATCCGACCGCCCCCGATTCCTTGGGCCCGGGCGCGAAGGCCCCGGCCTCGGCGGCTCGCTCGGCACCGTGCACGGCTGCGCCGATCGCCCCGGCCCACGTTCCCAGCTCCGCCCGAACGAGGGTGACCTCGTCGATCGAGGTCGTCGTCACGCGTCGCGCGATCTCGGCCCGGATCGGCTCGAACAGCAGGTCGCCGGCCGCGGCCACGCCACCACCAAGCACGATCCGATCGGGCGACAGGACCGTGATCATGTTCGAGATCCCGATCCCCAGGTAGCGTCCCACGTCAGCCAGCCCGGCCCGGGCGCGTGCATCGCCGGCCAGCGCCGCACGAACCGCCTCCTCGGCGGTCGAGGTTCCGCAGGCGGCCGCGATCTGGTCGGCCCGCGCATACGCCTCCACGCAGCCGCGGTTGCCGCAGCCGCACCAGGGGCCATCCGGATCGATCGTCTGGTGGCCGAGCTCCCCCGCCGTGCCGTCGTGGCCCTGGACGACGTGCCCGTCGACCGCGATGACCCCACCGACGCCCGTGCCGAGCGTGAGACCGACCATCGACGATGCCCCGCGCGCAGCGCCCAGCCGGAGCTCGGCGAGCCCGAACGCCCGGGCGTCGTTGATCAGGAACGCGGGCACCCCGGTCGCGCCGGCCACCGGATCGGCCACGGGGTGCCCGGCCCAGGGTCCGGGCAGGTTGACCAGGAACCGGGTCGTCCCTGCCACTGGGTCGTAGAGCCCGGGCACCCCGATCCCGAGGCTCAGCACCGGGCCCCATTCATCGATCGCGACCGCTGCGACCTCGGCCAGCTGCGCCACCACCGACGCGGGCACGAATGCCGGGTCGGAGACGAGGCGCGTCGGCACCTGGCCGTGGGCGACCGTCGCCCATTCGCCGTCACCATGGTCGACCACGGCCCACTTGAGGTTGGTCGCGCCCAGGTCGAGACCCAGGTGACGGGTCGCAGTCCCCTGCATCATCGCAGTCAACGCCCTCCCGTCCCGACCGCGAAGGCGGCTCAGGCCTCCGCCGTCACCCGCGTGTAGGCGGCCGCCACCGCGACGATGATCGAGCCGAACACGATCTGGCGCCACGGCTCGGGCAGGCCGAGGATGGTCAGCAGCGCGGTGAGCACGGTCAGGATCAGGGCACCCAGGATAGTGCCGGTGAACGTGCCGCGGCCGCCCAGGATCGAGGTCCCTCCGATGACGGCGGCGGCGACCGACGGCAGCAGCTGCGACTGGACGAGGGTCACGCTGGCCGTGTTGCCAAGGCCGGAGTAGAGCAGACCGGCGAGACCAGCCAGGACGGCCGAGATGACGTACAGCACGATCAGCACCTGCCAGGATCGCGCGCCGGACAGTCGGGCCGCGACCGGATTGTCGCCGATCGCGAACAGCAGCCGCCCGTAGCCGCTGCGCCGGAGGCCGACCAGGATCAGCGCAGCGAGCGGGACGAACACGACCAGGCTGTACGGAACCACGTCCGCGAACAGGCCGACGCCCACGTCCCGCAGCTCCGACGGCACACCGGACCCGGTCTGCACCATCTGCAGCTGCCAGACGTTGGAGAAGCCGAGCACGACCAGGCCCATGCCCAGGGTCATGATCAGCGGGTGGACGCGGAAGACGGCGACGCCGACGCCGCTGATCAGGCCCGCGACCGCGGCGACCAGCAGCGCAGCAAGGATCGCCAGCGCGACACCACCCAGGGGTCCGACGAGCGTCGCGGTGACGAAGCCGGCCATCGACGCCACGTAGCCCACCGACAGGTCGATGCCGCCCGTCAGCATGGTCAGCGTCTGGCAGCCGGCGAGGATGGCGAGGGGGATCGTGGCCCTGGCGACGACGCCGATCCAGGACGGCCTGACCGTGCCCGGCTGGCCGATCTCGACGGCGAGGACCAGGATCAGCAGCAGCCCGGTGAGCGGGATGAGCGGATAGTCGCGCAGCAGGTTTCGCCACGCACCGGGCGCGAGGCGGCGACCGGGGGCATCCGCGGCGGCGCTCATGTCCGGCTCCGGCGGATCTGGATCCAGCTGCCCACCATCAGCACTCCGATCAGGATGAAGCCCTGCGCCACGAGGGCCATGTTGGAGTTGATTCTCAGGAAGGTCATGTCGGTCCGGATCAGCTGCAGCACGAGGACGGCGATGATCGGGCCGAGGACGCCGCCCACGCCGCCGGCCAGGCTGACGCCTCCCAGGACGACGGCGGCGATGCTGACCAGGGTGTAGGTCGGCTCCGGAACCGGCGTGCCGATCCCGGTGCTGGCGGTCAGGGACAACCCGCCCAGAGCGGCGAACAGACCGCCGAGGACATACGAGATGACCTTCGTCCGGCCGACGGCCACGCCGCTCCGAAACGCGGCGAGCTGCCGGCTGCCGATGGCGTAGATCGACAGCCCCAGACGCGAGCGTGAGATGGGTATCCAGACCACGCCCACCACGATCAGCATCACGACTGCCGCCTTCGGGATCAGGTCGCTGCCGACGGAGCCGATCACGAGATCCTTGAGCCACGTCGCTGCGCCGCCGCCGGGCGACGGTCGCACGAGCAGCGCGAAGCCCGACCACACGAAGAAGGTGGCCAGCGTGACGACGATGTCCGGCACGCGTGTCAGCACCACGAGCGTGCCGTTGATCGCACCCAGCACCAGGCCCAGCAGGATGACGCCGATGACGACGGCGACGCCGAACGCCTCGCTCTGGCCCTTCATCAGCTCGGCCGACACGACGCTCGTGAGGGCCATCATCGAGGCGATCGAGAGGTCGATCCCGCCGGCGATGACGATGATCGCCTGCGCAACGGCCGCCATGGCCAGCGGCACGACCGACACGGCCAGGTTCTGGATGCCCAGCGCGCCGTAGTTGGGCTGGATGAGCTTGGTGAACAACAGCAGCGCGGCGAAGAAGGCGAGCAGCCCCAGCGTCCAGCCGTTGCGCCGGGCGAGGGCGACGAGCGTCTCGCGGGGCCGGACGCGCAGGGCGCCGGGGATCCCGGTCGTGACGCTCATGCGCCCGACCCCGCCACGGCCGCCGCGCCGTTCGCCGGCCCACCCTCCGGCGGCAGGTTGTGCGCCGCGCGCAGCAGAGCCGCCTCGTCGGCCGAGGCGGCGTCGAGCTCGGCGACGACCTGGCCACCGAAGATGACGATCGCACGGTCGCACACGAGCTGGATCTCCTTGAGCTCCGATGTGTACAGCAGCACCGCGGCACCGGCTTCGGCCAACTCACGTAACAGGACGTAGATCTGCTGCTTGGTCCGGATGTCGATGCCGCGCGTCGGGTCGAAGCACAGCATCGTCTGCACGCCGCCCGCAACCCAGCGTGCGATGGTGACCTTCTGCTGGTTGCCGCCCGACAGCCGTCGCACCTCGTTGCCGGCTCGGGCATCGATCTGCAGCTTCTCGACCGCACCGTGAACCGTGTTGCCTTCCTCGCCCAGGTCGATCAGGCCCCAGTTGCGCAGCCGTGTGCGGAATGGCAGGGCGACGTTCTCGCGGACCGAGCGCTGCATCAGGAGCGCCTCGGCCCGATCTGCCGGAACGTAGACCAGGCCGGCGCGAATGGCGTCGGCAGGATCACGGAACGAGACCCGCCTGCCGTTGACGAGCAGCTGGCCGGTGGCTGGGCGGGCCGAGCCGGCGAGGATGCCGAACAGCTCGTCCTGGCCCTGATCATCGAGCGCCACGATCCCCAGCACCTCGCCCGGATACAGGGCAAACGAGGCATCGTGAAGGCGGCGAGTCGCGGCCAGCTTGCGGGCCTCCACGCGCGGGGTCGCGTCGCGTTGCCTGGCAGCCGCGCCGCGGTCTCCCATCAGGCGTGCCGGCATCTCCTCGATCTCGCCCAGCATCAGCTCGACGATGCGCTCCTCGGAGCCGGCGGTGATGTCGACCACGCCGACGGTTGCTCCTTCGCGCAGGACCGTCGCCCGGTCGCATACGGCGGCGATCTCGATCATGCGGTGGGAGATGAAGATCACCGACCGGTCGCCGCCGCGCTGGCGCCCGATCACATCGAGCACGCGCTCGGTCAGGTTGGCCGGCAGCGCGGCCGTCATCTCGTCCATCAGCAGCACGTCGGGCTCGATGGCCAGCGCGCGGGCAAGGTCGATGATCCGCAGCGAGGCCAGCGGCAGTCGCCGCGCCAGGCTCGACAGATCGAGGTTCTCCAGGCCGAGCTCGTCGATCCAGTGGAGGAACGGGTCCAGGGGCGTGCTGGTGAGGCGGAGGTTGGCACGGATGTCGAGATCGGGGATGAGCGACGGCTCCTGGTACACCGAGACCAGGCCGTTGCGGCGTGCCTCGGCCGGCGAGTGCGAGGTCCGCTCGCGCCCGCGGACGACGATGCGACCGCTGTCGGGATGCACGGCGCCGGTCAGGATCTTGACCAGCGTGCTCTTGCCGGCCCCGTTGGCACCCAGCAGGGCGTGCACCTCGCCTGGTCGCACGGCCAGCGACGCCGATGCCAGCGCGACGACGGCGCCATAGGTCTTCGAGATGCCTGTGGCCTCGAGCAGGAGATCGCTACCGGTGGAAGTCATGGGCTCCTGGTTGCGAGCGCGGGGGACGCCGGCGCGGCCGGCGTCCCCCGCTTGATGGAGATCGACGTTACGCGCCCTGGCAGGACGACGGGACCGTGTTCGGGTCGTAGTCGGTCCAGCCCGGGATGGACAGGCTGAGCGGCCACAGCGGGTCCATGCCGGGGACGGAGATCCACGCCTTGAGCGCGGCCTGGCCGTCGGGCGTGGTGTTGTCGAGGATCTGGGGATCGAGCAGGATCGTGTTGGGGCGTCCTGCCCCCGCGGTCTGCTCGACCTGCTGGCCACTGAGCAGCTCGTAGGCCAGCTTGACGCCCGCGCCGCCGACGGAGGCCGTATTGGTCACGGCCGCGCCGACCAGGCCCGGGTAGTCGGTCGGATTGAGCAGCTGCGCGACGAACGCGCCGATGTCGGCATCGGCAATCGGCACGAACGGCTTGTTGGCCGCCTTGATCGCGTCGACGATCTGAGCGCCCATGCCGGAGGCCCAGATGCCGTCGATCTTGTCGTACTGGCCGCTGGCGATGAAGTCGTTGGCCAGGTTGGTGGTCGTGGCCGGATCCCAACCGGTGAACACACCGTTGGCGTCAGGGACGATCTTGATATCCGGGTAGTCCTTGAGGACGTTCTTGAACCCGACGTCGCGGTCGGAGTCGGCCGGGTGGCCGGCGAGCCCGCGGGTGTACCACACGGTGCCCTTGCCGCCGATCTGGTCGAACAGCCACTTGGCGCCGAGCTCGGCGTACTTGACCTGGTTGTTGTACAGGTTCCAGGTGTTGGGGTCGGTGACGTAGGCGTCAACCGAGACGGTCACGACGCCCGCGTTGTGTGCCTCGGCGAGTGCCGGGTTCAGCGCGTCGGGATCGTTGGGGTTGAACACGAGAGCGTTGGCGCCCGACGAGAGCAGGTCTCGCAGGTCGGACAGCTGTCCGGCAGCGTCGGTGTTGCGATGGATGACGTTCAGCCCGGAGATCTTGTCCTTGCCCAGCGCCGCAGCCTCGGCCTTCGCGGTGCAGACCTGCTCCTCACGGAAGCCGTTGCCGACGCCGCCGCCGTTCGAGTACCCGATCGAGAACGGGCCAGCCGCCGGCGCCATGCTCTCGGGCGCCATGCTCTCGGGCGCCGAGCTCGACGGCGCCATGCTCTCGGGCGCCTGCGTCGGGGCCTGGGTCGGAGCCGGGGTGGCCCCGCTGCTGCACGCCCCCACGATGATCGCCATCGTGCTGATGGCGACCAGGCCGCGGGCCTTGTCCAGATGCTTCATGTGCTGACTCTCCTCCTTGCGGCGGCCGGGCGCTCCGGGATGGAGCAGGGTCCGCCAGATCCGTGGTGGCTTGCCCAAGGCTCTCGCTTCGTCATCCACCTCCTCGCTGGTCGATCGCACGGGCGAGCCGCCGCGCATGCTCTCGATAGGCTTCGTCGAACAGGGCCCGCGACCGATCGGCTCCCACCACGCTTGCGCGCGTGAGGACCGGGGGCATCGCCCCCTGCCCCACCAGGAGCTGGGCGGTCCGGACCTTGATGGCGTTGACGATGGCAACTGCACCCACCGTCGATCCAGGGCCAACCGGCGTGTCGAGGCCCTCCACCGTCACCAGAGCGTCCGCGGCGGGCGTGCACAGGTCGATCACGAGGTCGGCCTCGTCCATCAGCCGTGACCCCGTACCGGGATCGGGCGACGTGGCCATCGACTGGGCGACCGAGGTGACCGCGATCACGCGCAGCCCTCGGGCCTTCGCGCCCCGCGCCATCTCGACCGGCACCGCCGTGGCACCGCTGGCCGAGAACACGATCATCACATCGTGCGGCCCGAATGCGAAGTTGGACAGGATCACGTCGGCCAGCCCGGGAGTCCGCTCGATGAACATCGCCTGCCGCTGGCCGTTCGTGCCCACGACCTGGGTGTGGAACGTCATCGACAGCTCGACGATCGGGTTGAAACCCGGATAGGAACCGTAGCGCGGGAACATCTCCTCGACCGGGATCCGGGAGTGCCCGGTGCCGAACAGGTGGACGAGACCGTCGGCCGCGATCGCATCGGCACACCAGGCGCTGGCGGTCTCGATCGCCTGGGCCTGCGTCGTCGCCACGCGCTCCAGGACCCCGATGGCCTCGGCGATCCACGGCACGGTGCCCACGGCGGACGTCATGCGGCGTCCGCCAGCAGCGTGTCATCGATCTGGACGGCCTCCCAGCGACCACTCCCCATCGAGCGGTAGGCCGCGTCCAGCACGGCGTTCACGACGTAGCCATCGCGGAACGACTCCTGTGGAGCCCGACCCGAGCGGAACGCCTCGACCACGTTCGCCATCATCAGGTCGTGGCCGTGGACGCGGACCTCGTCGGGGACGGGGAACAGCCATCCGGTCTCGGCGTCGGCCTTCTCGACGACGTACCCCGCCGGACGCTCCACGAACGCCTTGAGCGAGCCGACGCTGAGGTCGGTGATCAGGCGGCCCGCATCGCCATAGGCCTCGAACCGACCCTCGAGCCCGCCCTTGGACGACCACGAGACGTCCATCGTCGCGGCCCGTCCGTCGGCGAAGCGCATGATCATGATCGCGTTGTCCTCACCCGTGGTCTTCGCGCCGTGGACCAGCGTTGCGCCCCAGGCGAACACCTCGGCGACGGGCACGTCCTTGCCGAACAGGAACCGCGCGTACTCGGCGCCGTGCGACGCCATGTCCAGCAGCGCACCGCCGCCCGCAAGCTCCGCGTCCCAGAAATGCGGTGCGTGTGGGCCGGAGTGGCCCTCGCGCGCCCGGACGGTGGTGAGCCGGCCGATGGCACCCGCCTCCACCATCTCGCGCATCCGGAGCAGGTCCGGGTTGAAGATCACGTTCTCCAGGTAGGCGTGGAACACGCCGCCGGCGGTCACGGCCCGGAGCATGTCCTCCGCCTCCGCGACATTGCGGCCGAGTGGCTTCGTGCAGGCCACGCCCTTGCCGGCGGCGGCCACCTTGAGGACCGCCTCGCGGTGCAGGTGGTTCGGCAGCGAGACGACAACGAGGTCCACCTCGGGATCGGCGCACAGCTCCTCGACCGTGGCGTAGCCCCTCCCGCCGAACCGCGCGGTGTACGCCTCGCGGCGCCCCTGGTTGGCATCGACCGCCGCGACCAATCGCGTGGCGGGCAGGTACCGCAGGCCCCGCGCATGGAACTCGCCGATGAACCCGCAGCCGAGCATCCCAACGCGGACCTCGCGCACGGGATCGGACATCAGTAGCCACTCCCGTCGTTGGCGGTGGTGGCAGCCGGGGCGCGGCCGGCACGGCGAGCCCGGAAGTCCTCGATGATCGTCGCGGTGGCCGTGGCACCGATGCGGGTCACGCCCAGATCCATGACCGCCAGCAGCGCATCCAGCGTTCGCACCCCACCCGCGGCCTTGACCCCGATGTGCGGCGACGTGTTGGCGCGCATCAGGCGCAGATCGTCGTGCGTCGCGCCCGACGGGGCGAACCCGGTGCTGGTCTTGACGAAGTCGGCGCCCGCCGCCTCTGTCAGCCGGCACGCGCGGATCTTCTCCTCGTCGGTCAGGTACGCGTTCTCGAAGATGACCTTGACGATCGCGCCGGCATCGTGGGCGACCTTCACGACCGCGGCGATGTCGGCCTCGACGTCCGCGTCGCGACCCGACTTCAGGGCCCCGATCTTGATCACCATGTCCAGCTCGGTCGCCCCGTCCGCCAGCGCCTGGCGAGCCTCGAACGCCTTGGTCTCGGTCCGGTGGTTGCCGTGCGGGAAGCCGATCGTGGTGCCCACGGCAACATCGGTGCCCGCGAGGATCGCCTTCGCGCGCGCGACATCCGCCGGCCGGACGCACACGGACGCCACGTCGTATCGGGCCGCCAGCCGGCAGCCGGCCTCGACGAACGCATCGTCGAGCTCCGGCCGAAGTAGCGAATGGTCGATCGTCTTCGCGATCTCGCGCTCGGTGAGGTTCGCAATGGAGAGGGTCATGTCACTCCGGGATCATCGCGTTGCCGTTCGTGGCAGGGAGCGCAACCTGGGCCCAGCGGCGGGCCGTCCGAGGCAACGCTCCGGTGCCGCCGGCTGGCGGATCAGCAATGTTCGATAATCGATTACCGATGGTAGGAACGGGGTTGGGTCCCCGTCAAGCCCCGACCGGCCGGTTCGCACCGCCGGCGGGACGGGCGCTGCCTGCGTCATCGGCAGTACGGCCGCAGGATGTCGCGGGCGATCAGGAAGCCCTGCTTCACCTTCTCGTCGGTGCCCTCGAACCGCCGATCCTCGTGCTCGATGATGCAGTCCCCCTGGTACCCCTGACGATAGAGCTCGGAGAACACGACGCTCCAGTCCACCTCGCCCAGGCCGGGAATGCGCGGCACCTGCCAGCCCATGCCCATCGAGAGCACCCCCCGCTCGTAGAGCCCGTCGACGTCGATCATCAGGTCCTTGGCCTGGTAGTGGAGCACGTGCGGCCCGAACTCCTTGAGGAACCGGCGCATGTCGATCATCTGGAGGATCAGGTGGCTCGGGTCGAAGTTGAGCCCGATCGTGTCGGCCCACTGCTCGAGGATCCGGCGCCACATCACGGGCGTCGTGGCGATGTTGTGGCCGCCCGGCCACTCGTCGTAGCTGAACAGCATCGGGCAGTTCTCGAGCGTGATCTTCACGCCCTGGTCCTGCGCGTACGCGACGATGTCCGGCCAGACGCGGAGCGCCTCCTCCCAGTTCTGGTCCTGGTTCTTCGCCCCGTCCCCGCCCATGAAGGTGTTGACCAGCGGCACCCCCATCCTCCGGGCGGCGACCATGACCGCCCTGAGGTGGTCGATCGCCTGGGCACGGTGGGCCGGGTCAGGGTGCAGTGGGTTCGGGTAGTAGCCGAGCCCCGAGATCGTCAGGCCCTTCGCCGCGAGCTGGGCGACGATCTCGGATGCCTCCCCGTCGGTCAGGTTGACCACGTCGATGTGGCTGGTCCCGGCGTAGCGCCGGGTCGCTCCCCCCTGCGCGGGCCAGCAGGCGATCTCGAGCACCTCGAAGCCGGCGCCGGTGGCCCAGTCGGCCACCCCCATCAGCGGGGTCTCGGGGAACGGGGCGGTCAGGAAGCCGAGCTTCATCGCGGCTGGCCCTCCAGGCTACAGGGACTGCTGTGGCTCACAGCGGTGTCGCCTCCGTGCGGGCGACCTCGACCCAGCCGCCCGTGCGCGCGCTCTCGGCGACGGCGTCGCCGACGAGCATCTCCTCGTGACCGTCCGCGAACGTGGCGTAGGCGGGTCGCGCGGTGGGACGGCCCGCGATCACGTCCTCGTAGATCGCAGTGAACACCGCGCCGAACGTATCGGCGAAGCCCTCCACGTGACCGCCGGGCAGCCGCGCGGCCGCCGCGCCGGCCGGGTTCATGAGGGCCGGGTTCCGGAGCAGGAGCTCGTTGGGCCGGTCGCGGTGACCGATCCACAGCGAGTCCGGCTGCTCCGAATCCCAGGCGACGGCGGAGGAGGAGCCATCGATCTGGTAGCAGAGGCTGTTCTTGCGCCCCGGGCTGAGCTGGCTGATGGCGACGCTGCCGTGAGCGCCGCCCTCGAAGCGCAGGAGGATCGTCGCTGCGTCCTCGGTGTGAATCTCCACCGGGATCGTCTCGGCCGCGCGCTCGGTCGAGAACGTCTGGACTGGTCCGGCTGGCTTCCGGCGGACCGGGATGAACGTCGCGAGGTCCGCCATCACCGCCTCCAGGCGGCGCCCCACCAGGAAGGACGTGAGGTCCAGCCAGTGCGAGCCGATGTCACCGACCGCGCGCAGGGCCCCGCCGCGGTCCGCTTCCAGGCGCCAGTTCCAGTCGGTGTCGAACAGCAGCCAGTCCTGGAAGTACCGCCCGGTGACGAAGCGGACGTCTCCGATCCCCCCGTCGCGTACCAGCCCGGCAACGTGCTGGTTGAGGGGGTAGAAGCGGATGTTGAAGTTGACGGCGTTCACGAGCCCGCTCGCCGCCGCGAGGCGGACGAGCTCCGCGGACTCGGCAGAGGTCATCGCGAGCGGCTTCTCGCACACGACGTGCTTGCCCGCGGCCAGGATCCGCTTGACCTGCGGGTGGTGCAGCTCATTGGGCGACGTCACATGGACAACCTGGACACGTGCGTCCGCGAGCACGTCGTCGAGGCTCGCGTACGCGCGCGCGAGCCCCATCTCGCCGGCCCGACGGGTCCCGAGCTCCGGGGACGACTCGAGCAGCCCGGCCACGTTCACACCGATCCGGCGCAGCGCCTCGATGTGGACGGTACCGATGAACCCGCTGCCGATGACAGCGGTGCCGATGTCGCTGCGTCGAGACATGTGTGGGTGGCTGACCTCCTAGATCCGAGCCCCCGGGCTGGATCCGAGCCCCGGGCCGACGCCACCCTCCGCGGCACCTGGAACCGTCCTGCAACCAGTCTATACAGCTAGATGGCTCATCGAGGATCCGGAGGATCCTCACGGGAAGCCGAAATTGCTGTGCTCCGTCGCCCGACACGGGTCGGTATGAACAGATGTGGTAGGTCTCGGGACGCGGGACGTGTTCCGTCCACTGCCGATGGTACTTTGGCATGTCAAGTGCAAAAGTGCTCTGGACCAGAGCCTCGCGGTCAGCCATCATGCGGTCGTGGACCCTCGAACCAGGAGTCCCGGCGCGGCCGGCCAGGTTCCGTCCGTCCGATCGACGGAACCCGCTCCTGCCGGGCCTGGGCCGGTCGCCGACGAGTCGCTCGACGCGCTCGTGGCGATCCTCGACGAGATCCGGCTCGGAGACTCGCGGTCGCGGAGTGAG
>Ga0315556_1000345_pt1 | contig 28089 bp, 27 predicted proteins | sample SalMarSW160310MG_FD_202112 | JGI IMG/M metagenome (GOLD analysis project Ga0315556, IMG submission 202112) | Salt marsh sediment microbial communities from the Plum Island Ecosystem LTER, Massachusetts, United States - Salt Marsh Sediment SW1603-10 ...
GCGTTCGCCGCCCACGCCGGAAACTCCGCTCTGCGCGGCGTGCTGATCGACCACGAGGGGCCGCACTTTTCCTTTGGCGCGAGCGTCGAGGAACACTTGCCGGGGCAGTGCGCGGCGATGCTGAAGACCCTGCACGCCCTGGTGCTGCGCATGCTCGAGTGGCCGGCGCCGATCCTCGTTGCGGTTCGCGGCCAGTGCCTGGGTGGCGGGCTCGAATTCGCCTGCGCCGGCAACCTTCTCTTCGCCGCCCCGGACGCGCAATTCGGCCAGCCCGAAATGAAGCTCGCGGTGTTCGCCCCGGCAGCCTCGTGCCTGCTGCCGCCGCGCATCGGCCAGACGCGGGCCGAGGACCTGTTGCTCTCCGGCCGCTCGATCGACGCGCCTACCGCACAGGCGTGGGGCCTGGTCAACGAACTGGCCGAGGATCCGGCCGCCGCGGCGCTGGCGTACTTCGACGCGCACCTGGCCGCCAAGAGCGCGAGCTCGCTCGGCTACGCGCTGCGCGCCGCGCGCGCCCCGCTCACCGAAAAGATGCACCGCCGCCTGGCGGAAGTCGAGGCCTTGTACCTCGACGGGTTGATGTCGACACGCGACGCCGTCGAGGGGCTGCAGGCCTTCCTCGACAAGCGCGCACCAAAGTGGGAGCACAAATGACCGTCCAAGATATCGTCGGGCGCTGCGAGGCGCTGTTCGAGGACCTGCACTTCAACGCGGTCAAGCAGTGGAAGGCGGCCGCGCCTGAGCGCAAGGCGATCGGCTACATGCCGATCTACGTGCCGCGCGAGATCGTGCACGCCGCCGGGATGCTCCCGGTGGGGATCTTCGGCGGCGGCGACCAGATGGAGGTGATCCAGGGCGACGCCTACTACCAGAGCTACATCTGCCGCATCCCGCGCTCGACGCTCGAGCTCGGCCTCACCGGCAGGCTCGATTGCCTCGACGGCATGCTGTTCCCGTCGATCTGCGACGTGATCCGAAACCTCTCGGGGATGTGGCAGATTCTGTTCAAGGACAAGTACGTCAAGTACTTCGACGTGCCGCAGAACTACGACGACTCGATCGGCGGCGAGTTCTATATTCGCGAGATGCAGGTTATGCGCGAAGACCTCGGCAAGCTGCGCGGCAAGCCGATCAGCGACGACGAGCTGCGCGCCTCGATCGCCGTATACAACGAAAATCGCCGCGCGCTGCGCGACCTGTACGCCTACCGCGCCGAAAAACCGTGGCAGGCGCCCACCTCCGAGGTGTACCTGGTGCTGCGGGCGGGATGCGTGCTGCCGCCGGAGGAGCACACCAAGCTGGTGCGAGAATATATCGCGGCCGCCGACACCGAAAAGCGTGCCCTGCGCGACAACGCGCGGGTCGTCCTCACCGGCGCGTTCTGCGAGCAGCCGCCGCTCAGTTTGATCAAGTCGATCGAAATGGCGGGTTGCTACATTGTCGACGACGACTTCATGCTGGTCATGCGCTGGCTGCTCGACGACGTGCCGGCGACCGGCGACCCGCTCGACGAGCTTTCCAAGGCCTTCCTCCACCGCTCGGCGTCGACCTCGTCCAAGTACGATGAGAAGAAGTCCGACAAGGGGCAATACCTGCTCAAGCAGGTCAAGAGCAACGCCGGCGAAGGGGTGATCTTCGCCGCGCCGTCATTCTGCGATCCGGCGCTGCTCGAGCGCCCGATGCTGCAGGAGGTGCTCGCCAAGTACAAGGTTCCCTACACCGCCTTCAAATACGCGGAGAACACCGGCCAGATGGCGCCGATCCGCGAGCAGGCCGGCACTTTTGCCGATTCAATCAAACTGTGGAGCGCCGCCTAATGACGACCACGCCAGCGATGCAACCCCAAGTCAGCCCCAAAGCCAAGCCCGCGGCCCAGAAAGAGGACGCGATGTTGCTGCAGAAGGAGCTGATCAACAACAACTACCACGAGCTCGCGAATTCGCGCCAGCTGGGCAAGAGGGTGTCCGCCACCTTCGTGCCCGGCAACCTGAACGAGCTGCTGATGTGCTTCGACTTCGCCCGCAGCCTGCCCGAGACCAACGCGCTGCAGAGCGGCATGCGCAAGAAATCCGGCAAGTTCATCATGGACGCCGAGCGCGACGGCCACTCCGAGGACGTGTGCACCTACGTCAAGACCGATCTCGGCATGATGCTGCAGGGCCAGGTCGGGCCGACCGGGGAGCCGCTACCGACTCCGGACGTGCTGCTGCTTTCCTACACCGGCTGTTTCACCTTCATGAAGTGGTTCGAGCTGGTGCGGCAGAAATACGACTGCGAAACCGTGATGCTGCACGTGCCCTACCAGGGCGACGGCCACATCTCGCCGAGTATGCGCGACTACGTGGTCAAGCAGCTCAAGGAGAAGGTCATCCCGACCCTGGAGAAGGTCTCGGGAGTGAAGTTCGACATCGACCGCTTGCGCCAGTACATGCGAGAGTCGGCCAAGGCGGAGGAGGATCTGGTCTGGACGCTGCAGTCCGCCAAGCACAAGCCCTCGCCCATCGACGGCTACTTCGGCGCGGTGTATTACATTGGCCCGATCTTCACCGCCTTCCGCGGCACGCCCGAGGCGACGCAGTACTACCGGGTGCTGCGCAGCGAGATCGAGCAGCGCATCCGCGAGGGCAAGGGCCCGGTCACCCCGGAGGGCGAAATGGGCGAAGAGAAGTACCGCCTGGTGGTCGAGGGCCCGCCCAACTGGACCAGCTTCCGGGACTTCTGGAAGATGTTCTACGACGAAGGCGCGGTGGTGGTGGCGTCGACCTACGCCAAGGTCGGCGGCGTGTACGATTTCGGCTTCCGTCACGATCCCGACCATCCGCTCGAGTCGCTGGCGGAGTACTGCCTGGGCTGCTATACGAACCTCAATTTCCCGCAGCGCATCGACATGATCTGCAAGTACATGGACGAGTACCAGGCCGACGGCCTGCTGATCAACTCGATCAAAAGCTGCAACAGCTTCTCTGCCGGACAGCTGCTGATCCTGCGCGAAGTCGAGAAGCGCACCGGGAAGCCGGCGGCGTTCATCGAGTCGGACCTGGTGGATCCGCGCTACTTCTCGGCGGCGAACATCAAGAACCGCCTCGAGAGCTATTTCCAGATGATCAAACAGAAGCGCGCCGCCGCCGCGCAGTCGGCGGCCTCTGCCTCGCTGCATTGACCATGAGAACATTCATCGGAATCGACCTGGGATCCACCACCACCAAGGCGGTGGTGATGGACGAGCAGAAAAACGTGCTCGGGCGCGGCATCACCAATTCGCGCTCGAACTACGACACCGCGGCGGCGATCGCGAAACAGGAGGCATTGCTCAACGCGCGCTTCCATCTCTTTCGCGAGGCCTTGTCGCGATCGGGCGCGCTCAACGGCGACCGGCTGGAGGAATTCGTGGGGCAGCTCGAACGCGACTTCCGGCTCGAGCAGTTCCTCGAGCAGTTGGCCGATCTCGAGGCTACCTGCCGGCGCAACGCCGAGGGCACGCGTTTCGGCGATGCCGCGGCCGGGGTGCTCGCGGCGCTCGATGAGGTGTTCAAGCGACTGCAAGTGGAGGCTCCCAAGCTGTTCGCGCCGGGAGCGAAGCGCAAGTCGGACTTCTTCCGCGACATCGCCGGCAGCCGCTATCTCGCTGTGGGCGAGACGGTGGCGAAGGAGGCGGGGGTGCGCTACGACATGCTGCTCAATGTCTTCGACCGCTCGATCATCGAAGTCGAGAACCGCGTCTACGGGGATTCGATCAAGCCTCACCTGCTCGATGCGCTGGACCGGACCTTTTCGATCCTGACCAATGATACGAAGACCCAGGATGCGGTGCGCGCGCCCATAGAGGGTGTGCTCGATACGAGCCTCGATGAAGCCTACGTGGTCGGCACCGGCTACGGCCGAGCCCGGCTGCCGTTCTCCAAGGAGCATATCCGCTCGGAAATCCTGTGCCACGGTCTGGGCGCGCACGTGATGTACCCGAACACGGCTACGGTGCTCGACATCGGCGGCCAGGACACCAAGGCGATCCAGGTCGACAAGCACGGCATCGTCGAGAGCTTCCAGATGAACGACCGCTGCGCCGCGGGCTGCGGCCGCTACCTCGGCTACATCGCCGACGAGATGAACATGGGACTGCACGAGCTCGGGCCCCTGGCAATGAAATCGACCAAGACGGTGCGCATCAACTCGACCTGCACGGTGTTCGCCGGCGCCGAGCTGCGCGACCGCCTGTCGCTGGGCGAGAAGCGCGAGGACATCATGGCGGGACTCCACCGCGCCATCATCCTGCGCGCCATGTCGATCCTGGCGCGCTCCGGCGGCATCCGCGACCAGTTCACCTTCACCGGCGGCGTGGCGAAGAACGAGGCCGCGGTGAAAGCGCTGATGATGCTGGTCAAGGAAAACTACGGCGACGTCACCCTCAACATCAATCCCGACTCGATCTACACCGGCGCCCTTGGCGGCGCGACTTTTGCCTGGCGCGCGGTGGTCGAGGAAGGCAGGACCGCGGAGGCACGGCAATGATCCATACCATCGGCATCGATATCGGCTCCGGGGTGGTCAAGACTACTTTGTTCAGGACCGACGGATCGGGCGCGAACGCGAAGAGCGAATGGCTCGCGAGGCGCTGCGAGCGCATCCGCCGGCGCGACAACATGCAGCTCGCCAAGGACGGCTACGATGAGGTGCTGGAGGAAGCCGGCCTCAAGCCCGACGACGTGGACTACGTCGCCACCACGGGCGAGGGCGAGAACGTGAAGTTCGCCACCGGGCACTTCTACTCGATGACCACGCACGCGCGCGGCGGCGTCTTCCTGCAGCCCGATGCGCGCGCGGTGGTCGACATCGGCGCGCTCAACGGCCGCGCGATCTACATCGACGAGCGAGGCAAGGTGCTGTCCTACAAGATGACCAGCCAGTGCGCCTCGGGCTCAGGCCAGTTCCTGGAGAACATAGCGCGCTATCTCGGCGTCGCGGTCGAAGAGATCGGGTCGCTTTCAAAGGCCGCGAAGACGCCGGAGAAGATCAGTTCGATCTGCGCGGTGCTGGCGGAGACCGATGTCATCAACATGGTGTCGCGCGGCATTCCCACGCCGGACATCCTGAAGGGCATCCACCTATCGATGGCCTCGCGCCTGGTGAAACTGCTCAAGGTCACCGGTATCAAGAGCGGCACGGTGCTGCTCACCGGCGGCCTGGCGCTCGATGCCGGCCTGCTCGCCGCGTTGCGCGAAGAGCTGGTCAACGAGAAGATCACGGGGCTCGAAACGGTCAACCATCCCGATTCGATCTACGCCGGGGCGATCGGCGCCGCGCTGTGGGGCGCCTTCCGCCACGACAAGCTCAAGGCGCTGCAGGAGAAGGCGGCCGCCTGAAATCTTACGGAGACTGGAAATGGCACTTTTGATCGACGACAACTGCACCGCCTGCGACGCCTGCAAGCCGGTGTGCCCCAACGAAGCGATCAGCGTCGGCGATCCGATCTACGTGATCGATCCGCTCAAGTGCACCGAGTGCGTCGGCGCCGAGGACGAGCCGCAGTGCAAGCTCGTCTGCCCGGCCGACTGCATCGTGCAGAACCCGGAATACGCGGAAACGCCCGAGCAGCTGATGGAGAAGTACCACGGCCTCCACGGCTGAGAGGCGCAATCCATGAAGATCAAGCAAAGACCGCTGACCGCGGCCGACCTCGATACGGTTGTGACCATCGACGCCTCGATCAGCGGGCGAACGCGGCGCAGCTATTTCGAGCGGCGGCTGGCGGCGGCAAAGCGCGAGCCGAAGCTGCATGCGCAGTTCGCGGTAGAGGATGAATCCGGGCTAACCGGTTACGTCCTCGGCCGCGTGCTCGAGGGCGAGTTCGGCCGCATCGAGCCTGCGATGCGACTCGAGGTGGTGGGGGTGAAGCTGGAAGCGCGCGGGCGCGGCCTCGGCCTCGCGCTCGAGCGGGCGATCGAGGACGAGTCGAGGCGCCGCGGCCTGAAGGAAATGCGCACCGGCGCAAGCTGGCGCGACCATCAGATGCTGCGCTTTCTCGACGCCGCCGGCTACCGGCTGGGACGCAACCAGGTGGTCGACTGCGGAATCGCCGAGGCCAAGCTCGGAGCAAGGGAAGATGAGCCGGTGGAGGTCGAGGAGCGGGACCGTCCGGGCGACCACAACGACTACGGCGCCGCGGCGCCGAATCATTTCGAGCATCTGGCGCGCGATCTCGCCGACGTTCACTCGCTCGGACAAACCGACCTCGACGCGGTCATCCGGATCGACCGCCGTCTGACAGGGCACGATCGCAGTGACTACATGCGCCATAAATTCCACGAGGCGCTGAGCGAATCCGCGCTGCGGATCTCGCTGGTGGCGCACAAGGACGGCACTACCGCCGGCTATCTGATGGCCAGCGCGGACTACGGTGATTTCGGCCGCGCCGAGCCGGTTGCGGTGATCGACACCATCGGTGTCGATCCCGGTTTCTCGCACGCCGGTATTGGGCGCGCGCTGCTGTCGCAGCTGTTCATCAACCTCGATGCGCTGCGGGTCGAGCGCGTCGAGTCCGTGGTGGCGAAGGAGCACTTCGAGCTGCTCGGATTCCTCTATCGTGCGGGCTTCGGCCCTGCGCAGCGGCTCGCTTTCGTCAAGACCCTGGCCTGAGGCTTTCAGCTCGCGTAGGCGAGCGCGAGCTGGGCGTCGGTTTCCTCGTCCAGCAGGTCCTCGATCGCGGGCAGGAGCGACATCTCTTCCTTGTGCACGTGCGCGACCAGCCGCTCGGCGAGTTCCAGCCCGGCGCTGCGCAGCTGCTGCCAGTCCCGGGTTTCAAGCGCCGCGCTGAACGCCTGCGCGGCGGCGCGGATCGTGGCGTGCTCTTCGGCCAGCAGTTCGGCGATGTCCCCTTCGCCGCTCTCGACCATGCGCGGAAACAGCTCGGACTCCTCGAATTCGAAGTGGTGCCAAAGCTCCTCGGCCAGCGCGACGGCGCAGCTGCGAAGCAGGCGCTCGATCTCCGCGTCCTCGGCCGCAGGTGGCCAGGCGCCCGCGCGCGCGGCTATGGCCTGCTCGAACTGGTTCCACAGCGCGAGCGTGCTCATGTGCTCTTCGTGGAGGCGACGGTTGACTTGGCGATTCATGTCCATGGCTGTGCCTTTATCCCAGTTTCGGGCGCTCGTCGCGCACCCTGACTGCCTTGCCCTGCGAGCGCGGCACTTCACCCGGTTTCTTCACCACCACGTCGGCGGTAACGCCGATCAGGGACTTGATCTGATAGCGCACCTGCTCGGCAAGCTGGCGGTAGACGGCGTCGCCCGAGCCCAGCGATGGCGCGGCCTCGACTTCGACCGCGAGCTCGTCCATGTTGCCGCGGCGCGACACCACCAGCTGGTAATGCGGCGCGAGATCAGGCAGGCCTATCAGCACTGCCTCGATCTGCGACGGATAGACGTTCACGCCGCGGATGATCAGCATGTCGTCGTTGCGACCCGTGATGCGCCGCAGGCGCAGGTGGCTGCGGCCGCAGGCGCAGCGCGCGGTGCTCACGCGCGTGATGTCGCGCGTGCGGTAGCGGATCATCGGCAGGCCTTCCTTGGTAAGCGTGGTGATCACCAGCTCGCCCGCCTGGCCTTCGGGCACCGGTTGCCCCGACTCGGGATCGATGATCTCGAACAGGAAATGGTCTTCCCAGCCGTGCAACCCGTCCTGAGCCTCGCATTCGATGGCGACCCCCGGGCCCATGATTTCGGACAAGCCGTAGACGTCCACCGCTTTGAGCCCGAGCCGGATCTGGATCTCGCGCCGCATGGCTTCGCTCCACGGCTCGGCGCCGAACAGGCCGATTTCGAGCGCGCTCGAGCGCAGGTCGACGCCATCACGCTCGGCGACCTCGGCGATGTTCAGCGCGTAGGACGGCGTCGAGCACAGCACTCGGGCGCCGAAATCCTTGATCAGGACCACCTGGCGCTCGGTTGCGCCGCCCGACATCGGCACCACCGTCGCGCCCAGGCGCTCGGCGCCGTAATGCGCGCCCAGCCCGCCGGTGAACAGGCCGTAGCCGTAGGCGTTGTGGACCACGTCGCCGGGCCGCGCTCCGGCACAGGCCATCGAACGCGCCATCAGGCCGGCCCAGGTCTCGAGGTCCTTTTTCGTATATCCGACTACCGTCGGCTTGCCCGTGGTGCCGGAAGACGCGTGCAGGCGCGTCAGCTCCGCGCGCGGCCGCGCGAACATGCCGAACGGGTAATGGTCGCGAAGATCGGTCTTGACCGTGAACGGCAGGTTGCGCAGATCCTCGAGCGAGCGCACGTCCTGCGGCTTGATGCGCGCCGCTTTCATGCGCTCGCGGTGCAGCGGCACGTTCTCGGCCGCGTTCTTCAGCGTTGCGCGCAGGCGGCGCAGCTGCAGCTTTTGCAGTTCCTCGCGCGGCGCGGTCTCGACCTGGCGCTCGAAATAGAATTGCGCCGCCCGCGGCGCGCGTGTTGCGGCGGCGCGGTGATGAACCTTGGCGTAGCGTGTTTGCAGCAAAGCGCTCATTGTCGTCCCTCCTTTGCGAGCTAGTGGCCGCCGCGGACCGGCAGTTGCGGCAGCGAGAATCCCTGGTTGTAAGCGGCGCGCCTGACCAGCACGAACTTGAGCCTCCACCCCGCGCCGAGCGCCGCCAGCCCGGCGAGGAAATCGGCGCTAGGGGCGAGTGCCGGCAGCATCAAGCCGATCGCCAGCAGCGCGAGCGGCGCAGCGGTGCCGGCGTAGATGAGGATCCGGCCGCTCGCCTCCAGCGCGGCACTCGCCGGGCCGGATCCGAGGCGAGTGCGGTAGCGCGACCAGGCTGCCACGCGTGCGACCAGCACCAGCGCGAAAGCGATCAGCCAGGGCGTCGGCGGCGCGCCGAGGGCCGGGATCGCGGCGGCGACGAACAGCCCGCCGCCCTCGGCAAGCGCGGTGGTCACGACGAGGGCCACGACCCCTCTCGCGCGCCAGGCCGGAATGCCCTTGGCGGCGAACAGAATGCGGCCCTGGCAATAGACGAAGCCGAGCGCGGCGAGCGCCGCAGCCTGCGCGAGGGGCGCACGCCCGAGGGCGAGGCCCGCCAAGCCGAGCGCAAACACGACGACCGCGACGTAGGCCTCGCGCGTCATCCACGAGGTGCGGGCGTTGAACAGCACGTTGATCGCGCGCAATTTGCGCCCGATCTCGAGCCATACCGCGCCCAGGCCGGCGGCGATCAGCGCCATTCCGGCGGCGAGCGGCCAGCGCCAGGCGGACGGGGCGGCGAGCGCCGCCGCCAGCAGCAAGCCGGTGCCGGTGCCGCCGAGAATGAAATTGGCCGCCGCGCGCAGATCCCAGTGCGCCTGCAGCCAGGGCTTGGGGCCGTAGTTCGTGCCCCGGCTCATCGGCGCTTGTCCCACAGGTAGTAGAAGCCCGGCTCGGTGCCGAGCTCTTCGTGCATGCGGAAGTGCTGGTTCTCCGCCAGCAGCTGCGAAATATTGCTGCCAGGATCTTCCACGTCGCCGAAGTGCAGCGCCTTGGCGATGCAGGAGTTGACGCAGGCAGGCGTGGCCTCGGGATCGACCCCGGGCACGAGGCCTTCCCCCAGGCCCGCGTCGACCCGGTCCGAGCAGAAGGTGCACTTGGTGGCGACGCCGATCCGCCGCGGGTCGAAGCGCTGCTGCTCGGAGGGCATCGCCTCGCCGTAGGCGAAGCTCGGGTCGTCGGTCTTGTAGCGCGCCTGGTAGGGGCAGGCCACCGCGCAGTAGGCGCAGCCGATGCACAGGTCGTAGTCGATGGTGACGATGCCGTCGGCGCGCTGACGGGTCGCGGTCGAGGGGCAGACGTGCATGCAAGGCGGATCGGCGCAGTGCATGCAGCCGACCGGAACGAATGCGCGCTGGACCTCGGGGTATTCGCCCACCTCCATGTCGAGCACGCGCCGCCACTGCACGTCCGGCGGAGTGGCGTTGGTGAGCTTGCACGCCGCGGTGCAGGTCTGGCAGCCGACGCAGCGGCGCAAGTCCGCGATCATGGCCCAGCGGGTCACGATACTCTCCGCAGCGAAACGCGCACCACGTCGGCGCCGGAGCCGGTGGCATCGGTGAGCGCGAGCGACATCGGCACCAGCTTGTTCATGCTCGGCATCTCGAAATCCTTGGCGAACGGCGTCTCCCAGTGGTCGAACTGCCCCAGCAGCAGCAGCGTGTCGGGACGGATGCCCTGGCGCAGCACCGCGTGCGCCCGCACGCTCGCTTTGGGCGTGGCGATCTCGACCAGGTCGCCCTCGGCGACGTCGAGCCGCTGCGCGGTTTGCGCGTTCAGGATCACGCCCTTGTGCCCGGCGACGTTGTCGGCGACCTCCTTAATCAGCTGCATGCCGACGTTGCCGCCCCAGGCATACTGCATGCTGCGCGAAGTCAGCAGCCAGTACGGGAAGTCGTCCGGCTGGCCGCCCATCTCGCGCAGCGACGTCTCCCACAGCCCCGGGAAATCCTTCCATACCGGCAGTGCCTGGTATTCGGTCAGCTGCGCATCCCACCAGTGCATGTCATGTTCGTGCAGCCGGCGCCCGAGCTCCTTGCCCACGCGCAGCAGCCGCTCCTGGTAGGGCAGCTCGAAGCGCAGTCCCAGCTCGACGATGGTCGGATACAGGTACCAGTCGCGGCGCGAGAACGGCCTGGTTCGAAGCCCGTGCTCGCGCCACCAGTCCAGGCCGTTCGATTCCGCGCCGTCGCTCAGCTCGGCGCTTGCCGCGCGGCAAACCGCATCCCAGATTTCCGAAGCTTTGTGTGCCTTCTCGGTTGCAAGGGAGAAATCCCACTTGTCCGTCTTCAATTCGACGCCCGCCACGCCGCGGTTGATCGCCGCGTTGTACTTCTCGAGCAGGCCGACGCGGCGCGCCAGCTCGGTGGCGATGTCGCTGAAGTCGCGCGCCTCGCCCTGCGGCGCGACGGCGGGCTGGCGCAGCGCGAAGCCCTCGTGGTCCCAGAATTGCTCGATGAACTTTGAGCCGCCGATGCGGATCAGCTGCGTGCTCTCCAGATCCACCGCGTCGGGCAGCAGAATGTCGGCGAAATGGTTGGTCTCGTCGCGCGTGTACGCAAAGGCCACCGTGAACGGGAAGCGCGCCATCTGCTCGGAAATGTGGTCGGTGTCCCAGAACGAGATCGCGGGGTTGGTGCGATACAGGAACCAGACCTCCGGCAGAGTCACCCGCGGCAGGCCCTTGGGCGTCTGGTCGAGGAACATCCACGAAAAGTGCGTCGGCCCGAGCGCCTGGCTCCAGGGCCCGTCGCCCGCGAGCGGGACCATGCTGCGGTAGGCGTTGCGAATGTTTGGCTTCGGGCTCCAGTGCTCGCGGTCGGTGGGGTTGAGCGGGTAGGCCATGAAACCGTCCGTGCCGGGGCGCACGCTCTTCAGGCGCTCGCCCAGCGGCTTGTTCAGGCGCACCGTCGTGCCGAGGATGCCGCCGGGCACCTCGAGCGCGCCGACCAGCGACGAGAGCACGGTGCGGGCCCAGCAGCATTCAAAGCCGCCCCAGCCGTTGGTGACCGTCTTGCCCAGGGTCACCGCGACCGGCCGCAGCGGCAGCGCTTCGCCGTCGATTTCGACTGTGGCGCCGACCCGCGCGTGTGAAAGGTACTCGTCGGCGATGCGCCTGGTTGTCGCTGCGGAGACGTCGCTCACGCCCTGCGCCCACTCGGGCGTATAGCGCTTCAGGTGCGCGACCAGCTTGCCGAACGCGGTCTCGCCGAGCAGCTCACCCTCGGCCAGCACTTCCTGGTCGGGTCCGATTTCGACCGCCGCTGCCGCGTACGGACCGCCCTCGAGCGCGGGCTCGGCCTGGGGCGTGTCGAAGGGCACCGCCGCATTGCGGCTGGCGTCCCACAGCAGCGGCTTCTTGCTCGTCGGGTCGCGCAGGTAGTAGCCGTTCGGCCCGACCAGATACGGCGCCGACGTGCGCCCGGCGAGGAACACGAGGTCGAGACGCTGGCGCGGATGCTCGTGCAGCAGGCAGTGCGCGAGCGCGAAAAGGAACGCCGCATCGGTCTTGGGTTTGATCGGCACCCATTCGGCCGAGCACGCGCCGGTGACCGACAGGTGGGGCTCGACCTGCACCCGCTTGATGCCGCGCTCGCGCGCATTGGCATGTCGCCACACTCCGGCCACTCCGCCCGAAGCCTCGATGTTGGCGCCGCAGGAGATGTTGTAGTCGCACGACGGCGTGTCCGCCGAGACGGTGAAGCCTCGGTGCCAGAACTCGCCGTAGAGGTGCTCGGAGTGGTAGCACTTCACCCCCTGGCCGGAGCCGAAGCCCATGTCCATCGGCCCCCATGCGGCGAGGAACGCCGGCAGCGTGCCCATATACGACTGCGGCGTGCCGCCGCCGCCGAAGCTCGCCGCGACCCTCGGGTAGCCCGAATCGTCGAGCAGGCCGCGCGCGCGGACGTCGTTCAGTTTCGCGGCGATCGTCTCGAACGCCTCGTTCCATGAAATCGGCACGAAGCCCGGGTCCTCGTTGCGGCCCTTTCCGGGATTGGTACGCTTCATCGGCGACAGAACGCGGTTCGGGTTGTACAGCTTCTGCACCAGCCCGTAGGCCTTGACGCACACCTTGCCGCCGCCGGGGTGGACCGAGGCCGCGCCGAAGTTCGGCTCGACCGCGGTGGCGACGCCGTCGTGCACCTCGACCGTGAGCAGGTCGGGTCCCGCTACGCACTGGTAGCAGTACGTCTTGAGCTTCATTTGAGCCCGGCTTTCTGCGCCTTGGCGGCGAGACGCTGCTCGGTCTGCTTGACGTCGACCACGTAGCGCATATGGCGTCCGCGGCAGATGGTGTCGACGCCGTCGGAGCCGGTCAGCTCGAAGGTCACCGCGCGGCCCTTCACTTCGGCCACGGTTGCCTCGATGCGCACGGTCATGCCGAGCAGTGTCGGCGCGGTATGGTCGAGCTCGACGCGCGTGCCGACCGAGTCCTCGCCCGGATCGAGGTGCCCGAGCAGGAACTCGCGGCAGGCGACTTCGATGTCGCGCACCAGCATCGGCGTTGCGTACACGCGCGCTGCCTCGCCCATAAAGTCGATGGTGCGATCGCGGTCGACCGCGAACGTGCGGGTCGTCGATACTCCCGCAACAAGTGTGGATTTCATGGCTATTCTCCCTCCGCTGCAAGCGTCAATACCAGCACGGTGCGCCGCACCCCTGTTTGATCCATATCAAGCCATTCCATGCGCTAGAGCCCGAGATACGCGGCCTGAACGCTCGCGTCAGCCAACAGCTCGCCGCCGCTGCCGGCGAGCACGATGCGCCCGGTCTCGAGCACGTAGCCGCGATCGGCGATATTCAGCGCGGCGCGGGCGTTCTGGTCGACCAGGAAAATCGCGGTGTCGGCGGCGCGCAAGCCCCGCACGCAGGCGAAAATTTCCTCGACCAGGCGCGGCGCGAGCCCCATGCTCGGCTCGTCGAGCAAGAGCAGTCTGGGCCGCGCCATCAGGGCGCGGCCGATCGCCAGCATCTGCTGCTGGCCGCCGGAAAGCGTTCCCGCGGGCGCCTGCCGCCGCTGGCGCAGCACCGGGAACATCGCGTACACGCGTTCGAGCGACGAGGCGGATTCCGGCGCCGGCCGCGTGTAGCCGCCCAATCGCAGGTTGTCTTCGACCGAGAGCGGGCCGAACACCTGCCGGCCCTCGGGCACCTGCACGATGCCGAGCCGCACGCGGCGCTCCGGCGCCGCGCCGGTGATGTCGGCGCCCTCGTAGCGCACGCGACCCCCGCTCACGGGCTGCACGCCCGACAGGGCGCGCAGCAGAGTGGTCTTGCCGGCGCCGTTGGCGCCTACCAGCGCCACGAGCTCGCCGGCGCGTACCGCGAGATCGATCCCCTTGAGCGCCGGGATGCGCCCGTAGCGGCTCTCGAGGCCAGTGACTTCAAGCATGCGCCTGTGCCTCGGTGCCGAGATAAGCTTCGATTACCTTCGGGTCGCGGCGCACCGATTCCGCGCTTCCCTCGGCGAGCTTGCGGCCGTAGTCGAGCACCAGGACCTGGTCGGACACGCCCATCACCAGCTTCATGTTGTGCTCGACCAGCACCACCGCGATACCGCGCTCGGAGAGGCGCTGAATCAGGCGCACGATCTCCTGCGTCTCGGTCGGGTTGAGCCCCGCCGCCGGCTCGTCGAGCAGCAGCAGCCGCGGGCGCGCGGCGAGCGCGCGCGCAATCTCGAGCCGCTTGAGCGCGCCGTAGGGCATGCTGTCGGAGCCCGCGCGCGCGTAGTGGCCCAGGCCCACGAATTCGAGCAGCTCGAGCGCCTCGACCCGGCAGGCGCGCTCGGCGCGCGCCAGGCTCGGAAAGCGCAGCAATGCGGCGGCGAGACTGCAGCGCTCGTGCAGGTAGCGCCCGACCATGACATTCTCGAGCGCGCTCATGTTGAAGAAGATCTGCAGGTTCTGGAACGTGCGCCCGACGCCGGCTGCCGCGTAGAGGTGGGGCGCGCGCCCCGTCAGCTCCCGGCCGTCGAACCAGATGCGGCCGGCGCTGGGCCGGTACACGCCGGTGAGCAGGTTGAGCAGCGTGGTCTTGCCGGCGCCGTTGGGGCCGATGATCGAATACACGCCTTGCGCCGGAATTTCGAACTGCAGCGCCTGCACCGCGTGCACGCCGCCGAACTCCTTAGACAGGGCCTCCGCTCGCAACAGGGTCATTCGCGTTCCCTGGGTGCGAAGCGCGCCGCGAGCGTCGGCACGAATCCCTTCGGCATGAAGATCAAGGTGAGCATCATCACCGCGCCGAACACCACCATCTCGTAGTCTTTCAGCACCGCGAGCAGCTGCGGCAGGGTGGTGAGCACGGCCGCGCCGACCACCGCGCCGAAGGTCGACGCCATGCCGCCGAAAACCACCATCGTGACCAGCTCGATCGAGTGCAGGAAGGTCGCTCTTCCCGGAGTGATGAAGCCCGAGTAATGCGCCGTCAGGCCGCCGGCAAATGCGGCGAACACCGCCGAGAGGACGAACACCATCACCTTCTGGCGCACGCTGTCGATGCCGACCACCTCGGCCGCGGTCTCGGAGCCGTGCAGCGCGCGCAGCGCGCGTCCACCGGGCGATTCGACCAGGTTGAGCGCAAGCCAGACCGCCAGCAGCAGCAGCGCTCCGACCACCCAGTACCACGCCTTTTCGCCCGTTAGCGCGTGGCCGAGCAGCGACAGCGGCGGCACGCTCATGCCGTCGGGGCCACCCGTGTACTGGTCTTCGTTGGAGATGACGATCGAGATGATCACGCCCAGGCCGAGCGTCGCCATCGCCAGGTAGTGGCCGCGCAGGCGAAGGATGGGCCGTCCGACCAGATAGGCGAGCAGCGCGACGCCCGCGGTCGCGGCAGCGAGCGCGGCCAGCGGCGGCCAGCCGTAACGCGCGGTGAGGATCGCCGAGCCGTAGGCGCCGAGGGCGAAAAATCCGGCATGGCCGAGGCTGATCTGGCCCGCGTAGCCGATCAGCAGGTTCAGTCCGATGCAGACGATCGCGTTCAGCCCGACCAGGATCGCGACGTCGTAGAAGTAGTTGTTGGCGAGCGCCAGCGGCAGCAGCGCGATCACCGCCGCGAGGGCGAGCATGCCTCCGCTGCGCGCCGTACGTAGTGCGGCCGGCATGCGTCGCCGATCGCCTAGACGCGCTCGGCGGAGCGGCGGCCGAGCAAGCCGCCCGGCATCAGCACCAGCACCGCGAGCATGATGCCGAACGCGATCACGTCCTTGTAGGCGGAAGAGACGTAGCCCGCCGAAAGCGCTTCGAGCAGGCCGAGCGCGAGGCCGCCGAGCACCGCGCCCGGTCCGCTGCCCAGGCCGCCGAGGATCGCCGCGGCGAAGCCCTTGAGGCCGAGCATCACGCCGACGTCCCAGGCGGTGAAGGTGATCGGCGCGATCAGGATGCCGGCGAGGGCGCCGAGCGCGGCGGACAGGCCGAAGGAGACGAGCAGCACGCGCCGCACGCTGATGCCGACCAGCTGCGCGGCGAGCCGGTTGTGAGAGGTGGCGAGCATCGCCTTGCCGTGCAAGGTGCGGTTGAAGAACCACCACAGCGCGACGACCACGGCCAGAGTCACGCCGACCACCCACAGGCTCTGCGGCACGATGGTGGCGCCGCCCACCGCGATCGGCCGCTCGCCGCTGAACGCGGGCAGGGCGTGCAGGTTCTTGTCCCATACCAGGCTTGCCAGGCCGCGCAACAGGATAGAGGCGCCGATGGTGATGATGATCAGGGTTACCACCGATTCGCCGCGCACCCGTTCGACGGCGAACTTCTCGAGCGCCAGCCCGACCAGGGTGGTGGCGGCGATGGCGAGCACCGCGGCAAGCGGCAACGGCAGCCCGGCCGCGATCAGCGACACAGTGGCCATGCCGCCGATCATCACGAATTCGCCCTGGGCGAAATTGATGACGTTGCTGGCGTTGTAGATGATCGAGAAGCCGAGCGCCACCAGCGCGTAGATCGCCCCGACGGTCAGCCCGCTGAGCAGGTATTGCAGCAGCTGCGGGCTCATCGCCGGGGCGCGCGGCTTACTTCACCAGGGTCCAGTCGCCGTTCTTGATCTCCAGCATGCGGAACGCCGACAGGTCGAGTCCGAGGTGATCGGTGGGCGAGAGATTGAACTCGCCGTCGATGCCCATCCAGCCGCGCGTCGACTCGATCGCGTCGCGCACTTTGGCCTTGTTGGTGCTGCGCGCCTTCTTCATCGCGTCGACCACCAGGTACAGGCCGTCGTAGGCGTGGCCGCCGAAAGTCGAGACGTCCTGGTGGTAGCGCGACTCGAAGTTGTTCTCGTAGCCCGTGACGACCTTCTTCTGCGGGTCGCTGGCGGGCAGCGCCTTGGCCACCAGCAGCGCGGCCGCCGGCAGACGCACGCCGTTGGCGGCGTCACCCGAGAGCTCGATGTACTTCTTGGAAGCGACCCCGTGCGACTGGTATAGCGGCACGGACATGCCGATCTGGCGGAAGTTCTTGGTCACGATCGCAGGCGCCGCACCGAATCCGGCGTTGAGCACCGCCTGGACCTGCGAGTTCTGGCGCATCTTGGTGAGTTGCGCCGTCATGTCGGTGTCCTTCGAGTTGTAGGTCTCGTCGGCGACGATCTCGATGCCGTGCTTGGGCGCGACCTTCATGCACTGCGCGCGCATCGACTTGTCGAAGCCGCCCGAGCCCGAAATCAGCCCGATCTTCGAGATGTTGCGCGCCTTCATGTCGGCAAAGATCTTTTCGCAGGCCATGCGATCGGTGGCCGGCGTCTTGAACACCCACTTCTTGACCGGTTCGACGATCACCACCGCGCCGGCGAGCGAGATGAAGGGCACTTTAGCCTGTTCGATCAGCGGGATCACGGCCATCGTCTCGCCGGTGGTCGAGCCGCCGACGATGGCGTCCACCTTGTCCTCCTCGAGCAGGCGCTTGACGAAAGTGCGCGCCTTGTCGGCGTTGCCGCCGGAGTCGTACGCAATCAGTTCGAGCTTCCTGCCGAGCACGCCGCCGGCGGCGTTGATCTTGTCGACGTACAGCTCGAGGGTCTTTAACTCCGGGTCGCCGAGGAAGGCGGCCGGCCCGGTGACCGAAAGGAACGAGCCGATCTTGATCGGCGGTGCCGCGTGTGCCGCGAAGGCGATCGTGGCGATGGATGCGAATCGTGCGAACGTGCTAAGGCAGCTTTTGAGATTCATGACGCCCCTCCTCCAAAAAGTGAAATACACGCCCGGGCCGTTGCGTGCGGCACGGCCGCGCGGTAAGGTATTCCGGTACTCCAAAGCGTATTTGAACGCTAGCGCAGCTGCATAGGGAGCAATTTGATCTACCGCAAGAAAAGCAGCATTGTGCCGGCCGGCAATCCGGGCCGGGCGCGCGTACGCGGCGTGCTCCCGGGCGATCTCGAGCAGGTGATCGAGATCGACACGGTGGTGACAGGGCTGCGCAAGGCCGCGTACTGGGCCGAGATCCTGCGGCGCTACGGCGGCGGCCGCCGCCAGCGCTACTTCCTGGTCGCCGAAGCAGGCGGGCGGATAGAAGGCTACGTCATCGGCGAGGTGCGCGACTGGGAGTTCGGCTCGGCGCCCTGCGGCTGGGTGTTCGCCATCAGCGTGCGGCCGGACGGGCGCCTCGGGGGCAGCGGAACGCGGCTGCTGGAGGCGATAAGCGACAGTTTCCGCCGCGCCGGCGTTTCCAAGCTGCGCACCATGCTGGCGCGCGACAACCCGCTGATCCTGTCGTTCTTCCGCAGCCAGGGCATGATGGCCGCGCCTTTCATTCCTCTCGAGAAAGACCTGTGAGGGAGGCGCCTTGAAGCTGCAGACGAACACCGTGCTCGCGCTGTACAGCGTGCTCGAGTTCGCGGCCAACCCGGGGCGCCACCTGTCGGCCGCGGAGGTGGCGCAGAAGTACCGCGTCTCGCCGCATCACCTGGCGAAGGTATTGCGCACCCTTGGCCGCGCCGGCCTGGTCGGCGCGGTTCGCGGCGTGGGCGGCGGCTACCGCTTCGCGGGCAACGCCAAGCGCTTGACGCTGATGGATGTGATCGAGCTGTTCGAGGACATCAGCGCGCCGCGCCGCGTCCTGGCGAAAGCCGCGCGCCGGCGCAGCCCCGCCGACGGAATTGCTGCGCCGCATGAAGTCGAGGGCGCCCTCGGCGTGGTGCTGAAGGAGATCGACGAGATCGCCAAGGCCACCTTCCGCTCGATCACGCTCGATACCATGCTCAAGCTGGTCGAGCGCCGGCGCAGCGCGCGCGGGGTTTGACGCACGTCAATGGGTTTGGCGACGGCCGCAGTAACGTCTATTCCGTTGATTGCGGCGCAGGAGCGCATATGCTGGCTAAGGACGTAATGACCACCGCCGTCGTGAGCGTGCTGCCGGGCACCGAGGTGCGCGACATCGCGGCGCTGTTCCTCGAACGCCGCATCAGCGCGGTCCCGGTGGTCGACCCTCAGGGCAAGCTGCGCGGCATCGTGAGCGAAGGGGATCTCCTCAACCGGCCCGAGGGCGAAACCCTTCATCGCAAGTCGTGGTGGCTGAGGCTGTTCGCGGGGTCCGACGACCAGGCGCGGGAGTACCTGCGAGTGCACGGCCGGCGGGCCGAGGACGTCATGACCGAGCAGGTGGTCACCGTCACGGAGGACACGCCGCTCGCCAGGATCGCCTCGCTGCTCGAGCGGCATCGCATCAAGCGCGTGCCGGTGATGCGCGAGGGCAAGCTGGTCGGCATCGTCAGCCGCGCCAACCTGCTGCAGGGGCTCGCCGCCTGGCGGCCGGAAGCGCCGGTCAAGCGCGAGGACCGCGACATTCGCGAATCGCTGCTCGATGCGTTCGCCGAGGTCGGTCTGCCGATGCATCAGGTGAACGTGATCGTATCTGCGGGCGTGGTGCAGCTTTGGGGCGGGGTCGAAAGCAAGGCTCAGCACCAAGCGGCGCTTGCGGCAGTGGAAGGGACTCCGGGCGTCAAGCAGGTGGACGATCACCTCGGCGTCATCTCCGCCTTCGCGCGCGTCGCCCACGGCGGCGTATAGGCGCGCCCGCCTAAGTTTCCTTAGGCTTCAGCGATCCCGTCTGGGATCGGGCGCTCGTGAACCTGTCTGCTGCTTGACTCTCCCATGCCGGTAAGGCGCAAAGTCTTGCCCTCAGATCAAGGAGAGCAACGATGGAATGGCTCAACGACAACTGGGTGTGGCTGCTGCTCGCTGGCGGGATGTTCGGCATGCACTACTTCGGCCACGGGCGCCACGGCGCCGGCGGAGGCTGCTGCGGCGGACACGCTCACGGCCATGACAGTGCGGCCAAGTCGGACGCTGCCGTCGCGCAGGCCAAGCTTCCGCTGAGCGGCGAAAGGGACACCGCGAGCTAGGGCGGCGCGAGCGAGTCACATGGATCTGTTTTCCGGACGCCGGCGAGCGCTCGGGCTGGGCGCCACGCTGTTCGCCGCCGGGGCCCTCTCGGGCGCGGGTGGCGCACTGCTGTGGGCCGGCCAGAGCCGGGCGTTCCGCGGCTACCTGCGCCAGCGCAGCGATGCGGAGCTCGCCACGCTCCTGGCCGAAGTAGTGCCGAGCGCGGGAGTGGAATTGCCGGCTCGCTTCGGCGACGCCGTGCAGCGCCTGGTCGCCGCCGGAGCGATATCGCCGGCGCGCTTCGAGCGCCTGTACGCGGCGCGCGGCGGAGTGCCGGGGTGGATGCGCTCGTTGTTCGAGCGCCCCTCGGACGACCCGCTGCGAATCAGCGCCGCCAGCGCGCCGCTGCTGCTCAATCTGCTCTGGCCCCTAGGGCTGACCAATCGCACCAGCTTCAATAAACGGAGTCCGCTCGCGAGCGGCGCCGACCGCGGGAAATTTGCGAGCACAGGCGGCTGGCGCCTGGGCGACCAATCAGGCGGAGAGCTGTTCAACAGCGCGGAAATCGTCACGCTCGACGCCGCCGAGGCCGCGGTCGAGCGGGCCGCGCGCGCGAGCTTCCGACCCTGCTGCGACAACTCGGCATTGTTCCAGGACTGCAACCACGGCTCGGCCCTGCTCGGCCTCTACCAGCTCGCCGCAGCCCAGGGCGCGGATGCCGCCGACCTGTTCCGCATCGGCAAGCTGGTCAACAGCTACTGGTATCCGCAGCAATACGTCGCCGCCGCGATCTACTTCCGCGGGTTCGAGAATCTCGGCTGGTCCGAGGTCGAACCCGCGCGGCTCATGGGGCAGCGCTATTCCTCGGCGAGCGGCTGGCGGCGCAACGTCGATGCGCGCCTGCGCTCGACGGGCCTGCGCCGGGACGCCGATCCGTCGGACGGCAGCTGCTCCATCTGAGAGTTGGTCAGCTGCCGAGGCCTAGGCGCACTGGTTGATCTCCACAGTCACGTGAGCGAGCTCCTCATGCTCGCGCAACCTCGCCTTGACTCGCTCGGGAGTCAGCTCCGGGTCGTGGGTGACCAGGCTCAGGATGCAGGCGAAGCGGGCTCTCCCCACGCGCCAGAGGTGAAGATCCGCGATGCGGGTGGACTTGGTGTGATCCAGCTTCGAGATCACCTCAGCAATCTCCGCGCCAACCGGGTTATCCATTTCTCGATCAAGCAGGATCCGGCTCGTATCGCGCAGCAGCCCCCATGCCCAGCGGGCGACCAGAATTGCACCGACGATTCCCATGACCGGATCGAGCCAGTTCCATCCAAAAAGCATTCCGCCAAGCAGCGCGACGATGGCGAGCACCGAGGTTGCCGCGTCGGCAATGACGTGAACATAGGCCGATCGCAGGTTGAGGTCGTGGTGTTGGTGATGGGCCCCATGCGCGTCATGCGCATGAACGTGATGCGCTTCGGCGCGCCCGAGGATAATTGCACACGCGATATTGACAACCAGGCCGACGACGGCGACCCCTATCGCTTGCGGAAAGTGAATCGTCTGCGGAGCGGCGATCCGCTCAACCGAGGCAAAGACCATCATGGCGGCGACGCCGAGCAGGAATACGGCGCTGGTATAGCCGCCGAGGATCTCTATTTTCCAGGTCCCGAACGCGAAGCGCGAATCCTCGGCGTAACGCCGGGCGGCGACATAGGTGTACGCGCTCAGGCCGATGGCGAACGCGTGTGAGCTCATGTGCCAGCCGTCTGCCAGCAGCGCCATCGAGTTGAACCACCAACCGGCCCAGATCTCCACCACCATCATTGCCGCGGTTATCCACATCACCGTCCTGGTGCCGCACTCGGCGGCGTGGCTGCCGGCGTCGAACACGTGGCTGTGTGTCCATGGGCTCAGATCGTGGCTGTGCATGGAGGTCTCCGGAGGGCGATCGCGATTGTCCCATCTATCAGTAACAGGTGCGCGGAACTTTGATGCGTGATAACTTTCGTCCCGTGCGGAAGATCGTTCGAAAGCTTCTTGTCCTGATTCTTGCGGCTTGGCTGCCGGTGTTCACCGGCGCAGCGCTGGCGTCGGTCGTGTGCACGGATGCTGCGACGATCGGCCACTCGCACGCAGCCGCACATACGCTCGCATCCGCCGGCGGATTCGACGCAGGGGGCGGGGCCGCCGGCTTGGCCGACGACTGCGGCGGCTGCGATATCTGCTATTCCCACTGCACGCTTTCGCTGCCGGCTGTCGGCTACGGTTACTTCGCGCCAGATGTCTCGACCATTGCCCAGGCCGGCCCGGCACCGTTGATCTCCCTTTCGTTCCCTCCGGCCGACCGGCCGCCGCTCCGCCGCCTCGGCTGATCCGCCGGGCGGAACGCCCTACGTTTCGATTGCCCGGGCCGGCTTGCGCCGGCTCTCCTCCGCGCGGCCTGAACACGCCTGCGCGCGGCGTCGCGCGCCAAATCTTTGCCTAAAGGATTCTGTTACATGAAGCGCTACTTCCCTTCCCATGTCATTTTGCCGGATCTGCCGCGCCGGCGATTCGTTCAAGGGCTCGCCGCCGGCGGTGCCCTGCTCGGCATGTCGCCGCTTGTCGTGCCGGCACGGGCGCGCGCCGCGGGCGCCTCAAGCGCCCCGGTACTCGCCGCGACCGAATTTGACCTCGTCATAGCGCAGTCGCCGGTCAATTTCACCGGCCGTCCGCGCATGGCCACTACCGTCAACGGCTCGATCCCGGCGCCGACGCTGCGCTGGCGCGAAGGCGATACGGTGACGCTGCGGGTAACCAACCGCCTGAGCGAAACCGCCTCGATCCACTGGCACGGCATTCTGCTGCCGTTCCAGATGGATGGCGTGCCGGGCATCAGCTACACGGGGATCGCCCCCGGCGAAACCTTCGTCTATCGATTCAAGGTGCAGCAGTCGGGGACCTACTGGTACCACTCCCATTCCGGATTTCAGGAACAGACCGGCATTTTCAGCGCGATCGTGGTCGATCCTGCCGACGGGGATCCGATCCGGGCGCAGCGAGATTACGTGGTCCAGCTCTCGGACTGGACCGACGAGGACCCGAACCGGGTATTCGCCAAGTTGAAAACGCAAAGCGACTACTACAACTTCGATCAGCCCACCGCGGGTCAATTCCTGCGCGATGTTTCCCGCGAGGGGCTTTCGGCCGCCCGCGAGAAGCGCGCGATGTGGAACCAGATGCGGATGAATCCGACCGATCTGGCCGACATTTCCGCCTACACCTATACCTATCTCACCAACGGCGCTACGCCGGCGGGCAACTGGACGGGAATCTTCCGCCCCGGCGAGCGGGTGCGGCTGCGCTTCATCAATTCGGGCGCGATGACGTTTTTCGACGTCCGCATTCCCGGACTCAAGATGACGGTGGTCCAGGCCGACGGCCAGAACGTCGAGCCGGTCACGGTCGATGAGATCCGTATCGGGGTCGCCGAGACCTACGACGTGATCGTCGAACCCAAGGACGAGGCCTATACGATCTTCGCCCAATCGATGGATCGCACGGGCTACGCCCGCGGCACGCTGGCCCCCCGCGCCGGATTGGCGGCAGCGGTTCCGGTACTGGACAAGCCGCAACCGCTGAGCATGAGCGACATGATGGGTGCCATGAGCGGTGGCGCAATGTCCGGCATGACTGGAATGAATCATGGTGGCGCCGGGGAAGTACGCGTGCGTCACGCCAGGACCGAATACGGTCCGAGCACGGACATGCGCGTCGATACGCCGCGCACCAGCCTGGACGACCCCGGTATCGGTCTGAGGAACAACGGCCGCCGCGTGCTGACCTACGCCGACCTGCACACCATCGGCGCCCCGCTCGATCCTTCGGGCCCCGAGCGGGAGATCGAGCTCCACCTCACCGGCAACATGGAGCGCTACACCTGGTCGCTCGACGGACTCGAGTTCGGCAAATCGACCCCGGTGCACTTCCGCCACGGCGAGCGCCTGCGCGTGGTGTTCGTCAACGACACCATGATGACCCACCCCATGCACCTGCACGGCATGTGGAGCGAGCTGGAGAGCCCCGACGGGCGCTTCCAGGTGCGCAAGCACACCGTCAGCGTGCAGCCGGCGCAGCGCGTCACCTTCCTCGTCACCGCCGACGCCCTGGGCCGCTGGGCCTGGCATTGCCACCTGCTCTACCACATGGACGCCGGGATGTTCCGCGAAGTGGTGGTGGCATGAGTGCCGTTAGACGCAGCCGAATGGAGAACGTCGAGATCATGAAATACCGCACCAAGATCTTTGCAGCCGCGCTGCTGTTGATCGGCGCCACGTCGGCCTGGTCCCAGGGCCCCATGCAGGGAATGGAACACAGCGGCATGGACCACGGTCGCCCAACCGCCGCGACCATGTCCCAACCGGATACGCCGAAGCAGCCTGCTCCCGATCCCGACGTACGCGATCCGCACGCGTATTCGGATGGCTACGACTTCGGCGCTATTCCGCGCCCGCGCATGGGCGACGAGCACAGCCGCGGCGCGTTGCTGGTCGAGCGGCTGGAGCGCGGGTTCGCGGATGAGGGCAATTCCACGGCGTACGACCTTCAGGCCTGGTACGGCCGCGACTACGACCGGGCCGTGCTCAAGGCCGAGGGCGAGCGCGCCGCCGGCAAGCTGCAGGACGCCCGAACGGAACTCCTGTGGGGCCGCGCGGTCGCCAGTTTTTGGGATGCGCAGCTCGGCCTTCGCCACGACAGCGGCGTGGGGCCGGACCGAAGCTGGCTGGCTTTCGGGATTCAGGGGCTGGCGCCGTACTGGTTCGAGCTCGAGGCGACGGGGTACCTGGGCCAGGAGGGCCGCAGCGCGCTCAGGGTGGCGGCGAGCTACGAGTTGCTCGTTACGCAGAAGCTCATCCTGCAGCCGCACGTCGAGGCGAACCTGTACGGCAAGAGCGATCCGGAGCGCGAGCTTGGTTCGGGCCTTTCCACCCTGACGGCGGGATTACGCCTGCGCTACGAACTCAAGCGCGAATTCGCGCCCTATGCGGGCGTCGAATGGAGCGGTAAGTTCGGTGACACTGCGGATTTCGCGCGCGTGGCCGGCGCACCGACGCGCGAGACGCGCGTGGTCGCCGGCGTGCGCTTCTGGTTCTGAATGTGGAGACGTTGATGAAGAGATCCCTATCGATCCTGTTCGTTGCGGTACTGGGTTCGCTCGCGCTTGTCGTCGTCGTGCTGGCCGCGGTGATATACACAGGTGTCTACGACGTCTCCGCCGCGCGGCAGGAGCCGGCCTTGCTGCGCTGGGTGCTGGCATCCGTCCGCGAAAGCTCCGTCGAACGCCGCGCGCGGGAGGTGCAGGTGCCCGTCCTGGGGGGTGAGGCCAGTCTCGACCGCGGCTTTCGCAGTTACCGGGAGATGTGCGTCGTCTGCCACGGCCGCCCCGGCGGCGAGCGCTCGCCGCTGGCAAAGGGGCTCAATCCGCAAGCGCCGGATCTTGCCAGGCCCGATCACGACATGTCGGCGGCCGAATTGTTCTGGGTAATGAAGAACGGCATCCGCATGACCGGCATGCCGTCCTGGGGCCGCACGCACAGCGACCCTGAACTATGGGACCTCGTCGCCTTCGTCAAGGCGCTGCCGAACATCAGCGCCGCGCAGTACGACGCACTGGACCGCCGGTTACCGCCGGGCCATGACGACGATCATCATGACAATCCGATGTCGCATCACGACGAAGGGGGCACGAGCCGCACTCCCATTGAGCCGCCGACGGTTTCAGTGCTTGGCCGGCGAAGCGGGCTTGCGCGCGAGGCCCATGGGTCCGGCGACGGAAGGCTCGGCAAGCCCGTCCAGAATGGGGCATTCCGGGCGGTCGTCGCCGTGGCAGTGCGCGGAGAGCGCCTGCAGCGTGCGCTTCATCGCCTCGAGCTCGGCAATGCGCGCGTCGAGCTCCGCGATGTGCTCCTGCGCCAGCGCCTTCACCTTGCTGCTCGGGCGGCGCTGGTTGCGCCACAGACCCAGCAGCTGCTCGATCTGCTTGATCGAGAATCCCAGCACGCGCGCCTGGCGGATGAAGCGCAGGGTATGCACGTCGCTGGCGGAATAGGTCCGATAGCCTGAAAAGGTCCGCGCCGCCTTCTGGATGAGCCCGATCCCTTCGTAGTGGCGGATCATCTTGGCTGACACGCCGGAATGCTTGGCGGCCTCGCCGATGTTCATCTGCATCGTGTCCATGATTAACTCCCGGTTGGGCGCCAGCGGCGCAGCATCAGCGCATTCGTGACCACGCTTACGCTGCTGAAGGCCATCGCCGCCCCCGCGATGATCGGATTGAGAAACCCGAAGGCGGCCAGCGGTATGCCGACCGCATTGTAGAAGAACGCCCAGAACAGGTTCTGGCGGATCTTGCTGTAGGTGCGGCGCGAGATGCTGATTGCGTCGGCCACCAGCCGCGGGTCACCGCGCATCAGCGTGATGCCCGCGGTGTGCATCGCCACGTCGGTCCCGGTCGCCATGGCGATGCCGACGTCGGCCGCAGCGAGCGCCGGCGCGTCGTTGATGCCGTCGCCTACCATCGCGATCACCTTGCCCTTGCCGCGCAGCCCGGACACGACCTGCGCCTTGTCGGCGGGCAGCACCTCGGCCCTCACCTCGTCGATGCCGAGCGCGCGCGCCGCGGCCTCCGCGCTGCCGCGGTTGTCGCCCGAAAGCATGACGGTCTTCACGCCGTGGGCGTGCAAGGCGGCAATCGCCTCGCGCGCGCCGGGCTTCACCGAGTCGCCGAAGGCGAGCAGCCCGAGCAGTTCGTTCTCGCCATCGGCCTGCGCGGCGAGCCAGGAGATCGACCGCCCCTCGCGCGCGAGTGCCTGCTCGCGCTCAGTGAGCGCCGAGGTGTCGACGCCGAGCTCCTGCATCAGGCGCGAGCTGCCGAGGTACAACGTGCGCCCCTCGACGATGGCCTGCACCCCGCGCCCTGGAAGCGCCTTGGAATCGGTCGCCGACGGAAAGATAACGTCTTCTGCCCCGACCTTCTCCATGACTGCGCGCGCCAGGGGATGCTGGCTGCCCTGCTGCAGCGCCGCGGCGAGGCGCAACAGCTCGGCTCGCTCGCCGCGCACCGGCTCCAGCGCGAGAAGCTGCGGCCGGCCCTCGGTCAGGGTGCCGGTCTTGTCGAACGCGACGGTGGTGATCGAATGCGCGATCTCGAGCGCCTCGGCGTCCTTGATCAGCACGCCGTGGCGCGCCGCCACGCCGGTGCCCGCCATGATCGCGGTGGGAGTGGCGAGCCCGAGCGCGCAGGGGCAGGCAATCACCAGCACGGCGACCGCGTACAGCACCGCCGAAATCCACATCCCGGTCGCGAAGCCCCAGGCGAGCAGCGTGATGAGCGCAAGCCCGAGCACGATCGGCACGAACACCGCGCTCACCTTGTCGACGATGCGCTGGATCGGCGCCTTGGCGGCTTGCGCGTTCTCGACCAGGCGGATGATGCGCGAAAGCGTCGTTTCAGCGCCGATCGCCAGCGTCTCGACCAGCAACAGGCCGTCGGCATTGATCGAGCCGCCGGTCACGCGCTCGCCGGCGCCCTTGGCGACCGGCAGGCTCTCGCCGGTGATCAGCGACTCGTCGACGTGGCTTCGCCCCTCGCGGATCTCGCCGTCGACTGGAATGCGCTCGCCGGGGCGCACCACGACCAGGTCGCCCAGGGCGACCGAGGTGAGGGGCAGCTCGACGTCCTTGCCGTCGCGGCGCACCAGCGCGCGGTCGGGCCGCAGCGCGTTGAGGGCGCGGATCGCCTCGGTGGTCTGGCGCTTGGCGCGCGCCTCGAGCCACTTGCCGAGCAGGATGAAGGTAATCAGCGCCGCCGCGGTCTCGAAGTAAAGCTCGTGCGCGCCGCCGGCGCCGAAGAAGAGCTCGTACACCGACAGGCCGAACGCCGCGCTGGTGCCGAGGGCGACCAGCAGATCCATGTTGCCGGTGAACGCCTTGACCGCCTTCCAGCCAGCACGATAGAAGCGCGCCCCGAGCCAGAACTGCACCGGGCTCGCGAGCGCAAGCTGCAGCCAGCCCGGCAACGCCCAGTGCGCGCCGAACGCAAGCCCCGCCATCGGCAGGATCAACGGCAGGGTGAGCAGCGCCGACAACGCGACCGGCCACCAGTCCGGAAGACCGCGCGCGGCGGAGGCCGCCGCAGCTGCTTCAAGGTCGGTGGAATCCGCTTCGTAGCCGGCCGCCTCGACCGCGCGCTGCAACGCTTCCACGCCGGTCCCGCCGACCGCGACCACGTGCGCGCGCTCGGTCGCGAG
>Ga0315556_1000347_pt1 | contig 28048 bp, 26 predicted proteins | sample SalMarSW160310MG_FD_202112 | JGI IMG/M metagenome (GOLD analysis project Ga0315556, IMG submission 202112) | Salt marsh sediment microbial communities from the Plum Island Ecosystem LTER, Massachusetts, United States - Salt Marsh Sediment SW1603-10 ...
CGCCGCCGGCGCTGCGCGCCGAGGTGCTGCTCGCGCCGCACCACGGCAGCCGCACCTCGTCGAGCTCCGCATTCGTCGCCGCGACGGCGCCGCGCTGGGTCGTGTTCTCGGTCGGCTACCGCAACCGCTTCCGGCACCCGAACGGTGCGGTGCTTGCGCGCTACCTTGCCGCCGGCGCCCGGCTCCTGCGCACAGACCGCGACGGCGCAGTCGGCGTTCGGCTCGGTGCGCAAGGCGTGCGGGTCGAAGGCGAACGCGCGCGGCGGGCGCGCTACTGGCGCGGCATATAATTGTTGGGCGGAATCCTCCGCACCACAATCGCGAGGAGGCGGATATGGCCAAGAAGGACGCAGACGCGGTCTACCGCGTAACCGAGGTAATCGGCACCAGCAGCCAGTCGTGGGAAGACGCGGCGCGCAGTGCGGTCAAGGCGGCGTCGAAATCGCTGCGCGACCTGCGCATCGCGGAGGTGACGAAGCTCGACGTCAAGGTCGAGAACGGCAAGGTGGTCGCGTTCCGCACGCGCCTCGCGCTGTCGTTCAAGTACGGTTCCTGAGGCATGGCCGCACCCGGGTCCGAGTTCACCGCGATCGTGCGCGTGGCCGGTCCCGGGCGGCTCGACGAGTTCCGCGAGCAGCTGCGCTGGCTGATGGTGCGCGACATCGACGCCGAGCGCTACACCGAGCATCACGCCGAAGACGCGCTCGAGTACCGTTTCGAGATCCGCAAGGGAGTCCCGTTCGCCGCCTTCGCCAACGCCTCCGAGGAGTTCCCCGAGTTGCGGGTAGAGGCCGAGTGGCGCAACCTGGTACAAGGCCTGCGCGGCCGGGCGATCATCCAGAGCGGCCGGCTGCTCGACCATGAAACGGCGCCCATCGACAGCGGCCTGCTCGCGCTCGAGGTCGAGTGCGGCGCGCACGGCGAGCTCGTGTTCGGCCTGGCATGCGTGCGCGACGGCGCGGAACGGCTCGGCTACTGCGCCAGCGCCGGCCGCCACGCGTATTTCCACCTCGACCAGGCGGGTCGGCTGCGGCTCGACGAGAACGCAAGCGGGCGCTGGAGCGAGCCGCCCGGCGAGGAGATCGAGCCCGCGCTGCTTGCGCGGCTGGAGGAGATCGCGTTTCGCTTCGCCGGCGACTGGCTCTGGTACGACGAGGATACTTCGCCGGCGACCGCGCTCGAGCGCAAACGCTACGCCGACCACGGCTGGACGGTGGCGGGCGCCAACTTGAAGGCGGAACAACTGCTTAGAATCGGCCTCGGGCAGTCCTTCAGCAGCCTGCCGCCCGAGGCGCGGGCGCTGCGCGAGCGGCTGCACGCCGCATTGGCGAGGGCATGAGCCCAGTCCCGCGCCGGCGCTGCGTGCGCTGCGTCTCCGGCCAGGGCCTGCACCGCATCGCCTACCTGGAGTGGGGCGATCCGCGCAACGAGAGCGTGCTGGTGTGCGTGCACGGACTTGCGCGTTGCGCGCGCGATTTCGACGCGCTCGCCGCCGCGCTCGCCGAACGCTACCGGGTGGTCTGCCCGGACATGGCCGGGCGCGGCGATTCGGAATGGCTGGCCGATCCGATGCTGTACGTCGTGCCGCAGTACGTCGCCGACGTCGTGACCCTGATCGCGCGGCTCGACGTCGAGTCGGTGCACTGGCTGGGCACTTCGATGGGCGGCCTGATCGGCATGGCGCTCGCGTCGCAGCGCGACACGCCGGTGACGAAGCTGGTGCTGAACGAGGCCGGGCCGGTCGTGAGCAAGGTCTCGCTCGAGCGCATTGCGGCCTACGTCGGCCTTGCGCCGACCTTTCCCGACCTCGAGTCCGCCGAGCAGTACGTGCGCGTGGTCGCGGCGCCATTCGGTGCTCACAGCGACGCCGAGTGGCGCTTCCTGACCGAAGTCGCGCTGCGCCGGAACGCCGACGGCAGCTACCGCATGCACTACGATCCTCGCATCGGCGAGCCGTTGCGCGCGCATATGCCGGACGGCGACCTCGAGCTGTGGCCGCTCTACGAGTCGGTGCGCTGTCCGACCCTGGTGCTGCACGGCGCGCTTTCGGATCTGCTCACGCGCGAGACCTGCGAGCGGATGGCCGCCTGCGGACCGAAAGCGAAGGTGATCGAGATCGACGGGGTCGGCCACGCACCGACCCTACTGCACCAGGACCAGATCGAATTGGTAAAGGAATTTCTTCTGTCATGAGCGATCGCATTGGATTCGGCATCATCGGTTTGGGCGTGATGGGGCAGCGCATGTTGGCGCGAATTGCCGAACATCCGCGCAGCCGCGCGCTTGCCGTCTGGGATCCCGACCCGAACGCGCTTGCGGCGGCAAAGGCGCGCTACCCCGCGGTGGTCGCGGCGAAAACGCCCGCCGAGGCGATCGGCACGCCGGAGCTGCGCTGCCTGTACGTGGCCTCGCCGCCGGCGAGCCATCTCGATTACGCCGACCAGGCGTTTGACGCCGGGCTGGCCGTGTTCTGCGAGAAGCCGCTCACGGTCGATTTCGCGGCCGGGCGCCGCAGCATCGCGCGCATCGCAAAGCAGAAGCTGCGCGCAGCGGTGAATTTCTCGCTCGCTTCTTCGCCCGGGCTGGCGGCGATGGTCGCCGCCGTCAAGGACGGCTCGATCGGCGAGCCGCGCGCGGTCGAGATCGAGGTCGCCTTCGAGCAATGGCCGCGCGCCTGGCAATCGGCCGCCGGGCGCTGGCTGGCCGAGCGCGCCGAGGGCGGATTCACGCGCGAAGTGCTGTCGCACTTCGTGTTCGTGCTGCAACGCGCGCTGGGTCCGGCGACGGTCGAGCGTTCGCAGCCGGAGTATCCGCCCGACGGCGTCGGCGCCGAGTGCGCGCTCAAGGCGCGCCTCGGCGCTGGCGGGGTCGCGGTCACGATCGAAGGACGCCTCGGCGGCAGCCATCCCGACTTCAACCGCATGACCCTGCTTGGAAGCCGGGGCGCGGTGGAGATACACGACTGGTTCGGCTTGCGGCGGCGACAAGAGGGCGCGGACCGGGTTGCCGAGCGCAGCCCGCAGGAGAATCGCGCCATCGGGCAGGCCGCGCAGCTCGACCAGGTGGTCGCGATGGTGGAAGGCCGGGCGCACGGCCTGCCAGGCTTCGCCGAGGCCCTGGCAGTGCAGGAAACGATCGAGGCGCTGCTGAAGGGGCGCTAGCCCCTGGGGTGCTATACAGGCTTGTCCTCGTCGCCGGATGGCGGCGGTGCGTCCGGCGCCGGCGCCGGCGCAGGCTCGGACTCGGACGGCTGCGAGCGCTGCAGCTTGCGCAGGCGCTTTTCCTCCTTCTTCTGCTTCTTCGCCAGATCGCGCTGGCGCTTCTCGAACTGGTAGTTTTGTCTGGCCAATCGAACCCCCTTCTCTGTCGAGCGGTCGTAGCCCGAGTCTAACGCTTCGCGCTAGGCGGCGCCGAAACGCAGGGCAAAGCTGCGCGAAAGCGGCGGCCGGCCGCCGTCGGCGGTGCGCAGCACCGCTCGCAGGTGCGCCTGCGAGGGCGCGGCCAGCGCGCGATAGAGCCGCGCGCAGAGCGCGCGGGCTTCGCGCCCACGCCAGTCGGCGGGCAGCAGCTCGCCGGGCAGACCGGGATCGCGCAGCAGCAGGCGGCGGTAGTCGTGGATCAGCAGCGCGCGCGAGACGAATGCACGCTCGGGCTCGAGCCTGCCTGCGGCGGAGGCCGTGAGCGGCTGGTAGCGGCGCACGAACGCGCCGTAGGCGCGCGACAGCTCGGCCAGATCCCACGCCGCGCGCACGATCGCGTGGCGGTCTCCCGGTCCCGCGCCGGTCAGTGCGAAGAGTTTCTCGCGCAGATGCGGGAACTCTTCGGTGTCGAGAGCCGCGAGCGAGTCCTCGAGAGATGCGCTGGGGTGGAGGTAGACGTTGCCGTCGAGCCGGCCGAAGCCTTGCCAGGCCAGGCTGCGGCGCAAGTGCTCGATTTCTGCCGTGCTCCATTTCGCCGGCAGCATCACCAGCATTCGCCAGCGCCCGTCCCAGGCGGCGTGGCCGGTGGCGTAGATATGGCGCTCCGCCGCCTCGAACTGTCGGCGCGCGAAATCGGTAAGCAGGTAGTCGCTGCGGCGGCCGAGCGCCTCGGCGCGCAGCCAGTGCTCGCGCGCGAGGCGATACACCGCGGTGCGCACCAGGCGCTCCGACACCCCGAGCGGAGCGAGCAGCCTGATCAGCGAGCCGAGCCAGACACGCCCCCCGTGCGGCAGCACCGCGTCGCCGAACACCGTAACGATGAGCGGAATGGCGCGCGGCGGCGCGCCGCGCCGGTAGGCGGCGAGCAGGCGGGAGGCGGAGTCGGCCGGCACGCCTAAATGATACAGAAAAGTTGACGGAGAGCAATAAAACTGTATCATTTCCAGGGACGAGGAGGGCGCCATGTACACGCAATCGATGGACCTGCCGGGACAGGTGCAGCTCGCGGGCGACTCGCCCGAGGAGCAGCGTTTCCAGGCCAGGGTCGACGCCGACGCCAAGATCGAGCCGCGCGACTGGATGCCCGAGGCCTACCGCCGCACCCTGCAAAGGCAGATCTCGCAGCACGCCCATTCCGAGGTCGTCGGCATGTACCCGGAGGGCAACTGGATCACGCGCGCGCCGACGCTCAAGCGCAAGGCGATCCTGATCGCCAAGGTGCAGGACGAGGCGGGGCACGGCCTTTACCTGTACTCGGCCGCCGAGACGCTCGGCCAGTCGCGCGACCAGATGATGGCGGCGCTCAATTCGGGCAAGGCCAAGTACTCGTCGATCTTCAACTACCCGACGCTCACCTGGGCCGACGTCGGCGCGATCGGTTGGCTGGTCGACGGCGCCGCGATCATGAACCAGATCCCGCTCTGCCGCTGCTCCTACGGCCCGTACGCGCGCGCCATGATCCGCGTCTGCAAGGAGGAGTCGTTCCACCAGCGCCAGGGCTACGACATCATGCTCGCGCTCGCGCGCGGCACGCCGGAGCAGAAGGCGATGGCACAGGACGCGCTCGAGCGCTGGTGGTGGCCGTGCCTGATGATGTTCGGCCCCTCGGACAAGGACAGCACCCACTCGGCGCAGTCGATGAAGTGGAAGATCAAGCGGGTATCGAACGACGATCTGCGGCAGAAGTTCGTCGACGTCACGGTGCCGCAGGCCGAGCTGCTGGGCCTGCGCGTTCCCGACCCGGAGCTGAAGTGGAACGCCGAGCGCGGGCACTACGATTTCGGGGCGATCGACTGGAACGAGTTCCGGCGCGTGGTCGACGGCGACGGGCCGTGCAACCGCGAGCGGCTCGCAGCGCGCGTCGCAGCCTACGAGCAAGGCCGCTGGGCGCGCGAAGCGGCGCTTGCCTATGCGCAGAAGAAGGCGCGCAGGGAGGCGGCATGAGCGAGAAAGAGTGGCCGTTGTGGGAAGTCTTCATCCGCTCCAAGCAGGGGCTCGACCACAAGCACTGCGGCAGCCTGCACGCACCCGACGCGAAGATGGCGATCCAGATGGCGCGCGACGTCTACACGCGCAGGAGCGAGGGCGTCTCGATCTGGGTCGTGCCCTCGGCCGCGATCGCGGCCTCCGACCCGGACGATCACGAGAGCTTCGTCGAGCCGATGGCCGACAAGATCTACCGCCACCCGACTTTCTACCGGCTGCCGGATGACCTCGAGCACATGTGAGTTCGCTCTGCGCATGGGCGACAACGCCCTGATCCTCGGCCAGCGCCTGGCCGAGTGGCTTGGCCATGGCCCGCAGCTGGAAGAGGACATCGCCTCGGCCAACATTGCGCTCGACCTGATCGGCCAGGCGCGCCTGTGGCTCTCCCTCGCGGGCAGGTTGGAGGGCGGGGGGCGCGACGAGGATGCGCTCGCCCATGGCCGCGACCAGCACGAGTTCCGCAACTGCACCCTGGTCGAACTGCCCAACGGCGACTACGCCTTCACCATCGTGCGCCGCGTGCTGTTCGACGCCTACCAGCGGGTGTTGCTCGGACGGCTGGCGGAGGGAGCGGAGGGCGATATCGCCGCCATCGCGGCCAAATCGAAGAAGGAAGCCGACTATCACTGGCGTCACAGCGCGGACTGGACGCTTCGCTTCGGCGACGGCACCGAGGAATCGCGCCGCCGCGCGCAGGCGGCGCTCGATGGGCTGTGGGGCTATACGCACGAGCTGTTCGCCCCCGACGCGGTCGACCCCGACGCAGGCTCGCTGCGCGGGCCGTGGCTCGAGCTGGTCGAGCCGGCGCTGAAGGAGGCGACCCTGGTGATTCCTGCCGACACCGCGTTCATGTCCGCGGGCAAACGCGGCGTGCACAGCGAGCACCTGGGCTACGTCCTGGCCGAGATGCAGTTCCTGCAGCGCGCCTACCCCGGAGCCCGATGGTAGACGCCTGGCAGATCCTGTCCGGCATTACCGATCCCGAGATCCCGGTGGTCTCGATCACCGAGCTCGGCATCGTGCGCGAGGTCACGCTCCTGGTGGACGGCGTCGAGGTCGCGATCACGCCGACCTATTCCGGCTGCCCCGCGATACACATGATCGAGGAGGAAATCGTCGACCGGCTGCAGCAGGCGGGCTACGCCGAGGTGAGGGTGAAGACCGTGCTCGCGCCGGCCTGGAGCACCGACTGGATCGCGCCGGCGGCGCGCGACAAGCTGAAGGATTTCGGCATCGCGCCGCCGGGAAGAGTGAACCTGTTCCCGCGCAGCGTGGCCTGCCCGCGCTGCGGCGCCGCCCGCACCGAGCGGCTGTCCGAGTTCGGCTCCACCGCCTGCAAGGCGCACTACCGCTGCCTCGAGTGCCTGGAGCCGTTCGATTTCTTCAAGCCGCTATGACCACCGCGCACTTCCATCCGCTGGCGGTGAAGGACGTGCGGCGCGAAACCGACGATTGCGTCTCGTTCGCGCTGGAAGTCCCGGCTTCGCTCGCCGAGCGCTTCCGCCACACCCAGGGACAATACCTGAACGTGCGCCGGCGCCTGGGCGGCGAGGAGTTGCGCCGCTCGTACTCGATCTGCTCCGGGGCCGACGACGGCGAGCTTCGCATCGCGGTGAAGGCGGTGCCCGAGGGCAGGTTCTCGAGCTGGGCTAACCGCGAGCTGAAACCCGGCGAGATGCTCGAGGCGATGCCGCCCGAGGGGCGCTTCTTCGTCCCGCTCGACCCCGCCAACGCGAAGCACTATGTCGCCTTTGCCGCCGGCAGCGGCATCACACCGGTGCTGTCGCTGGTCAAGACCACGCTTGCGCGCGAACCGCGCTCGCGTTTCACGCTGGTATACGGCAACCGCGCGCTCGACACGGTGATCTTCAACGAGGCGCTGGAGGATCTCAAGGACAAGCATCTCGCACGGCTCGCGCTGTATCACGTATTCTCGCGCGAGCCGCAGGAGGTCGAGCTGTTCAACGGCCGTCTCGACCGCGCCAAGGTCGCGACCTTCCTTGAGCGACTGATCCCGCCTTCCTCGATCGACGAAGCCTTCGTCTGCGGCCCGGACGCGATGATGGGCGACATCGAGGCGGAACTGCTGGCCCGCGGAGTGCCACGCGGGCAGATTCACTTCGAGCGCTTCGGCGTTCCCTCGCCGCGCGCCGCGACGCGCTCGCCGCAGCGCAAGGCGATCTCGGCCGGCGCGTGCGATGTCACGGTCATCGTCGACAGCACGCGCTACCGCTTCGAGCTGGCGCCGGATGGCCCAACCGTGCTCGACGCCGCGCTCAAGGCGGGCGCCGACCTGCCATACGCCTGCAAGGCCGGGGTGTGCTGCACCTGCCGCGCGAAGCTGCTCGAAGGCGAGGTGCGCATGGACGCCAATTACACCCTCGAGGACGACGAGATCGCGCGCGGCTTTCGCCTTACCTGCCAGTCTCATCCCGTTTCGCGCGCGCTGGTGCTCGACTACGACCAGCGCTAGGGCGCGAGGCTTGACATTAACTGCCTAGGCAGTAATATTCGCTGCCTAGGCAGTTATCCATGGTCGCAGCTCCCCCTCCTTACAGCGTCGAAAGCTATACGCCCGACGAAAGCGTCGGCTACCTCGTGGCACGGGTGCGCGCTTCGCTGTTCGCCGCGGTCGATCGCGAGATGGCGCCGCTCGGCGTCTCCGCGGCCCAGTTTGTCATTCTGCTGAACGTCGCCCAGGCGCGCGCGTCGTGCGCGGCCGATCTGGCGCGCGAGCAAAGCACCGACACCGGCTCGATGACGCGCATGATCGAGCGCCTGGTGCGCAAGGGCCTGCTGCGGCGCGCGCGCGACCCGAAAGATCGCCGGGTGGTGCGCCTCGAGCTGACCGAATCCGGCCGCCGGCTCGCGCGCAAGCTGCCTGCGGTCGCGGTCAAGGTGCTGAACCAGCACCTGCGCGGGTTCAGCGGCGCCGACTTCGCGCAACTCAAGTCACTGCTGCGCCGCATGCTGGCGAACGCGGTCTGAGCGCGATGCGCGGCCTGCTCTCGACGATTCTCGTGCTTGTGCTCGCCGCCTGCGCGTCGCCGGCCGAGCGGGTCGTGCCGCCGGCGCAGGAAACTGCTCCCGGCGCGCTCGAGGCCTCGCGCAGCCTGGCCGGCGCGCCCGCCGGCGAATGGCCTGCCGAGCGCTGGTGGACCGCATTCGAGGATCCTCAGCTCGATGCGCTGATCGACGAGGCGCTCGTCGCGAGCCCTACGCTCGCGATCGCTTCGGCCCGCATCCGGCGGGCGCAGGCGCTGGTCGAGGCGGCCGTGGCGAAGGGCGGCTACGACCTCACCGGCGCGCTGGATGTCACGCACCAGCGCTTCACCGAGACGGGCATCTACCCGCCGCCGATTGCGGGCTCGACGCGCACCACGGCGCAGCTGACGGTCAATTTCAACTACGAGCTCGACTACGCGCACCGCAATGACGCCGCGATCGCGGCGGCGCACGCCGAGGCGTTCGCCGCCGGCGCGGACGCCTACGCGGCCCGGCTCGCGCTCGCCTCGGGCGTGGCGCGGGCGTACTTCCAGCTGCAGGGGCTGTTCGCCCTGCGCGAAGTCGACCGCAGCGAGCTCGCGCAGCGCGAGCAGCTGGTCGAACTGACGCGCCGGCGCGTCGCTGCCGGCCTCGACACCGAGGCGCAGCTCGCGAGCGCCGAGGCCGCACCGCCCGTGCTGCGGGCGCAGATCGCCAAGCTCGATGGCGCGATCGCGCTGGCGCGCAACCAGATCGCGGCGCTTGCAGGCAAGGGTCCGGACCGCGGCCTCGCGCTCGAGCCCGCGGCCGCGCGCGATGCCGGCCCGGGCGTCCCGCAGTCACTTCCGCTCGACCTCCTCGGGCGCCGCCCCGACCTCGCGGCGGCGCGCTGGCGCGCGCAGGCCGCGGCGCGCAGCATCGAGGTGGCGAAGGCGCAGTTCATGCCGAACGTGAACCTGGTCGCCTTCGCGGGACTTTCGTCGCTCGGCCTGGACAAGCTGCTGCAGGCGCGCAGCACCATCGTCGGCGCGGGCCCGGCGGTGCGCCTGCCGCTGTTCTCCGCCGGCGGCTTGCAGGCGAACCTGCGCGGCCGCGAGGTCGAATACGACCTCGCGGTCGAGCAGTACAACTTGCTGCTGGTCGACGCGGTGCGCGAGGTGGCCGACCAGGTGCAGGCGCGGCGCGCGATCGAGAACGAGGGGCGCGAGCTGAAGACGGCGCTCGCCGCGGTCCAGCGCGCCTATGACCTCGCGCTCGAGCGCTACCGTGCCGGGGTCTCCAACCTGCTGAGCGTGCTCGACGCGCAACGCGCGCTGTTCACCGAGCAGCGCGCTGCAGCGGACCTGCGCGCGCGCGCCCTGCAGGCCGACGTAGGGCTGTACCGTGCGCTCGGCGGCGGCTATCAGGACCACGGCCTCGACAACAAAACCGATCACCGGAGCAATAAATGAGTGAAATACCGCAAGCGCCGACCGCCGGGGCGCGCCGCCGTCGCGCGCTAAGCGTCGTGCTCGTCGTTTTCCTTCTGGTGGGGATTGGCTGGCTCGCGTGGTGGTACCTTGAGTCGCGCGGGCACGAGACCACCGACAACGCCTACGTCAGCGGCAATCTGGTGCAGGTCACGCCCCGCGTGCCCGGCACCGTGGTCGCGATCGGGGCCGACGACACCGATCTGGTCGAGGCCGGCCAGACCCTGGTGCGGCTGGACCCGGCCGACGCGAAGGTGGCTCTGGCGCAGGCCGAGGCGCAGCTCGCCCAGGCCGTGCGCGAGGCGCGCGTGCTGTACGCCAAAGATACGACACTCGCGGCGGCGGTAGCGCAGCGCAAAGTGGACCTTGGGCGCGCGCAGGACGACCTCGCGCGACGGGCGCCGCTGGTGGCGAGCGGCGCGGTGTCGAAAGAGGACCTGCAGCATGCCCGCGATGCGGTCGCCGCCGCGCGAGCGGCGCTCAACACCGCCCGCGAGCAGCTCGCCGCGAGCCGCGCGCTTACCGAGGACACGGCGGTCGAGAAGCAGCCGAGCGTGCTGCGCGCCGCGGCGCGGGTGCGCGAGGCATTTCTCACGCTGCAGCGCGACAGGATTCCCGCCCCGGTGCGCGGCTACGTCGCCAAGCGCTCGGTGCAACTAGGGCAGCAGGTCGCCCCCGGCACGCCGCTGATGGCGATCGTGCCGCTCGACAACGTATGGGTCGAGGCGAATTTCAAGGAGGTGCAGCTGCGCCACATGCGCATCGGCCAGCCGGCGCGGCTCACCGCCGACCTCTACGGCAGCCGCGTCGAATACCGCGGACGCGTGGTGGGGCTCGCTGCCGGCACCGGCGGCGCGTTCGCGTTGCTGCCGGCGCAGAACGCGACCGGCAACTGGATTAAGGTGGTGCAGCGCCTGCCGGTGCGAATCGAGCTGGACAAGAAGCAGATTGCCTCGCATCCGCTGCGTGTCGGGCTGTCGATGCAGGTCGACGTCGACGTGCATGACGCGAGCGGGCCGCAGCTCGCCAAGGCGCCGGTAAGCGGGCCGGTGTACGCGACCCGGGCGTTCGACGAACAGGCCGCCGCGGCGGAGGCGCGGGTGCGCGAGATCATTGCCGCCAATCAGGGGCGCGCTGAGTGAGCGCAGCGCCGGCCGCGGCACCGCCGCCGCCGCTCGAAGGCATGGAGCGCGCAGTCGGCGCGTTCGTGCTTTCGCTGGCGGTGTTCATGTCCGTGCTCGACACGACGATTGCGAACGTGTCGATTCCGACCATCGCCGGCGACCTCGGCGTGAGCCCGAGCCAGGGCACCTGGGTCATCACCTCTTTCGCCGTTTCGACCGCGATCGCGGTTCCGCTCACCGGCTGGCTGGTGGTGCGCTTCGGCCAGGTGCGGCTGTTCGTCACCTCGGTGCTGTTGTTCAGCACCGCGTCGTGGCTGTGCGGCCTGGCGCCCAACCTCGAGACCCTGATCGTTTTCCGGGTGCTGCAGGGCGCCGTCGCGGGGCCGATGGTGCCGCTGTCGCAGTCGATGCTGCTGGCGACCTTTCCGCGCGAGAAGGCCGGCCTCGCGCTTGCGATATGGTCGATGACCGCGCTGCTGGCGCCGATCTCGGGGCCGCTGCTCGGCGGCTGGATCTCGGACAACGCGACCTGGCCGTGGATCTTCTATATCAACGTGCCGGTTGGGCTGTTTTCGGCCGCGCTGACCTGGCAGCTCTACCGTACGCGCGATTCCGCCAAGCGCAAGGTACCGGTGGATTTCGTCGGCCTCGGGCTGCTCGTCACCTGGGTGGCCGCGCTGCAGATTATGCTCGACAAGGGCAACGAGCTTGACTGGTTCAATTCGCCCCAGATCGTGACGCTCGGCTGCGTCGCGGCGGTCGGCTTCACGCTGTTCCTGGTCTGGGAGCTGGTCGACAACGAGCACCCGATCGTCGATCTTTCGCTTTTCAAGGGGCGCAACTTCACCAGCGGCACGCTGGCGATCGCGGTCGGCTACGCGGTGTTCTTCGGCACCATGGTGATCATCCCGCTCTGGCTGCAGACACTCATGGGCTATACCGCCACCTGGGCGGGGCTCACGATGGCGCCGATCGGCGTCCTGTCGCTGATCATCGCTCCGTTCCTGGGCCGCGCTCTTCCGCACCTGGACGCGCGCAAGATCGCCAGCGCCGCGTTCCTGGTGTTCGCGCTGGTGATGTTCATGCGCGCGCAGTTCGACCTGCAGACCGATTTCTGGTCGATCATGCTGCCGACCTTCATCCAGGGCGGAGCGACAGTGACGTTCTTCCTGCCCCTCACCGCGCTGCTGATTTCCGGCCTGCCGCCCGAGCGCATCCCGGCCGCCACCGGGCTGAGCAATTTCGCCCGCTTCACCGCCGGCGCTTTCGGCGCCTCGGTCTCGGTGACGCTATGGAACGATCGCACGGCGCTTCACCGCGCTCACCTGGTCGAGCACGTCAGCGCCTACAATCCGCACGCGCAGGCCGCGCTCGCGGCAATGCATGCGCGCGGCCTCCCGCCCGAGCAGGCGCTCGGGCTGATGGATCGCCTGATCGACCAGCAGGCACGCATGCTCGGCACGGTCGACCTGTTCTGGCTCTCCGGGGTGCTGTTCCTCGCGCTGACGGCGCTGGTCTGGCTGGCCAAGCCGTCCAACACTGCGCAGCGCATGCCGGCGGACGCCGGCGCGCATTAGAGTTTCTCTGCCAAATCAATAGCTCGCATCGCGCGGGGTTCCGAGGCTGCGCATCGCGCGTCGTCGTGTTAGGTTCCTGTGGAGCCTGAGCTGAATCGAACGATGGCGTTGATGGCGTTCATTAAGGGAGGGCATCATGAATTTCTCCGCACTCGGAACTTCGCTGCAACAATCGCTGGGCGAGAACCTGCTCGGCATCGTCGGCGCACTCGGCATCCTCATCGTCGGCTGGATCGTGGCGGTGCTTGCGCGAGCCGGCCTGCGCCGGCTGCTCGCGTTCCTGAAGGTGGATGCGCGCATCACCGAAAGCACGGGCCAGAGCATGCGCGTCGAATGGGGCCTGTCGCTCAGCGTGTTCTGGCTGATCATGCTGGTGACGTTGATCGGCATGTTCAACTCGCTCGATCTGCCGCTCGTCTCCGGCCCCTTCGAGTTGCTGGTGGGCGATATCCTCGGCTACCTGCCGCGCTTCGTTGCCGGCACCCTGCTGCTGCTGCTGGCGTGGGTCGTCGCGACCCTGCTTCGGGCCGGGGTCAACCGCGTGCTGGCGGCCACCGGCCTGGACCAGAAGCTCGCCGCCGAAGCCGGCATGGATCAGATGTCCAAGGGCGTCGGCAACGTGCTGTTCTGGCTGGTGATCCTGCTGTTCCTGCCGGCGGTGCTGGGCGCCTATCAGCTCGGCGGGCTGCTCGATCCGGTGAAGGTAATGGTCGCCAAGGGGCTCGACATGCTGCCGAACGTGTTCGCGGCGTTCGTGATCGGCTTCGTCGGCTGGCTGGTGGGCAAGCTGCTGTCGGGTCTGGTGAGCAACCTGCTTGCCGCCGCGGGCGTCGACAAGGCGACCGCGCATACCGCGCTGCCCGGCGCGGTGCGCATCTCGAGGCTGGCGGGAACCATCGTCATGCTGTTCGTGTTCATCCCGGCGCTGATCGCGGCGCTCGACGCGCTCAAGATCGAGGCCATCTCGCGTCCCGCGACCGACATGCTGGGCACGCTGCTCGATTCGGTGCCCAACATCATCGCCGCCGTGCTGATCCTGCTGATCACCTACTACGTGGCGCGTTTTGCCGCCGAGCTGCTTGCGCGCCTGCTGCAGAGCCTGGGGGCCGATGCGCTGCCGGAGAAGCTCGGACTGGGCGACATGCTTTCCGGGCCGGCGCAGCCCTCGCGGCTGGCCGGCACCCTGCTGATCTTCTTCGCCATGCTCTTCGCCACGGTCGAGGCGGCCAACCAGCTCGAGTTCACGCAGGTGCGGGACGTGGTGACTGCCTTTATCGAGCTGGGCGGGAACATCGTCCTCGGCGGCGCCGTCCTGGCGATCGGATTCTGGCTGGCCAATCTCTCCTATGCCGCCATTTCCCGGGCCGCCGGCGAGCAGTCGACCGGGCTTGCGCGCCTGGCGCGCATCGCCATCCTCGGCCTGGTGATCGCGATGGGCCTGCGCGCCATGGGCATCGCCGACGACATCGTCAATCTCGCTTTCGCGCTCACCTTCGGCGCCGTGGCCGTGGCGGTGGCGCTGTCGTTCGGCCTGGGCGGGCGCGAGGCCGCCGGGCGGCAGATGGAATACTGGCTGGCGAAGCTGCGCAAGGACGGCTAGTTCGCGCTAGATGCGGCGCCCCGCCTTTTTCCAGTGGGGCGCGCGCAGCTTGCGCTTGAAGATCTTGCCGCTGTCCTCGCGCGGCAGCGCGTCGTGGAACTCGACCAGACGCGGCACCTTGTAGCCGGAGATGCGCGCGGCGAGCCAGGCCTGCACCGACGCGGCATCGAGCTTTGCGCCCGGCTCGGGCTGGATCGCCGCGGCGAGCGACTCGCCGAACTCCTCGCTCGGCACGCCGAACACCGCGCAGTCGTGCACCCCGGGCATGCCGTGCAGCACGGCCTCGATCTCGGCGGGGTAGATGTTGACCCCGCCCGAGATCACCATGTCCGAGGCGCGGTCGCAGATGAACAGGTAGCCGTCCTCGTCGAGGTAGCCCATGTCGCCCAGCGTCCACAGGCCGTCGCGCTCGAGCGCGGCGCGCGCGGCCGGGTTGTTGTTGTAGGCGAAGTCGGGGTAGGCCGGCTGGCGGGCGTAGATCAGGCCGATTTCGCCGGGCGGCAGCTCGCGCCCCTGCTCATCGAGGATCCTGAGCGCGCCCGCGCCCACCGGGCGGCCGGCCGAGCCGGGCTTCTTGAGCGCCTCGCGCGAATCGATCGAGGTGATGACGCCGGCCTCGCTCGAGGCGTAGCACTCGTGGAACACCGGGCCCCACCATTCGATCATGGCCCGTTTCACGTCCACCGCGCAGGGCGAGCCGGTGGTGGCGACGAAGCGCAGCGACGTGAGGTCGTAGCGCCGCTTCACCGCCTCGGGCAGCTTGAGCATGCGCACGAACATGGTCGGCACCAGGTAGGCGTGGCTCAGGCGGTGGCGCTCGATCAGCGCCAGCGTGTGCTCGGGGTCGAACCTCGGCTCGAGCACCAGCAGCGCGTCTTCGAGCAACAACGTCTGGGTGGCGTAGAGGTTCGGCGCGCTGTGGTAGAGCGGCCCCGGCAGCAGCGCGCGCATGCCGGGCTCGATGCCGAAGCCCTTGTAGCGCGCCTCGCGCGCGAGCTCGGCCATGCGCTCGGCGCCCTCGAGCGGTGCCGGGACGCGGCGCACGCCCTTCGGCCGCCCGGTGGTGCCCGAGGTGTAGGGCATGTTGCCGCGCAGCCGGCGCGGCGCGCCGGCCCAGCGCGGCTCTTCGCGCAGCCAGCGGTCCCAGTCCTGCGGCGCGACAACCTCGAGCTCGACCCCGGCGGGCAGCGCGCCCTCGATCTGCGGCAGCAGGTCGGCGTGCGCCACCAGCACCTTGGCCCCGCTGTCGGCGAGGATCCAGCCGGCCTCGTCGGCCTTGTAGTGCCAGTTGATCGGGCACGAGTAGGCGCCCAGCCGCAGCGCCGCGAACGCCGCGACGAGGAACGCCGGGTCGTTGCGCAGCATGATGCAGACCACGTCGTCCTCGCCGACGCCGAGCCGCTCGAGCCGGTGCGCGGCGCGCAGCACCGCGTCGTCGAGCGCGGGCCAGGCGATTTCGCGATCTTCGAACAGCAGGATGGAGGACATCGGCCGAAGTATAGGCGAGCGCGCTGCTGCTAATATCGCTGCTCCAACCGGGAGAACCGCCGTGACCGCATTCACTCCGACCGCACGCTCGAAGGTCAAGCGCCTGCCCAAGCGCGGCCATTACGATCGGGACACTTTGTACGCGATCCTCGACGCCGGCTTCGTCTGCCACATCGGCTACGTCATCGACGGCCAGCCGTATGTGACGCCCACGGCCTACTGGCGCGAGGGCGACGCGGTGTACTGGCACGGCTCCTCGAAAAGCAAAATGCTGCTCGCGCTCGAGAAGCAGCCCGACATCTGCCTGAGCGTGACGCATCTGGATGGCCTCGTGGTGGCGCGCTCGGGCTTTCACAAGTCGGTGAACTACCGCTCGGCGATGTTGTTCGGCAAGCCGTACAAGGTGACGGAGCCCGAGGAGAAGCTGGCGAAGATGGAGCGATTTGTCGAGCGGCTCTATCCGGGCCGCTGGCCGCAGCTGCGGCCGGTGAACAAGCAGGAGCTGAAGGCGATGAGCGTCTTCGGACTGCACATCGAGGAAGCCGTGGCAAAGGTGCGCAGCGGCCCGCCGGTGGACGACGAGGCCGACTACGCGCTGCCGATCTGGGCCGGCGTGGTGCCGATTCGCCAGGTCATGGGTGAGCCGATCGACGACGGGCGGCTCGCCGCCGGCGCGCCCGGCGCGCCGCGGGTGACGCTCTAGCCGGTCACTCTCTAGCTACAGCCCGCGCGCGATCCTGAGCTCGCGCAGCATGGCGCGCTTCTTGGTCTGGTGCGAGCTCATGCGGCGCAGGATGTCGTCGAGCGAGCGCAGGGCCTCGCGGATGTAGGGCCCCTTGTTCAGCATCACGCACTCGGCGCGCATCGACATCGCAGCGTCGGTGATCTCGGCCCGGGTCGGCGCGCCGCGCTTGGCGAGCGTATCCAGCACCTCGGTGGCCCACACCACCGGCACGTGCGCCGCTTCGCAGACCCAGAGGATTTCTTCCTGCACTTCGGCCAGGCGCTCGAAGCCGCATTCGACCGCCAGGTCGCCGCGCGCGATCATCACGCCGCACGAGCGCGCGCGCATCGCCTCGAGCAGCATCGCCGGCAGGTTATCGAAGCCGCGCCGCGTCTCCACCTTGAGCATGATCGCCGGCGGCCGGGGCCCGAGGCCGGCGAGCGCGTTGCGCAGCGCCCTCACGTCGGCGACCGTGTCGACGAACGACAGGCCGACCATGTCGGCGCGGGGGCCGATGAATTCGAGGTCGCGACGGTCCTTGTCCGTCAGCGCACGGGTGCGCAGCGCCGAATCCGGCAGATTGATGCCCTTGTCCGCGCGCAGCGCAACGCCGCCGGGGCGCGCGCGCACCACGCGCACCTGCAGGCGGTCGCGGTCGGCCTTCTCGATCACGCCGCCGATCCTGCCGTCGTCGAAGTAGATGCGCTCGCCGGGGCGCGCGTCGCGAAACACGCCCGGCAGGGTGCAGCCGATGGAGGCGGGACGTAGCACCCTGCCGTTGCGATCCAGCTTGGCCGGGTTGCCCGGGCGCAGCGAGCGGGTGACCACGATGCGGTCGCCCTCGCGCAGCAGGATCGATCCTTCGCGGGCCGGTACGGCGCCGACCTTGGTTGTCACCGACAGGCCCTTGCGCTCGCGCGCCAGCACCGTGCCCGGCACCAGGTAGGCGGTCTTCGTCGCTTCGGCCCAGGCGCCCTCGTCGCCGGTGTCGACCAGCTTCCACTTGCGGTGCGCGCCGCGCGCGTCGTCGAACGCCACCAGGTCGTCTGCCTTCAGCACCGCAAGCCAGCGCGCGGGCACTGGCACCACCGCATCGGCCGGCGCGACGGGCGCGCGCGGGTCCTCGATGGCGGTGAGCCAGACGCGCGCGGGCGCGACCGCCGCGCCGAAAGCGTCGCGCTGCGGCCGCACCCGCAGCACCGCCGGGCCGGGCGCCACCGGACCGGTGCGCAGCTTCGGTCCGGCGAGGTCCATCAGCACCCGGCAGCGCCTGCCGAGCGTTTTTTCCGCGCGGCGCAGGTGGCCGATCATCCTGCGCCAGCGCGTCTCGTCGTCGTGCGCGCAGTTGATCCGCATCACGTCCATGCCGCCCGCCAGCAGGTCGCGCACCAGGCTGTAGTCGTCCGCCGCCTCGGACGGCATGGTGACCATGATCCGCACTTCGCGCTTCGCCGGCGGCTTGCCCAGCAGCGCGCGCGTGTTGCGCTCTAGCAGCTCGGCGCCAAGGTCCATGTCGGGCGGCGGCAGCTTGCCGCCGCGCGCGGTCTCCGGGCTGGCGGCAAGCCCGCGCAGCGCGCGCGCGACCAGCTCGACGGTCGCCGCGACCCACTCCTCGGCGCGCCCCAGTGACGAAAGCCCGCGCTCGGCGAGACTGCGCTGCAGCACACGCCGGTCGTGGCGCCGCAGCGCGAGGTAGCGCACCAGGTTGCGCGCGCTCAGCGCGAACGTGGGGTCGACGGCGTTGATTCTGGCCCGGGTCTTGCGCTCGGCCAGTTGCAGTTCTGCGCCGAGGTCCTCGACCTCGCGCGCCAGTCGCTCGAGCTCGCGCCGCTTCGTCTTTCGAACGGAAGTCATGGTCCCCGTCGCGTCACAGTACGCCCAGCGCAAGGCCGGCGGCGAAAGTCGCGCCGAGCTCTTCCAGCGCGGTGATCTGGCCGGGCTGCAGGTCCCTCACCACCACCACCGGCTCGCCGACCTTCTTCAGCCGCAGCCCCGTGACGATCCGCTCCACCGAGCTCACCGCGCCGCTGCCGTCCTGTCCGGCGCCGACGAACAGCGCCCAGGGCCGGCCCGCGACCTTGCCCTCGCAGGCGTAGAAGACACGCTCGAGGAAGTCTTTCATCATGCCCGACATATAGCCGAAGTTCTCCGGCGTGCCGAGGATCAGGCCGTCCGCGGCCAGCACGTCTTCGGCCCCGGCTTCAGCGCAGCGCTTGACGACCACGCGCACGCCTTCCTCGGTCTTTGCCCCCCGCGCGACGGCCTCGGCCATCTGCGCCGTCTTCACGCCGCCGCTGTGATAGACGATGAGAAGGGTCTTCACGTTCTCAGCCGCAGGGCGGGATCCTGGCGGTAGAAGCGCCGCAGCTGATCGTACATCTCCGGGTAGCGGCGGCGCGTCTCGTTCGGGGCCTCGAAGAATGCCTCGGTCAGGACGGCGAAAAATTCCGAAGGGTGCTCGGCCGCGTAGGGATCGAGCCAGCTGTCCCGGCCGCGATCGAGCGCGTCGCAAAATCCTTCGTAGGCCCGCGCCAGCGCTCCATGCCATGCCTTGCGGTCCATGTCCGCCGAAAGCGGCGGCACGCCGTCGGCCTCGCCGCTTCGCATGTCGAGCTTATGCGCGAACTCGTGGATCACGACGTTGGCATACTCGTCGTGCTGCGCCGCGTCCCACGACAAAATGACCGGGCCGCCCGGCCAGGACTCGCCCGCCAGCTCGTCGTCCCACTCGTGCACCACGCCGCCTTCGTCCATTTCGCTTCGTCTGACGCGGAAATCGTACGGATAAACCACGATGCCGCTCCAGCCCTCGTACCAGTCCAGCCCGAGCTCCAGGATCGGCAGGCAGGCCTGCGCCGCGATCGAGAGCCGCATGGCGTCGTCCACCGCCTGGCCGCGCGCGCCGACGAACTGCTTCTCGGCCAGGAACAACAGCGCCAGGTCCTGCAGCCGCTGCCTCTGCGCGGCGTCCAGCCCGCGCAGGAAAGGCAATATCGCCGTGACGCGGCGCCAAAGCACCGGATCGATGCGGTGCTTCGCCAGCACCCGCCGGCGCCGCCAGTTCTTCAGCCATCCCATGTTAGCGCCTCGCGCGGCGAGCAGCGAGCCACACTCCGGCGAAGATCAGCACCATGCCGAAGACGTGGTACAGGTGCAAGCGCTCGCCGAGAAAGCCGATCGCCATTAGAAGCCCGAACGGCGGAATGAGGTAGAGGTACGCGCCAGCGGCCCCGGGGCCGATCGCCTGCACGCCTTTGCCCCACATGACGAAGCAGGCGACCGAAGGGAAGATCCCGAGGTAGAGGATCGTCAGCACCGGCGCCCAGCCGAGCGCGATGTGGCCTCCGGACGCGAGGTCGGCGGCGTACAGCGGCAGCATCGGGACCATCCCGAACAGCGAGCAGGCGAGCAGGAAGCTGAGCTGCGACATCGCGGCCGGCTTGAAGCGCAGGCAGACGGTGTACAGCGCCCACAGCGCCACGCTGGCGAGCAGGAACAGGTCGCCGTGGTTGACCTGCAGCGTGGCGAGCAGACGCGGGTGGAGCCGGCTGACGATCGCCAGCACGCCGCAGAACGAGACCGCGACCCCGAGCGCGGCGCGAACGCCGATCCGCTCGCCGTAGAGCACGAACGCGAACAGCGGAATCAGCGCCGGCGTGACCGACTGGATCAGCAAGGCGTTGGTGGCCGTGGTCTCGCGGATGCCGTAGTAACCGACCATGTTGTAAAGCGCGTTGCCGGTGAGGCTGAACAACGCGATCGCCCTCCAGTGTGCGCGCACCACGGGCCAGTCTCGTGCGAGCTGCCGCCCGGCGAGTGGCACGAGCACCGCGATCGCCGTGACCCAGCGCCAGAAGGCGAGCGACACGGGCGTGACCTCGAGGTGCACCGCCCGCGCCACGATCCAGTGCCCGGCCCAGAACAGGGCGGTGAGCGCAAGCAGCAGGTGCGGGGAAACTTTGGACGCGGTGCGCGAATCTGACATCCGGGCCGCTACAATATCAGCATGGTTTCCGTAGTCCAGCTTCGTCCGCAAAACACCGCGGCCCAGCTCGAGCCGATCGCCGCGGGCCTGCGCAGCGAGGACCGTGCTCTGGTTGCGCAGGCGCTCGAATTCGCGCAGCCGCTGTACGCGGGGCACACGCTGTCGACCGGCGAGCCGGTGTGGTCGCATGCGCTCGGCCTGGCGACCAGCCTGGCCGCGATCGGGCTCGACCCGGCGGGGCGCGCGGCGGGGGTGCTGTTCGCGGCGCCGAAGTACGTGCCTGCGGCGGACGTGCTGCACGAGAAGTTCGGTGACGACGTGGTAGCGCTCGCGGCGGGGGTGGAGAAGCTCTACCAGCTACGCGTGCTGACCCGCGGCACGCCGCAGCAGCAGATCGAGATCCTGCGCCAGATGGTGCTCGGCATGGTCGAGGACATCCGCATCGTCCTGATCCGGCTCGCGAGCCGCACCCAGACGCTGCGCTGGTACGCCAAGAACCCGGCTTCGGACCGGACCGGCTACGCGCGCGAGACGCTCGACATCTACGCACCGCTCGCCAACCGCCTCGGGGTGTGGCAGCTGAAATGGGAGCTGGAGGACCTTTCGTTCCGTTTCCTCGAGCCCGAGACGTACAAGAAGATCGCGCAGATGCTGGATGAAAAGCGCGCCGAGCGCGAGCAGTACATTCAGGATGCAATGGCGCTGCTCGCACGCGAGCTGCGCGCCGCGGGCGTCGAGGCGGAGATCGCCGGCCGTCCCAAGCACATCTATTCGATCTGGAACAAGATGCGCAGCAAGGCGCTCGATTTTTCCGAGCTGCACGACGTGAGGGCGCTGCGCGTGATCGTCGGCTCGGCCAAGGAGTGCTACGCCGCGCTCGGCGTGGTGCACGATCTGTGGCAGCCGATTCCCAAGGAGTTCGACGACTACATTTCGCGCCCCAAAGGCAACGACTACCAGTCGCTTCACACCGCGGTAATTGGTCCCGGCGACAAGACGCTCGAGGTGCAGATTCGCACCGCCGAGATGCATCGCCACGCCGAGTTCGGCGTCGCGGCGCACTGGCGCTACAAGGAGCACGGCGGGCCGACGCGCGCGCAGGGCCGCTTCGAGGACAAGATCGCCTGGCTGCGGCAGCTGCTGGCATGGCGCGACGAGGTGACCGACGGCTCGAAGTGGGCGGAGAAGACGCGCCAGGCGGCGCTCGACGACACGGTCTACGCCGTCACGCCGCAGGGCAAGGTGGTCGACCTGCCGGCGGGCTCGACGGCGGTGGATTTCGCCTACGCGCTGCACACCGACCTCGGCCACCGCTGCCGCGGCGCCAAGGTCGACGGACACATTGTCCCGCTCGAGACGCCGCTCAGGAGCGGGCAGCGGGTCGAGATCACGGTCGCCAAGAGCGGCGGCCCGTCGCGCGACTGGCTCAGCCCCGAGCACGGCTTCGTCAAGAGCCCTCGCGCGCGGCAGAAGATCCGCCAGTGGTTCAACAGCCAGGCGCTGTCCGAGACCGTCGCCACCGGTCGCGCAGCGGTGGAAAAGGAGCTCAAGCGCGAGGGCGCGAGCCAGGCCAAGCTCGAGACGCTCGCCGCGCGGCTCGGCTTTTCGCGCCAGGACGATCTTTTCGCCGCGGTCGCGCGCGACGAGGTGAACCTGCGCCAGCTGCAGGCCGCGTTGCGCGGCATGGGCGCCGCGGCGCCCGCGCCGGCGCCGGCACCGGCGCCACCGCCGCGCCGCGCACGCCCCGCCTCGGGCGAAGGCGGCGTGCTGGTGGTGGGCGTCGACCGGCTGCTGACGCAGCTGTCGAAGTGCTGCAAGCCGGTGCCGCCGGATCCGGTGCGCGGCTTCGTCACGCGCGGCAAGGGCGTGTCGATTCATCGCGAGGACTGCCCCAGCCTGAAGCGGCTCGCCGAGCGGCACCCCGAGCGCCTGATCGATGCGCAATGGGACGGCAAGGCGGGCGGCGCGTACTCGGTCGACATGGTGGTCACCGCGAGCGACCGGCCCGGCCTGCTGCGCGATATCGGCGACGCGCTCGCGCGCGAGCGCATCAACGTCACCGCGGTGCGCACCCAGAGCCGCGACGAGCTCGCCTTCATGCGCTTCAGCTTCGACGTCAGCGACCTGGCGCAGCTCAAGCGCGCCTTCGCGGTGGTCAAGGACGTGGCCGGCGTGATCCGCGCGGCGCGCGGCTGAGCTCGTCCTAGAGCAGGATCAGTAGCCAGACCAGGGCGGCCGCCGCGAGCGAAAGCATGACCGCCGCGCTGCCGAGATCCTTGGCGCGCTTGGCGAGCGGGTGGCGGTCTTCCGATATCCGGTCCACCGCCGCCTCGACCGCCGAATTCAGCAGCTCCACCATCAGCACGAGCAACACGCTGCCCGCGAGCAATGCGCGCTGCGTGCCGTTGTCGCCGAGCCAGATCCCCAGCGGCACCAGGACGACGGCGAGTGCGAGCTCCTGGCGGAAGGCAGCCTCGCCCTTGACGGCTGCAACGAGCCCCTCGGCGGAGTAGCGCGTCGCCAGGATGATGCGGCGCAGGCCCAGCATGTCTTTCATGACGGCGTCGCCAAGGTGAACAGCAGCTCTTCCTGCGCCGAGCGGCGGCGGCCGCGGCGCGGCCTGACGCGCTCGTAGCCGCCGTCGGCGTTCATCAGCCAGGCCTGGCAGTTGTCGTCCAGGTAGGGCTGCAGCCCCTCGCGGATCACGCGCCGCTTGAGCGCGGGATCGAGCACCGGGAAGCAGAGCTCGATGCGACGGAAGAAATTGCGGTCCATCCAGTCGGCGCTCGCCAGGTAGACGTCGTCGGCGCCGTCGTTGTGAAAGCAGAACACGCGCGAATGCTCGAGGAAGCGGCCAACGATCGAGATCACCCGGATGTTGTCAGACAGGCCGGCGATGCCGGGCCTGAGCCCGCAAACGCTGCGCACGATTAGGTCGATCTTCGCTCCGGCCTGTGACGCGGCATACAGCTCCTCGACGATGGTCGGTTCGAGCAGCGAGTTCATCTTGGCGATGATGCGCGCGGGCTTGCCCGCCGTCGCGTTCGCCGCTTCGTTGCGGATCGCGGCGACGACGCGCTTGTGCAGCGTGAACGGCGACTGCCAGACGTGGCGCATCCTGCTCGCGCGGCCCAGCCCCGTGAGCTGCTTGAACACCTCGTTCACGTCGCTGCAAAGCTCCTCGTTGGCCGTCATCAGGCCGAAGTCGGTGTACAGACGCGCGGTGCGCGGGTTGTAGTTTCCGGTCGCGAGGTGGACGTAGCGCTTGAGCAGCTTGCCGCCGGGGCCTTCCTCGCGCCGCACCACCAGTGCCATCTTGGCATGCGTCTTGTGGCCCACCACCCCGTACACCACGTGCGCCCCGACCTCCTCCAGGCGGGTGGCCCAATTCAGGTTCGCCTCTTCGTCGAAGCGCGCCATGAGCTCGACCACTACGGTCACTTCCTTGCCGCGCCGCGCGGCGTCGATCAGCAGCTCCATCAGCTCCGAGTCGGTCCCGGTGCGATACACGGTCTGCTTGATCGCGATCACCTGTGGGTCGGCGGCGGTGGCGCGGATAAAGTCGATCACGGGCGTGAACGACTGGTAGGGGTGATGCAGCAGCACGTCCTGGCGCGAAAGCACCTCGAACAGGTCGTCGCGCTGGTCGAGCGGCGCCGGGATTCCCGGCTGGAACGGCGCATAGTTCAGATCCGGGCGGTCAACCTGCGCCGGCACTTCGCGCAGTCGGTAGAGATTGACCGGGCCTTCGACGCGATACAGGTCGACGTCGGCCAGGCCAAACTGCTGCAGCAGGAACTCGACCATCGAGGGCGAGCAGTTGTCGGCGACTTCCAGCCGCACGGCGTCGCCGAAGTGGCGGTGCAGCAGTTCGCCCTGCAGCGCAATGCGCAGGTTCTTGATTTCTTCCTCGTCGACGAACAGGTCGGAGTTGCGCGTGACGCGGAACTGGTAGCAGCCCTTCACCTTCATGCCGGCGAACAGCTCGTCAACGTGCGCGTGCAGGATCGATGACAGGAACACGAAGTCGTACTCGCCGCTCGAGATCTCGCGCGGCAGGCGGATTACCCGCGGCAGCACCCGCGGCGCCTGCACGATCGCCGCGCCCGAGCTGCGCCCGAACGCGTCCTTGCCCTCGAGCTCGACGGCGAAATTGAGGCTCTTGTTGAGCACCTTCGGGAACGGGTGCGCCGGATCGAGCCCGATCGGGGTCAGCAGCGGCAGCACCTCGCGCAGAAAATAGTCCCGGATCCACTGCCGCTGGCCCGCGTTCCAGTCGGTGCGGCGCAGAAAGCGCACGCCTGCCTCCGCCAGCTTGGGCAGCACGACCTCGTTCAGCAGCCGGTACTGCTCGGCGACCAGCGCGTGCGCCTCGCGCCCGACCTCGGCGAAGACCTCGGCGGGGCTGCGACCGTCCGGTCCCGGCTCGGGGATGTCGAGCTTGATCTGCTCTTTCAAACCCGCGACGCGGATCTCGAAGAACTCGTCGAGGTTCGACGACACGATGGTGAGAAAGCGCAGCCGCTCGAGCAGCGGCGCGGATTCGTCCGCGGCCTGGGCGAGCACGCGCCGGTTGAACGCGAGCAGGCCGAGCTCGCGGTTCAGGAAGTGGACGCTGGCGTATGTCTTTTTCATTGCGGGTGCGTCAGTTTACCGCTCCGCCGTTTGCCGGCGGCATCCGCCGGCGCTAAGCTGCCAGGCGCAATGGCACGCCACGAAACCCTCGCCGCAGTCGATCTCGGCTCGAACAGCTTCCACCTGCACATCGGGCGCGTCGAGGGCGGTCAGATCTACCCGCTCGATTCGCTGCGCGAAGTGGTCCGGCTCGGCGCCGGGCTCACCGCGGAGAAGCGCATCGACCGCGCCACGCAGGCGCGCGCGCTCGAAGCGCTGCGCAAGTTCGGCGAACGCCTCAGGGGTCTGCCGCGGCAGGCGGTGCGCGCGGTCGGCACCAACACGCTGCGCGTGGCGAAGAACGCGCCGCAGTTCCTGCGCGAGGCGCGCCAGGTGCTTGGCTTTCCGATCGAGGTGATCGCGGGGCGCGAGGAGGCGCGCCTGATCTACGTCGGGGTAGCGCACGCGCTGCCGGCGGCCGCGCACCGGCGGCTGGTGATCGACGTCGGCGGCGGCTCGACCGAGTTCATCATCGGCACCGGCTACGAGCCGCAGCTCACAGAATCGCTGTACATGGGTTGCGTCAGCTACAGTCTGCAGCACTTTCCCGAGGGCAGGATCGACAAAGGCCGCATGAAGCGCGCCGAGCTGGCCGCGCGCCAGGAGCTGGGCGGCATCGTGCGCGCCTACCGCGGCGCCGGCTGGGACGAGGCGATCGGCTCCTCCGGCACCGCGCGCTCGATCGAGAGCATCCTGCGCGAGAACGGCTTTTGCGAGGACGGCATCACGCGCGAGGGACTCGACCGGCTGCGCAGCCTGCTGATCAAGCACGAGCGCGCCGACCCCGATCGCATCGCGGGTCTGCGTCCGAACCGGGCCCCGGTGCTGCCCGGCGGAGTGGCGATCCTGGGCGCGGCGCTGGAAGAGCTGGACATCGAGGCGATGCGCGTGTCCGACGGCGCGCTGCGCCACGGCGTGCTCTACGACCTGCTCGGCCGGGTGCAGCACCGCGGCGACATGCGCGAGGCGACCGTCGTTCAGTTCATGCGCCGCTACCATGTCGATGCGGCGCAGGCGGAGCGCGTGCGCATTCTTGCGCTCGGGATCTACGACGCGCTGACGGCGGAGGCGGAGCGCGACCGCGAGGACGATACGGACCGGATGCTGCTCGACTGGGCGGCGCGCCTGGCCGAAATCGGCCTCTCGATCGCTCACGCGCAATATCACAAGCACTCCGCGTACGTACTATCGAACGCCGATATGCCGGGTTTCTCGCGCATGGAGCAGCAGCGCCTCGCGCGCGTGGTGCTCGCGCATCGCGGCAAGCTGGCCAAGGTCGAGGATGCGGGCCCCGAGTCGACCGACTGGGCGTTGGTGTGCGCGTTGCGGCTGGCGTCGCTGATCCTGCGCCGGCGCGCCGACCTCAAGCTGCCGCTGCTAAGGGTGGCGGCGGACGCGGGCGGGTTCTCTCTCGAGTTGCCGCAGGCCTGGCTGGACGAGAACCCCCTGACCGCGGGTGCGCTCGAGTCGGAGGCCGACTACTGGAAGGCGGTCGGCATGAAGCTCAGCGTAAGCGGGCTGTCGGAGAAGAAGGTCGCGGTGCTGAGCCGGTCGTAGTCAAATCAGGTCCGGCGCGATGACCGCGCGCACCACGACCTGGGATTCGTCGTCGCGCACGCGGTTGGTCAGCCACCACAGGCCGCCCTTCTTGATGGTCCATTCGTCCCTGCCGCCACAGACCAGGTGGGACGCGACCTCGCCCAGGGTGGGCTGGTGGCCGACGATCACCACCGCGCCCTTGCGCTCCGACCAATCCGCCGCGCCAAGAATGTCGGTAACCGAGGCGCCGGGTGCGAGGCCAGTGGAGGTCTTGAACTTCACGCCGAGCGACTCGGCGGTCTGGCGGGCGCGCCGTGCCGGGCTGGCGAGAACGGTGAACTTCGACGGCAGCCGCTGCAGCAGCCATCCGGCCACCCGGGCCGCATGTTTCTGGCCCCTGGAGGTCAGGCGCCGCTCCAAGTCGGGGCCGCCTTCCTCCGCTTCGGCATGCCGCCAAAGGATCAGATCCATTTGGGTTTCTCCACTCTCTAGTGTTCGACAAGCCGGATCGAAGCTTGTTCGGCGAACGTGACGCCTGCGTTACAGCATTGAGGGAAGGCGGCAGGATACGCTAGAATCCCCACCTTTCAGGCGCGTAGCTCAGCTGGTTAGAGCACTACCTTGACATGGTAGGGGTCGTTGGTTCGAGTCCAATCGCGCCTACCAGCTTCCGCCCGGAAGGAGTGTCGAAGAAAGTGCGGCGCGACCGCACTTTTTTTTGCCTCCCGAGGGTCACGACAGATGCCGAACATCCGCTTGCCCGACGGCTCGCAGAAGAGCTTTCCCGGTCCGGTCACGGTCGCCGAGGTCGCCCGCTCGATCGGCGCCGGCCTGGCGCGCGCCGCGCTGGCGGGCAAGGTCGACGGCAGGCTGGTCGACACCAGCTTTGCGATCGAGAGCGACGCCGACCTCGCGATCGTCACCGAGCGCGACCCCGAAGGCCTCGAGATCCTGCGCCATTCGACCGCGCACCTGCTCGCGCACGCGGTCAAGGAGCTGTTTCCCGAAGCGCAGGTCACGATCGGCCCGGTGATCGAAAACGGCTTCTACTACGACTTCGCCTACAAGCGGCCGTTCACCCCCGAGGACCTGGCGGCGATCGAGAAGCGCATGGCCGAGATCGCCAAGCGCGACATCCCGGTGGTGCGCAAGGTGATGCCGCGCGACGCCGCGGTGAAGTTCTTTCGCGACCAGGGCGAGCTGTACAAGGCCGAGATCATCGCCTCGATCCCGTCGGAGGAAGACATATCGCTCTACGAGCAGGGCAACTTCATCGACCTGTGCCGCGGGCCGCACGTGCCCTCGACCGGCAAGCTGAAGGTGTTCAAGTTGATGCGGCTGGCCGGCGCCTACTGGCGCGGCGATTCGAACAACGAGATGCTGCAGCGGGTCTACGGCACGGCGTGGGCGAAGAAGGAGGACCAGGACGCCTACCTGAAGATGCTGGAGGAGGCGGAAAAGCGCGACCACCGGCGTCT
>Ga0315556_1000348_pt1 | contig 28033 bp, 32 predicted proteins | sample SalMarSW160310MG_FD_202112 | JGI IMG/M metagenome (GOLD analysis project Ga0315556, IMG submission 202112) | Salt marsh sediment microbial communities from the Plum Island Ecosystem LTER, Massachusetts, United States - Salt Marsh Sediment SW1603-10 ...
CCGGCGTCTAGTATTGAATTGAGGCGCCGTCTGGAGGTGCTGCCGGCGCCGGCACATCGAGGTCTGAGGATCCTTCCATGCAGCTGTCCCTGGAGGTTTCGTTCCCGAACATGGAGCGATCGGAAGCGGTCGAGACCCGGGTTCGGGAGCGGGCTGCCGAGCTGTACCACTTCGCCGATGATGTCATGAGTTGCTGGACCATGGTGGAGGCACCACACGGTCACCATCGCCGCGCCGGCTTGTCTCCCGTTGGTGTCGACGTCGAATTGCTCGGGCGCGAGGCCTTCCGCGGCTGGGTCCGGGAACTGGTGTCCAGGAAGGATTACGGTATCATCCTCGCTTCCGACGGCCGCGAGATCCATTTTCACCGCAACAGTGCCCTGGACGCCGACTTCGACAGGTTCGGAGTGGGCGACAAGGTTCGTTTTGCCGAAGAACAGGGGGCGGGGGGCTGCAGGCCAGCGCCGCGCACCCAGTCGGCAAACATCACCTGGTGAGCTGATCGCGTCGGGGCCGTTTCGGCTACACATCCTACGCGAGGAATCTGCATGTCTTTTCAGAATGTCGAGATCAAGAAGAAGGCCAACGTCTATCACGATGGCAAAGTGACCAGCCGCAGTATCGTGACCCAGGAAGGTGAGATGAAGTCGCTGGGGGTGATGCTGCCCGGTACCTACCGCTTCAGCACCGAGGCGCCCGAGGAGATGGAACTCAGTCAGGGTCACTGCCGGGTGAAGCTGGCGGGAGAACAGGAGTGGAGCGAATACGGCGCCGGCGAAAGCTTTCATGTGCCCGGCAACACTCATTTCGATATCGAAGTCACCGAACTACTGGACTATGTCTGCCACTTCGGCTGAGACCTGCCCCGCAGGATGGCGCGGCCGCTCAGTCGGGCCGTACGTGCCCCACGTAGCGCCGTTCCCCGGTCAGTTCCAGGTGGATGCGCTCGCCGCGCAGGACAAGCGGTTCGGTTTGTCCGGCGATGCGCAGGGTGCAACCCACCTGGCCGTGGCTGTCGATGGGCAGTGGCGCCAGGTCGCGGTAGGTGAATGCGTGGTCATGCAGGTCGCCGCCCTCGAGCGTGCAGGGGCAGCCTGGCAACGGGCCTTCGATTTCAACCTGTTCCACCGTCAGCGTGCCGCTCTGGCGCCATTGGGTCTGTTCCCGCGATCCGGTCAGCGAGATGAATAGAAACAATTCCGACACATGCAGGGTCAGTCCGTCGTTGTTCTGTTCGATGCGCTCGATGCGCGCTTCGGGAAAGGAAAGTTCGATTCGGGTGGCCATGGCGGTTCACGTGACAGGGATGCAGTCGCAAATTTAGCCGATTCGGCCGCCGATGAGAATGGCGGCCGGTCTGATCTGGGTCAAGGCCGCATGTATGCGGTCGTGGTGTGGTTGGGTGACGTGCGGTTCGATGAGCCGCGCCGTCACCGACAATACAGGGTTATATAAGGGGAGAGACGCCTATGCAATTGCCTCTGCAGATTACCTTCCGCGATATGCCGCCCTCCGAGGCCCTGGAGACGGCGATTCGTGAGAAGGCCGGCAAGCTGGAGCAGTTCTACGATCACATCATGGGATGCCGGGTGGTGGTGGAGGCGCCGCATCAGCATCACCGCAAGGGCAAGCTCTACCGGGTGCGCATCGATCTGACCGTGCCCGGCGCGGAACTGGTGGTCAATCGCTCGCCGGCGGACCACCATGCTCACGAGGACGCCTATGTCGCCGTCCGCGACGCCTTCGACGCGGCGCGCCGGCAGCTCGACGGATTGGTGGCCCGGCAGCGCGGCGAAGTGAAGAACCACGAGGCGCCGCCCTACGGACGGGTGGTGAATCTTGTGCCCATGGAGGATTACGGCACCATCCAGACACCTGACGGCCGGGAAATCTATTTTCACCGCAACAGCGTCGTCAATGCCGAATTCGACAGGCTGGAGTCCGGCGACGAGGTACGCTTCGCCGAGGAGTTGGGGGAGAAAGGCCCTCAGGCCAGCTCGGTGCAACTGGTAGGCAAGCACCATCCCATCTGAACCGCCGCCCGGCTCAAGGGGTGCTGTCGACGCGCACGTCCAGGAGCCGGGCCGGCACCTCTTTGAACCACGACAGCTTCAGCCAATCCGCCAGGGGATAGATATCCGGCCGGCCGCGTCGCCAGGCGTCGAGCACGAAGGCGCGCTGATGCGCGGGATCCGACAGCAGCGTGGCGCGGTTGCTGCGGGCGGGGTCATAGACCAGCACCGCATGGTGTTCGTGGGCGGTGCCCTGGTTGATGACAATGCCGGTCGCCTCCCAGCCAACTTTCCTGACCGTCGGCGCCACGCCGGCATAGACCAGGTCCTTCCACTGGTAGCACAGTCCCTCGTTGTCCTCGCGCCGGAAGTTGACCCACATGTTGCCTATCCAGCCGCTGCGCCAGGAGTGCTGCGGGTCGTTGTTGGCGACAGCCACGGTTCGTGCGAACGCGGCGTCGATCTGCTGCAGCGCGGGGCTGTGCAGATCGGACGGCCGCAGGGGCGCGCCGGTGCAGGCGCCCAACAGGAGGGTGCTGGCCAGTATGGCGGTGCGCAGAAGGCTGGTCGGGTGCATGGCGTGGTGAGGCAGCGAAACGGGTGGTCGGCCGAATGTGGGGCGCCGTGGTGACAGCGTAATCCAGGCGGCGGGGTTCAGCCGCGGCGGATGGCCGCATCGACCCGCGCCAGGGTGGCGTCCCAGTCGCCGCCGCTGTTGCCGCCATCGGCCATCAGTTCCATGAGTGCATAGGCCAACTCCCGGGTGGCCGGCTCCATCTCCCGTAGTTTGGTGAGCTTGAACATGCAGCCGCTGCTTTCATGGGCCAGTGTGCTCAGAAGTGCATAGAGCAACAGGGCCTGGGCCGACTGCGGCGCGGCCTCGATGTGCGCGGCGACGCGTTCCAGGATCGATGAGGTCATGACGTTTCCCCTTGTGCCGCCGACGCGGCCTTCGCAGACGTGGGTTTGACGTATACTATTGGGCCTTCCATGGCTGGCCATGGTCGGCGAATGTCCGTAGGAGCGTCCCGTGACGCGGGTCCGGTGCCCCGGCGGCTGCCGCTCGCGGGCAAGCCCGATCCCATACTCCGGCTCGAAGACAACGGGCGCCAATCGTGCGGCCCCGGCCCATGCGACAACAGGAACAGCATATGGATTTCATCACCGTCGAGCACAACCCCTCGCCCATGAAGCTCGAGGCCATGTACGTGGAAAGCTGGCCGATCTGGAGCAAGGAGGTGTCCACCTTCGAGTGGACCTATGATACCAAGGAAATGTGCTATGTCCTCGAAGGAGAGGCTATTGTCACGCCCAAGGACGGTGAGCCCGTCACCATTCGGGCGCGGGACCTGGTCAATTTCCCCAAGGGTATGGAGTGCACCTGGCAGGTGGTCTCGCCCGTCCGCAAGCACTACCTGCTCGACTGACGCGCGGTGCCGACGGTGAACGGACCGAATCGCATGTCCCTGCCCGGTGACCGCAACATTCTGCTCAAGCGGCTTGCGGACATCGTGGCGCGCCTATACGGGGAAACCCCGGATTTCGTGGATCACCCGGAAGACGCTCAGGCCTGGTACAACCGTGGCTATGCCAATGGGGTCATCGCAGCCCTGGACCGGCACGGTTGCGCCGCCGTGCTGGAGGGGCGGGTGAACCCTGATCCCGCTGACGTCGCGGAGCCCTATCGAGTGTTTGATTGGGGAAAGGCCTACGTGCATGGCGTGGAGAAGGGCTTTGACGAGGCGCAGGCCGTGCTTTCCGGGCCTGAGTTCCCCGCGGATTCCGGTGGTGTGGATCATTAAAATTTCATACAAATTTGGAATTCCCCGGTCTATACTCGGGCAGACTGCGCGTGCTAAAGGCCAGTAGTGCACGGGAATTTCTGCTTTGCATTGTTGTTTTCCGTCGGCGGTCCGCAGTACGTATTTTTGAACAAACTAGTTTGAGGTCAGCTTGATGAGTACTGGTACTGTTAAATGGTTCAATGAGTCCAAGGGTTTTGGTTTTATCGCCCCGAGCGATGGAAGCGATGACGTGTTCGTGCATTACTCCGCTATTCAGGGCGGCGGTTTCCGCACCCTGGCCGAGGGTCAGTCCGTGACCTTCGACGTGGAGCGTGGCCCCAAGGGGCTTCAGGCCGTTAACGTCGTGCCCTCCTGACGACGCACTGCTTGGAAGTTTCCGAGCGTGAAACCCCGCCCTGTGGCGGGGTTTCGCTTTTTCGGGCCGAGCATTCCATGGCCGATTTTCGTCTGTAGTATGATGGGCGCTCCGCCGAGTACGCGGGAGCAACCCGGTTTCAGAGATGATGGGATTCATGAGCTTGGCACGTGTCGGTCCACGTTCGCGCGCGGTGCTGCTGCTGGCCGCGGTCGCCCTGATGGCCTGGCTGCCGGCGGCGCGGGCGGCGGACCGGACGCTCGCAGCCCTGTCCGTGCGTTACGACCAGTTGCGGCCGGCCCTGGCTCACAACGCCTTCGATGCGCCGATTCACGTCCAGTCCGACACCCGGGACGGTGAATTGGGTGCCGATGTCTATGGTTTGATCGCCCGTCCCTTCGCTCAGGTGTCCGCCACGCTTGCCGCGGCCAAACACTGGTGCGACTTCATTCCTCTGCATCTCAACGTCAAGGCCTGTGTGTACGGTGAGAACGCCGGGGGTGGCGACTGGCTGACTTTCTACGTCGGGCGCAAGTTCTATCAGACACCGGGCGACGCTTACGCCCTCCATTACCGCTTCCGCGTGCTGGAGCGTGGAACAGGCTATCTGCACCTGCGTATGGACGCGCCCGACGGACCCGTCGGTACCAGCGACTACGTGGTGGAGCTCGAAGCCATGCCGGTTGGTGAGCGCACCCTGGTCAAGATCCATGTGGCCTATCAACCCAGTTTGAGCAGCCGTCTTGCCACCAACGTCTATCTTTCCACGCTCGGCCGCGACAAGGTCGGCTTCAGTCGACTGGCGGGCGCCCACGAGGCGCAGTTCGTCAATGGCGTGCGCGGGGTGACCGAGCGCAATGTGATGCGTTATTACCTCGCGCTTCAGTCGCTGCTGGAAACGGACCCGAAGGCGGGTTTCGAGGTGCGCGCGGCGCACTGGTTCGATCTGACCGAGCACTACCGCCGCCAGTTGCACGAGCTGGATCGGGCCGAATACCTCAGCGCCAAGCGGCGCGAGCACGCCAACCAGCTGCGCCTGCAACGGGCCCAGCTGCTACGCGTATCGAATTGAGGCCGAGCCATGCACTGTGCCGTGTACAAGAGCCGCAAGAAATGGGACACCTATCTGTTCGTGGAACGCGAAGATGACTTCGGCAGGGTCCCCGACCAATTGCTCGCGCTGCTCGGGGAGCTCGAGCTGGTCATGAGTCTGGAGCTGATCCCGGGCCGGCGGTTGGCGCAATCCGATCCCGAGCTGGTGCGTCGGCACCTCGCGGACGAAGGCTATTATCTGCAGATGCCGCCGCTGACGCGTTGATACTCGCCGTCTCCCGCCTGCCATGCCGCGGCGCGTGGAGTGCTCCCCATCCCCTGGCTATACTGATGAAAACCCGTGCAGGGATTCATAACAACGCGCCGGAGCAGCCATGAATCTGGAAAAAGTCGTTTTCGCCTTCTTCATCGTTCTCGCCCTCACCCTGAATTTCGGCTTCTTCGTCGGTGATCTGGGCAAGCCGGTCCTGCACAACGTCTATGAGCTGTACGCGGCCCTGGTGGTGAGTCTCATCGCCACGGTGATGAAATTCGGTGACCGCACCCAGATCGGTGCCGTGCTGCTGGCCACCAGCCTGGTGGCGGATCTGCAGCTGGTGGCCGCGGCCATCGTCTGGGCGATGGCGGTTCACGTGACCGGGGTGGGGCTCACCACGCACGTCATGGCCAGCATCGTGTCCCTGTCCGGCGGTGCGCTGCTGGCCAACATCACCTCGGTGGTGCTGCTGGTAGTGGAAACCGTCATGCTGCGCCGCTGAGCGGGACCGCGCCGCCATGCCGAATGTCGTCTATCTGCTGCTGCGGCGCATGCGCGCGCCGTTGGTGGTGCTGATCCTCACCTACGCGATCTCGGTACTGGGGCTGGTGCTGATTCCGGGCGTGGACGCCGCCGGCCGCCCCTGGCGCATGGACTTCTTTCATGCGTTCTATTTCGTCAGCTTCATGGGTTCGACCATTGGTCTCGGCGAGATCCCGCACCCGTTCTCCGATGCCCAGCGGCTGTGGACCACGGTGGCCATCTACGCTGCGGTGGTGGCTTGGCTGTATGCCATTGGCTCGTTGCTCGCGATGACACAGGACGAGGCGTTCAGGCGGGTGGTCCGTCACGCCGCCTTCGTGCGTGCCATGCGGCGCATGAACGACCCCTTCTATCTGGTTTGCGGCTACGGCGATACCGGCTCGCTGGTAGTGCGCGCCCTGGACAATCGCGGCATGCGGGCCGTGGTGGTGGACATCGATCAGTCACGCATCGATGCCCTGGAAGTGGAGGATTATCGCCTGTACGTGCCGGGCTTGTGCGCCGATGCCACCGACGTGGACGCGCTGCGCGATGCCGGGTTGGCGCACCGGAATTGCGCCGGGGTTCTGGCTCTGACCAACGACGATCAGGCCAACGTCGCCGTGGCCCTGGCGGTGAAGCTGATCTCACCCCAGCGCAAGGTCATCTGCCGTGCCGAGCATCAGGATGCCATGGCCAATCTTGCCTCGTTCGGTACGGACCACATCGTCAATCCATTCGAAACCTTCGCCAATCGTTTCGCCATGGCCATCCACTCGCCGAGCATGTATCTGATCTACGAATGGATGACCAGCACGTCGCGCGTCGTGCCCGACCGGGTGCTGCGCCCGCCGCGGGGCGCCTGGGTGTTGTGCGGCTTCGGCCGGTTCGGCAAGGCGGTGCACAAGTACCTGTCCTTCGAGGGTATCCGGTCGGTGGTCATCGAGGCCGATCCGGACGCCACGGCCCCACCGGAGGGTGCGATCCACGGACGCGGCACGGAGGCGGTCACGCTGCGGGAGGCCCATATCGAGGACGCCGTGGGCGTCATCGCCGGCACCGACAACGACGCCAACAACCTGTCCATCGTCATCACTGCGCGGGAACTCAATCCCGGCCTGTTCGCCGTGGCGCGCCAGAATCATCGCCGCAACGACCTCACGTTCGAGGCGGCGCGCCTGGACCTGGTCATGCAACCCGGCACCATCATCGCTCGCACCATCGTGGCGTTGATCACTTCGCCGCTGCTGTCGGATTTCCTGCGTCTGGCACGTCACCGCGACGATGACTGGGCCAATGTGCTGGTCAGCCGCATCAGCGGATTGACCCGGGACGAGGCGCCCGACACCTGGGTGCTGGACATCTCTCCCGCGGACGCGCCGGCAGTGGTGGACGCCCTGGGCGCAGGGCAGACGGTTCCAATGCGGGTGCTGGCGCGGGATCCGCGTGAACGCGAACGCGTGTTGCCGGGTATGGTTCTGCTGCTGGCCCGGGAGGGCGAGGAACTGCTGGTGCCCGATGAAGACACCCCTTTGCGTCTGGGTGATCGGCTGCTGTTCTGTGGTCACCGTGAGGCGAGGCGTCGCCTGGCCTGGGTGGCGCGCAATCACAATGCACTCAGCTATGTGTTGACGGGTACCGAACGTCCTACCGGTTACCTGTGGCGCTGGATCGCCGGGGATCGCTAGTCGGGGCTGACGCTCAGTTCTCCGATGGACGACGGTTCTGGCTGACGATGGCGACCTCGGGCGAAGCGAGGTCTTGGGCGGTCTTGCCCGACAGCGCCTGGGTTTCCGATTTCTCCAGGCACTGGAGGATCTGCTGCACCGGGGGTTCGAACGGCAGGCGACCGACGTTGAGGTAGTCATCCTCGTCGGCTGAACGCACGGCCATCAGCACTTGTTGAATTTCCATCTGTTCCAGTGGGCGGGCCGGAAGATACCGCGCCGGCACGTCGTCGGTGCGTGTGAGCATGCCCCTGCACACCAGTGTCTGCAGCAGCGGGTCGGTGACTTCCAGGGGCATGCGCAGGCGTTGGGCCAGGGCTTCCAGGGACCAGGCCGGTCCGTTGCGGGTAAAGTTCTGAACGATATAGGCCAGCATCACCAGGGTGAGCTTTTCCTTCATGCGGTTGCTCAGGCGAAAATCGCGGCGTTCGCTGGTAAGGAATTCCCTATGCTGATGGTAGAACGCGATGCTTGCGCCCAGCAGCAGGATCAGCCAGCTCAGGTACAGCCAGATCATGAACATGATCAGGGTGGCGAAGGTGGAGTAGATCGCCGTGTACTTGGCGGATGTGACGATGAAAGAGGCGAACACCCAACCGGTGGTCTCCCATAGGATGCCGGCGACCAGGGCGCCGACGAGGGCCGAGCTCGTGCGCACCCTGGTGTTGGGGATGAAGCTGTAGATAAAAGTGAACGCGGCGATGATGAGCAGATACGGCACCAGCCGGCTCCCCACTTCGATGAGGTTGCCGAAGGGCTCGATGGCCGCGAGCTTTTGCACGACGTCCATGCTCAATACCGACGCGGTGATACCGATGGCGGAGAACACCAGCACCGGGCCGATGAGGACGACGCTCAGATAGTCACTAAAGCGCTGCGCGAACCGCCGGTTCTGAGTCACGTGCCAGGTGAAGTTGAAGGCGCGCTCGATCTTCTGCAGCAGGGAAATGACGGTGTAGATCAGGAACGCCAGACCCAGGGAGCCCAACAGCCCCGCCTTCATGTTGTCTACGAAACCGATGATGCGGGTGGTGATCTCCACGCCATTGTCGCCCAGCGGTGCCAGCAGGTTCAGCAGCATGGGTTCGATCTGGTTGTGGACGCCGAAGGCCTTGAGAACGGAGAAGCTCACCGCCAACAACGGCACCAGGGAAAGCAGGGTGGTGTAGACGAGGCTCATGGCCCGCAGCGTTAGCTGGCCCTCCGTGAGGTCCCGCACCACCACGAACACCACCCGCAGGGCTGTTACGGCCCGCCCTCGGAGCGGCGGCAAGGTGTCGATGTCCGTCTTCCAGACCAGGTCGCGCAGGCGTTTGGTGAGTTCGGTGGAGGTCAGCATGTGGCCGGTGTCCATTCGCGCAATCGTTGCTTCATTCTAGTCGTCCGGCGCGATCGGAGAAAGCGCGGGGGTCAGTGCTGCGGAAGCTCCAGACTGAACAACGCGCCGAGGGCGATGCGAATGTCGCTGATACTCAGGTACTGACCGAGGCGCACGTCGTCGAGTTGTTCGCAGGTGACCGTGTCCAGCGCGGGTTGCCCAGCCGAACGTACGAACAGCACCGTGCGATACAGAACGTCGGCCGTATCCAGCGCTTGCTCGCCGTCGGCTGTGGCGGGCAGGGGCAGTTCCGAGTCTTCGGCATCGGTGGTGCCGTCGTCGACGCGGGCGACGGTGAACACGCCCGGCTGCAATTTGAGATCCGCCGCCGGGGCGGGGACCAGCCCCAGCCAGCAATAGGGCACCGTGACGTCCACGTCCTCCGGAGGCAGGATCAGTCCCTGCTGCAGGTACAGGCGTGTCTGGCCCGCGCGGACGGGCAGGGGACTTTTGAGCGTCAGCCGGGTGCCGGCGGGCAGGGTGACAAAGGGTGAGTTTTCGTCGATGGCGTGGGTGAGGCCAGGCGTGCTCAGCGCTGCCGCGACCAGCAGTGCACGGGTGAGGCTGTTCATGGATTCTCCTGCATTGCCCCGAAGACGCAGATCGGGTGGTGGAAGCGGCCCGCCGCAATCATAGCCCCGGATCCTGTAGCGCGCATCTGCCCGCCGCTTGGGGGGTGGGTTGCGATAGCGTAATATAGTCGGGTCCCCACTGCGGGGCACAGGATATGTTGGCAGGGGATTCGCCATGTCTGACCACAACAAGAACAGCGTCCATGTCGTCCGTTCGCGACTCGGGGAACGCCGTCGTCAGGAGGATCGCCGTTCCCGCGGTGAGCGGCGTGACGGGAGGCAGGCCATCGAGCCCTGGACCGGACCGCGCTGGCTGGACCAGCGACTGCAGTTCCTGACCCGCTATCTGCTCGGCGTGCTGGGTCTGTTGTACTTCAATTCCGTGTTTACCCATCCCATTCACGGGATGTCGCTGGTGCAGATGAATGTGTTCATCGGCGGCTACCTGGGCTGGGTCACTCTGGAGTTGGCCCTGACTCTGAGTCGGCCGCATTCCTGGGGGGTGGTGCGCCTGGCCATGTGGACGGACGTGGCCGCCTTGTCGGTGGCGGTGCTGCACGATCCGTTCATCGTCCCGCTCACCTCGCTGATCTACGTCATCATCGTCCTGGGCAACGGTCTGCGCTACGGCGTACGCTGGTTTGCGGAAGCACTGGTGGCTGTGGTGTTGGGTGCCGGCGTCACGTTGGTGATGCGGTATTGGGGCGACGTGGCCAGTGTGCCGCCCGAGGTGATATTCCTTAACCTGTTTGGCGCGATCATCATCTTCTATGCCTACGTGCTCATGGAACGCGTCGACGTGTCACGCCGTGCTCTGGAGCGCAGCAGCCGGGAGGACGCGCTCACCGGGCTGCTCAATCGCAGCGCGCTGATGGAGGTCTCCGGGCGCCTGTTGGATGGCGTGCGCCGGGGCGAAGGACGATTGGTGGCCATATTCGCCGACCTGGACAAGTTCAAGGCGGTGAATGATACGCGCGGACACGCCGAAGGCGACCGGGTGCTGATGGAGGTGGCGCGTCTGCTGCGTTCCGCGATCCGCGCCGGTGATGTGGCCGCCCGCTATGGTGGCGATGAATTCGTGCTGTTGCTGCGCGACCTGTCCCTGGATCAGGCCGAGGTGGTGGGGCGGCGCATCCAAGCGGAAGCCCGCGACTGGGCAACCGCCTGTGGTCTTGATATCAGTGTGAGCATCGGCCTCGGGGAAGCACCGACCCATGGCACCGATCTCGATGCCCTGTTGGATCGGGTCGACCAGGCCATGTATCAGTCCAAACTGTCTCACGGCGCCGGCGGGCTGTGCCGGGCCTGAGGCGCGTCCGTTTCCGGAAATAGCCGCCCGCCGGACCGCCTGTCCCTTAGTGGGTGGGTCCCCGCAGACTCGCGTCGATGTCCGCCTCCGCGGCGAGCCAATCGCTCATGGGATCCCCGCCGACGAAACCCCGCTGCTCGGCCCGCAGGTAGGCCGCTTCGGCGATGAGACGGCGGCGTTCCTCCGCGCCGATCAGCGCGGTCCGGCGCGCGGTGGTCTTGGTGGTGCTCTTCCGCGGTGTCGCCTTGCGTGTCGTCTTCCTGGCTGCGGTTTTGGTGTCGGGAGCCGCCTTCTTGGCCGTCGGCTTCGCGGTCGCTGCCTTCTTGGTCGTCGACGCGGTCTTGGCCGCGGATGTCTTCTTCGTGGCTGCCGGTTTCCGGGTGGAGGACTTGCCCGTCTTGCTGCGTGTCTTCGGGGTTTGGGTACCGCTGGTCTCGGCCATGCAAAGACTCCTGTCTCTGGGTGTTCGAGTGGCCGCTGAGTGGCCACGCTCAGTACATATAGCACGCGATTGCGACAGCCGGATGCAGCGGCGCCGAAACCGGCTTTGGCCAAGTTAAGCAGGTTTCGGGCCGACTGCCATGAACAGACGGATAACTATGAAAATCAAATGGATGTGGTGTCACCCCATGGAGCGGGCGGCACGGATTTTGCTCCACTCCGGTGCCCGGCGCGCGGGGGGTGCGCCGCTTCGGTGCCGGCGTGGCGGAGTTCAGGCGTCGAGGTCGGGGATCAGGCGGCTGCGCAGGCGCGCGATGGTGTCCTTGAGCGCCAGCTTGCGTTTCTTCAGGCGCCGAAGTTGCAGACTTTCCACGTAGGGATTCTGTTCGAGGCTGGCGATGGCGTCGTCCAGATCGCGGTGCTCGAGGGTCAGTGCTTCGAGTTGGCGCTGGATCGATTGGCGTTCTGCGTCGTTCATTCTACCTCTTCCCCTCACGGGGCCGGGGCCGGGGCCGATGGCCGGCTCCAAATCCGTTCGCCGTTGCGGTACACCTCCCTGACCCGATGCAGCGGTATGTTGTGGACCGCACCCTGCTCATCCACCAGTTCGAAGCTGAAATGGCTGTCTTCCGGGAAGTGCAGCGACCGGAACGGTACGCGCACAACCTGATCGAGGATGCGGTCATAATACGCGATCTCGAATGTCGCGGCGGAAAATTCCGGGTCCCAGCGAATCCGGCTGATCAGCTCGTGGATGGGGATCATGATCGAGCGCGGTACGCCTGGCGGCAGTCCTCTGCTCAGTAGGGGATGTCCGGCGACTCCTGCGGCACCTCGGGAGGCTCCTGGGGGTCGATTTCCGGGGGCAATTCCGGTGGCGTCTCCGGCTCAGGCGCGGGAATCTCCTCCGGCCGCTCCGGCGGCGGGATTTCCGTGGGTGGGCGCGGCGGCGTGTCGGGGTTGCCGTTGGCCCGCTGCGGCCGGGGGTGAAGGTCATGCTGCATGGTCGATGGGTCGGTGCTGGTCTGAGGGTGTCTGATTTCAGTCTAGCAGCCGGATCGGTCCTCCACCCGGGGTGGACCGCGCTGGACGCAAAAACCCACCGCAGTTCTCGGAAATAGCTTGGCCCTGGTATAATGGCCCTCTGATGTATCCTTGTCTGCGTCGACGGCGCAGCTTCCCGCGAGATTCCCCATGCAGGCCGTACCCGACATCTTTTCCCACCGCCGCTACTGGGCCCACAAGTTTGGCCCGGCGCCCGTGCTGCCCATGTCCCGGGAGGAGATGGACATTCTCGGCTGGGACGCCTGCGACATCATTCTGGTGACCGGCGACGCCTACGTGGACCATCCCAGCTTCGGCATGGCGGTCATCGGGCGGGTGCTGGAGGCCCAGGGTTTCCGTGTCGGCATCATCGCTCAGCCCGACTGGACTTCGGTCGAGGACTTCACCGCCCTGGGACGCCCCAATCTGTTCTTCGGTGTCACCGGCGGCAACATGGACTCCATGGTCAACCGCTACACCGCCGATCGGCGCATCCGCCGCAACGATGCGTACACGCCCAACGACGAGGGCGGCAAGCGTCCCGACCGTGCCGTGCTGGTGTATTCCCAGCGCGTGCGCGAGGCCTTCCATGACGTGCCGGTGGTCATCGGTGGCATCGAGGCCAGCCTGCGCCGCATCGCTCATTACGACTATTGGCAGGACAAGGTGCGCCGCTCCGTTCTGCTGGACGCCAAGGCCGACCTGCTGGTGTACGGCAACGCCGAGCGCCAGATCGTGGAGATCGCCCATCGCCTCGCCGCCGGAGAGCCCATCGACGCCATCCGCGATCTGCGCGGCACCGCCTTTGTCGCCGGGGCGTTGCCCGAGGGTTGGACGGAAATCGACTCCAGCCACATCGACGAACCCGGACGGGTCGACCCCCACCCCGACCCCTATGTCGATACCACCCGCACACCGGCCTGCGCCGAGACGGGCGATGAGGGGAAGGTGGTGCGCTTCGAGCGTCGCCCGCGCATCGACCGTGCGCATAGTGTGATCCGCATGCCGGCCTTCGAGGCGCTCAGGGATGATCCGGCGCTCTATGCCCACGCCTCCCGGGTGCTGCACCTGGAAACCAATCCGGGCAACGCCCGCGCCCTGGTCCAGCGCCACGGCGAGCGCGACGTGTGGCTCAACCCGCCGCCCATTCCGCTCACCACGCGCGAACTGGATGCCGTGTTCGAGTTGCCCTACACGCGCCGCCCTCATCCGGCCTATGGCGACGCGCGTATCCCGGCGTACGAGATGATCCGCTTCTCGGTGAACATCATGCGCGGCTGCTTCGGCGGTTGCACGTTCTGCTCCATCACCGAGCACGAAGGCCGCATCATCCAGAGCCGCTCCGAGGATTCCATCATCCGCGAAGTGGAGACCATCCGCGACAGCGTGCCTGGCTTCACCGGTGTGATCTCGGATCTGGGCGGACCCACGGCCAACATGTATCGCCTGGCCTGCAAGACCCCGGAGATCGAAGCGGCCTGCCGGCGTCCGTCCTGCGTCTACCCGGACATCTGCAAGAACCTGGGCACCAACCATCGGCCGCTGATCCAGCTTTACCGCCGCGCCCGTACTTTACCCGGCATCAAGAAGGTGCTGGTGGCCTCGGGCCTGCGCTATGACCTGGCGGTGAAGTCACCGGAGTACGTGCGCGAACTGGTGACCCACCACGTGGGCGGCTATCTGAAGATCGCGCCGGAGCATACCGAATCCGGTCCGTTGTCGAAAATGATGAAGCCGGGCATGGGGGCCTACGACCGGTTCAAGGAACTGTTCGACCGCTACTCCAAGGAAGCGGGCAAGGAGCAGTACCTGATTCCCTATTTCATCGCCGCGCACCCGGGCACCACGGACGAGGACATGCTCAACCTGGCGCTGTGGCTGAAACGCAATGGGTTCCGCGCCGACCAGGTGCAGACCTTCCTGCCTTCACCCATGGCCACCGCCACCGCCATGTACTATTCCGGCAAGAATCCGCTGCGCAAGGTGACTCACACCAGTGAGGCGGTGGCCGTGCCCCGCGGTCTGAAAGTGCGCCGCCTGCACAAGGCGTTTCTGCGTTACCACGACCCCGATAATTGGCCGCTGCTGCGCGAGGCCTTGAAGCGCATGGGGCGGGCGGATCTGATCGGCAACGGCAAGCGCCACCTGGTGCCGTCGTGGCAGCCCGCCGGTACCGGAAAACGGGTCTCGGGCCGGTCGGCGGCCGGCACCGTCAAGCGCGGTGGCCGGTTCCTCACCCAGCACACGGGTCTGCCGCCGGCGGGCGACGAGCGTCCCGCGTCCCGTGCCCGCAAGCGCCCGCGCCGGGCGCGCTGAAGGCCCGGGCTCCATGATTCCGCCGCCTGGCCGATACATCGGTGGGCACGTAACTTCCGGACCCCGAAAATGTCAGTGAAAGTGCAGCTCCGCCCCAGCGGAAAAGAATTCCGGGTCGAACACAGCGAGACCGTGCTCGAAGCCGCCCTGCGTTCCGGTCTGGCGCTCAACTACAGTTGCAACAACGGCAGCTGCGGCGAGTGCAAGGCGCGCGTGATCAGCGGTGAACTGAGCGAGGAACTACCACACGACTACGTGCTCAAGGAGGCGGAGCGGGCCAGGAACATGGTGTTGCTCTGCTGTGCCCGCACAGAGTCTGACCTGGTTATCGAAGCGGCGGAGGCCGATCGTGCCGAGGATCTTCCGGTGGAGAGCATCAATGCCACCGTGTACAAGATTCACAAACCCAGCAAGGACGTCATGGTGCTGGAACTGCGTACGCCACGCAGTCAGACCCTGCGTTTCCTCGCCGGCCAGCATGCGACCCTGCGTTTTGACGGCGTGGAACCGCGCAACAAATCCATCGCCAGCTGCCCCTGCAACGGCATGTTTCTGCAGTTCCATATCCGCCGCGTCCCGGGCGACGAATTCTCCGAATATGCGTTCGAACAGCTGAAGCCGCGTGACAAGGTGGTGGTGGAGGGTCCCCACGGCCGCTTCCATCTGGACGAGGATTCGCGCCGGCCCATACTGCTGGTCGCGTACGAGACCGGCTTCGCGCCGATCAAGAGTCTGGTCGAGCACGCCATCTCTCTCGAACTGCCCCAGCCCATGCGTTTGTACTGGGTTGCGCCGCAGTTGCAGGATCACTACCTGGTCAACTACTGCCGATCCTGGGGCGATGCGCTCGAGGATTTCCGCTTTCAGCTGATCAATTCCGACGGCGCCGGCCAGGAGGCGCAGCTGCCCTGGCGCGAGTTGGGGGTGCAGCCCGAAAGCCTGACGCGCCCTCAGCGCGACATGGCCTGCGCCGCCCAGCGCATCGTCCAGGACTATCCCGACCTCTCCGGTCACGACCTCTATGCCTGCGGCCCGGAATCCATGATGCCCGTGACCCGTGCCCTGCTCACCCGTCATGGCCTGCCGCCGGAGCGGCTGTTCGTGGATCATATCGAACGGTTCTAGTCGTACCCCGGTCATGCGTCGGCCGGTAACGCAGAGGACGCGGAGGCGCAGAGGACGCAAAGAAAGGCTATTGCTGCTGGCAGCCGTACGCTTGTTGAGCGGACGGTGCAGCTCGACGCTTCGCCGCTTGCATTGAGGGGACGTTCGGCCATACTTTTCGCCTCACGCCTCACGCCTCACGCCTCACGCCTCACGCCTCACGCCTCACGCCTCACGCCTCACGCCTCACGCCTCACGCCTCACGCCCCACGCCTCACGCCTCACGCCTCACGCCTCACGTTGGCTGTAGGAGCGCCCTTGGGCGCGAACAGCTGGTGGCGGAAGAACACCCGTTCGCGGGCAAGCCCGCTCCTACACGCGGACTCGCACTCAGTCCTCAGTCCTCAGTCCCACCACCTCACGCTCCCGCAACACATGCGCTATGATTGCCCCTCCGTTTCCCGAGGAAGAACTACCATGCGAATCGGCACACCTCTGACGGCGACCGCCACCCGTGTCATGCTGCTGGGCAGCGGCGAGCTGGGCAAGGAGGTCATCATCTCACTGCAGCGCCTCGGTGCGGAGGTGGTGGCGGTGGATCGCTACGCGGACGCCCCGGGCCACGCCGTGGCCCATCGCGCCTATGTGATCGACATGGCCGACGGCCAGGCGCTGCGCGACCTGGTGCTGCAGGAGCGGCCCCATCTCATCGTGCCGGAGATCGAGGCCATCGCCACCGATACCCTGGCGGAGATCGAGGCGGAGGGCTTGGCTGAGGTCATTCCCACGGCCCGTGCAGCCCAGCTGACCATGAACCGCGAAGGTATACGGCGTCTGGCGGCCGAGGAGCTGGGGCTGTCCACTTCACGCTACGCCTTTGCCGACAGTCTCGATGCGCTGCAGGCCGCGGTGGACGGCGGCGTCGGCTATCCATGCGTGGTCAAGCCGGTGATGTCGTCCTCGGGCAAGGGGCAGTCGGTGGCCCGTGACGCCGGTGAGCTGCAGAAGGCCTGGGACTACGCCATGGAGGGCGGCCGGGTCCGCAACGCGCGCGTGATCGTCGAGGAGATGATCGATTTCGACTATGAGATCACTCAGCTCACCGTGCGGGCCGCGGGCGCAGACGGTGATATCGAGACGCAGTTCTGCGAGCCCATCGGACACGTGCAGCAGCATGGCGACTACGTCGAAAGCTGGCAGCCTCAGGCCATGAGTCCTGTGGCCCTGGCGTGCTCGCGGGAGATTGCCGGCGCCGTCACCGCCAGCCTGGGCGGGCGCGGCATCTTCGGCGTGGAGCTGTTCATCAAGGGCGATCAGGTGTGGTTCAGCGAAGTGAGTCCACGGCCCCACGACACCGGCATGGTCACCATGATGACGCAGATGCAGAACGAGTTCGAACTGCACGCCCGCGCCATCCTGGGCTTGCCGGTGTCTGCGGCGTTGCGCAGCCCCGGTGCCAGTGCCGTGATCTACGGTGGCATGGACGCCCAGGGGATCGCCTTCGAGGGTGTGGACGAGGCGTTGCGCGTGCCGCAGACGGACCTGCGCCTGTTCGGCAAGCCGGAGGCCTACACGCGCCGACGCATGGGCGTGGCCCTGGCCTACGGCGATGATGTAGCCGACTGCCGGCGCCGGGCCAAGGAGGCGGCCGGCAAGGTGCGCCCGGTATCGGGCTGACAGTCCTCTACCAGGGCTGACCCATCTCGCGCTTCATGGCCGGGGTGATGTCCGCCACGTGGGTGTCGCAGCCGGGGCCGTCGAGCTGTCCGCGGGCACGATCGCGGAAGTAGCGCTCCAGGGTTTCCTGGACCACCGGGAAGGCCAATTCTTGCCACGGAATCTCGTCCTCGCGGAACAGGGCCACTTCCAGGCTTTCCGGGCCGGGAGCGAATTCCAGGTCCAGCAGTCTCGCACGGAACATCAGATACACCTGGTTGATGTGCGGAATGTTGAACAGGGCATAGAGCCGATCGATCTCCACCCTCGCCAGGGCTTCCTCCAGGGTTTCGCGCGCGGCGCCTTCGGCGGTGGTTTCGCCGTTTTCCATGAATCCTGCCGGCAGGGTCCACAGCCCACGACGCGGCTCGATGGCGCGCCGGCACAGCAGCAGCCTGTCTTCCCACTCCGGAATGCAGCCGGTCACGATCTTGGGATTCTGGTAATGGATGGTGCCGCAGGCGTCGCAGACATGGCGTGGCAGCGTGTCGCCAACAGGAATGCGCAGCGTGACGGGCTGTCCGCAGTGACTGCAGAAGTTCATGATCGATGGTCCGAAGGGTTGTTCACGGCACCATTATAGGCCCGATAGGCCCCGGCCGTTTGGTGGCGAATCCTAGCTTGTCGCCCGTGCCGTATCGCGTTCCCGCAGCCACTGCTCGACCTGTTCGGAAGCGAGCGGCCGGCTCATGAAGTGTCCCTGGGCTTCGTCGCAACCGAGAATCTCCAGCAGATCCCACACGTCCTGAGACTCCACGCCCTCGGCGACCACACGCAGGCCCAGGTTGTGGGCCAGGTCGATGGTGGAGCGCACGATCACCGCGTCGTTCTCATCCTCGGTCATCTGCATCACGAACGACTTGTCGATTTTGAGTTCGTCCACCGGCAGCTGTTTGAGATAGGCCAAAGAGGAGAAGCCGGTGCCGAAGTCGTCCACCGCCAAACGCACGCCCATGCCGTCGAGTCGGGTGAGGATTTCCACGGCATGGGCCGGATTGGCCATCATGGCGCTTTCCGTGATTTCCAGTGACAGATGCCTGGCCGGCAGTTCGTGACGTTTCAGGCGCTCCTGCACCTGGCCCACGAAGCCGGCGTCCTGCAGGTTGTATACCGATAGGTTCACGGCCACCGCGACGTCGATGCCGGCCTTGAGCCAGCGGCTGCAATCACGAATGGCATTGGTGAGGACCCACAGGGTGAGGGGCTTGATCAACCCGGTCTGTTCGGCCAGTGGGATCATCTCGTCCGGGGCGATGGCACCGAAACTCGGATGGTGCCAGCGCAGCAACGCCTCCACGCCAACCACTGCACCGCTGGCGACGTTGATCTTGGGCTGGTAGTAGAGCTCCAGGGCGTCGGAGTCGAGGGCGTCATAGAGATCCGACATGAGCGCCAGACGGCCGACACTGTGTTGGTCCTCGCGCGGGTCGTAGACCGACTGGCCGATCCTGTTGCGTTTGGCCACGTACATGGCGACGTCGGCGCGCTGGATCAGGGCGGATCCGGTAGTGCCGTGCTGGGGATAGACCGCAATGCCGATGCTTGCGCCCACGTAGAGCTGCTGTCCGTCGATGTTGAATGCATGCGCCAAAGCACCGCGCGTCTTGGAAGCGATGAGCAGGGCCTGATCCACGTCGGTGTGGGGCAGAAGGATGGCGAATTCGTCGCCGCCCAGCCGAGCGACCGTGTCCATTTCCCGCAAGCCGTTCAGCAGGCGTGCGCCCACGTCCTTGAGCAGGCGGTCCCCCACCTGGTGGCCGAGGGTGTCGTTGATGTCCTTGAAACGGTCCAGGTCCATCATCAGCAGGCTCAGGAAGCCATGGTCTCGGCGTGCAGCATAGATGGCCTGCTGCAGCCGGTCGAGGAGCAGCGTGCGGTTGGGCAACCCCGTGAGCGCGTCGTGCAGGGCCTGATGCTCCAACGCGAGCTGGCGGCTGTGCACCTGTTGGCGCATCTCGGCAAACGCTTCGAGCAGGTGCCGGGTCTCCTCCGACGTGGCGGGTGGCAGCGCCTGCCCCTCGCCGCCCATGGCTTCCTCCTTCAGCGCTTCGGCCACGTTGGCGATGGGTCGCAGGACCGAACGCTCCAGGGCGATGAAGCCGGCGGCCACCGAAATCAGGCCGAGGGCGGTCAACAGCCACACCATGCGGCTCTGGCCTTGGGCGACGCGGGTCAGCGCGGCGACATCCTGGTTGCTGGACGCCTCGATGCTGGCGTCCAGGCGCAGCATCAGATTCCAGATGCGTTCCAACAGCGGCTCGATGACTTGATTGATCTGCTGTTTGTCGGCACGCCATTGCCCGGAGTGGTGAATACGTTCGACCTGTCCGAGGTCATTGAACCAGCCTTCGGCCGCCGCATGCATCTGACGAAGAGATTCGGTGGTCTGCAGTCCCAGCACGTCGCCGTGGTCGAGCGCTTTCAGCCTGTCGAGCAGACGAAGCAGCTCGTGATATTGGGTGGCGATGTCCTGCTCCTGGCGGGGCAGCGCGGCTTCGTTGAACGAGCCCAGTTGGTTGGCCAGATACATGCGGAAGGTGGAGATCATCTCGTCCCACATATGCCGCGCCTGAACCAGCATCTGGTAGGCCTGGAGTTGTGTCGGAGTGGGAGGGCCGCTCATGAGGTCGTCCATGGCCAGCGAAGCCGCGGTGTAGAACTCGCGGTGCTTGGGCAGCATGCTGCCGTTGGCGAAGGCCAATGCCGGGTACTGCTTGTCGGCCACCATGCGGGTGGCGATCAACTTTTGCGAGCCGGCGTCCAGTTGCTGCAGCGCGACGTCCAGCTGCGATACGGTCTGTTGCTGGTGATGCGCGGCGATCCAGGGATGTTTTTCGAGAATTTCGGTGTAGGACTGGGCGCCGGTGATGGCCCTGTGGACGGCAAGGCGGTATTCGCGCCGATCCGGTTCCAGGAGGAAGGCGGCGAGAGCTTCACGGGCCTGCCAGACGCCATCGCGAATGTGGCGGCTGTACTGTAGGAGCTGATTGCGGGTCTCGATGTTGGCGGTGGTGTTGCGCCGGGCCTGGCTGACATTGCGGTGGCCCAGGTACGAACCGGCCAGCACCGCCAGCGTCAAAGCGAAGGCGACGGCGGCATAACGGCTGCGCAAGCTATTGAAATGTATTAGCTTCAATGCATTACCATGGCTCGACCAAATCCGGGTTCACGTCAAAATAGCGGCCGTTGCGCGCCGCTTCTGAAGCAACGCGCGTGGGTATGGAGTGGGGTTGATCCCAAGGCACCGCGTGGCTGCATGACCGAAGGGGCGGGGGCGCAAAATGGCATGGCGGTGGCTCGGTCCGGAGCCCAAGCGGGCGTTATCGTTATGGTTATTGTTCCGTGCCCGGGCCGTGCGGACCCGGCAATTCGGCGGACTGTCCTGAGTATAACACCGGATTTGGGCGCCGGTGGCCCCGGATTGGGTCAATCCGTCAGGCGCTGGAACACCAGGGTGGCGTTGGCGCCGCCGAAGCCGAAGCTGTTGGACATGACCGTGTCCAGACGGGCGCTGTCGACGGTTTTGCGCACGATGGGCATGCCGGCGGCCGCCGGGTCCAGTTCGGCGATGTTGGCCGAGGCGGCGATGAAGCCGTGTTCCATCATGAGCAGGGCGTAGATGGCTTCGTGGACCCCGGCGGCGCCGAGGGCGTGGCCGGTGAGAGACTTGGTGGAACTGATGGGGGGCGCGTCCTCGCCGAAGACCTCGCGCACGGCTTCCAGTTCGCGCACGTCGCCCACCGGCGTGCTGGTGCCGTGGGCGTTGAGATAGTCCGGTTTGGCGTCGACGCCTTCCAGGGCCATACGCATGCAGCGTACCGCGCCTTCACCGGAGGGCTGCACCATGTCGTAGCCGTCGGAGGTGGCGCCGTAGCCTACGACTTCGGCATAGATCTTGGCGCCGCGCCGGCGGGCATGTTCCAGTTCTTCCAGCACCACCATGCCGCCGCCGCCGGAAATGACGAAACCGTCGCGGTCGCTGTCGTAGGGGCGCGAAGCGGAGGTGGGCATGTCGTTGTACTTGGACGACAGCGCGCCCATGGCGTCGAACAGCATGGACATGGTCCAGTGCACCTCTTCGCCGCCGCCGGCGAAGACGATGTCCTGCTTGCCCATCTGGATCAGCTCGCAGCCGTTGCCGATGCAGTGGGCGCCGGTGGAACAGGCGGAACTGATGGAGTAGGACGTGCCCTTGATCTTGAACGGGGTGCTCAGACAGGCCGACGTGGTACTGCCCATGGTGCGCGGCACCATATACGGCCCGACGCGGCGGATGCCCTTGCTGCGCAGGATGTCGGCGGCGTTGACCAGATTGCTGGGAGAGGCACCGCCGGAACCGACGATCAGCCCGGTGCGCGGATCGGACACCTGTTCGGGCGTCAGGGCGCTGTCCTTGACCGCTTCGGCCATGGCCACATAGGCGAAGGCCGAGGCGTCGCCCATGAACCGCAACACCTTGCGGTCGATGAGATCGGCAGGATTGATGCGGATGGGGCCGTGGACGTGGCTGCGCAAGCCCAATTCCGCGTATTCGGCGCTGGCTTCGATCCCCGACCGACCCTGGCGCAGGGCGTCAACGATTTCGTCGATGTTGTTGCCGATGCTGGATACGGCGCCGAGGCCTGTGATGACAACGCGTTTCACAACAACTCCCCTTAGAAGTTGTCGGTGGTGGTGAAAAGGCCTACGCGCAGGTCGCTGGCCTCGTAAATGACTTTCCCGTCCACTTCCATTATGGCATCGGCGATACCCATTACCAGCTTGCGCATGATGACCCGCTTCATGTTGATGCGGTAGGTGACCTTCTTGTTCTTTGGCGTCACTTGGCCGGTGAAACGGACGTCACCGGAACCCAGGGCGCGGCCGCGGCCGGGGCCGCCGCTCCAGCCGAGGAAGAAACCCACCAGCTGCCACATGGCGTCCAGACCCAGGCAGCCGGGCATCACCGGATCGCCTTCAAAGTGGCAACCGAAGAACCATAGGTCGGGCGCGATATCCAGTTCGGCGACGATCTCCCCTTTACCGTACTTGCCGCCGCTGTCGCTGATACTCGCGATGCGGTCGAACATGAGCATCGGAGGCAGCGGGAGCTGGGCGTTTCCGGGGCCGAAAAGCTGGCCATGGCCGCACTGGAGCAGGTCTTCTTTGCTGAAGCTGTTTTGTTTGGGCATGAGTCTGATTGGTGTATTGCCGGCCGCGGGCTGTGCGGAATTCGGCCTGATTGCCGCGGAACCGCCGGCGGCGCGGCGCCCAGTATAACTTCTGTGCGGTCGCGGTGACAGGCCTCCGGTGAAGTCCGGAGTGCACACGGAGGGGGGTGCCGGCCGCTGTCTTGACAGTGGCCCCGGGCGCCCCACAATGGAGCGCATGCCATCCCAGCTTCCCCTGCCGCTTGTGATCGATTCCGTGCCTGAATACAGCGTGCGTGTCAGTGCGCGGGCGCGGCGTCTGCAGTTGCGGGTCCTGCCCCTGGGGCAGGTGGAAGTGGTGGTGCCGCGGGGTCTCGATCCGCGCCATGCTCCGGCTTTCGTGCAGGAGCACGCCGACTGGCTGCGCCGAACCCTGGCGGCGCTCGAGCAGCGCCAGGCCGCCGATCCGGCCCTGCATGCCCCGGTGCCCGAGCGCATCGAGCTGCAGGCCCTGGGCGAATGCTGGGCCGTGGAGCCGAGCTTGGGGCGGCGGGCCGGTGTCCGGGTGGCCGAAGGCGAACGGCGGCTGCACGTGGGTGGCGCCGATGCCCGCGCTATGCGGGCCGCTCTGCGCCGGTGGCTCAGTGTCCGCGCCCGCGCCGCGCTGGTGCCCTGGTTGGGCCGGGTGAGCGTCGAACTGGGTCTTTCCTATAACCGTGTGAGTGTCCGCGCCCAGAAGAGCCGCTGGGGCAGCTGCTCCGCCCGCGGCGACATCAGTCTCAACCGCAGCCTGCTGTTCCTGCCCCCGCCGGCGGTGCGCCACCTCCTGGTGCACGAACTCTGCCACACGGTCCACCTGAACCATTCCCGCCGTTTCTGGGCCCTGGTGGCCCGTCACGCTCCGGACTTCGAGCACTGGGAGCACGAGATCCGCGAGGCCGGCCGCTATCTGCCGGCCTGGTCCTACGCGGAGCCGGACGCCGGCTAAGCGCCGCGCAGCCGTGCCAGGGCCTCCCGTCGGCCCGTGTCCAGATCCAACAGGGGTTGAGGGTAGTCGATGCCGAGGCGCACGCCGGCGCTGGCCAACACCTCGGCCGGTGCGGCCCAGGGTTGATGGATCCAGCGTGCCGGCAGCGCCGCCAGCTCCGGCAGCCAGCGGCGCAGATATTCGCCTTCGTGGTCGAAGCGTTCACTCTGGCGTACGGGATTGAAGATGCGGAAGTACGGTGCCGCGTCGGCGCCGCAGCCCGCCACCCATTGCCAGTTCAAGCTGTTGTTGGCCAGGTCCGCGTCCACCAGGGTGTCCCAGAACCAGCGGGCGCCGTGCTGCCAGCGAATGCCCAGGTGCTTGGTCAGGAACGAGGCGGTGACCATGCGGACCCGGTTGTGCATCCAGCCGCTGTGCCAAAGCTCACGCATGCCGGCGTCGACCAGGGGGATGCCGGTGCGGCCCCGCTGCCAGGCTCGCAAGGCCTTGACGTCTCGCCGCCAGGGGAACTTCTCGAAGCGGGGGTCCAGCGGGCGGTCACTGGTGTGCGGGAAGTGATGCAACACGTGGTGGGCGAACTCGCGCCACAGGATCTGGCGCACGGCGGCCTCGGCACCGGGGTTGTCGCCGCCGGCGGTGCGCAGGGCAGCCACCACTTGGCCCGGACTCAACTCGCCGAAGTGCAGGTGGGGCGACAGGCGCGAGGTGCCTTCCTCCGCCGGCACATCGCGCCCCTCGGTGTAGCGTGTCATCGCCTCCCGGCAGAACGTCGCGAGCCGGGTCCGTGCGCCCGCTTCGCCGGGCGACCAGTGGGCATCCAGGCCGGCGTCCCTGGTCACTTCGGGGTTGAGCCTCAACTCGGGCAGCGCCAGTGAGGTTGGCCAGCGTCGCGGTGCGCTCAGCCGACGCGGTGCGGCGCGGGGGCGACGCTCCAGACCGCGGGCCACGCAGGCCTTCCAGAACGGCGTGAATACCCGGTAGGGCCGGCCCGCGCCGGTGAGGATGCTGCCCGGTTCGAACAGCAATGCCCCGTTGAAGCTGTGCACGGCCAGTCCGGCGGCAGCCAGGGCGGCGGTTAGGCGGCCGTCGCGTTGTGCCAGGGCCGGTTCGTGGAGTCGATTGAAATAGAGACTGTCGGCGCCGCATTCCGCGGCCAGCGAGCGCAGTGCCTCCTCGCTGGTTCCGTGGCGCAACAGCAGGCGCGCGCCCCGTCGGCGCAGTTCCTGGTCCAGCGCTTCCAGGCTGCGGTGCCGCCACCAGCGGCTCGCCGCACCTTCGGTCCAGGTGCCGGCTTCCTCCGGCGCATGGATGTAGACCGGCACGATGGGTGCGCCGCTGTCCACGGCCGCTCTCAGGGCCGGGTTGTCGGTCAGTCGCAGGTCATTGCGGAACCATACCAGGGCGGTTCCGCTCATGAGGCGGCCGGGGTTTCCAGGGCGTCGATGGATTCGGCGGCAATCTCGCGCACTTCGGCGTGATCGTCGTCCAGGCGGGCGCGCAGGGCGGGCAGGGCGTTTGCATCGTCCGTCAATGCCAGATAATGGCAGGCATCGCTGCGCACCCGGTGGTCCGCGTGCGTGCTCATTTCCACCAGGCGCGGCAGGCGTTCGCGCAGGATTTCGGAACCGTGCAGGTCTTCGAGCAGGGCGCCCACGCCCAGGCGCAGGTGCATGGCACTGTCCGGGTCGGCGGCGAAATCCAACAGGGTGTCCAACCACTGCGGGTGCGCGCGCACCAGTTGTCGGACCAGCGGCAAACGGCCGTCGACCAATTGCTGTTCCAGGTAGCGGGCCACGCCGTCGGGTTGGATTGCGGCTTCGGCCCAGCGGCGCAGCTCGGCGGGCGTGGCGGCACCCTCGATGACGAAGTCGCCCAGGCGCAGCCACGGCGCGCTGCGCACACCCAGGTCGGCGGCGCGCTCCGGCTGTTCGGCGATGTTGACTACTTCGAGGGCACGTACCGCGCCGTCCTTCACCAGGGCGTTCAGGCCCTCCAGTACCGTGTGGCAATGGGGGCAACCGGGGGCGGTCAGCAACAGGGCGTCAGGGGCGGTGTCGGTCATGGTGACGGCTTGGCCATGGGCGTTGCAGTGCAGGATAGCACCCGGACGCGCTACGCGGCGTGCTCAGGAGGAACAGCTGACCTGGATTTTCCGTGCCCAGTCCGGCGGCGGGGCGGCGTAGTGTTCCATGTCCGGCTGCTCGTCGAAGGGTGTCTGCAGCAGCCGCAGCAGGCGGTCGATCTCGGAGAAGTCCCGCTGCGTCGCGGCCCGATCGATGGCCTGCTGGGCCAGGTAATTGCGCAGCACGTACTTGGGATTCGCTGCGCGCATGCGCGCGGCGCGCTCGGCCGGGTCGCCGCCCTCGGTCAGGAGACGGGCACGATAGTCACGGCCCCAGGCATCGAAGGCGTCGCTGTCGGTGAACTGGTCGCGCACCGGCTCGGAACGCTCCGGGTAGTCGCACAGGGCGCGGAAGGTGTTGGTGTGGTCGGCGCCGCTGTCGGCCATGAGCTGCAGCAGCCGGGAACACAGCGCCTGGTCGTCGTCGTGGGCGTCGCGCAGTCCCAGCTTGGCGCGCATGCGTGTGGCGTATTCGTCCACCAGCGCCGGCTCGTAGCGGCCCAGTTCCGCGCGTGCCTGCTCCACCGCTTCTTCCGGCGTGTCGGACAACAGCGGCAACAGCGCCTGGGCCAGGCAGCTGACGTTGAACAGGCCGATGTCCGGCTGACGGTCGAAGGCGTAGCGGCCCTGATGATCGGAGTGGTTGCAGATGAAACCGGGATCGTAGGCGTCCAGGAATCCGTACGGGCCATAGTCCAGGGTGAGCCCCAGGATGGACATGTTGTCGGTGTTCATGACGCCGTGGGCGAAGCCCACCGTCTGCCAGCGGGCGATCATCCGCGCCGTGCGTTGGGCCACCTCGCCCAGCAGGGCCTGGTAGGGTTGCGCCTGTTCGCGCAGTTTCGGGTAGTGATGCTCGATGACGTAGTCCGCGAGCCGGCGCAGATCGTCGAAACGGTTGCCATAGTAGAAGTATTCGAAACTGCCGAAGCGCACGTGGCTCGGCGCCATGCGCACCAGCAGGGCGCCGGTTTCGATCTGTTCGCGGTAGACCTCGTCGTCGCTGCCGATCAGGCACAGGCTGCGGGTGGTGGGAATGCCCAGTCCGTGCATGGCCTCGGCGCACAGGTATTCGCGGATGCTGGAACGCAGCACCGCGCGGCCGTCGCCGCCACGGGAGTACGGCGTCTGGCCCGAGCCCTTGAGGTGCAGATCCCAGTTCTCGCCACTGGCGTTGCGCACCTGGCCCAGCAGCAGGGCACGGCCGTCGCCCAGGCGCGGCACGTAGCCGCCGAACTGGTGGCCGGCGTAGCACATGGCCACCGGGTCGGTGCCGGGCAGGGTTTGGCGGCCGCTCAGGTAGTCGAGCAGTTCCGGCCGCGCGGCCTCGTCGGGAGGCAGATCGATGAGCGCGCCGGCCGCCGTGTTGAAATGGATCAGATGGTGTGAGGCATAGGGCTGCGGCGCCACCCGGCTGTGGAACGGCTCGGGCAGGCGGGCATAGGTGTTATCGAACTGCAGGTCTTCGAGATGGCGCATGGCGCTATCTTCGCGGCGCCCAGGGGCGGCATCAACCCCGAAAACGTACGGGCTCTCGCCCTCGGGCTATACTGGAACGCAACACCACAGGAGCGCGTCATGACCAAGAAGGGCGTCAAAACCATCAATCCGCAACAGGCCTTCGAGCTGCTGCGCGACGAGCCGCGGGCGGTGCTCATCGACGTGCGCTCGAACATGGAATTCCTGTTCATCGGTCATCCCATCGGCGCCATCAACGTGGCCTGGATCGACGAGCCGGACTGGAAGATCAATCCCCATTTCGTGCCCGAGGTGCGCAAAGTCCTGTTGGGCGGTATCGCCTGCCATGAGGACGAGGGTTGTGCGCCGGTGGTGTTGATCTGCCGCAGCGGCAAACGCTCACTGGACGCCGGTGAACTGCTGGTCAAGGAAGGCTTCAAGGAAGTCTACAACGTGGCCGAGGGCTTCGAGGGTGAGCTGGATGATGAGCATCACCGCAGCAGCCTGGGCGGTTGGCGGCATCATGGGTTGCCGTGGGAGCAGTGTTGAGTTCGGTGCTGGGCGCACCGGGGCTGGCTTTTGAGCCCCATCTCCCGGTGAGCGAGAGGGGTGATAGATTTTGTTGTCGCCTGCGGCGACGGATCTATTTTGAGCGCGAATTCGCCGCGCGGGCGAGTGACTTTCTTGTGGCGACAAGAAAGTCACCAAAGAAGCGCTCCCGGCGAC
>Ga0315556_1000350_pt1 | contig 28016 bp, 18 predicted proteins | sample SalMarSW160310MG_FD_202112 | JGI IMG/M metagenome (GOLD analysis project Ga0315556, IMG submission 202112) | Salt marsh sediment microbial communities from the Plum Island Ecosystem LTER, Massachusetts, United States - Salt Marsh Sediment SW1603-10 ...
ACAAAGATGTTTTCGGTAACCTTACTGCTAATATTGCATGATTTACCCTTTACAATTATCTGCATTGATTTATCGAATTCCCTTTTTTGCTTAACCAGGATTATTTCATTCAGTTTAATTCCGATTTCTGAAATGTAACCCAGAAACTGGTCATCGAAATCATTAACACGAATAACAGTACCGACCTGCCCTTGTTTTAAATCCCCTAGAGGAACGTGCTTACGTAATTTCGGAACCTTGCCTTCTTTTGATGGAATCGGATCACCGTGTGGATCATATTCCGGAAATTCCAGCATTTCCTCGAGTCGGTTTATTAATTGATCCGAAGCAGAATGCTCTAGCCGGTTTGCTTCATCGTGAACTTTTTCCCAGGGCATTCCTACAATCTGGTTCAGAAAAACTTCCCAGATCCTGTGCCGCCTTATTATATTTCTTGCGTATTCCTCGCCTGACTCGGTAAGGTGAATGCCTTTATATTTTTCGTAATTAATGTGCCCGTCACGGGAAAGTTTTTTAAGCATATCTGTTACCGCTGAATTTGATATCTGCAGCTTTTCTGCAATCAGGTTTGCTTTTATTTCCCCGCTCTCATTTTTATGTTTATAGATTATCCCGAGATAATCTTCTTTGGAAATATTTTGCATAATTAAGGTTCCTATTAATAGAAATTTAAGTATGCTTAAATTTATAATCAAGCGTGTTTAATCAATAAATTATAAAATGCTTAGAAATGACATTATTTAAACATTTTGGAAGAGTTTGGGCACTTGTCAAAAAGAAATTTTCGTGCCAGGGAATGTAAAATATTTATTGCTTTTTGTCCAAATGATCTTTCGCATCCTTGCCGTGATCTTTTAATTGTGCATCAAACCACGTATGGAGGGCTTTCACAACCATTGAATCTTTTGAAGAAAAAGTAAGCTGTGCACCAAGTGGTAATTCTTTGTACATAATTTTATACTTCCCTGCAGATTCAGACAAAGTTCTTAAGCCGGGCATATTCTTTCCATGAAGGGTCTTTGGATCTCTGAAATCCGCATTTGAAAAAAGTTTCTTTTCTTTTTCGAGGTGTTTTCTGACCAAAGAAATTTGCGTTTTATCTTTCGGATCTTTTACATCTATTTCTATAACACCGCCGCTATCAGTTTTAATAAAGAAATGTGTAACTTTGCTCATATCAAACGACATTACCATAGGGCTTTTCAAATGAATCATATGCTGTCTGTACATCAAAGTTGAATCTTTCATCGTGTGACGATTATGAGCACTTTTTTCCTGCGCAACCAGAAATGTAGTAAGCAATAATATAAGAAAAATTGTTTTGTGTAAAACTGATCTACGTTCCATATTTAATAGATGAAAATTATTCATTCCTGAAGGTCCTAATATTGTTTTAGCTTTTACAGAATTTTTATAATTATTTTTCAAAACCGGAAATAATATTTATAGCGGTAATATGCTATGAGTTGGCTTCCAGTTTAAGGTATATTGAGCTCTTAAGTTGCTGCATCTTAAAGACGGTGGGGTAGATAATTTGTTGTTCCGGACCGGAGTTACTGCTCCGATTTTCTCGGCTAATATTTTCAAATATTCGATTTGCTTTACAGGTTTATCAACAATATTCAGAATAATATTACCGGTTTCATTTTCAACTGACCTTAATATTGCTTCAGCCATATCAGCAACATGAATAAAAGAAACAAAATTTTCACCGTTCCCGGTTACAATATTCAAGCCGTCTTTTAGATCCCGCAAAGTTTTTCCCTGAAATGTTCCTTTGCCTACAAAAATTCCTGCACGCAAAATAAACCAGTCCATTTTATTTTCTGGTATATTCTTTACCAGCTCTTCCATTTCTATAACAGGCGCACAAATTAATTCCCGGTCGGGTGTTTCATCAAGCGGGTGTTCTTCATTTATCCATTCATCTCCACCATCGCTGTATGCCATTACTATACTCTGCTGAATATATCTTTTCACTCCGGCAATTAATGAAGCATCGATTATTTTTTTCGTGCCTTCTGTCCGCAGCCTGTTGTTCGAATCCCACGCGCCGGGTTTATTAAAATCCGCAGGAATTGATGTTGCTGCATGGATAACGCAATCTGAACCTTTTAAATGAGAAGCTAATTCTTCGATATCGTCATTGGCGAGCAGGTCATACTCAATCTTTCCAGCTTTAGGTGGAAGAACTTTTTTGGCTTTTGTGAGTGAACGTGAGAGTGTGAGTACTTCATAATCGTGTTTTAATAAAAGAGGAGTAAGATTTTGTCCTAACACGCCCGTTGCACCAATTACTGCTATTTTCATTTAAGTTTTATGCTTTAAAAATGAAATAAGAATAATATAAGAAAATGAAAACAATTTATGTAACTCTATCACCTTCTTTTAGCAAGAGAAGGCGGAATAAAATAGCAATACTCTAATCAAACCAACACCAATTTGAAAAAGTTATATACAGACTTATTATAAATACTTCTTCGGATATTCAAAAAATCTGAAGCTACATGTTTTATTCCCGAGATATTTCCACGAATCGAAATCCAGCTCCATACTAATAACTCCGCAGGTGGGAATATTATCGGTCTCAAAATTACAGAGATAGTTTGATAGATAAGTAATCCCGGGATTGTGACCGAATAATATTAAGCTGTTAAAAGAATCCGGGGTATTTATAAGCATTTCCAGGAGATCACTTCTGTCCGCCTCATATATATTTTCATTTTTAATTATTTTTTCTTCGGAAATATCAAATTCATTTGCAAATATTTTTGCAGTTGATAAAGCTCTTCTCGCAGGACTGGAAAGGAAAAGATCAATCGCTAATTTTTTATCTTTCAAAAGTTTTGCCATATAAGGCGCATCTCTTTTCCCGCGGTCATTGAGAGTTCTGTCAAAATCAGAGATCTTTCTGTTTTCCCAGCTTGATTTGGCGTGTCGTACGAGATATAGTACTTTCATTAATTCATAATTTATTATTTAACAGCAAAGATACATAATATAAATAAATCATAAAATTAACAAAAAAAAGCCCATTGCCCCGATAAACTAGAACAATGGGTTTTAGACTTGACCGCCCTGTGGCGGTAGAACTATTTGTAAGAGTTAAGAACCTTCATATAATTTGCGCGTTCAAAAACAGAAGGATCGGCAACATTCTGATGACTGATACTTCCTCTCATCTGGTCAAGTGATTCATATTCGTTCACTTCCATCCAGTAGATCATTTTTGTAAGCACATCTGTTATGTGTTCAATTCCGTTTCTGAGGAGGCTGGAGAGCATCTGCGTAACTTTCGCTCCGGCCATTATCATTTTTAATACATCCTGTTCTGTATCAATACCGCTTGTTGCGGCGAAATCAAGTTTAACTTTACCATACAGAATTCCGATCCACCTTAGAGGAAGCCTCATATCCATCGGCGTACTAAGCAGCACATCCGGGGTCACCTCAAGGCTTTCCAGGTTAATATCCGGCTGGTAAAACCTGTTGAATAAAACCAGGCCGTCCGCTCCGGCTTCTTCAAACTGTTTTGCCATCCATGCCACTGAGCTGAAATATGGCCCTAATTTTACAGCTATCGGGATATTTACAGATGATTTTACCTGTTTAACTATTTCAAGATATTCTTTTTCGATATCGAATCCTGATTGATCCTGGTTTGTAGCGAGCCTGTATATATTAAGTTCAAGAGCGTCGGCTCCCGCCTGCTCAATTTTTTTCGCGTAGTCTGTCCAGCCGCCCAACGATTTTCCGTTCAAACTTCCGATGATTGGAATATCAACAGCATCTTTTGCTTTGCGGATATGATCCAGGTATTGTTCCGGCCCGAGTTTAAATTCGATATCCTCAGGGAAATAGGAAGTCGCTTCCGGGTTGCTGTCGGCAGTAACCGAAGTCTGGTAATCCAATTCCATTGCCTCATGTTCAATCTGCTCTTCGAACAGTGAATACATTACAACTGCAGCGGCTCCCGCGTCTTCAAATTTTTTAAAGTTGGATATTTCCTGCGACAGTGGTCCGGCAGACGGAACAATCGGGTTTTTTAATTTCAAGCCTAAATAATTTGTTTCGAGATTCATTTTATTTTCCTTTTAAATTCTACGATTGTTTACTTTCTTTTTTTTCCACCGGTTTTTCGGCAGCCATATTTTCGTAAGTGTTCCACCTGTCGTAGACATCCTGTTGAGCCAGTTTCATCAACTCTTTAGCAGTCTCCGGATCAGATTTTGTTAACATTTTATACCTGGTTTCCAGGTAAGCATAATCTTTCAACGGAATTTTTAATCCTTTCGATTCAAGTCTGAAGGGATTTTTTCCTTCTTTAACAGATTCAGGATTGAACCTGTATAACTGCCAGTAACCTGAATCTACAGCCGCCTTTTGATTTCTCATTGCGGTTCCCATATTAATTCCGTGAGCTATGCAGTGACTGTAAGCGATAATCAATGAAGGTCCATCATATGCTTCAGCTTCCAGAAATGCCTTTACTGTTTGAGCGTCGTTTGATCCCATCGCAACTTTTGCTACGTAAACATTTCCGTAAGTCATTGCCATAAGTCCGAGATCTTTTTTACCGAGTGGTTTTCCGCCGGCCGCAAATTTTGCTACCGCACCTCTCGGTGTTGCTTTTGACATCTGTCCGCCTGTATTGGAATAAACTTCGGTATCAAGGACAAGCACGTTCACATTTTTACCCGAAGCAAGTACGTGATCCAATCCGCCGTAACCGATATCGTAAGCCCATCCGTCTCCGCCCATAATCCAGACAGATTTCTTAACGAGATAGTCGGCGATGCTGATCAGGTCTTTTATATCATTATTTTTTTCAAATTTTGAATCGGATAATTTTTTCTTTAATTCATCAACTCTCTGTCTTTGTTCATAGATACCAGCTTCATCTTTTTGATCAGCGTTTAATATTCCGTTAACCAGCTCTTCACCGAAATCAGTAGCGAATTTTTTAACCAGCTCTTTCGCCTGCATTTCATGTTTATCGATTGCCAGTCTGAATCCCAATCCGAATTCGGCATTGTCTTCAAAAAGTGAATTGGACCATGCCGGACCTCTTCCTTCTTTGTTTTTTGTCCAGGGTGTAGTAGGAAGATTACCACCATAAATTGATGAGCAACCCGTCGCATTTGCAACAACCATTCTGTCACCGAAGAGTTGGCTTGCAAGTTTTACATAAGGAGTTTCACCGCAGCCAGAGCATGCGCCGGAGAATTCAAACAGCGGTTCCAGGAATTGTGAATCCTTTACCTGTCCTGTATTTATTTTAGTTCTGTCATATTCAGGCAGGTTCAGGAAGAAGTCCCAGTTGGCTCTTTCAGTTTCTCTTAATGGAAGCTGCTCTTCCATATTTATTGATTTCAAGCTTGTATTGGATTTGTTCTTTGCAGGGCAAACATCTACACAAAGCGTGCAACCTGTACAATCTTCTACTGCCACCTGAATTGTATAAGCAAGTCCTTCACCGTAACCTTTTCCTTTAAAGGGCATATGCTTGAATGTTGCTGGAGCATTTTCCAATAATTTTTCATCGTAAACTTTTGCGCGGATTGTGGCGTGCGGACAAACCACAACGCATTTATTACACTGTATACAAATATTTTCATCCCACACAGGAACTTCGAGCGCTATGTTTCTCTTTTCCCATTGTGCAGTTCCAACCGGGTAAGTTCCGTCATCCGGCATTTTACTAACAGGCAGATCGTCCCCTTTTCCGGCTATCATGCAGGAAGTAACTTTCTGAACAAATTCAGGTGCGTTAACCGAAACTGCCGGCTGAAGTTGAATTTTGCTCGTTGCCTTTTCAGGTACCTCAACTTCAAACAGATTTGCAATTGTTTTATCAACAGCATCAAAATTCATCTGAACTATCTTATCGCCTTTTGCACCGTAAGTTTTCTTGATCGAATCTTTGATCATCGAAATAGCTTTTTCTTTCGGGAATATATTTGAAATCGCAAAGAAGCACGTCTGCATAATAGTATTAATTCTTGCGCCCATTCCGGTTTCGTTTCCAACTTTATAAGCATCGATAATAAAGAACTTCATCTTTTTGTCTATAAGGTCGTTCTGAACTTTTTCAGGCAGCGTATCCCATACTTCATCTTTTGAAGCTTTTGTATTTAAGAGGAATGTTGCTCCTTCAACGGCATCCGAAAGCATGTCCATTTTTTCAAGGAATACTGTCTGGTGGCAGGCAATAAAGTTTGCTGTATGCACCAGATAGGTTGAGTTGATTTCCTTTGGACCAAATCTTAAGTGTGAAATAGTAGTAGAACCTGATTTTTTTGAATCATATACAAAATAACCCTGTGCAAAATAATCAGTTCCTTCACCAATAATTTTGATAGAGTTTTTGTTTGCACCAACTGTTCCGTCGGCGCCGAGTCCGTAGAATTTGCCTCGGAAAGTTTCGTCTGATTCTATTGAGAATTCTGAATCATATTCAAGACTTGTATTTGTTACATCGTCGTTAATCCCAATTGTAAAATGATTTTTCGGTTTGTCTTTTTTAGCATCATCAAAAACGCCTTTAACCATTGCGGGAGTAAATTCTTTTGATGAGAGTCCGTAACGTCCGCCAACGATTTTAGGATAAGCAAATTTTAATTCGCCGTTAATGTGTTTTTCAGAAATTGCATTTACGATATCGAGATAAAGAGGCTCACCTGATGAACCGGGTTCTTTGGTTCTGTCTAATACGGTAATTACTTTAGTTGTTTCAGGAAGTGCATTAATAAAGTGATCTATTGAGAATGGTCTATATAATCTTACTTTCAATAACCCAACTTTTTCTTCTTTTTCTGTTAGATATTTAACTGTCTCTTCTGCAGCTCCGCACCCCGAGGTCATCATTACTATTACTCTTTCTGCATCCGGTGCACCTACATAATCAAATAAATGATATTGTCTTCCGACAATCTTTGCAAACTTGTCCATAGCTTTCTGTACAATATCCGGACAGGCATCATAATATTTATTTACTGTTTCTCTTGCCTGGAAGTAAACATCCGGATTTTGTGCAGTTCCTCTTACAACCGGGTGATCAGGGCTTAATGCTCTGTTTCTGTGTTCAATAATTAATTTTTGATCGAGCATCGCCATCATATCTTCTTTTGTAAGCTGTTCTATTTTCATTACTTCGTGCGAAGTTCTGAATCCGTCAAAAAAGTGAACAAAAGGAATTCTTGATTCAAGAGTTGCGGCCTGGGCTATCAATGCCGTGTCCATAACTTCCTGAACGGAATTGGACGCGATTAAGCCGAATCCTGTTCCGCGTGTTGCCATCACATCACTGTGATCACCGAATATTGAAAGTGCTTGTGCAGCAATCGATCTTGCTGAAACATGAAAAACAGTTGATGTTAATTCACCAGCTATCTTAAACATATTAGGGATCATTAAAAGCAATCCCTGTGATGCTGTAAAAGTTGTTGTAAGTGCGCCGGCCTGTAAAGCTCCGTGCACACTTCCTGAGGCACCGCCTTCACTCTGTAATTCGCTTACTGAAGGAATAATATCCCATACGTTTTTCATTCCTTTTGCTGACCATGCATCACACCATTCCCCCATATTTGAAGAGGGTGTTATCGGGTAAATTGCAATGACTTCATTAGTATTAAATGCTACATAAGCAGCAGCTTCATTTCCATCAATAGTTACTTTTTTTCTTTCCATCTTTTTTCCGCTCGAAGTAATGATAAAAGTTAATTTTGTTCTCTTATATTCTCCAAAAGCATACCAAGCAAAAAGCTTAGTTTTAGCCTAAATTTACTTCATTTTTTATCGAAATTGACAATTCTCGTAAGGGAAAATTTGCCTATTTCTTGATAGTGAGAAGTTTAAAATTTCAACAAAAAACGGGAATTTCTCGTTAATTTTAAATAAAATCGATACTGTTTTTTGTCTTTGGTATATTTGATGTGCCAATAAAAATTTACTCTAATTTTATGGAAGAAATATGGATACTTTAGAAGATCTTAAAACACGCCGGAGTATTAGAAAATATCAAGCCAAAAAAGTTTCTGATGACCTGATTAAGGAACTATTATCCTGTTCTATGTTTGCACCATCTGCTTTTGATAAACAGCCGTGGCAATTCATAGTAATAAATAAGCAAGAAATTTTTCAAAAGATTTTGAATGTAGCTCCTCATGCAGAAATGATTAAAGAAGCATCTCATGCAATAATTATTTGTGGAGATAAAAATCTTCAGGAAAATATCGGGCTATTAATTCAGGATATTTCAGCAGCTACGGAAAATTTGTTGCTTGCTGCTCATTCACTTGGGCTTGGTGCCGTCTGGGTTGGAATTTATCCATTTGATGAAATTGTTAAAGGGATAAAAAAGCTTTTTAATCTTCCTGGTAATGTTGTGCCTGTTTCAATGGCAGTAATTGGTTACCCTGCAGAAAAACCAGAACAACCAGAAAGATTCAATCAAGATAGAGTTCACCTGAATAAATGGTAATTTTTTTTTTATGTTGAACATCTGTATTTAACTAAAAAATTAAGAAGATATCAAATAATTTTTAGCAAGAATTACTTTATGGAAGTTGCTCTCATCTTTTTGTTCGCCGTTATTTTCAGCGCTTTCGGAACTGTTGTGGGTTTCGGCGGCGGAATTTTTATGATACCTGTGCTGATAATTTTTTTCAATGTGCCGATAAACATTGCGGTCGGTTCTGTTATACTTGCCCTTTTCCCCGGTTCATTAATTTCAACATATTTTAATTTTAAAGGAAAAAAGATTGACTACCTTGCGGGCATATTCCTGGAAGTCCCAACAATCGTCGGGACTGTTTTGGGTTCTCTGCTGACTTCCATCATTCCGCTTTTCTCGCTCGAAATTATATTCGCATTTTTTGTCTCATTTGTCGGGATATATACATATCAAAAGGGACAGAAAAATAAAATTACGATGAACAAGGATAACATCTTTTTTAAGCTGAATAAAATAGGGCCGCGCATTATCAGAAGATCCGGTACCGGGGCCTATAGGATCAGCATGCTTCTTGCTCTTGTATTTGGAATGATAGCCGGTATGATGGCCGGACTCTTTGGAATAGGCGGGGGGTTTTTAAAAACACCGATAATGGTAAATGTCTTCGGAATTCCGCCTTCAATTGCCGCAGCTACGGCCTTATTTATGATCGTATTTACAAGTCTGACAGGATCGGTAAGTCATTACATGCTGGGGCACATTAATTTCACCTACAGCCTGCCGATTGTTGGAGGATTTATAGTCGGTGCCTTTATCGGTAATCACTTTAACCTGAAGATTTCAGAAAAATCTCTGGCTAGATTAATTGGCTTTGGTCTTATATTAGCAGGCGCTGCTGTACTGCTTAATGCTTTGATCATACAATAGAATCAAACCTTTATTCTAATATCTACCGCAAAAATAGAATTATCATCAGTAATAATTAAAGGATTAAGATCAAATTCTTTTATGTTTGGATTACCCAGCATCATTTTAGCAGATGATTTAATAATCTTTTTAAGTTCTGAAACTTTGAACGGTTTTTCGCCGCGCACACCATTAAGAATTTTACCGATCTTGGTTTCATCTATCATCTGATCAATATCATCATCCGAAAGGTATGCTGATTTTAAACAAGTGTCATTAAAAACTTCAACATATTTACCACCGCTTCCAAACATAATCATCGGACCGAATGATGGATCGCGGAATCCGCCAATCAGAATTTCGTGTTTTCCTTTTACAAATGGCTGAACAAGAAATTCCTCAACCTTAATTTTCTTTTTCGCGAAGCTCTTCTTTATTTCTTCGATTGCTTCCTTAAATTCATTTTTGTTTTTGATGTTAACTTTAACAGCGTTCAGCTCCGATTTATGTACAACGTCCTTCGAGATACCTTTAACAACAACGGGAAATTTTATCCTGCTAATTTGTTTGGTAACACTATCAGCTTTTATAAACTGATTATTAACAGAGGGCAGTTTATATTTCTTTGTAAGTTGTTCTATTTCATTAGGTTGCAGGAATCCTGTGTTGTCCGTTTTTAAACTGCTTTTTGAAGCGGCCAAAAAGTCCTTTCCTTTTTTATTATTTGAGTAGAAAAGCATATCGGCAAGAACCTTTGCCGGATCTTCAGGATTTCTGAATAACGGTTTCTTTGTGGCTGAATTCTTCCTGTAATTTTTCCAGAATTCCGGAAGTGGCATAACTACCTGAAGTAATGGCTTCTTTGTTTTAATGTCATTTATTCCCTCAATAACAGGAAGTGCCGGTACCATGACAGGCTCAACAAACACTGAAACTACCGCGTCCACATTTTCATCTGAAATCAGCATCTCATTTACTGTCTTAAATTGTTCTGCAGTGCCGCCCGGAAGCAGATCAACCGGGTTATTTACACTTCCCTCCGGATGTACAATTTCTCTTAATTTATTTTTTGTTTTTTCGGAAAGCTCAGCCAGTTTTAATCCATTCTTATCGAGCGAATCGACAGCTAGTATAGCCGGCCCGCCTGCATTTGTTACCACAGCCACTTTATTTCCGGCCGGCAATGGAAAATTTTCAAATCCCTTGGCCGAATTAAAAAGTTCATTTAACGTGTTCGCTCTAATGATACCAAACTGTTTCAAAACTGATTCAACTACTCTGTCGCTGCTTCCCAGTGCACCCGTGTGCGATTGTGCTGCTTTCATTCCACTTGAAGTTCTGCCCGCTTTTAAAACGATAACAGGCTTTGTGATTTTTTTGTCGGTGAAATTATTAATGAACTTTTCGCCATCAACAAAACTTTCCAGGTAAAAGGTAATTGTCTTTATCTGTTTATCTTCCTGCCAGAAAGGAAGCAGGTCGTTTTCGGATATGTCTGCCTTGTTACCTACGCTAACAAAATGTCCGAACCTGATATCGGTTTCTCTCAGTGAATTTAAAATCGCCGCTCCTATTGCGCCGCTTTGCGAAAGAAAAGCCGTCTGGCCTATCTCCGGTTTTTCTGCGACAAAAGTGGCGTTCAGGCTAATTTCGCTGAAGGTTGTAATAATGCCCATACAATTCGGACCTACCATACGCGCACCGGCTTTATTTATTTTTTCAAGTATCCTTTTTTCTGCCTCTTCACCTTCTTTCCCCACTTCTTTGAATCCTGCGGTTACCAGAATTATTGAGCCTACATTCTTGTTTATTAATTTATCAATTGAATCTTCAGCAAACGCCTTGGGTACAACAACCATTGCCAGGTCAATCGGTTCTGTAATTTCTTCAATTGAGGAGTAGCACTTATAACCTAGAATTTCATTCGCTTTAGGATTAACAGGTAAAATTTTACCGGTATAGCCGTATTCTTTAATTGATTTTAATAGTTCGTAACCTATGCTTTTTTCTTTTGATGAAGCACCAACTATGCAGAATGTCTTAGGATAAAAAAAGTTCTTTAAATTCTTGTTCATTTTATTTCAGATTTAATTAAAAATTATGCTACTTTATTCAAAGTATATGCCACATTTATACTTAAAAAATGGGGTGTTTTTGGCTATATTTGTTTAGGAATTATTCATTTTTGACAAAAATTGTCAAAAAAAGGTAAATTTTCTTACAATTAAAAAACCGATAAAAAATGGAAGACATTAAAAATACTTACGATACAGGCTCACTTTCAGATATGCCGCCTGAGGAATTCAGAAAATACGGATATCAATTAATTGACTGGATAACAGAATATTTAAAGGATGCAGAAAAATATCCTGTATTAAGCAATATCAATCCGGGTGATGTAAAAAACAAAATTCCTTCAAATCCTCCAGTCGGACCCGAACAATTTAACGACGTTTTATCAGACATAGATAAAATAATAATGCCCGGAATGACTCACTGGAATCACCCCAACTTTATGGCTTATTTTAATTCTACTGCTTCAGCTCCGGGAATCTTAGCCGAACTTCTTTCAAGTGCATTCAATATTAACGGAATGCTCTGGAAATCTTCTCCTGCTTCAACCGAACTTGAGCAAGTTACTCTAGACTGGTTCCGTCAAATGTTATCATTGCCGGATGATTTCTGGGGAATCATTTATGATACGGCTTCTGTTAGCTCGATGCACGCAATTGCAGCTGCAAGGGAAAATGTAAATATTCAGACAAGAGAAAAGGGTCTGGCTGGAAGAAAGGATATTCCAAAACTTAAACTTTATTGCTCCGAACACGCCCATTCCTCAATAGATAAGGGTGCTCTTACGCTTGGAATAGGCCTTGAAGGAATTAGAAAAATTCCCGTCGATAAAGACTTTAAAATGATTCCTGAAAAACTTTCTGAAGCAATTAATGAAGACAGAAAAAATGGATGGCTGCCTTTCTGTGTTGTTGCAACAGTAGGAACCACTTCCACAACCAGTATAGATCCTGTACCGGAAATTGCGGAAATCTGTGGTAAGGAAAATATCTGGCTGCACGTTGACGCTGCACACGCAGGAGTAACAGCAATGCTGCCCGAGATGAAGAATGTTTTTGACGGAGTCGAATTTGCTGATTCACTCGTAGTAAATCCCCATAAATGGATGTTCATCCCGATCGACCTTAGCGTACTCTATACAAAACATAAAGATGTGTTGAAAAGAGCCTTCAGTCTTGTTGCTGAGTATTTAAAAACCGGTCACGATTCCGAAGTTGAAAATTATATGGACTACGGGATACAACTGGGACGAAGATTCCGCTCATTAAAATTATGGTTTGTAATAAGGTATTTCGGCGTGGAAGGAATTCAGAATATTCTGAGAGAACATTTGAGACTCGGAAAACTTTTTGCCCGGTGGATAGATGAGCACCCGGAATTTGAAAGAATGGCCCCGACACCTTTCAGCACAACATGCTTCAGGGTAAATCCCGGAAACCTTCAGGAGAGAGAACTGGACGAATTGAATGAAAAGCTGATGAACAAAGTTAATGAAACCGGTAAATTATTTATCACACACACAAAATTAAATGACAGCTTCGTCATCCGGCTTGTTGTTTCGGGAATCCGCACAAAAGAAAAACACGTTAGTGATGCCTGGGAATTAATTCAAAAAATTTATTCAGAAATTAAGTAAAGCTGAATTATGAAAACATTAAGACCATACATCACATTGATAATATTGTTTTCTGCCGTTACAACATTCGGGCAAGAACCGAATTTTACAGATGGGACTAAATTCTACAAATCAGCCATGGATTATTACCAAGCAAAACAATATGATTCCCTCCTGATTAATATGAACAAGGTCTTGGAACTCAGGCCCAATCACCCGACAATGCTATATAACCTGGCCGTTTCTTACGTACTTAATAATAAGAATGATGAAGCGTTTAAAATACTTCATAAAATGGCTAAAATGGGGCTTTTTTACCAAGTCGAAAAGGACCAGGATTTTGATGCGGTTTTGAATAATGATGAATTTAAAATCATACTTAATGAGTTGAAAGAGAACTCGCTCCCGACAAATAATTCAAGCATTCAGCTCGAGTACCCGGAAAAAGATCTCATTACGGAAAGCGTTGCGCTCGATCCGGAAACAGGAACTTTTTATCTCAGTTCAATTCATAAACGTAAAATTGTAAAGATAGATGCGAACGGAAAAACAGAAGACTTTAAATCAGAAATGGAAGATGGTTTGTGGTCGGTTTTTGGTATTAAAATAGATCATAAACACAGACTGCTTTATGCCTGTACATCACCAATGCCACAAATGATAAATTACAATAAAGAGGATGATGGAAAAGGAGCATTATTAAAATATGATCTTGATTCCGGGAAATTATTAAAAATATATTCTTTGGATAATAAGGGGACCTCACATATTTTTGGTGATCTGGCAATCGATAAATTGGGCAATGTTTACGTAAGTGATTCAAAAGAAAATTCGGTTTATAGATTATCATATTTAACTGATGAAATATCGCAGATAATAAAGCCAGGGAAATTTGTTTCACTTCAGGGACTCGATCTTGATGGAAGTAACAATAATTTATATCTGGTTGATTATGCACTCGGGCTTTACAGGTTTAACTTTAATTCAGGCAAATTGATTTACATCGAACCTTCCGAATATTTTGTTCCACAGGGAATGGATGGATTATATTTTTACAATAATTCACTAATTACCACACAAAATGGTGTGAACCCGCAGCGCGTAATAAGAATATATTTAAATGATGAGCAGGATAAAGTAGCCAGCTGGAAAACACTGGAAGCAAATAATTCTTTATTTGATGAAATTACTTTGGGAGTTTTGCATAACAATAATTTTTACTTTATAGCAAACTCTCAGTGGAACAGTTTCAACAAAGACGGTTCAATTTTCCCTATGGATAAATTGAAAAAACCAGTAGTTTTACGTATCAAACTTTAAACCGGTTTACAAATGCACAATCTTTTTGAATTCGGACTACTGGCCTTTACTTCCATTTTTACGATGGTAAATCCGCTGGGTATAATCCCTGTCTACACATCCATGACTGCACAAATGTCATCAAAAGAGGCAAGGCAGGTTGCTATTAAGGCAGTATCAACTGCATTTATAATACTGGCTGTATTTGCGTTTTCGGGTAAATTCATATTTGAGTTTTTCCAGATTTCAGTAAACAGCCTTCGTGTTGTCGGTGGTATAATTTTCTTTTTAGCTGGATATGATATGCTTCAGGCACGATTAATAAGAACAAAGTCTGATGAAGAAGACCCAAAAGAATTTGCTAATGATATAGCTATTACCCCGCTTGCCATTCCGCTTATCTGCGGGCCCGGAGCAATTACTGCCTCCATCGTAATGATGAACGACGCTACGGTAATCGAGGAAAAAGCTGTTTTGTTTGGAGTAATCTTCCTAATTCTCGGAATAACATTGCTTCTACTCTTAAGTGCAAGAAAGGTTATGGCTTTTTTGGGTGATAGTGGCAACAAAGTTTTGATGAGGATTATGGGATTAATTGTAATGGTAATTGCGGTTGAATTTTTGTTCAGCGGGCTAAAGCCAATACTAAGAGATATTTTTATGTTAAAATAAATTTTTACCTGGAAGGAAGTTCATCCCTATCATAAAATTCATCTTCCTCAAAATCCTCTTCTTCCCAGTCATATTTTATTGCTGGATCTAGTTTGCGAAATATAAAAGCGCAAAATATTCCGGTTAAAGCTCCAAAAAGATGATATTCCCAGCTAATTTCCCTGTCTATTGGTAAAACGCCCCAAATAATTCCGCCGTAAAGAAAAGTGACTATTAAAGCCAGTGCTATTGAACGATTATCCCTTCTTATAAGGCCACTGAAGAAGAGAAAAGAAACAAAACCGTAAATCAGTCCGCTTGCACCAATATGATATGCCGGGCGGGCAAAAAACCAAACAAAAATTCCGGGAATTATATATACCATTCCCATTACCTTAAAGGCAGACTTTGGGTAAAAATAGATGAGTCCTCCGCTAAGCAATAATACCGGAATCGAATTTGAGATCAGATGATTGAAATTGGCGTGAATGAGTGGTGCTGTAATAATTCCTATTAAACCGCTTATTTTGTGAGGGAATAACCCTAGTTGCACAAAACTTATTCCACTTATCACCTCAAATAATTTGATTGCCCATAAAAGTAAAATAAAACTTATTGGTACAATTATACTAATTTTAAATTTGCTTAATTCCTTTTCCATTTTTTAACATCATTATGTTATATCTATAACTTAACAATAAATTTCAATAAAATTGAATGTTAAAAAAACCAATTGATAAATATATAATTCACCTTTTTTGTTCATTTTCCAACACTTAATATGTTTTAAGGAACCTTTTCAATAACTTGATGTAAACAAAATTAAAGCCCGATAAATTTATTAGGAGCAAAGAAACAGTATGAAAAATAAAAATGTGTTTTTCGTATTAAGCATTTTATTGCTGCCATCACTTTTGTTTGCACAGCAAACAGAACAAAAATCAATAGCAGTCACAGTCTATAACCAAAATCTTGGAGTGGTAAAAGATGTTAGAAACATCGATATAAAAAAGGGAACTTCTACATTAGCGATTACTGATGTAGCACAAAACATTGACCCAACCAGTGTACACATTAATTTGAACGGCGATGTACTTGAGCAAAATTATCAGTATGATCTTGTGAGCCTGTATAAAATTCTTGCAAAATATATTGATCGTGATATTCAGCTTATCGGCGATAATAATCAGATTATTGAAGGCAACCTGCTTTCCGCAAGTAATTCCCAGATTGTATTAAGAAAAAAAGATGGTGGACTTTTAATGCTTCCCAGCCTGACTGGTTACAGGTTATCAGTTGGATCTTTGCCTGAGGGCTTAATTACAAGACCCACTTTACTGTGGATGGTCCATGCACCAAAATCAGGAAAGCAAGATGTTGAAATTTCCTACCAGACATCTGGAATGAACTGGCATGCGGAGTATGTTGCTGTATTGAATAAAGATGACACAAATCTGGATCTGAATTCGTGGGTAAGCATAGAGAATAAATCGGGTGCAACATTTAAGAATGCTAAACTGAAATTAGTTGCCGGTGATTTAAACATAGTAAAAAATCAAAATCAGAATGTATACGCTTCACCTGAATTATACCTGAGGAAAAGCGAGATTGCAGGAGATCAGTTCCAGGAAAAAGGATTTTTTGAATACCACATTTATAATTTACAAAGACCAACAACACTCGCACAAAATGAGACAAAGCAAATTTCATTATTTGAAGCTCAAAATATTTCCGCAAATAAAAAATACATGTACAGTAATAACTATAGAAACAGAGCAGGCACACAAAAAGTTGCAGTAATAGTTGAATTTAAGAACAGTAAAGAAAACGGACTTGGTATTCCTATGCCAAAAGGCAAAATTCGTGTTTATAAATCAGATGGTGAGTCGAATGAGTTTATCGGCGAAGATATGATAGACCACACGCCCAAGGATGAAAAAATAAAATTAAAAATAGGCGATGCTTTTGATATTCTTGCAGAAGAAATCCAGACGGATCATAAAAAAATAAGCAATAAGGTCTTTGAAGATACTTACAAAATTACTCTAAAAAACCACAAAGAAGAAAACGTAACGGTTGAAGTTGAAAGATCACTTGGATTAAACTGGGAGATATTAAAATCTTCTCTTCCATATAAAAAGAATGATGCACAAAACATATCTTTTCAAGTTCCTGTAAAAAAGAATAGCGAGACTGAACTTACCTACACGGTCAGATATTCATATTAATTTATTAAATTGCCGATGCGGGTAATATACCCGCATTGACAATTAATTATTTACTTTAATTTTGATATCGATATCCCATCCATTTTCAACATTTACCTTATCCGCTTTATCCAGTATCAATTTTCTATTGTTTTCATCATTAACCATCCCTCTGATAATCAGTATTCCACGCTCCTCTCTTACTTTTACTTCCTTTGTCTCCAATTCACTCATAAGATTCAGTACAGGCGTATATTTATCCTTAATTGACATAATTTAACCTCCTTCTTTCAGGATAATAAATAGTGGGCAAAATATCAATTAAATAACGCCGTAGGCTGTGCCGCGGAGGAGGCTGGATATGAAATGGGTAAGACACTGAGAGAAGATATTGCCGAATCTAACAATAAATAAAAATGAAGCCGCATTAAAAGCGGCTTCAAAATGTTATAATTATTTAATCGAATTCGTTATCACTTCCAATAGGCTGTCCAGCTGGAATTTCTATTTCATCTGAACTTTTAAAAGTAGCTGGATTTTTTTCATACTGATCAATAATATTGATTGCATATAAAAAATGTGCAATTTCCTTTTCGTTTTTTTCGTTTTTCAATTTATCAATTAAGCTTTTCTTTAAATTCATTAATTTCATAAGAGTAATTGCCCTGACTTCACTGTTTGAATTATTATCATTAGATAAATTAATTAAATCTTTCAAAACTACATTGTCCACAATTCTTTGAATATCAGCATCATAATTATCCTTACTTTTAACTGAATTCCAGGTAGCGTTTACAAGCTTATCAATTACTTCGTTTAACCCGGGATTCTCTTCGTTCCTATCGTGATACTCCAGTAACCTGGCTGCCCTATCGGAATTCAATATTAACCGGACAGTTAGATTAGCAGCAGATTCTGCTGCAGATAGAGGATCAAATGTAAGCCCGGTTTTTGAATCAAAATTTTCGTTTGTCCTGGAATAACCGGAGGGTTGTGGCGGAATTAATTTTAATATTTTATTAGAAATTTTCAAAGCTCCCGGTTTTATTGTTTGAAGTAGAGCATCCAGCGCTTTTCTCTGTTCATCCGCCGATACAATTTCTGTTACTTTTTGTCCGTCACCCTTTAAGGCATAAGTGTAATATAATCCGCCTAAAGACTTTGAAGCTGCTTCTAGCTGGTACCGATGTAATAAATAGATTGGAACAAGGACATTTTCAAGATTGGCCATTGGCTGTCCTTCTTTTATATTATCTGCAGAAAAATTATCCAATGCTATTTTTCTAACTTTCATAATTCTATTTAATTCATCAACAGGATTTGAATTATTATCCCACAAATGTGCATACGGATGCGCGCTTCCCAAAGGCCTTGCTCCTTCATCTGAAATATACATTAAGCCTTTTGAAATTGTATTTTCAATAATATCATTTAAAGCATTTTTTACATTTGTATCATTAGTAAAATCGCTATAACCATATTTTATTGCAGCTTTATCCCAATCACCTATTCCCACATCATATGCATCTGAAAGATCCAGCGTACCATCGTCATTTATTTTTATTAATGGATGCGGATAATCCATTACAGATGCTCTGTCAGAAATACTTGCAGCAAAATTATGAGAAAGCCCAAGCGTGTGTCCAGTTTCATGAGCCGCAAGTTGACGAATTCGTGCGAGGGACATTTTTAGCATCTCATCGGAAGCTGTTTTATCTTTTTTATAAGGAGCAAGTAATCCTTCAGAAATTAAATAATCCTGCCTTACGCGAAGCGAACCTAGAGTTACCCTGCCTTGGATTATTTCCCCGGTCCGGGGATCATATACAGAACCTCCGTATGACCAGCCCCTGGTTGATCTGTGAACCCATTGAATAACATTATACCTAACATCCATTGGATCGACTGAATCCGGCAAAACTTTTACAATAAAAGCGTTTTTATATCCCGCTTCTTTGAAAGCCTGATTCCACCAGCTTGCACCATCAATTAAAGCTGAGCGAACGGGTTCAGGCGCACCATTATCTACATAATAAATAATTGGTGTTACAGGCTCACTGATTTTAGCTTCCGGATTTTTTTTCTTTAAATTATGCCTGACAATATATCTCTTCATAATTGGCTCACCTATCGGCGATGCATAATCCATAAAACTAATTCCAAAATATCCTGATCGCGGATCAAATTCTCTTGGTTCGTATCCGTCATCCGGTAATTTTATAAAAGAATAATGTTCGTGAACTGTAATAATATCGGGAGTAGGAACAACTTGTCTTACATACTTTCCCTTCGCATTTCCTGTATATGTTAAGATCGTTTCAATTTCAGAATTAAAAGGAAAATCTTTTGTGTTTGTAAGATCAATTGCAGAGCGTGACTGATCAAGGTTATAATTCCCTTGTTTCAGACTACTTAATTTTCCACTAATATCGTGCATATCGGAAAGAAATAATGGAGTGGCATCAATTAATATTTTTTCCCCTTCTTCAGCCGCAATTTGGAAACCCCAAAGAACTGATTTAGCAAAAGATTCATCTACTGCTTTCTTTTCCTGTTTATTATTTGTTATTGCTCTGTAAGAATAATTAGGTTGAATTAATAATACTTTGGGACCTGATCTTATAAATTTTACAACCCTGTTATTTCCTATTTGCCCTCTGTCAAGTTCGAGATTATTTGAGCCTACTCCCTGGGAGAGGGAATTTACAAGAAGGAATTCGTCATTAAGTTGATCAATTTCCATGTATATTTTTCCTTCACTGCTATCCCAATAAAAATTGAAGTAACCCGAATATTCCTTAAAATCTTTTGTTTTTTCTCTGATAGTTGGCTGATTTTTTGTCTGTGGAAATATTACCAGACTGAAGAGAATAACAGATATAAAATAAATTTTAAATAGTTTCATTAGAACTCCCGTGACTATGTCAGAAAAGGAATGTTTTACTTTTTAAACAAAACAATATCAATAATTTTTACCGGTGGTTTTAATCTTTGTTCAACAGAATGCATTTTTTGAATTTTTCTCACTACATCCATTCCGTCTATTACTTTACCAAATGCTGAAAATCCCTGTCCATCTGGATTTCGCTTTCCACCATAATCCAGCTCCGGCTGATCACCAATGCAAATAAAGAATTCCGATGTTTCGGTACCGGGTTCATTCCTTGCCATTGATATAATACCATCTTTGTGTAATATTCCCGTTGTTTTTGTTGATTCATGCTTAATTGCCGGAAACATTTTAGTTGTATCTTCTATACCGCCCTGAATTACTTCAATTTTTATTTTATTTTGTGGCTGATTTGACATCGTTACGGTTCTGTAAAATAATGAATTTCGGAATTTACCTGCCTTGACATATCTAAGAAAATTAGAAACAGTAACCGGAGCCTTATTATTGTAAAGTTCAACCTTAATATTACCTGCCTGGGTTTTTATTTCTACAAATGAATCATTTTGAGGGAATACAATAATAGATAAGAAAAACATTACTAAAAGTATAAAAATAATTTGCCTCATTGGTTCACCAATTATTTGAAATAAAAAAGCCCGCACAGTTTTTCAACTATACGGGCTTTTGATTTTCAGACTTTACTTCAACAAATTAAAATTAAATTGCTGAATTCAAATCTTTAGAATCCAAGTGATATACCAAATACGTGATTACCACCAAAGTATTCTACATCTCTGTATGCGTAATCAACTTTTACATCCAGTCCACCCAGATCGTAGTTGATACCAACACCAGCTGAGAAGCCGTAAATGTATGCATCATTGCTCTTAGCTGCTGCAGAATAACCACCTCTCAAGAATATAAGATTGTCATATCCATATTCCAGACCAACCTTATATTCATCTTCAGAGAAGTTATTATTCTGGAACAATGAACTAACAGTTAGCGAGTTAACATCATCAAGCTGTGGTGAATAACTCAAACCCAACTGGAAGTTTGTCGGCAGATCAAACGGTGCTGAGTCAATCTTAAGAGGAGCCGGTGGACGATTAAAATTGCTCACCGTAGAATTCTGAAGAAGACCCGGTCCGTCAAACTGCATCTGTGGACCAATGTTGTTCAGTACAATACCAAAACTAAGGCCGCTGATATCTGCCAGGTCGTTATAAGCTACGCCTACGTTGAACCCTAATCCGCTGGCGCTTACCTGGTCAATTTTTTCAGTTATCAGGTTGGCTGTAACACCAATAGAGATTCTGTCTGTCAGTTGTCTTGAGTATGTAACGCCTGCCACAAGTTCCTGTGGAGTGTATATCTGACCGGTTCCATCAGGTGCTGAGTTTGTCGTTACAGCTATATCACCGACTGACAATGACTTTACTGAAAATGACATTACTCCGAAGCCTTCAAAGTTTGCACTTACTGCTCCGTACTCTACTCCTATATCAGCTATATAGTTCATATGACTGAATAACAGAGTTGCTGATCCATCCATTTTTGCTGCACCTGCGGGATTCCAGAATAGAGCGTCTATTCCAGTTGCAGTTGCTATGTTTGAACCACCCATCGCTATACCTCTGGTGCCTACTGGAATCAGTAGCTGGGCTGCACCACCTGTTCCTGTGCGGTTTCCGCCTCCGGCATAAATGCTATCTGCTCCTAGCAGAAGCACAGATACCATTATTAAAAATCTAAGTATATTTTTCATTTTTACTCCTTGAGTTTAATCTTTTCTCGTTTTTAGAATCTATCAAGTATCTGCTGTTCCTGAATGATAGCAAATTTAAGTATTTTGGTCGTGCCTAAATCCGGCATATCTATGTATGCTATATAAAGACCACTTGCTACCGGCAATCCGTTTTCATTCTGCAGATCCCAGCGCTGGAACTGATCACCGCCGGTCTTCGCAATGGTTCTTACCATTATGCCTGCAAGGTTGAAGATTCTAATTGTAGCATTAGCCGGTAAATGAGAAAATGTTACGAAACGATTATACTTATTAAGCTCTTGAGAGTTCACTCCATAATATGGATTAGGGAATACATTGATTTGATTCACATCAGTTTTTGCAAGAGAGCTATTGTAATTCAATTTTTGCGTACTGAATGTGAAATTATCTTTCCCAGGCTGAATTGGATTTGCATATTTTACTGATACAGTATCACCGGTATTATAATTTGTTCCGTAGAATACGAGAACCCATGTTGCAAGAGCCGGGGTTTGAGCTGTCGTTGAGTATGGCTGAGGAGTTGTAGAGTCATATGGAGTATTAACAAGTACAGCATACTCCCTGTTGCTATAGTTCCAGACATAGTATGGATTTTCCGTACCAGCCTGTGTACGTTCCCTGTACATCATATTAACCTGTATGTTCTTGTCAACATTCCATACTTCGAACGGAACCCTCTGTAAGAACGGGGCATTTGTACCCGGACTCGGATTTAACGGAAGGCTTCCCAAGCCATTACCTGGACCTGCAGAAGTACCGAAGACGGTAGCCAAAGAACCTGTTCCGTCTTTAGTAGTGTACACTGTCTGAGTTCCAACTGTTGTAGAATCACGAACACCTGTAAACCTGAGTTCATAATCCTGCTGCAGCTCATCGATATCGTTTGTACCGACACCGAAGTTATCGATAGCCTTACTACTAACAACACCGCTGAATATTGTATAGTTCTGGATATCAAGATTAGTAGTAGTAGAATTACTAGATAAAGTGCTATTTGAACTTGAACCAAGGCTTACTGAAGCGAAATTAATAGGTGCATCGAAACTACCGCTAACATTAAGCTGGAAACCATCTATTGTGGGAGCTGCATCTGCACCAATATGGCCGGCCAGGGTACCCGGAACGCCAATCGGGCCTACAGCGAGCAATGGATTTGACGAACCGCCAAGTCCGTAATATAAATCAACACCACCGAAAACTGTCTGATGTTCGAGTAATGTTGTTCCGGAAGTAACATCTGTAAGTTTCCACTGATCCTGTGTCTCAAGAGCAAAACTCGCTGTTGTTACAGTAGTTGTGCCGGTTGCATTTTTGTACTGTGATCCGGATCCGTAAACTGCACTGTAATCGTCATCATAGATTAAATAATCTACAGACAACGGTAAAGTTGAAGTAACATTCACATGCAGCTGATCGCCACCGCCAAAGCAACCGAAACCTGAATGAGTGTCACCACCCCAGGTAACTGAATCGCCTGCAATAACCCCCGGAAGCGTTTCGCCGTTCGCGCAGCCATCATATGTTTCCGCGCTGTTAATTTTAACGCCCGCTGGGAATTTTAGAGATACGCCTGCTGAATAGGCATAATCAGGAGCTTGAACATCAACGGTTGCCACAAGATCCAAGTTACCGGCTACTTTACCATATTGAGCTATTATTGATACCGATGATGGAGAAACATCATTAGGTGAAAATTTAGAACCGCCTGATGGTTTTGATGTTTTAATTTTCCACTTTCCGTCTGTGTCACGGAAATAATCAGTCTGGTAGAAATCAACCTTGTAGTTGTGTCCTGTCAATTTTGAAGGATCAATTACTTTCATATCTGCACTTGCGTCAGCTGTACCTGTATGTACAACAGTTTTATCACCGGTTGTTGCTTGTGTAACACCTGGATCATTTTTGTGAGGTACAATAGTAATTATAGAAATTGGATTTTCAAGGTTATTCGGTACAGCATTTTGATCAGGATTGTAGTTATATGCTGTTACTGCAAAATAATATTTGAGGCCGTTGATTATTGGTGTGCCGCCTTTAATATAGTCCTGTGTAATGTGAACATATCTCTTAATTCCTGTGTCATTACCAAACTGCCTAACACCAACTGCAACAACACCTGTATTCGAATCGAAAAATTTATCTTCAATTTTTCCAACACCATCTATTCTGTCATATGTTGCAACTCTTTTTGCCGTTTCAACTGTTGAAGATGCCGATGGTAACTGGTAGACATTGTATCCCTGGAATGTGTAACCTTTTGTTGAACTGGTTTCAGTTGCCTGAACTGCCGCTGCATCTGAACCCCAGTCAAGCACGATTTCCTGGTCGAGACCGTTTGCGATTAGGTTTGGTGCTGGCGGTGCAGTTGGCAGATCGAAGAAGTTATCATAAGCAAGCTGTGCCTGCTGATCGTAGAACTTCAAAATACCGATTGCAGACAAACGATCTGAACCGGGTATTGCTCCACCAACTATTTCGGCAACAACCACTTCCTGTGTATCGCCGGGTGCCATTGTAAACGGACCCGATGCGCTGCCTTGTCGACGGTCACCAGCTGGTAACTCTACACCGTCTAACCAGCCTGTCCCTTTCTGAGGATCACCGCTAAGAGCATAGGTAGTCTGTTTACCAGTGTTAGGATCAGTAAAATATGAGCCTGATAAACCATATTTACCCTGCATGAAATTATAAAATTCTCTTGAGGCCTGTATGTCTTTACCCAAGTTCGGATCGCCTATTACTGGATTGCCATTCGCAAAGTAATATGCTGCAGTCATAGGAAGATTTATTTTACCCGGACCAACTTTCTTCCCGTCAAAAATACCGTAATCTACAGCATCATCAACACCATTTTTGTTTCTATCCTGTCCAGCAACTCCATTGAGCAATGGGCCCTGGAAAAAGTCAAAACCTACTGCGGGAGGAGGAAGTGGTGCATAAGTAGCATCTACCGCACCTGCATTATAGCAATACTGTAAACTTAGCACGGTATCAACACCCACGAAGTCATCTCCAGCATTTCCAAGATCAACGTCAGCCCACATAGAAACGTACATCTGGTAGAATGTTGTAGCGGGAGGAGTATCGCCGCCCCTTCCGGTAACGTTTATTAATTTGTATTTTCTGAAATACATATTACCGAGAGCTCCTGCTCTGTTATATGCCCAGATCGTAGCCTGCATTTCCATGCCTAATGTAAGGCCACCATAAAATGAATTGACCAATGTATTATTCAGATCATTTGCTACGAACCATAATGTCATATCAGCGCCCGGGACACCAGGTACATCAGTGCCGGGATCATAAGTTCCATTATTGTTTTTATCGTCAAATGGAGCGCCTAAATCTGCCGGCCAGTTAGCCGCATCGTGATCAAGAGCTGCCTGCAGAGCTGATTCCGAAATATTTTCGTTTTTAGCTATATCGGTAAGATTTGTACCCGGCGCTACTACACGGTATACACTAAATTTATCAGCCTTAGGATCGCCTGCAACTCCCCCATTAGAAACGTTACCCGGCTGGAGGCTAGAGCCATAAGTAGAACCTTCAACATAAGGATCTTGTGAAGGTGAGTCGACAACTTTTGCACCCCAGATTAAACCAGCTTCAAAAACAGCTGTCTTACCACTTCCCTTTGGGTATACAAAGCCCGAATTTGAATTCGGCCCGAGATCAGAATCTCCGTTATTATAGAAATACGTGGAAATATTATTTACATCCAGATATGTATAAGAAACCTGTGCGGTTTTCCGGAGATTTTTTCCACCGTCTTTCTTGCTCCCTTCAGCACGACCAACTGCCGCAGACAGAAAGGCTATACTCACCAACAAGACAAGTATAAGATTTATTTTTTTAATGTTCATATTTAAACTCCTATTCGTTTATTATGCAGTCAAAGTAATTTTTAGTATTCTAAGCGAATGCCAAATCTTATTTGACGCGGTGGACTATACAAGTCATTTCCTGTTGCTGCCTGGAATCCCTGGTAGTAATCTATGTTAATTGCTTTGTACATTGCTTCGTAATCCGCTCTCTGTGAAGGATGCAATGTGCCACCAAGTGAAGGATCGCTTAAGTAACCGTCATCTGCAGCAGAGCCCGTTCTCAGGAACACATTTTCTACGTTCCTGGTATCGAACAGGTTGGTAACCCATACATAAATATTAGCTTTTAATTTATCCATTATCGGAAATGATTTATCAATTCTCAGATCGACATTATATGTCCAGGGTGTAGTTGAAGAATTCAATGGCTCAACAGGTGCTCTGAACCTTGCGTCACCCTCAAGTGAACCGGTTGCGTTTCCTTTTCCTATACCAAGTGTATACGGGTGTCCACTGTCAAACCTGAATAAAACTGACAGACCTAATTGACGCAGAACAGAAGATTCTTCGTCTTTTGAGAATCGGTAGTCTAGGTTAAAGTTACCTGAAATTGCTTTGTTAAAATCCAGCGGGGAAACATAAGCCGGATTAAATACTGTTACTCCATCTAAAGGAGCACCAACTATACCGGCGTGCGAGTTAGAGTTTGATCCTGTTCCCTGCGCATTCTGGAATGATACAGAGCCATTTACCTGGATTCTGTCGACTCTTCTCATATTAAAAGAAAGCTCAACACCCTTAGTGGTTGCAAAGTCTCCGTTTTTAAGAATGTTGTATGCCTTGAAAGCTGATCCAGCACCAACTTCCTGTGTACCGAATTCTACCTGATCCTGAATATCTTTGTAATATCCAGTAATATCAAATGATGCAAAATTTGAAAGCTGCTGTGTAAAACCTATTTCATACTGCGTTGTTCTGGTCGGCCTGATATTCCAGCCTACCGGTGCACCAACGAAATACTGGTTGTTAAGATTTACTGAAGCTATTTGATAAATTCCCTGATAGACATCCCTCAACCGAGACTGCTGAACAAACTTTCCAAACTGTGCATGGAATACTGTTTGATCAGTAACTGGGAATGAGAAACCCAAACGGGGGCTTATACCACTGTACGATGGTGTCTTAGTTAATCCTTTAGGATCAACATGGAAAGTCTGAATATCAAATGCTGTCTCTGGCCTTGAAGGATCTTTTAATGCCATGTTGTCAATATCTATATAATCATATCTTAAACCAATATTAACAATGAGGTTTTTATATTCAATTTTATCCTGTAAGTAAACTCCTGCGAATTTTGGTCTCTTTGGAGCCAACAATCCCTCATCAAATACTGCTCCATCGGGATTAAAGTCGCCATTAACTTCATTACCGTAGAAATCATATCCGTATGAATTTGTAAGACCGATCATAACATCGCGGATATCATCACCGGGTTTCAAATTATTAACTGCGTTTGCATAAGATCTTGCCGTAACTCCGTAGCTTCTTAATGTGTATGTCTGGTATTCACCGCCAAATTTGATTGAGTGAACTTTATTGATTTCTGTAGAGAATGAAGCTGCAAAATTATATTCTTCTCTTTTTGTTCTTCCGAATCCTGCAGTAATATCGCCAGGTGCGTTGAACGAAAATCCCAGGACATCATAAGTGCCTGGTCTCTGGTATCTTCCGAGCCTGCCGTTTTCTATATCTTGTGATGTTCTCTGCCATACTGCCCCGGCGTTTGCGTTTGCAACGCTATCGCCGTATGCCTGCCAGTTATATTTAAGCAGTGGATCGTAGTTAACAGATTGTGTTCTTGTATAACCGAAACTAACATCATAATAAGTTGTCGGGCTTAAAATGTGTGTTAATTTAAATGTGCCGGCTGCATTATAATCTGTTCCAACAGACACTCTTCCCATATTTAGCAATTGGCTTATGTTGCCACCACCGCCTCTTCCATAATCTCTCCAGGTAAGACTACCTGTAACTCTGAATATAAGAGGATTAAAATCTAATGTTAAGGTACCTGTTCCTGTATAACTCTGCATTGCTGTAGCATATGTAGGGCCAGCAGGATAAGTCATATCAATTGAGTTTTTACCGGGTGAGCTGGAATTTGGATCTGTAATAACGCCAAGATTAAATCCTGGGAATGGTCTTGGGTTTGGATCCAGCTGCCAGTGTGAATCAAATAATCCAAAGAATTTTATATTCTTTGCAAACAAAGGGCCGCTTATTGTTCCAATAAATTCATTTTCA